>WNGJ01021463.1_pt1 | contig 12979 bp, 12 predicted proteins | sample 5400611 | NCBI WGS metagenome assembly WNGJ01 (sample SAMN13153375, study PRJNA577476) | soil metagenome | isolation source: 40 cm soil or saprolite under Garry oak tree replicate 1 | place: USA:California | collected 2016-06-15
GGGAAGGCTAAGTGATGGCAGTTATTGTTTAGGAACAATAGGGATCGGGCAACTACCAACAGGAAACATTCCATGTAGTGCCTGAGTACCTTTCACATCATTTCACCGCCACTGTTGTGATAAATTTCCAGCCCGGCTGACCATTCACATTGGCAAGTTGATAGACCGAGATATTCTTAGCATTGGTGTCTCCATTGGCATCAAAGGAGCCTGGTTGGTGATGGGCATCTCAGCCTTACTTACACTGCTGTTAAAGGGGCCGACGATTCCCGCCACCAGCGCGTCGCCGATCAGGGCAGTCACGTTTTGCGATCCAACAGCGGGGTCGTGAACCCCACTGGGGCCAACATCATCTCGCGGCGCAAACACGAGTGTATACCCTGGAATGCTATGATTGGCATTGGCTTCATCGATGGCCAGGTGGATGGCATTTTGGATCGGTAGACCCACGCTCGCGTCGCCCCCCGATATCGGTAAATCACTGCCAATCTTAATCGTGGTAGAACCGGTCGGAGACTGAGTCAGGGTAGAAGTAGGACTCTGCCCCGCAATGGGAGAGTGAGCGATTGTGGGAGAGCCTGCGAAACCAGACGAGGAGTTGCCGCCCGGCGATGCCGTTACTCGTGGAAGAGCATAGACGCCTACGGTAAGGATCGCTAAAACAACGGTGAGGATGGCGATCATCCTGACGCTGGCAGTATTAGGCCGGGTGTACCGATAACGCATCGTAGCCACCACACCCCCTACTACCAGCACGATCAATGCCGCTGCAATAACGAGAACAAGGGGATCCATAATTCCTCCATATATTACGGGGTTCAAAGCATCTCAGGGGTTATTACTCACATCAACGGTTTACCCGAGTTGCCTGCTATCGGGCGACCATACCACCCCGTTCACTACCTGGGTATGAGCGGAATAAACGAGCAGGAGATTCCCATTCGCGGCGTCCCAGACGCGCACGGTCTTATCATCGCTCGCGGAAGCGATACGGCTCCCGTCAGGCGACCATGCCACCGCGTTGACTCGCCCGCTATGACCCTGATAGGTCGAGTGGAGGCTCCCAATGTTCGCATCCCAGACCTGTACCGTCCTGTCATTACCGCCGGTTGCGACGCGCCTGCCATCGGGCGACCACGTCACCGCGTTGATGGCGGAATTGTTCCGATAGGTCAACAATGGCTGTGGGGATGCCGGTGGATACCCGGCATCCCATACATACGCGTGCTTATCGTTGCCGCCAGAGATGATGCGCCTGCCATCAGGAGAACCTGCAAGTGCATTCACCCAGTCGGTATGACCTGAATAGAAAGAAAGCTGTCTTCCGCTCGCAGCTTCCCAGATATGAACGGTCTTATCGTTGCTCGCAGAAGCGATACGCCCACCGTCGGGGAGCCATATCAAAGCGTTCACACGTTTGGTATGCTGGCGATAGACCGCTACCTGTTCTCCATTGGCGCTGTCCCAGGTATGAACGGCACCGTCAGTGCCAGCCGAGGCGATGCGCCGGTTATCAGGCGCCCACGCCGCGGCATACACCCAGCCGCTATGCCCTCGATAGACAGAGAGAGCTGTGCCTGCCGGTGATGCGCCGACTCGTGGTGCATTGACGCCCGGCGGTGTTGAAATGAAGGTTGGCGCGTTGGACGGAAAATTCTCTGTACTCGATGATGTTCTATATGATGGGGCTGTATATTGAGGTCCGGATGGTGCTGAAATGAAGGTTGGCGCGTTGGACGGCATGGCCGGTTGAGCATTGGGAGGGGGCGTTCCTGCCGTTGGAGGCGAATAGGTGGGCATGCTTGAACTTCCCATGGGCGGTTGGAATAGAGGGGTGGGTTGCTCCATCGTGCTGGCCTGCTCTAACGCGTTGGCAAACGCTCGCACATGAGCGAAGCGCCTGTTCGGGTCTTTATCAAGCGCGGTCATCACCACGTGTTCGACAGCCGGTGAGATGGGAACTCTTTCATGGATTGGTTGAGGTGTGGCGACTGCATGTTGAATGGCAACCTCGGTGGATGACCCGTGAAATGGCCGATCACCGGTCAGCCATTCGTACACTGCTATGCCTAACGCGTATTGATCGCTGGCGGGACGAGGCTTGCCTTGAATCTGTTCGGGAGCCATATATGCTACGGTGCCTACGATATCCTGTGTGTTCTGGTAACGCGAACTCTGCGATATCGTAGCGATGCCAAAGTCACTAAGCACGATCTCCTGCTGCCTGCCCAGCAGCATATTTTCTGGCTTGATATCGCGGTGGATCACCCTCTGCTCATGCGCATAGTACAGGGCGTCAGCAACCTGCCGGACATAGGGCACGATGGTTCCAATGGGCAGCTTTGTGCCTTTAGGGTAACGCTGGCGCAGCGTTCCATTAGGGGCATAGTCCATCACCAGGAAAGGCACCCCCTCCTGGACGTTAAAATCGAAGACGCGCACGATATGTGGGTGTACCAGGCGCGCAATGGTACGCGCCTCATTGCGGAAATGTTCAATGTCCTCACTCGCCAGTTGCGCGTGCAGCACTTTCACCGCGGCTGCGCTGCCCAACTGCACATTTTCAGCCAGGTACACCTCCGCGAAGCCTCCTCGCCCCAGCAAACGCACGAGGCGATAGTTACCAAGTTGTTGTCCTACGCGGTCAGCCATACCAATCGGGCCTCCTCAGAATCGATCAAGCCACCAGGCAAGTGGATGCAGTGCTACTCTACTGTGGGTTCAATATGGCGATTGTAGAGGAATCTCAGCGGTAAGTCAAGGAAGGTCTTGAAATTCCCAGGGCCTGGTCTTCCCTAAGAGCAGGATCAGGATAATGTCGTTCAAACGATGGGGAATGGTTAGCATAAACCAAAGCAGGCAAGTCCACGGTAAAAAGGATTGTGAAATGGCCCTTAAATCGAGACATGTATATATAAGGCCAAAGGGCACGAGTAGGATTTTCGGGATTCATAGTACTATTTTGCTGTGAGATGTTTGACTTGTTATATCGCATGTTAAGTAAGTCTATAAAACAAACAAGACTCGGTGTAAGCTTGCTTTCAATTTCTACTTTTCATCACAGTTGAGCCTGGGGAGGAGCTTTGTGGATGAAGTCCATCTCTATTCAAAAAAATACTTTTCTCTTCCTACTGGGAGGTATTGTAATAGTTAGCGCCAGCCTCGTGTATCTGTTTACGGGGGGCATTGCTGTGGTGACACCTACACCAAAGGTACTCTCTACACCCCTGGCGGACTTGCCTCAATCAGGCCCCACAAATCCCTGTAGTTCGAAGCAGGGAAATTTCCAGATGGGTGTCGCTTTTCCACAATGGGGTTCAACGGCCTACGGTGAAAGAGATGCAAAATGGCTCACGGAATTGCAGGACATGCGTACGCGGACTGCCGCGTGCTGGATAGAAATGCCGGTCCTTTTGTACTCGTCCTCTCTTACCTCTACGGCGGTAGAAGGGGGAATTGGCACTCCCGCGGTTTCGTCGTTCAACTATTGGCCTACGTCTTGCCCATGCCCTGGGATTTCACGTCTTTGTCACGCCACTGATACAAGTACAGGTGAATGATCCTCAAGCCTGGTCGGGAGCGATTAACTTTACGTCCCTCCAACAAGAACAACAATGGTTCGAGAGCTACTGGCAAGCCATTAAACCCTATGCGGTGATGGCCGCGCAGGATGGCGTAGAGCAGTTTGCCCTGGGTACCGAATACGAGTGGCTTCAAGAAAATGCACCGGACGCGCTATGGAACGGATTGATTGCCAATCTACGCAGCGTCTTTCCAGGCGCGCTCACCTATGATATGAACTGGTCCTCATTGCAAAAGAAACCGCCTTCCTGGATGCACAACACCGAGCTGAAGATGATCGGCGTCTCAGCTTATGTGTCAGCGGCAGACACTCCAGAGCGGGTAGACCCAAAACAGATCTTCGGACTGTGGAAACAGACGGTAAAAGCTGCTCTTGACAACTTTGCCAAAGCGCTTGGGGAACCAATTTTCATCTCTGAAATTGGCTTTCGTAACAGCGCGGATACCCTTTACCGTTCCTGGGAGCCAACGAGTTCTGCGCCGCCAGACCCTGAGGAGCAAGCAGCAGCTTGCGATGCGGCCCTGGCAAACATCATTTCCGATCAGCATATTCTTGGTAGCTTCTTCTGGGGATGGGATGACGTGCAAGCATTTAACCTGAATGGGATGCAAGCTGCAACGGTAATACATTCATACTACAAATCCTTACAAGCGTAGAAAGATGGGATCGTGTCAAAGAATTTTAAGATACCCCGTATACCTGTGCGCAATGCGCAGTCTCAGATACAGCAAGACGACGACTTTTCAACTCCTGGTTTCTATCCCTCCAACGGGACACCGCAATTTACCGTGCCGGTCACACCCCGGTACGATGCATTGCCTGACGAGCAGGTAGAGCAAGGCGAATACTACTCAACGACTGGGATGCCTCCCAATGGGGCGTCGCATGGAGCAGCACAATTCAAAGTGCCGGTCACACCCTTTTCCAATGTGCCGACGACCCTTGCTATAGGTGTACCAGTACCAGCAACCCCTTTTCCCGGCGTCGGGCCTGTCACAGTTGATCCACGCACACGCGAGCGCACGTGGCGATACGCGCAGTGGCTGCAACTCAACAACAATCTGCCAGTTTCTCCAGAAAAGCAACAGGCGTATCAGGACGCGGCCCTGGAGATCAAGAAGATAGGGGGACGCGAAGTTCGCACCTTCGCACCATTTCAGGAGCGCACCTCGGCGCTGCAGGTGATTACCTCTAGCCAGCTTGCAATTTTTGCGCTTCTGGCGATCGGTTGGATTGCAGGTCTGCTTTTCCTACATCTTGTTATGTTCACTATCACATTAGGTATAGTTACTCTGCTCTACATCAGTGGGTTTATAACCAGCGGTATCCTGGCAACAAGTTCATTCAGAAGTAGCTCAGGAGAGAAAATTGATGAAGAGATCATTGTTGCACTAGACCAGCTAGGCGTTGAGTGGCCAACCTACACCATTCTTTGTCCTCTTTACAAAGAATCAGCCATCGTGCCTCAGTTCGTTGAGGCCATGAAGTCGCTTGATTATCCCATGGATAAGCTGCAGGTACTCTTTCTGACAGAGGAAAATGATAACGAAACGCGAGCCGCGTTATATGGGATGTACCTTCCTCCAGGTTTTACGGTTCTGACGGTTCCCAAAGGCAGTCCACAAACGAAACCGCGCGCATGCAATTTTGGCTTGCTCCAGGCAAAGGGCCAGTTCATCGTAATTTTCGATGCCGAGGACAAACCAGAACCCTACCAGCTCAAGAAAGCTGTCCTCACCTTCGCTAACCATGGATCAGAAGTAGCCTGTGTGCAGGCCAAGTTGAACTATTACAATAGCAGGCAGAATCTCCTGACGCGCTGGTTCACCGCTGAATACAGCACATGGTTCGATATCATGCTGCCCGGCTTGCAACGCACCGGCTTTTCGCTGCCTCTTGGAGGGACATCCAATCACTTTCGCACAGAAGTACTGCGCGCGCTCGGAGGTTGGGACGCATTTAACGTTACAGAAGATTGCGATTTAGGGCTACGTATCTCCCAGTATAACCTGAAAACTGCGGTACTAGATAGCACAACCTACGAAGAGGCCACATCTCGAGTCAAAACCTGGCTCTTCCAGCGTTCGCGTTGGATTAAAGGCTATCTTCAGACCTACCTGGTGCATATGCGTCATCCTCTCCAGGCACTGCGGAAAGGTCATTTGCGCAAGTTCTTCTCGCTGCAACTTATCGTGGGTGCCTGGACGGTTGTGCTCTTAATCAATCCGTTCATGTGGACTTTGACGCTACTCTATGTATTGTTCCAGCCAGTACAGCTTTATAGCATCCTTTTCCCCGGTCCAATCCTGTATATGGGGGCATTTTGCCTCATCTTTGGAAACTTTTTTTACGTTTATATTCACCTCATTGGATGTTTACGGCGTAAAGAATATTCCCTCATTAAATGGGTTTTGCTTCTCCCATTGTACTGGGTGATGATGAGTATCTCAGCGTACATCGCTTTCTATCAACTCATCGTTAAGCCGCACTATTGGGAGAAGACTCAGCACGGAAACCACTTGGCACCACTACACGTCTCTTTGCAGTTACCATTGGAAGAGTTTTCAAAAACACAGCTACCTCAACCAGACTTGAGACTACAACGCAGAGGGTGACAGCTTTGCGAAGTACACTTTCTACTCAGCTAGGACAGCGCAAGATACGTCGGCAGATGCAACTGCCACGTATTCGTGATCGCTGGTTACTCGCGGCTGTTGTTATAGCTGTTATAGCAAGCATTTCATCTACTATTTACACGTTCGCGCACCATGAGATCCTGCTCTATGGGGACGCATATTTCCACTTACGTATAGCAAGAAGAATCTTTGACAGTGCTACTCCAGGGATTGGTCAACTTGGGACTACATGGCTTCCCTTACCACATCTTCTTATGCTCCCTTTTATTTGGAATGATTATCTATGGCGAACAGGCTTGGCCGGCAGCTTTCCGGCCATGGTGTGCTACATGATAGCAACCGTATATCTATTTCTTTCGGGACGACGTTTAACAGGGAACAGTCCTGCAAGTTTCGTGGGAACACTACTGTTCATCTTGAATCCTAACATCTTGTACTTGCAAAGTACGCCATTAAGCGAGTTAGTGTGTATCGTGACTTTAACAATGGCTTGTTACTACTTTCTCGCCTGGATACAGGATAACAGTCTGAAACAACTGGTATTTGCAGCTGCAAGCACATTTCTTACAACAATGGCACGTTATGATGGATGGGCATTGTTTATAGCACTACTCGTATTGGTTCCCACGATAGGCTTGATAAAGCGACAACGGTTGAGACAGATTGAGGGAAATTTCTTGGTCTTCTTTATGCTGGGTGGGTTAGGAATAGCACTCTGGTTGCTCTATAACGCTATAATTAGTGGCAATCCACTCTACTTCTTACATGGCCCTTATTCATCCAAAGTCCAAACATTGGTTTTACATAACTCTCAAGCACCCTTGTATGCATACCATAATCTTTGGCAGTCTATTCGATTCTACAGCATTAACATTATGCAGACAATCGGACCCATTCTTTTTCTACTCGCACTCTTTGCCCTTATTCTTTTCGTTTTAAGAAAGCGCTTTGCGCCGGAGGTTTTTGGAACTTTGGCATTTCTGGCACCTTTTGGTTTTTATATACTATCACTCTATACTGGAGATGTTGCCCTTCTTGTACCAGGAGCAGTCCCTGCAAATGTGCCAGTTCAACATCAATTGTTTAATGCTCGTTTTGGATCAGAGATGGTTGTCCCTACTTCAATCTTTCTAGTGACGTTGTTAGACAGTTGGAAATTGCCAAAGGGTTGGCAATTTCCACTACTAAAACGTTTTTGGTCTATTACAGGCTATATTGGTTGCGTGGCTATCATCCTCATACAAACAATGCTGGTTGCCTCCGGAGGCATCATCACTTTGGAAGATGGTCTATACGGCGTCTCTTGTGAGCCAACTCATCCTATTAACATCTATCTTGCACAACACTATAACGGAGGAAGGATTCTAGAAGAAATATTTAACTCTCCCGTTGATGGATCAGAAGCTACTTTTGATTTTAAGAATATCATCTGGGAAGGTTCCTATCAAATATGGTCAAAGGCATTGGCTAATCCGTCGGCTATGGTAGACTGGATCATTGTAAATCCCGAATCTCCGACTGATCTCGTAGCCCAACACATTCATCTAAAAAGTTCGATATTTCAGTCTCAGTTTACCTTAGTTTTACAAGAACCATCAGGATTGCGTCTGTACCATAAAAATGGCCTCCCTCCGTTACCAACACGACCGATACCTTCATACCTCTTGACTAAGCATCAGTTATGTGACGCAGGCACAAATCAGCAAAAGGGAGGGTGATAGGTGCTAAAAAAGATAAAGACAGATGATCTCTGGCAGTTTCTGCGCTTCTGTGTCGTTGGCACGTCGAATGCGGTGATTGACTTTGGTGTCTTAAACCTACTGCTGTGGCTGTATTCAACAGAGAATATCTGGAAGACACTTGAATATAACTCGGTCGCGGTGCTATTGGCATCCACCAACAGCTTTTTCTGGAACAAATATTGGACCTTCCAACAGCGAAACCCTATCACATTTCAGGAGGTCTATCGCTTTGCGCTGGTGGCCAGTGGAACCACTCTCATGAATGACACGCTCATGTGGCAGCTTGGCAGAATCTTCCCTGGAATTGTCCGTAGCAGCCTGATGGGAGCGAATGTCTTGAAGCTAGGCGCAATCATTGGCACCATGTCTATTTCCTTCTTCGGGATGCGCCTGTGGGTTTTCTTCCAGCACAGATTCGCAGAAAATGCACGACCGCTTGCTGACTATGAGACGGAAAGACTTCCGGCTATAAAACCGGTCTATGATGTTAATGCCGTCATCGTAGGTACAATAAAGCCCGTGCATAACACTGCAAAAGGCGCGCTTGATAGATCAAAGTCACGTTTGTTAGCAATCGATTCTTCCGCAGACAATAACCCCGCCAGCCAATCTTGGAGGAAATATCCTCTGAAGGCGTTAATTATCATTCCCACCTATAACGAATTAGAGAACCTTCCTTTGCTTCTCAAAGAAATCTTTTCGTATGCTCCCGTAACTGATGTACTGATTGTCGATGATAATTCCCCAGATGGCACAGGGCAACTTGCCGAAGAGATACGAAAAAAGGATCCCAGGGTATATGTTTTACATCGTCCAGGCAAACTTGGCTTAGGTACTGCCTACATTGCAGGGTTTAAATATGCGATTCGACACGGCTATGATGTCGCGTTCGAGATGGATGCGGATTTCTCGCATGATCCTCGCTATTTGCCTGCCTTTCTCACACTTATTCATGCATCGGCACTTCCTGTCACTCCACTATCGGAGTGGAGTAGCGAGCAAACACAGTCCCGTAATCTTCGTCCTGTTAAACTTATGCCCTTGCTCGAGAAGGAATCGGCCTTAGAACTTTGAAGAGGTAGAAATAGGTACATCACATGGTCAAATATCTACAGCGGCTCTTCAGTCTACGCATCGTGCGGTACGCGCTCGTTGGCGGGATAGGTATTCCAATCAACCTGGCGGCGCTTGCTGTATTTCTCCATGTGATGGGCGATAGTCTTTACCCCCTTGCGTTAGCCTGTTCCTTATATGGCAAGCACTATAGGCATCGTCAGCGCATTCTTCTACAATTTCGTCATTTCTAAAAGGTTCGTCTTTCGCCCAGCAACACCGGAGCGTTTTGAGCATGGTACTCAGTCAGGCGACATTCGCCTGACTTCACACCCGCCTAGCACTCCATCAGGGTACTTACACAATGGCCAGGGAAGGAAACAAGATATGCAAGCATCAGAGATAACAGCAAGAGCTATCGTCACTGAATCGCTAACTCCCACGTTTTTATCGCCGGAGGTGACGCTGTCTATCGTTGTGCCTATGATGAACGAACGGCAGAATATACGCCCTCTCTACGAAAAGATATCGACAAAGCTCGACCAACTGGGGAGGCGTTACGAGGTCATATTTATCGATGATGGCAGTACGGATGGTACGTTTATCGAATTGCAGAAGTTACACTACGAACATCCCCATAGTGTGCGCGTCATTCGTTTCCGTAGAAACTTCGGTAAGACTCCAGCGCTTGTGGCTGGATTTAGCCGCAGCCGTGGCGATGTCGTATTCACTCTAGATGGCGACCTGCAAGACGACCCCGAAGAAATTCCCAATTTCTTAGCGAAACTTGACGAAGGGTATGATCTCGTTACGGGCTGGAAATTCCCCCGCCTGGACCCTATCTCAAAGACATTCCCTTCGCGCATTTTCAATAGGCTGGTAAGTAAATTGACGGGACTATACCTGCACGATATCAACTGTGGTTTCAAAGCCTACCGCCGTGAAGTTATCGAAGATATCCATTTGAAGCTCTATGGCGAGTTCCACCGTTTCGTCCCCGTGATGGCGCACTGGCGGGGTTTTCGTGTGGCGGAGATCAAGGTGCGTCATCATCCACGTAGGTTCGGTGTCTCCAAGTTTGGTGCGCGGCGCTTTGCGCGGGGGCTTATCGATCTCCTGACTGTCTGGTTCCTGACTTCTTCACTGCACACCCCACTGCGACTCTTCGGCAAGTTGGGGTTCTGGACTTTCCTGGTGGGTTTCCTTGTAGATACCTTCGTGGTCGTTCGCAGCTTTGTTACCGGAGTGCCGATTCACAACCAACCATTGCTCTTCGTTGGCATTCTTTTCATCATCTTTGGTTTCCTATTCATTTTGATTGGCCTGCTAGGTGAGATGATTCGCTACTATGCTTTCCAGTCCAATGAGGAATATAGTATCAGCCAGGAACTTCACTTACCCGATAATTATCAAGCATATGATGTGTTCGTTCCTGCTGAGGCTCATATACAAAGAGGAGCTTTGTCAACAGTGGAACGACCACTGTTTCCTCAGTCGTCTCAATACTGGAGGCAGCCGCAACTTCAACCCTTATAGAATCAGCGCAACGGCAGCAACCACCACAAACGAAGTGGGAATATCCCACACAGGCCAACTATCATCCCTCTGTAATACTTCCCATGTCCATAGACTTCTAGAGACAGGCCAGACTGTGTAGTCCTATAGCTAAAATATTTCAGAGTCACTTTCAGATTGCCTGGGGTTTACCTCATTGTAACTCATACGGTTCGTACAGGCCGAGGTCAAGCACAGGCTCGAATAATGCACGTAGATCTACCTGTGTGCGCAGTTCAAGGCGTTTTGTGTTTGCCGCGCGTACGTGTTGCATACGTAAAGCAAAATAGCGCAATACCTCAAGAGGCGCGCTATCCAGCACATCACAGGTTTGCGTCGGCGGAGGATCGGGCTGCAAGGTTAGTATGAGCGCCTGGCATCCGTTTGATATGGGGACTGCCGTCATCCCCTGTGGCGTGGCGGCTGCATCCAGGTCAATCATTACGCCGCTCGTAGTGGGTACATCTGCCGCGTTCGCGCATACGCACAGGACCGAGACACCCAGGAGGGTGTTACGGCTCAACGCCAGGGTCAGTTCTGGTCGTTTAAGTGGCGATACAGAGATGATACGCACATCTTCGGGCGAATGGTGATAGACGAGTTGATTGACGATGGCATGCGCTAACTCACGGGCACGTGCGAGCCGCTGTTGGGATCCAACAATCGTTACCGGGCTATTGGTATCGAGTTTCACTGTGGACGGTACAACTAGAGATTAGTACTGCTCGCCCAGCCTGCGTGCAAACTCATTGCAGATGTCTAACTTGCTTGGAACTGCGATGCGATTCTCTAAAGATGCGCCGCGTATCTTAAACGCTGCCTGGCGACTGCCCATACCAATGCGCGCCGTCAGAAAATCCGGGTCAGCCTGCCGACGCGCCCATAAACCGACATCCTGATCATTCAAGGCGCGCTGTATCACTAGCACCAATGTACTAGGACTCACTAAATTCCGCCAGCACCGGCAAGTGATCGCTGGCCTGGTCTCCATACACACCGTTTGCCCCTGTCACTACATGGCAGGTAGAGAGACGCCTGGCCAGTTCGGGGCTGGCAAAAATGTAATCAATGCGCCCGGCTGGCGCTTTGGCCGGACAGGTAAAGCCCCAGGCACGCGGGTTCAAACGGCGGAAACTATCCACGTACCCGGCTCTGCGTAACATTTGCTCTTGTTCTTACCGAAAATGAAACAACCAATAAGGGGTGCGTGTCTTTCCCCTCTAGACGCGAGCAGGAGGACCTGCTACAGTTGGCAACGGAAGAAAACCAGCAGGAGCAGAACGATGCATAACAACGATCTTTTGCCAGGAGGTGAGCAGCCTCACCTCTCGGCGCATGCCCAGAAGAACCGGGCGATGTGGGAGGCCACCAGCGACGACTACGAAGCGCGGCATGCCGCGGCGCTTGCGGGAACGCGCGCCATGGCCTGGGGCCTCTTTCGTATCCCGGAGGACGAACTCCAGGTGCTCGGCGAGGTCGCGGGCAAGGATATCCTGGAGTTCGGCTGTGGGGCGGCGCGCTGGTCGATCGCCCTGGCGCAAGCTGGAGCGCGGCCGGTCGGCCTCGATCTCTCGCCCCGGCAGCTCCAGCACGCCCGCCGTCTTCTGCAAGAGGCCGGAGTGGACTTTCCCCTGATTGAGGCCAGTGCCGAGGATGTACCACTGCCGGATGGCAGATTCGATATCGTCTTCTGCGATTGGGGAGCCATGACCTTCTGTGACCCCAGGCGCACCGTTCCCGAGGCGGCCCGGCTGCTCCGTCGCGGCGGGCTTTTTGCCTTCTCCACCGCGACGCCAATCTCCGTGCTCTGCCAGAACATACAAACAGACCAGCTCGAACAGGCCCTCGTCAATGACTACTTCGGCCTGCACCGCCTGGAGTGGGAAGATGAGGTCAACTTCCAGTTGCCCTACGGAGAGTGGATCCGGCTCTTCCGCCAGGCGGGCCTGGTGGTGGAAGACCTGATCGAGACTCGCCCGCCCAGCGGAGCGACCAGCACCTATCGGAGCGCTACCGAAACCGAGTGGGCCAGGCACTGGCCCATCGAGTGCATCTGGAAGCTGCGCAAAGCGCCTTGATCTTCTCTGCCTCGATAAGCGTGATACTGATGGCGAAGTCAATTTTCACGCTCAGGATCTCACGCCTTAAAGCTCAGACAGAACAGTGCTAATGGTCTCTATAAAGGCATCAGGGGCTTCAAATGGCACAAAGTGACCAATACCTGCTAACATCTGAACACGGACAAGATGGGGAAAATATTCCTCCAGTCGATCTGCCCAACTTGACAAGAGAATAGGATCAGCCTCTCCCCACACGACAGCGGTAGGGTGAGTGATAGGGGCCAGTTGACTCTGCGGATAGGAGACGGCCACTTGTCCAGACCCACCCCCCGCTCGATACCAGGCAATACT
>WNGJ01007442.1_pt1 | contig 12977 bp, 8 predicted proteins | sample 5400611 | NCBI WGS metagenome assembly WNGJ01 (sample SAMN13153375, study PRJNA577476) | soil metagenome | isolation source: 40 cm soil or saprolite under Garry oak tree replicate 1 | place: USA:California | collected 2016-06-15
TGTCAGTTATGCGAGTTCATCTGTCCGCCGCGTGCGATTAAAATTATCCCGGGCGAAATTCCGTCAACAGACCAGTTCGCCAAGGTCGAAAAATATCCGCAGGAGTTCGATATCGACATGATCCGCTGCATTTTCTGCGGCATGTGCGAGGAGGTTTGCCCCGAGCAGGCTATTTATCTCCGCAAAGATTACGCCATCACCGGATTCACGCGCGCTGACATGGTGCATCACAAGGAGAAACTGCTCGAGATCGGCGGCGTGATGCACGGCGTCGTTTTGAAATGGAATGAAAAGAAATAGGTCCTTCACGTCATTCAGGATGACCGCGTGTCCGGAGCATGGGATTCGATCCGCAATCCGCAATCCGCAACCCGCAGTCCGCAATCGATAATGTCACCGTTCTTATTTTGGCCATTCGCGCTGCTTATGCTCGTCTTCGGCGCCGCTGTGGTCGCCAATCGCAATCCCGTGGCTAGCGCGCTCAGTCTCGTCGTTTCATTTCTCGGTCTCGCCGCGCTCTTCATGTCGCTCGATGCCTACTTCATCGGCATCATTCAAGTGCTGGTCTATGCGGGCGCGGTCATGGTCCTCTTTCTTTTCATCATCATGCTGCTTGATCTTCGCGCCGAAGAAGGACGCCGAGTCAGTTGGCTCGCCTTGATCGGCGGAATCGCCGTCGCGCTGGCCCTGCTCGCACAAATTCTTTATGTCATCCACAATCTAAAATCTGCGCAGCAACCGTTTCCCCCACTGGCAAGATCGACATTCGATGATGTCCGCAACGTCGGGCTGCTGCTTTTCGGAAGTTACAATCTGCCATTTCAAATCATCGGCGTTCTCGTCCTAGTGGCGACGATCGGCGTGGTGCTTTTGAGCAAACGCGAGCCTCGATAGCATGGTAACGCTCGGCGATTATCTCATCGTAAGCGGCATTCTTTTCGCGGTCGGGTTCGCCGGCGTGATGCTGCGGCGCAATCTCATCATCATCCTCATGTCGCTGGAGCTCATGCTGAACGCGGCAAATTTATCGCTCGTCGCCTTCTCAAGATTTCACGTGCAACCTAGCGGTCTGCCCGATTACAACGCGCAGGTCTTCGTCTTTTTCATTATCACCGTCGCGGCGGCTGAAGTCGCCGTCGGACTGGCAATCCTCGTCGCGCTCTATCGGGCACGCCAAACCACGGACGTGAAGGATATAATGAGCTTAAAATTTTAGATCGACGTGAAGAGCATGCTTCCATGGTACGTGTTGCTCCTGCCGCTCGGTTCGGCAATCGCCATCACCTTGTTTACGCTCCGGTTCAAAGCCCTGAGCACCTTCATTTCAGTCACAGCAGTCCTCGGGAGCTTTGTCTGCGGTTGTTTGATCTTCATGCAACCCAATATCGCAGCGCCAGCATCGACGTGGATCGAGATAAGCGGCGTTTTCAAAGTGCCGCTTGGGTTCGTGTTGGATAATCTCAGCAAGACAGACGATGCTCGTCCTCGTTTCTGGCGTCGGGTCGCTCATCCATATTTATTCGCTGGGATACATGCGGGAAGACGAGGGCAAGTCCCGTTATTTCGCGGCGCTCTCGCTGTTCATGTTCGCGATGCTCGGCATTGTTCTCTCGAACAATTTTGTGATGTTGTTCATCTTCTGGGAGCTGGTCGGCTTTACCTCTTATGTGCTGATCGGCCATTGGTTCGAACGCGACGCCGCGGCAGATGCAGCAAAAAAGGCATTCATCACCACGCGCATCGGCGATTTCGGATTCATGGTTGGTATTCTGATGGTCTGGGCGTCGACCGGTTCGGTCGTCTTTGCCGAGATAGCGCCGCGCTTGTCGATCTTAACAAGTCACCCGGCATTTCTGACGATCACCGCACTTTTGATCTTCTGCGGCGCGGTCGGAAAATCGGCCCAGTTCCCGCTGCATGTTTGGTTGCCGGACGCAATGGAAGGTCCAACGCCGATTTCCGCCTTGATCCATGCCGCCACGATGGTAGCAGCCGGCGTTTATATGTTGGTCCGGGTCGGATTTATCATTCAAACGTCGCAGACTGCGCTCTTGGTCATTGCCTGGATTGGCACGATTACCGCGGTGATGTCCGCATTGATCGCGACGCAGCAAAGCGACATCAAGCGCATCCTCGCTTACTCCACTCTGTCACAACTCGGATACATGGTAATGGCGGTCGGTCTCGCCTCAAACGAAGCGGCCATGTTCCACCTTTTTACTCACGCATTTTTTAAGGCGCTCCTATTCCTCGCTGCTGGCTCTGTCATCGTCATGCTTCATCATGAGCAAGATATTTGGAAAATGGGTGGGCTTTCGCGAAATCTTCCGGTCACATTTTTGACTTTCGGGGCCGGCGCGCTGGCGTTGATTGGTTGTCCGCCGTTCAGCGGATTTTTCAGCAAGGACGCGATTCTTGCGCTCGCCTACGAACGGAACACGCCGATCTTTATACTGGGATTGTTGACGGCATTTCTGACCGCCTTTTACGTCGTCCGCTTGCTTGTCGTCGCATTTTTGGGGAAACCGCGCAGCGAAATCGCCCGCCAGAGCAAAGAATCGCCCATCGTAATGACTGGGCCGTTAATCGTGCTGGCGCTCCTGGCAACCCTCGGCGGATTCACGTTCTTCGCCCGGAATTTCCTTGCCCTTCCGATGGAAAAGAACAGCCCGCTTTTTGTTCCGCTGCTTGCGATCATCGCGCTAATTCTTGGCAGCGGACTGGCCATCGCCGTTTACCGCAATCGCACGAGTGAGCCTTTTGATATCAAAATTTTACGACGGCTCTTTTACGTCAACGAATTTTACGGCTGGCTGATTAATTCGACACAGGAACGTCTCTCGTGCATCTCTGCTTTCTTTGATCGCTGGATCATCGACACCGCCGGCGTGGGCGGCGCGAGTGGCGGAACTTGGGGAGCCGGCGCGCTGCTCCGACTGATTCAGATGGGAAATCTACAGGCTTATCTATTCCTGTTCGGCTTGGGGATCGTCGCCCTCATTTATTTCGCCGTTTTCCACTGATGCTTCTCTTCGTTATTTTCTGCCCGATTATTGCGGCCATCGTGATAATGGCTGGCGCGCCTGCCCGCAAGACAGCGTTGATCGCGTCCATGTCAACGCTCGCGATCACATTATTTCTCCTCGGTTCCTTGCCAGTATGGCAGGGCGATTATCTGCACGTCACCTCCTTCAGTATATCGCCCGAGTGGCATTTGAGTTTCACGACGGGACTCGACGGCTTGAGCATGGTCATGGTGCTGCTCGCCGCGATCGTCACGCTGGCTGCGGTTTGGTTTACCGGCAAGATCGACAGGTATGAAAACGCGTTCTACGGCTGTCTTCTGCTGATCTCCGGGGGCGCGATCGGCGCATTTGCTTCGATCGATTTGTTTTTCTTTTATGCATTTCATGAGTTGGCACTCATCCCCACGTTTTTGTTAATTGGAATCTGGGGCAGTGGGAATAAGACCGCGGCAGCGTGGAAGATCACGATTTATCTCGCTGTCGGAAGCTTTATTTTGTTGCTTGGCTTGATCCTCCTGTATCAAAGCGTTCCGGTCGCATCGCGCAGTTTCGATATTCGCGCACTGAAAGCCGCCGCCGTTCAAATTTCACCCGACGCGCAGCGTCATATTTACCTGCTGCTGCTCATTGGCTTTGGAATTCTCATCTCCCTGTTCCCATTTCACACCTGGGCGCCGGAAGCTTACGCGTCCGCGCCGGCGCCGGCGGCAATGTTGCACGCCGGGGTGCTGAAAAAATTCGGCTTGTACGGCTTGCTGCGATTGGCCATTCCCCTGCTCCCCGAAGGTGCGCGCCATTGGACCAGTCTGCTCGTCGTGCTGTTGCTCGGGAATATCATTTATGTCGGGCTGGTCACAATCGCGCAGAAGCGGCTCGATTGGATGCTTGGTTACTCGAGCGTCATGCACATGGGCTACATCTTTCTCGGAATCGCCAGCGCGAACATTCTCGGCGTGACGGGCGCCACTGCATTAATGTTCGCTCACGGCCTTTCGATCGCGCTGCTCTTTGCTATTGCCGGCGAAATACGCAAGCGCACCGGCACATTGTTCCTCGATGATCTCGGTGGTCTCGCACAGGTGATGCCCTTTGCCGGACTTGCATTTGGTCTGTGCGCGTTTGCAGCGATCGGTCTTCCGGGCTTCGCCAATTTTGCCGGCGAAATCATGATCTTCTTTGGTGCATTCAAAAACGACTGGGGAATGGAACGGTTCCATCTGTTTCAAATCGCAACCGTGCTTGGACTCTGGGGTGTGGTGATCTCGACGGTTTACATGCTGCGCGCTTATCGTAAAACATTCATGGGAACGCTCGCGGAGCGCTGGAAAGATCTTGTCGATCTTCGTCCAATCCTGCGCGCGCCGGTCGCGTTGCTAGTCGGCGCGCTGCTTTGCTACGGATTTTTCCCGCAATCCTTTGTGCGAATCATAACGCCTGCGTTTCGTCCTTATCTAAGCTCGAACAAATAAAGGTGATTACCGCGCCATTACTCGAGATTGCAGTGCTGATCCTGGGCATGGTCATTCTCATGTTCGAAGCGTTTGCTACGAAGATCGATAAGCGTCTTTTGGCTTTCGCTGGAATTCTCGGTCTCGCGGCGGTGTTTGTGGCGAGTTTTTTCGTTGCCCCAAGCCCTTCAGCTGGTCAGGCCACCGGGTTCTGGAGTTTCTACACAGCGGATTCGTTGTCGATCTTCTTCAAGCAATTCGCGCTACTGACCACGATGCTTGTGCTGATCATGATAATCGATTACGCCCCGGTCGTCGAAAACTCAGTTGCGACCAGAAATTTTTCATCGGCTCTCGGCGAATTTTTTGCAGTCCCGATTTTCACGTGCGCCGGGCTTATGTATATGGCGTCCGCGATCGACTTCATTTTCATCTTCGTCTCGCTCGAGCTCGTGACGATTTCTTTTTATGTCCTGGTCACTTTCACGCGACACAATGCAGCAACACTCGAAGCGGGAGTAAAATATCTCGTGCTGAGCGCTCTCTCCACGGCGTTTCTCGTGTATGGAATAACCTGGCTTTTCGGAGTAACCGGCCAGACAAATCTGCAACGTATCACCGAATCATTGGCGAATACCGGCATCGATCGGACTGCGGCGCTCTTCGGGATGGTGCTGGTTCTGGTCGCGTTGGGCTTCAAGATCGCAGCGGTGCCGTTTCAAATCTGGGTCCCTGATGTTTATCAAGGGGCCCCCACGCCGGTTACCGCCTATCTTTCGGTCGGATCGAAGGCCGCGGGTTTTGTCGTGTTGCTGCGGGTGCTGCGTCCCTTTCTGATGTTCCCCGAAACGCACCGATTACTCGTTCTGATCGCAATCCTGACTCTGATTTACGGAAACCTGGCTGCGCTGCCGCAAGGCAATCTGAAACGCCTGCTCGCGTATTCGAGCATCGCGCACGCCGGCTATTTGCTTATCGGCGTCGTGTGCCTGGACGGCCGTGCGGTTATCTTTTATCTCGCTGCTTATTTACTAATGACGCTCTTGAGCTTTGCCGTCCTCGTGGTCGTATCGCAGCAGACTGGCGATCGGATTTCGGACTTCGATGGATTAGGGAAGCGGTCACCATTTCTCGCCTTTGCCATGCTGATTGCAATGGTCTCGCTCGCCGGCGTGCCATTCACGGCCGGATTTCTCGGGAAGTTTTTTATCTTTTACGCCGCCATCGCCCAACGCCAAATCGCGCTCCTCGTCGTGGGTGTGATTACTGTCGGCTGCGGTTTTTATTATTACCTCAAAGTCGTCCGGGCAATGTATTGGCAATCTACCGCCAAGATGGATAAGATCCCTATCAGCGCGCTGTCGCGCTTTGCAATGAGCGTGCTGATTCTTGCGATCATCGGCCTCGGCGTTTATCCGCAGCCGATTCTGGATGCGCTGAAACGTTAACAAGCAATGACCCCGAATGCATTCGGGGTCATTTTCTTGAAACGCCGCAGCTCAGTCGTCCAACTGCCCATGCCTATTCAGTCGCCCAGCTGCAGAAGCCACCTGGCCTCGCGTCCTTGTTTGTTCAATCGCGTGCTTACCAGACGAGCGTCACATTACCGGCCCTCGTTCCGGCACTACCATTATGGACAAGGATCGTGTCTACGCTGGCTACCTGGATGTCCACCTGGTGGTAGTAGTCGATGTACACGATGTGGGTTCCCACTCCGCCACTGTATCCACCGGTGGTGGTCGCGGGTGAGCCGTTGTACGATTCCAAGCCGACCCATGTCATGTTGCCGCCGGAAATATGTAACAAACTCACCTGACCTACTCCTCCAGCCGTGGTGCAGCAGCCCATGACCAGCACCGATTTGTTGGTGACCGGCGTAATCGCTGCGCTGTTCGCACCCGCCGCAAGGTTGTATGAGATGAACGCTGCGTTGGGCGCTGTGATCGACTGTGTGGCATTCGCAGCGACCATGGAGGTGATGATGGCGACAACGGTAGCCATGAGGATGACTCCCGGTCGTGAGAATTTCTGGATTCGCATTGTAATAGTTTTCATTTTGTTTGGTTCCTTTTGTGTTTTGGTTTTTTCTGTCTGTTTTTTTGTTTTGGTTTTTCGTCTTAAGTTTTTCGTGTCGCGCCTGGGTGCTGACTTCGCGTGGAATCAGGGCAAGCTGGTTCCTCGACCGGTTCGCTACTTCGTCGCGAGGTTCCCGCGGTGAGAATGTCGCGGTACAGGAACGCCAGCCCAAGAGCTCCGCTCACGGTGAGGAGGAGTGAAAGCAACTGCATTCGGCGCTGTCCGCCGACGATTTCGTCCAGCCGAATAGCATTCCTCCCAGCTGCCATTCCCGGTGGAATGACAAATGCCCCATTTGAAACCTTGAGGTGTGGGGAAAAGAATTGAACGAGTAGCCCGGCTGCAAACACCAGCCAGCAGACAAGGGCTAGCGATCGCTGACGACGGTTGCCATGAACACTCATAAGCCGATTGGGACGCATTGCTTCAGGCGCCGGAGTGACCGCTTGCGTGTTTTGGGAAGGCGCAAAGCAGGATGTGAAGAGCAAAGCGGTTGTGACTTTGCTTAGTTTTTGTTCCATACGAATCGGCGATGTGCCGAGCAGCATCTGTTTCATAGATGTTTTCCTTTTGGTTTTTGGTTTGTAGTTTTTGTCATTTGCTATCTGTTCCCGGAAAATCGGGACGAAGTTCCCGAAAATTTTCAAGCGACTGAACTTTTTGAGACACGAATTACACGAATGGTCACGAATCTCTTAACGATGAAGTCAATTCGTGCGGCTTCGTGAAATTGGTGTCGTGGCTCCCGACAATTCTGATTTTTGAGGAAAAAACTTGCTAAAGGAGTTGGGAATTAAGACGATGGACGGGCGTGAGCACCGAGGCGGCAGAGACGGCCGAGCATGGGCCGGGGCGGTTCAACACAACGCGCTGGAGCATGGTGCTCTCCTGCGCCGATTCGGGAATAGAAAGCGCGGCGGCGCGCGATGCTTTGAGCGAGTTGTGCAAGACGTATTGGCGGCCGATCTTCGCCTATATCTGCCGTCGCGGTTACTCGACCCAGGATGCAGAGGACCTCACACAGGATTTTTTCACAAGCCTGCTGCAGGGACCTCTTCTTGAGCGCGCCGATCGCGACCGAGGTCATTTCCGTTCGCTGCTGCTGAAAGCGCTACGAGATTTCTTGGGACACGCCACTGAGAAGCTGGGCGCATCCAAACGTGGCGGCGGCGTAAAACTCGTTTCGTGGGATGATTGGATGGCCGAAGCGCCATCACAATTGTCGATCTCAGCGCAAGCGCTCAGTTCGTGCTCGCCGGAGCAACTGTTCGACCTGCGTTGGGCTGCGACAGTAGTCGAACAAGCGCTTCGGCGTCTGCGTGAGGAATGCCAAAGCAGAAGGCGGCTCAGATTATTTGAGACGTTGAGCCTTTATCTTACCACGGAGCGCGCAGATGTTTCGTATCAGAATCTGGCTACTACCTTGGCGATAACAGAGGCGGCGGTCAAAAAACAACTTCACAATTTGCGGCGTCGTTATCGCTGGCTCATCCGCGAGGAAGTCGCGCAGACCGTCGAAAATCCGAGCGATGTAGAAGACGAAATTCGGCATCTGTGCGCGACGCTGGCCGCAGGCGCTGAGGCGGCGGCTTAACCACGAATGAACACGAATCGACACGAATGCAAAAAAGAGACAGCCCGCTAATCACGCGAATTCACGCGAAAAAATTCTGGTTGCTCATTGTTATCCCTCTATTCGCGTCCATTCGCGTCATTCGCGGGCAAATCTTCTCCTCTTCGTGTCCATTGGTGTTCATTCGTGGTTAAAAGATGAAGCTCCGCGGCCTGTCTGATTCGGTCGCGGGCGTGATCGAAACCCCAGCGCAATGCCGCCAGTGTGGAGCGACTACGCGGTTGGGCAATGGCCTTTGCCTGAGCTGCACGCTGCGGGAGGGACTCGAGGGTGATCGCGAGGAATCCCGCGAATCATTCGACGCAATCCTGGCTGAAGACGAAGTGCAGGACACGCACTGGCGGGTTGGCAATTACGAAATTCTGGAGGAGATCGGGCGCGGCGGAATGGGCGTGATTTATCGCGCGAGGCAGCGGCACTCACGCCGTATCGTCGCGCTCAAGCGCATGGTGTCCTATCACGCCGACTCGCGCGAGACGCTGGAACGTTTCCGGCGTGAAGCTGAAGCCGCCGCCAGTCTCGATCATCCAAATATTCTTCCCATCTATGAAGTCGGCCAAGGCGAAGACGGGCTGCCGTTTTTCACCATGAAGTATGCGGCTGGGGGCAGCTTGCAAAAAGCCGGGCCTGCTCTGCGCGGTGAACCGCGCGAATGCGTCCGGCTCATGGCCAAGGGGGCGCGTGCTGTCCAATACGCGCATGAGCACGGCATTTTACATCGCGATCTCAAGCCAGGAAACATCCTGCTCGACGGTCATGGCGAACCATTCGTGACCGATTTTGGATTGGCCAAGTGGCTCGACACCAGTACCGATCTCACGCGCACACTCACAATCTTCGGCACGCCTGGTTACATTGCACCCGAGCAGGCCAAAGGACCCGCAGCTAAGCTTACTCCAGCGGCCGACGTTTATAGTCTTGGAGCACTCTTGTTCGATCTGTTCACCGGGCGTCCGCCTTTTCTGGGCGAACACGCGCTGGCCGTGATTCAACAAGCCAGCGAAAAGCCGGCGCCGAAACTGCGCTCGCTCGTACCGGCGCTCGATCGCAACCTGGAGACAATCTGCGCGCGCTGTCTGGAGCGCGAGCCGCAGGCGCGCTATCGCTCCGCAGGCGATTTGGCTGTCGATCTCGAACGCTGGCTGGAAGGGCGCCCGATCATTGCGCGTCGCGTTTCGCCGCCGGTGCGGGCCTGGCGCTGGTCGAAGCGTAACCCCAAGCTTGCTACTGCGACAGCCGCAGCGGTTTGCTCTGCCATGGCAGCCGCGTTCTTGTTCTTTTCTCACAATGGCCTCGCTCCTCAGTCACGCCTTGATTCACGGCTATCGACAACAAGCTTAATTCCCGAAAAGAGCGTCGCTGTCCTGCCGTTTGAAAACCTCAGCCGCAACCCGGATAACGCTTACTTTGCTGAGGGCGTGCAAGATGAGATTCTGACCGATCTCTCCAGAATAGCCGATTTAAAGGTGATTAGCCGTACGAGTATGATGGCGTACAAGAGCGGCGAGAAACGCAACCTGCGCCAGATTGCAAATGAACTTGGCGTCATGCACGTGGTGGAAGGAAGTGTGCAGCGTGCTGGCAATCGCGTGCGAATAAACGCGCAGCTGATCGATGCGCGAAATGACGCGCATCTGTGGGCGCAGACTTACGATCGCGATCTCGCCGACGTTTTTGCTATTCAAAGCGAGATCGCAAAAGCGATCGCCGACCAACTGCAGGCCAAGCTCTCGCCCAATGAAAAGAGCGCGATCGAGCAGGCACCGACCACCGATCTCACCGCGTTCGATCTGTATGGCCGCGCCAGAACTCTTTTGGAAACGAGGTTTTACAGCGATGCGAAAGCGAATTTGCTCCAAGCGGCCGAGTTGCTGAATCAGGCTGTCGCACGTGACCCATCGTTTTTCGATGCGTATTGCCAACTCGCCCAAGCTCACGACGTGCTTTACTTCTCTGGCTACGATCATACTCCGGCGCGATTGGCCCTGGCGGAAGCCGCTGTTCAGAGCGCCTTTCGCCTCCGTCCTAATGCTGGCGAAGGGCACCTCGCACGAGCGTGGAATCTTTACTACGGATACCTCGATTATGACGGTGCTTTGGGCGAACTAGAAGTTGCCCGTCAAACCCTGCCCAACGATCCCCGGCTATTCCTGCTGAAGGGTGTCATCGAACGCCGTCAGGGTCGCTGGGAAGAGTCCACAAGAAACTTGGAGCGCGCAGTTGACCTCGACCCACGGAACATTTTCACGTTGCAACAGACTTCGCTTAATTACTTTTATCTCCGGCGCTACCGCGACGAACAAGCCGTCTTGGATCGCGCGTTAGCGATTGCACCGAACGACGTTGTCACCAGAGCAGAGCGCTCCCTGGTGGAATTCAACTGGCACGCTGATACCCGCCCCGTGCATCAAATGGTCGATTCAATTCAGGCCACAAATCCTAGCGCGTTGCCAAGGATCGCTAATCCGTGGCTCCTGTGCGCTCTCGCCGAGCGTAACGCTGTTGCAGCAGAAGGAGCCTTGAACGCATTTGGCGAAAACAGACCCTCCCTAAGCAGTGACAACGTTTATTTAACTCGCCTGTTCGTGGAGGGTCTTGTCGCTCGTATGACCAAGGACCAAGACAAAGCACGGTCAGCATTCACAGCGGCTCGCGCGGAGCAGGAGAAGACCGTCCAAGCTCAACCAAATTACGGTCCAGCGCTTTGCGTCCTTGGTTTGATCGACGCCGGTCTTGGACGGAAAGAGGAAGCGCTGCGAGAAGGCCGGCGCGCGATTGAACTTCTACCTGTGGAAAAGGATGCAATGAATGGTCCGGCGATGATCAAATATTTCGCGATCATTGCTGCATGGCTTGGCGACAACGATCTCGCCTGCGAACAACTTGCCACGGCCATTCGGTACCCCAGCTCACTCAGCTATGGCACATTGAAGCTGCTGCCGTTTTGGGACCCGCTGCGCAGCGATCCGCGCTTCCAAAAAATCGTCGAAGAAGCGAAGGAGCCCGTCGCGCGGGAACTATTTGCGACCATTGTGCCCACGAAATCGATTGCTGTGCTGCCGTTTGAAAACCTCAGCCGCGATCCGGATAACGCTTACTTTGCTGAGGGTATCCAGGACGAGATCCTGACCCGCTTATCCAAGATCGCTGATCTGAAAGTGATCTCGCGCACATCCACACAGCATTACAAGAGTGCGCCCACAAATCTGCCTGATATCGCAAAGGAACTTGGCGTGGCCCACATTCTGGAAGGAAGCGTCCAAAAGAGCGGCGATGCCGTGCGCGTAAACGCGCAGCTAATCAAAGCAGCTAGTGATTCCCATCTTTGGGCCGAAACCTTCGATCGCAAATTGACCGACATCTTTTCCGTTGAGAGTGAGGTGGCTAAAGTCATCGCCGATCAGTTGCGGGCGAAACTTACTGGTCGAGAAGAGCAGGTCGTTGCTGCCAAACCGACGGACAATCCCGAGGCTTACGATGCTTACCTGCGTGGGCTGGCTTACAGCCTGAAAACGGCCAACACAACTGCCAATGCTCTTAACGCGCAGAAATATCTCAGAGAAGCCGTGCGTTTGGATCCGAAGTTCGCCCTTGCTTGGGCGCTACTGTCGTTCGTGGACGCGCGCGGGTATCGCACCCAGTTTCTTCAACCGACGGTTGCGTTGCGTGAAGAGGCGCGGCAAGCAGCTGAAACCGCGCTAACTCTTCAGCCTAATCTGGGTGAGGCCATCTTGAGTACGGGGTTCTATCATTATGCCTGCCTGAAGGACTACGACACGGCTGTGCGTTACTTTGAGCAAGCACGCCCGCTCATGCCGAATAGCAGCCGGATTCCGGAATCGCTGGCCTATGTTACGCGGAAGCAAGGCCAGTGGGACCAGAGCGAGACGTACTTCAACGAAGCCGAGCGACTCGATCCGCGGAATGTTTCCCTGCTTACCCAGCACGCACTTTCCTACAAGGATCGTCGTCTCTTTCCAGAAGCGTGGCGGAAGCTTGAGCAGATCGTAAATATTACGCCGGACGACGTGGATACCATTGTGGAAAAGGCAGTGATCGCACAAGCAGAGGGCGACTTGCCGCGGGCTTCGGCTCTCCTGGCTTCAGTGCAACCGGCGGCCGACGATACCAACGCATTGGAAACACAAGCTTACCAATCGATCCTGGAGCGCCGGCCTGCACAAATCATTTCGCGGCTGAAGGAGCTACTAGCCAAGCCTGATCCAGCGCTGGGTTTTTACAAAGGCGAACTAAGATTTTGGTTAGGCTGGACGCAACAAATCGCTGGTGATCATGCGGCTGCCCAGGAAAGTTGGCGACAGGCACGCAGCGAACTGGAATCTTTCCTGAAAGAACAACCGGAAAATCACATCCTTCTTGGCGATCTTGCTCTGACTAATATGAGCCTTGGTGACAAGGCCGCCGCACTAACCCTATCGGAGCGGGGCATGACTGTGAACCCGGTCGAGAAAGATGCGGTAGTTGGTCCCGCTTCGATTGAGTTTTTCGCCCGGGTGGCAGCGCAAACAGGAGAAGCCGATCGCGCCATCGCCGCCTTGCAGAAGCTATTATCGATATCTTATTCTGGGCCGCTTGGTCCGGGCGCTCCTCTTACTCCTGCATTGCTCCGGCTCGATCCGATGTTCGATCCGCTCCGGAATGATCCGCGTTTTCAAAAACTCGCCAGCCCGGCTGGCATCCCGAAAGATTTCGGGACTCCAGCGGAGATCCCGGAGAAAAGCATCGCCGTGCTGCCGTTCGAAAATCTCAGTGAAGAAAAAGTAAACGCGTATT
>WNGJ01005840.1_pt1 | contig 12972 bp, 12 predicted proteins | sample 5400611 | NCBI WGS metagenome assembly WNGJ01 (sample SAMN13153375, study PRJNA577476) | soil metagenome | isolation source: 40 cm soil or saprolite under Garry oak tree replicate 1 | place: USA:California | collected 2016-06-15
TGCCATTATATGTATCGTAGCAAAACAACTCAGCGCGTCACTTCACGAGAAAGAGGAAATAGGTTATGGCAACACCTGATATTCCCCCCAAGGATGAGAACGTCTACTTTAACGATCCTGAAAGCGGAGCGGAGATGGCCCGCCTGCTCTCGCAGGACCGTCTCATAACCAGAGGCATGGGCGGGCTCTTCTCTGAGCGATCAGACCTTTCTGGTATCCATCGCATCCTCGATGTAGCCTGCGGCCCAGGTGGTTGGGCGTTAGAGGTGGCCTTTATCTATTCAGAGACTGAGGTGGTGGGGTTGGATGTCAGCCGGGCGATGATCGATTACGCGCGTGCACAAGCACGGATACAGGGCCTGGACAACGCCGAATTCGTAGTCATGGATATACAGAAACCGCTGGATTTCTTCAACGAGTCCTTTGACCTCGTCAATGCGCGCTTCATCAATTTCCTCCCCGCGGCTGCCTGGCCGAAACTGATGCAGGAGTTCAAGCGTATCACGCGACCTGGAGGAACCATCCGTCTTACGGAAAGCGAGTGGTGGTACTACACCAACAGTCCCGCGTTAGAGGACCTGAACGCTATGATCATAAGCGCGCTCAAGTTACAGGGAGAAAGCTTCTCTCAGAGGTTTACCGGCGTTTTGCCGATGTTAGGACGCTTCTTGCTCGATGCGGGCTGCGCCAGTGTTCACTACAAGTCGCACGTGATCGATTACTCGGTCGGAACCGAGGCTCATGAAGGCTTTCGCCGGGACGCTGCCGTCGTCTTCAAGCTATTCCAGCCCTTTATCGTGAGGATGGGGGTCGCCACGCAGGAGGAAGTCGATCAGCTCTACGATCGCATGCAGATCGAGATGCTGAGAGAGGACTTCCGGGGTCTGATGCTGCCGCTCACAGCATGGGGAGAGAAGCCGTGAGACCCTCTCCCGTTTCTCGTCAGACCCGGGTGAGTTTTTCCGGGTTGGCAATGATGCGAATAGCCTGAATACGCCCTTGCTCGACTTCAATGCTCAGAACGAAGACAGCTTGAGCGCCAACGCGGATGACCAGCGCGGGCTCGCCGTTGACCACGGCCATCTCCATATGAGCGCCCGCTGGTGGCACAAAGCGTTGGCGAGCTCCCACGCTAAAGCGTGCCACCGCCTCACGCCCAGTAAGCGGGCGCGTGGCCGCTCCTTTGACCTTCCCGCCCCCATCGGCCCACAGCGTCACATTTTCGGAGAGCAGGTTCATCAAGGGGGTTATCTCACCGGTCTCCATCGCCTGGAAGTACCCGTTGAGCAACTGCCGATGGGTTTCGGCAGAGGCGCCAAAGCGTGGCCGATGCTCACGCAGATGGAGCTTCGCCCGGCTGAACGAGCGGCGACAGGCCGCTTCACTCTTGTCAAGCATCGTGGCAATCTCGGCGAAGTCGTACTCGAAGACTTCCCGCATCAGGAAGACGGCTCGCTCAAACGGTTGGAGCTGCTCCAGGAGCACCAGGAATGCCAGCGAAATCGATTCATGCTTATCTACGCGCTCCTGCGGGTCTACGACTTCGGCAGTATCTGCCGTGAGGATCGGCTCTGGTAACCAGGGGCCTACGTACTGTTCTCGCTTCCTGCGTGCGAGCTGGAGCTGATCCATGCATAAGCGGATAAGAATCGTGCTGAGATAGGCTTTGAGTGAGCGAATGTCGTCTTTGGGCGTGCTCTGATAGCGCAGGTAGGTCTCCTGCACCATATCCTCAGCATCCATCGCACTGCCAAGCATGCGGTAGGCGATGGAGAAGAGGTAGGGCCGGTAGCTTTCAAATGACTCTTCCATGTTCTTCCTTCGTAAGTCTCCTAAAGCTTATCATTTTGATCATACAGCGACCTGAGACTTTCATGCTCATCTCTGACGCCTGCGTCATTATACTTCCAAACCGGGTGCCGGGAATATCTGCTTCCATGGCACCCGAATGAGCAGCTATCTCCTCCTCCCTCAGGAGAGGTGATGCACTGGCAGCGAAGGGTGCTCTTCTTTGGCGAGCGACAGACGCTGTGCCTGCTCATAGCGTCCCTTCCCTAGCCACGTAAACAAGCCTGGAAGGCGCCGTTGCCACAACGTGGCTGTCACGACAAAGCTCACCGCCGCCTCGCGAGTGAGAGAGCCCAACCAGCCTGTGATGTAGGGCGACCTGGGCCTATCGTCAGGAGAAAGCGGGAAGAAGATCGCATGGTGTCGCCCCAGAGCAATGGCCTGAGCCAGGTAGGCGAAGCTGAGCGGTTTGGGCGTCTTGCCAGAGAGAATGGCACTCAAACAATCAGCGCCATGAGCGCCCATGATCCCCGCAGTGAAAGCGCTCATGCGCACGTGCGCGACTCCCGGGTCCTCGACGGGCGAGGCCGCGTCGCCAATCGCGTAGATCTCCTGGTGGGAGACCGAACGCAGAAAGGGATCGACGAGAATCTGGTCGCGCTCATTGACCGCCAGGCTAGCTTCCCTTGCCAGGGGCTGTACCACAAAGCCCGCCGTCCAGATGCACAGGGAGCATTCGAGCTCGCGCCCCTGGTCGAGCACCACGCTTTGCGCGCGCACGGCTCTCACATCGCTCTGCTCGACGATCTCGACGCCCAGGCTCACCAGTCTGTGCCGGATCGCGTCGGCCACGCTCTTGTCCCAGGAGAGAGCGAGCGACCCCCGCGTCACCAGGCTGACCTTGATCTGAGGATAGACGCTGGCCACCTGCGCCGCGGTTTCGATGCCGGTAGCTCCTCCGCCACAGACCACCACCTGGCCGCCTCTGGCCGCGATGGCGGGGAGCGTTTCGCGCAAGGCGGCGGCTGAGAACGGACCCCTTGCCGAGAGGCTGTAGGCGTACTCTGCCACCCCAGGCACGCTGTGGCGATCAGTCATACTCCCCAGCGCATAGACCAGGTAGTCGTACGCCAGCTCATGCTGCTGCTGCTGATCCTGAACCGTGACGCGGTGCTGGCTGGGATCAAGGCTGGTGACCCGCGCCTGCAGAAACTGGACCTGCGTTTTGCGCAGGATCTGAGAAAACGAGCGCCTAAAGACGCGCTGATTGGTGGCAAACTCATGGAGCCTGGGGCGCACGGTAAAGGTGTCCGATTCGTCGACCAGGGTGATCTGGACAGACTCGCGGGCCACTTTGCCGGCCAGGCGCAGGGTAAAGAGCAAGCCTGCAACCCCCGCGCCAAGAACAAGAATGCGTTTGGACGGTTGTGTCATGACCGTCCTCCTTTCTATTACTGAACATGTGCTCGGAATGGTATCGTGATGACCACCACATGTGATCATCACAAATAAAGAGGGTTGAGCTGTCCTTTTTGGGACAGCTTTCCTGTCTGGTTTTGCTCATGCCAGCTATTAACCGCTAGATTAGAGGTTCGAATCCTGTTCGAGGAGCCGGAAAGTAGGGCCACCATACCTGCTGGTTGGGCGCCCTGCCGGTTTTTATCTCCTTAAACCAACCCATCGACACTTTTGTGATACACTACCTACAAACCGGTAGGTTACCAATTCGAATCCCATTCGAGGAGCCTCGCTCCAGGGCCACCGTAAACATAGGTGGTCTTTTCTTTGGTTTACAGATGCATAGCTGTGAGGTACAAGCGTTGACAGACACCACCAGCATCGATTACCAGCATTTTTTCCAGCAACTCCTAGAAGCTACACCGTGGCCGCTGGTGATTGTGGATAGGACGCTGGCTATTCGCTATTACAATTCGCAGGCGATGCAGCTTTTTGAGACGAGCGGGGGTATCGAGGGGATGAACATCGAACAGTTCATCTCGGATCAGCCGATACTCTCGCTTATACGGCAAAGTATTGAGACGGGGAGTGTACGCAGCGAGGAACATGCCAGTGGGTACTCGGGGAACGTGGAAAAGGTGGGTACTCGGGGTGCTTGGAAGATATCTGTGACGCCGCTGCAGCATACAAAAACGGCGCGGAGCGCGCGCAGGTACCGCTTCTACGCGGTGGTGATTGAGGATTTGACAGAGTTGCGGCGGCTGGAGCGGGCACGGCGTGACTTTATCGCCAATATTTCGCACGAATTGCGCACGCCGCTGGCCTCGGTACGACTGCTGGCGGAGACGCTGGAAGAGGCGATTGATACGGACCGGGAGCAGGCACAGGTCTTTCTGGAGAAGATCGAGAACGAGGTGCAACACCTGACGGTGCTGGTTTCAGAGCTACATGATCTTTCACGCATCGAATCGGGGCAGACGCCGATGACGATTGAACTGGTGGAGGCGGAATCGCTGGTACGCGAGGTGATGGCGCGCATGCTGCCGCAGGCGCAGCGGCACCGTGTTCAGCTGCAGACTGAGATAGAGCAGGGGAAGACGCTGGTTGCCGCCGATAGCAAGCATATTACGCGGGTGCTGGTGAACCTGGCGCATAATGCTCTTAAATTTACTCCCTCCGGCGGCGATGTGGTGATCGGCACACGCCCGCAGGTTGAGGGGGTGACGCAGTCCTTCTTTGTGCGTGATACCGGAGTGGGTATTCCGGCAGAGGAACTCCCACGCATTTTTGAGCGCTTCTATAAAGTGAATCGAGCGAGATCGAAGGCCGACTTTATTGGGCCTGGTGGTGGAGGTAGCGGCCTTGGCCTGGCGATTGCGCGTCACCTGGTAGAGGCGCATGGGGGACATATTCGGGCCGAGAGCACGCCGGGAAAGGGGAGTACCTTCACCTTTACTCTACCTGTTCGGGCCCGCCTGAGCCGGTAAAAGTATTACAATTTTGACATTTTGCCCACAAAATCGGTAATTTTAATTACATTTTTATGCCGTTGTGTTGCACATGTCGTTTCTGTATGTTACTATTGTCTAGGGATCACTTATTTGAATCGGGTAATTTTATGGTTGTTTCCTGATTCGCGCCGCTTTTCCAGATTCCGTTCCTATGGTACCCCGAATTTCGGTTATTTGTTGGTTTTTACAAACAAGATGATGCTCACTCTGGAATGTCGTGAGCTACCTTGACAGCCATCACTGCAACGGCGGGCACGATGAAGGGGCCGCTACATCGTCAGCAGGAATGGAAGGTAGTATCTTGTTTGGAATGTAGGGCGCTTACGATGGGCGCCTGAAATTAACAGGGATGTTGTTGGTAAGTGTGGAGAGAGAAAGAGGACGAAATGATGAGCAAACTGGTAATGATCATTGACGATTCACTCACGGTTCGGAAGATCATAGAAACCAGCCTGAAACGCGAAGGCATTCCATCCGTGAGCTACTGCGATGGTGTTGAAGCCTTACGTGCCTTACATGAACAGCGTTGCCCCATACCTGACCTGGTCATTCTCGATATCGGACTCCCCAAAATGGACGGATATGAAGTAGCCCGTCACCTGAAAACGAAGCAGCAATTTGGAAATACGGTCATCATCATGTTGTCGAGGCGCGACGGTGTGATAGATCGCCTCAAGGGCAGGCTTGCTGGCGCGAAGGACTATATTACCAAGCCATTTCGCACACAAGAAGTGATGTCAGTCGTTCACTCATATCTGGGTGTGCCTGTCTACCAATAAAATGGCTTTTCTGGAGGAACCCGGCAATCTGCCGGTACAACGTCTTGAGCAGATAACCGACGAGGAATTTTGGCAGTATGCGCGCGTGCGTGCAAACGAGGAGGCCAGCAACCCTCCGTCGGGTGAGAGTTCACACCCAGATCAATATCTCGAATGCGAGCTGCGGCGTGGTAATTGCCTGGTTCCTCTGCGCACTATCGAGGAGGTTGTGCCGCCGCCGCATCGTATTGCGCTCTTACCCCTGACACCCCGGTGGATGGCAGGCGTAGCTGCCTGGCGGGGTGAAACGATTGCTGTTGTCAACCTGGACATGTATCTCTCAGGCATTGATGCCCCCTCGTCGGGAGGTTACCTGCTCATCACCCGGCATACAGAACTGATCATTGGCCTGTATGTGCCCGCGGTAGGATTGACGACCACCATAGAATTTGACGTTCTGTATCGTCCTCCCACCGGGCCATCCATGCTCTACACTCCTACACGGGCGGGAGTTGTGAAAGGCGTGTATGCTGAAGTTCCCGTCCTGGATGTGCCAGCGCTGCTCTCCGATGTGACGCAGCAGATAGGAATGGCCGCGTATCATGTCTGAAGCATCAAATCCTTTCGAACACAGCGAACTTTCCCCAGAAGACCTGGAAGTGGTGCGCGCCTTCCACGCGACGGATAGGTTTGCAGTGTTTCAGGGCGACCAGGGCGACCAGGGCGACCGCGAGGGTCGCCCGTACCCTACACGGTTGGATGCAGCATCCGAGCCTGAAGATGAAATGCTGACCATTTTTGTTTCGGAGGTTGGGGAAGATATTGCGGCTTTGCGGCGCGCGCTTGAGCAGGCGGAGATTGATGATCGTATTGATTCGCCAGGGTTTTTAACACTACAACGGGTCGCGCATAAAATACGAGGTACAGCGGCAGCGATTGGCTGCGAAGCGATATCGGTTATTGCTCATCATATTGAAATGCTCATACAGCATATGAAGAAAGGTGAGATTCTCCTGCTATCCGGTCTATTCGCGCTGGGGAATGCCATGGGCGCTTTGGAGATGACACTGCACAGTGTAGTGGCACATGGCCAGGAGGATATGCAGCCGCTGCTCAATCTTGAAGAATATTATGCAGCCCTGGATATTCACACGCCAGCGAGATCCAGTGGGGACATCGGTGAGGACGCGATAAATCGCGTCCCTACAGAGCAGGATGCGGGGGTGATCTTCCAGGGCGTAGGGCGACTGCAAGGCAGCGAGAGCCGCCGTTCCTACCCTGTTGACCGGCAACATCTCGGTCAGCTGATCCAGCATGCGGAGCAACTGGTCGAGCAGCAAACTGCCCTGGAGGTTGCGCGTAAACAGGTTGAGACGGCGCTTCAGGAACTGCATGTAGCACAGGCTCGCTTGCGGCGCATAGAGGCGTTCTTTGCGACGTTACCAATGTCTATGCAGGACGTGAACCGTCTCTATATGGAATACGATAAGCGCCCTGCTTCGTCACTCGTTGCGCGTATTTTACGGGAAGCAGAACTGCGCACTGGACATGAGCACCAGGCGTCGGCCCCAATCCGTCTTGCTAAGAACGCAGACGCGATAAATCGGGCCTCTACGGCAAGAAGAAAGGAGAAGCCAGGAGTTGCTCCACAGCAGCCTCTCCCACCTCCCCTATTGGCCGAGGCCGCAATGTGGGACGAATTGGAGCTTGACCGCTTTGCCGAAAGTAACCTGCTGACGCACGCGCTCAATGAGGCCATAGCTGATGTCTCCACCGCAACCGCTCAATTGCAGCACGCGCTGGCACAACTCGATACGCTCGTGAAACAGCATATGGTAAAGGCGCAGGTGATTCGCGCCACTACCCTGCTGCTGCGCACGGCTCCGTTCAGCGCACTCTCTGCGAGTGCACAAAAAGCCGTGCAGGGGGCGGCATGGAAGCGCGAAGTGCAGTTTGAGGTGACGGGTGAGACGGTGGAGATTGACCAGGATATCCTGGAAACCCTGGAAGCTCCGTTGTTACAACTGATTCACGCCCATCTCATTGAAGCCATAGGTTCCGAGGAAGGACAACTTAGTCCCTGTTCAATCCGGCTGCACGCGCAAACGATCGGCAGCGAGGTCATTATTGAAATCGGCTTTTCTCTACCCATACCAGGTGGTTTCCTGGATATGTTACTGGAGGTCATCCAACCGCTGCATGGTTCGATCACTGCTCAGCGCAACGCAACCGGGGGCATGGACTTCCGCCTGCGCTTCCCCCATGCAAAGGGCGTGGCGCAGGGTTTGTTGATACGTGCAGGCGAGCAGCGTGTGATTGTGCCATTTTCTCAGGTGCAGCGCATCGATTATGCGAAGCAGGAAGCGCACGAGCGGAGCTACACGCTCAATGCGCTGCTCGGCTTTGCGCACATGACACAGATGTCTGCCGCATTCAAAGACACGAGAGGATTGAAATGCGCTCCGCAAGCTCCACTGAGAGCCTCGGCAACACCTGTGCTGGTATTACAAGCCGATACGCCTGTTACGACACCGGTCGCCGTGCAGGTAGACGAAGTCGTAGGACAGATTGAACTGGTCATGAAGCCGCCGCCCACTCCGCTGCGGCGTCCAGGCATTACCGGTATGGCCATAGATAGCGCGGGCAATGTGCTACTGGTGCTGGATGTGCCCGAGTTGATTCGACAGAGCGGATTACGGGGACGGGATAGCTTCCATACCGACGACCACACACCACAACCCGAAACGTTGATTCGACAGAGCGGATTACAGGGACAGGATAGAGCGGATTACGGGGACGCGATAAATCGCGTCCCTACAGAGCAGGGAGAGAGAATTGGCAATGAGCAAGCAGCACGCCTTCAATTGCCAGAAAGAGGAAAGCCAAAAATATTGATTGCGGATGATTCTGTCACCATCCGGCGTTCCCTTTCTCAGACGCTCAGCCAGAAAGACTATCTAATCCTGGAAGCGCGCGATGGCCTGGAGGCGCTTGAGCTATTGGCGGAAGAAGCGCCCGACCTGCTGTTGCTTGATCTAGAAATGCCGAATATGAACGGCTACGAGGTCCTCAATATCTTGCGCACTCGCGCCATGCTGCCCCAACTCAAGATCGTTCTGTTAACTTCACGCGCGTCAGAAAAACACAAACGACGCGCCCACGAACTGGGGATACATACCTATCTCACCAAACCCTGCCCAGATGATGAACTGCTGGAGACGGTTGGGTCGCTGCTCGGGAGCAGTTTCTCTAGATAAGCTACCAGGGCAGGCTCATTGCCAACGGCCAGGGCTTTCGCGCCACGACAAGCTGAGCAGTTTCTCTAGATAAGCTACCAGGGCAGGGGCAAGCCCAGCCCGTACCCTAGACGAAGCACTACACTACCAGGGCAGGGGCAAGCCCAGCCCGTACCCTAGACGAAGCAACGCCCACCCGTATAGGGTACGGGCTGGGCTTGCCCCTGCCCTGGGAATCCCTGCTTCAATGTACACCGTTTGCAAAAATGGGCTGGGCTTGCCCCTGCCCTGGGAATCCCTGCTTCATGTACACCGTTTGCAAAAATATGAACCCCATCCTGTATTAACTGCATCGTTTGAGATGTGACAGTTGTTGTGTTACACAAACAAAAGGGTCAAGGACTAGCGAACCCGCTTCTATCCTCGACCCACAGAAACGTCTAATGCTGCGAAACGTCAACTACAGCAAAGTTGACAGCAAAACCGCTCATTCACCAAAAAAGCCCTCAAGCTTGTCCATTGCTTCCTTTTGCATCGATGGAAGCATGTGTGAGTAAACTTGTAAAGTAATGCTGACATGGCTATGCCCTAGAAGCTCCTGTATTACCTTCGGATTTACTCCCATGCTCAACAGTAATGTAGCAGCACTATGCCGCAGATCATGAAAGCGAATACGCGGAAGCCCCGCTTTTTCCAGCAATTGACGAAACATCACGCGCAGGTTATTCGACTCGATGAACCCTCCAACTCCGTTGCAAAAGACAAGATTATTGTCCTTCCAAGCAGCGCCAACCTTCGCCTTTACTGTTGTCTGACGCGCTCGATGTTCTTTCAAAATGTCTGAAGCAAATGGAGGCAGCATCACTCTGCGTTTTCCGGCTGCCGTCTTCGGCTCAGACTCTATGAGTCCCCCTTTTCCATAGCGATTAATCGTATGCTGAACTTGTATACTTCCCGTCCCCAAATCAACGTCCGACCAACGCAACGCCAATAATTCCCCCATACGCATCCCCGTCACCAACGCAACCGTTATCACCGCTTCCAATGTCTGCCCGCGAACGACTTGCAAAAGCAGCTTTGCCTGTTCCTCGGTAAGCGGCTGTATCTTGCGCCCATCCATACGTGGAAGCGAAACCATACTTGACACGTTGCGTCCGATCAGATTCCACTGAACAGCAGTATCGAGAGCGCGGTGGAGTATAGCGTGAATACGCCTGACAGTAGCAGGAGACAGACCCTCATTGAGCTTTTTATCATAAAATGCCTGAATATGCCGGGGTGTCAAGTGCTGCAACCGGATATGCCCAAGTTCAGGTATTATGTGTTTGTCCAGAATAGCACGATACCCCGGATAAGTGCTTGATCTGATAACGTGGCGATGAGCCTGCTCTAACCATTGGTCTAGGAACGTCCCCAATGTCTGTTGTGGGCCAGTGACAAGCGTCCCTTGCTGTTGCTCATGTAGAGCTTTCTTAAGTGCCTCCTGCACTTCCTTGCGGGTACCACCGTAGAAGTATTTACGTTTACGATCTTCCAGGGTGAGGCTCGCAACCCAACGCCCATCCTTGCGCCTATAAATCGAACCCTCACCGTGTCCTCTTCTTACCATAGACACCTCCATTCTCAGGGCTTAGGCACCCTGTTCACGCCTCTCTATCCACTGTTGCAGAGATGTGTGTGGAACACGTACCGCCCGACCAAATCGCACAACAGGAAGATGCTCTATAGCGATAAGCTCGTACACTTTGGTACGGCCTAATCGCAAGGACTTACACACCTCTGGAATGCTCAACAATAATGGCTGTGACATCACCTCTTTCTTTTGTATACTCATCAACCACCTCACTTTCCGCTCAAATGGCTTGCCATTTGACTCACAACACTAACTAACTGCCCGTAATTGACCACGCTGGTAGCTCCAAATCGAAACCACCCGACGCGAATACAACCGCCTACCCTCACGCAAGGCTACCAACGCCTCAATGAGCGCCATCCAACGCCGACGCCGGTACGCCTCTAGCGAGGACTCTTCTTCCTCAAAGGAGTCTATCTTGCCTGCGAGCGTCGCCATCCGCCGATGCTCCCACACCTGGGTATCATCGACAGCTGGTTCTGCCTCAAACAGCACCCAGGCCGACCGACGCACCGGTTGTCCTACCGCTTCCTCTTGAAGCTCTTCATCCTGAGTGATAGCTTGACCCGCTTCTTCTTGTTGCTCCCGCATCTCGCCCTTCTCTTCCTTTTCCCCGAACAGCCGCCGCCGCAGATCAACCGTTTTCTCTGGAAAGAAGTGTTTGGAGTAGCGAATACGATGCGCCTTACACAGCCGCTCCACCGTCACCATCACTTCCTCCTGTAGCAGTTTGCCCTCCTCACTGACCGAAAGCACCGGCTTCACCATCTGCTCCTCGATCAGACCTCGCCGTTCTCGTGCGATCTCTTTCATGAGGTACTTGGTGACATAACCAACCGCCCGGTTATTCTTGACTCGTTCGGTCTTCGTAATGTAGGAGCGCCCTCCCGTTGCCGAGCGCAGCGCATCGCTCACTACCTGGTTGGGGAGGAAGTCCACGCCCTTGACCAGCAGATGCCAATGAAACCCCACGTTCTCAAAGTCGCTATGTTCCTCAAGGATAGCAAACACCTCTATCGGATAGGCCGGACGCGCCCCTACGTGGTTTTTCCCTCGACCCTTTGAGCCACGCCGCAAGTATTGCAGCACGGTTGTCAGCACCCGCGCCGCCTCTTTGAGCGTCTTGCCTACTTGGGTGAGCGTGATAAACAAGGTCGGTTCTGCCGCCTTGACCAGTTGCCGCCACATATCCACCTTGCGCGGCCCACAGTACAGACACGACCAGGAGCCACAGCGCGCCCGTACCGTTTCCCCGGTTTCCGTATTGACAAACCGATGCCGCAAGGCCCAGGCATTAGGACAAAAGAGCAGCGTATCCAGCCCTTGCTGCGCCGCCAGTTCTGCCTGTATCTCTATTGGCAAGGGCTGAAACCGCCCCGTTATCACACGCTCACTCATCCAACCACCTCCTCCTCTGTGCGAGAGCAATCCAGATGATACCGCCACCGAAATTGACCCTCACCATCGATCAGCACTGCACCTGCATACGCACGAGAGACACGCTGTACCCACATCACGGCCAAAATTGCCGCTAGCGCCACATCCCCAAAGGCCACACAATCCAGTCCTCCTGCCTGCAATGCCTCATCCCGCGCTGCCACTATCCAGGCATCCGAGACACACGCCACTATTTCCGGCCTTGCTGAGTGAGGAGTGAGACGCAACTCCACATAATACACTGCCATCCAATCACCTCCTACTTCACCGACCACAACCGTCTCTCCGCGAGACAGGTAACGCAGACCCCAAACTTGAGGGAACGCACCATGCGACGCTTCCCGCACATCGCACATGCAGCATGCTGATAGCAATCACAGCCCTCATCACAGACCGCAATACCGCAGTCACCGCAATACATGCCATGTGTATCTGCCGTCCCATACAGCACAGCATAGAACAGGTTGCCCTCATGGTCGGTAGAGCGGTCATACCCAGGGCCACCATCGATCACCGCCTGTATCACTTGCTCGCCGTAGCGTTCCATCGCACAGGGAACACAGTAACAATCCGCATCGCCTGTAAGAGCCACCACCCCCGGCCACAATCCATGGCGTTCTACCATCCCACCACCTCGCTTTCCGTTTGGCAGCACCCGACGCCGGGTACTTGTGTGACTTGTTCTTATAAGAGTCAAGTAAAGACTCTCGAACCGACACGGCGGTCGCTGAGCGGCGGGTGGGGAGACCCCGCCGCCGCCGCTACGCGCATCGACCGCCACCCCACTACCAGGACGACCACCACACCTCCCCACCGAGCGCACGAGCAGGGTGGGAAGTACTTCCATCACAGTGTCCCACCAATGCGTCTGCGTGGCCCGTCTTGTCAGCGTGTCTTGACTTCGCGTGGCAAAGCACTTCGTGCCGAAACAACCGAGGTTACACCGCAGCACCGCCACACCTCCCACCTGGTTGTTTCGCTCTGGCGAGTTTGCCACACGAGTCAAGACCTTTCGCTACGCTACAGCGAGACGCCGCCAAGACTCCCATACAGCACCCCGACCGCTGCCTACGGCGTGCCTCACTGCCCTCGGTTGCCCACAGAACCGCTTGCTTGCTGCGCGGTTGCATGGTCTCGCTGCGTCCCCGCCA
>WNGJ01046034.1_pt1 | contig 12969 bp, 12 predicted proteins | sample 5400611 | NCBI WGS metagenome assembly WNGJ01 (sample SAMN13153375, study PRJNA577476) | soil metagenome | isolation source: 40 cm soil or saprolite under Garry oak tree replicate 1 | place: USA:California | collected 2016-06-15
ATCGGGAACGGGTCGGGGCCGTGATCGCCGCGCTGGGCAAGAACCCAGTCTTTCCGCAGGCGATGGCCCTGCTGCTGGACAGTGACGTTTCGTCCCGGCGAGCCGACCTGCGGTCCCGGCGGATCCTTGACGACCAAGCGTTCTTCGACCGCTTCCCCACGCCCGGACTGAGCCACGAGCCGCTTGACGTCCACAGCCCGATCGATGTAGCTATTCAGCCGGGGCGGATGGCTTCTGGTAGCCATGGACCGTCGGTGAACAGCTGGGTGAGGGCGTCGAGGGCATCGATGCCCCATTTGGCTGCGGTGGACAGGTAGGACTGGACGGTCGCGAAGTCGGCCAGGCCCTGCAGGGTGCGCCAGCAGCCGCCGGAGGTGCGTTGCTGGACTTTGACGGGCCGGACCCCGCGCTCGGCTTCGTTGCTGGTGAACCCGACGGCCAGGTCGGTGGTGAACCGCAGGATCATGTCCTGGTGGTCGCGGAACCGGCGGGCCAGCCGCAGCCCGTCCCTGCCGATCTTGCTGTGCGTGTTCTGGTTGTCGGCCAGGCCTTTGGCGACCGCGCCGCGGTACCAGGAGCGGATCTGGGCGAGCTGTTCGTCGCTGAGTCCCGCCTGGCCGGCGGCGCGGGCGGCGGTGGCCTGCTTGTTCGCGGTGATGAGCAGGTCGGCCATGGACCGGGCCCAGACCTGCCCGTCGGGGCCGGACTTGTACAGCGCGGCCAGGTCCCGCAGTCCGTGCGCGCCGCACCAGGCGTGCAGTGCGCCGGACAGGTGGTCGTAGCCGGCGTAGCCGTCGCGGACGATCGTCCCGGCGTAGCCGGGCAGGATGCCGCCGGCGTCGATGTCGCCGGCGGACCGCCCGCCGGTGTGCAGCGCGGTGAGGAACTCGGTGCAGGCGATGTGCACGTAGCGCAGCTTCCCGTCGCAGCGGGCGGGAGTCTCGTCGGCGTACAGCACCCCGGCCTCGCGTAGCAAGCCGCGGACGGCGTCCATGAACGGGCCGAGCCTTGCGGCGGCCTTGCCGCGCACCCCGGCGGCGAACCCGGCCGACACCTTCACCCCGGTGAACGCGGCGACCAGCCTGGCGGCCCGGGCGACCGGCAGGTAGTGGCCGCAGACGGCCAGCGCCGTCTTGGCGTGGGTGACCGGCCCGTACTGGGTCAGGCTGTTCACCCCGTCCGGCGCCCTTCCGGCAGTGGTCGTCCCGCAGGCCGGGCACTGCTTCTCGGCGACCTGGTACTCGGTCACCTTCGGCGGTGGCGGGGGCTGCGCCTCGAACACCTGCCGCCGGTGCGTTCGCTCCACCGGGACTCCGGTCAGGTCATGCCCGCACGCTGCGCACGCATCCGGCACGCACTTCACCGTGTGGTCCGGGTCGGATGATTGCCTCAGTGTCGAGGACTTAGCGCCCGGCTGCTTGCCGGGCTTGCGCCCCGACCGGCCGCGCAGCGACCGGTCCCGCGGCTTCTTCTTATACGGGTTGTCGGACGACGGCGGCCTGGATGAGGTGGAAGAGTCCTTGTCCAGGCGGCGCCGCAGTTGCCCGATCTCCTCCGCGAGTGCCGCCAGCCTGGCCTGCGCCGCCTCCATCTGCGCGTCCCGCGCCGCGAGCTGCGCCTCAGCGACCTCGAGCTGCCCGTCCCGCTCGGCCAGCAGCGCCTCCAGCCCGGCGACCCGCGCACGTAGCCGGGCCATCTCCCCAGACGGGGATACTTGCTGCGGATCGGGCACATCCCGTACTAGACCAGAGCCGGCGCTCCGTAATCAACACGACACTCCGGGCCGGCTCTCAGTAGCCACACTCGTCCGCGGACCCAGGCCACACGCCCCGGCTGAATAGCTACGGATCATCATCAATGTCGGCGGCGGCCCGACCGACGACAAGCCGGCGGTCATCCTGGAGACGCCACGGGATCCCGACCGGTCAGCAGTTTCCTCAATATCCGGGTTAGTACGAGAAGCGCTGCTATATCCGCGATCCCGACGGTCATCTGATCGAAGTAGGGCAGACCACCGACCCAGAGGGTGAGTGGTCGCCCGCGCACGGGCCACCGAGTACGCGCGCCGGCGATTCCTGCCGCGCCGGAGGAGTTGGGCATAGGCGCCCGTATTGGTCTGGGGCTGGGAGCGTTTGACGCGCTGGCATAGGTCTGCGCGGCCGGCAGCGTCGGGCATCGGGATAGCGCCGCGGAAGTTGGCGCGACGGTGGGGTATTTGGCACGCAGAACGGCCTGTTCTGAGCGCCACATCCCGATAGCAACTGACGTCGGACATCAGTACGTAACGAGCCGTCGGCGTGCGTTATCGGAACCAGGCTGATTACCGTGCGTAGTGGTGAGCCACGATCTATTCTCATGCCTTCGGCAGCAAGCTGGCGGGCGGCACGGCCGGGCGTAGCGAACGTGAGCCGCAGTGGGATTGCCGCTGGCGTTACACCTGGCCGATCCGTAGTTGTGGACGGCCGCTTCAGCCGTTGATCTCTGCGCCGCTAGGTTTCGGGGCCGCGACCAGGTCAGGCTGGGCCGCAAGGACCTTTGAGTTGCCATTCGCTAGGTTCTCGTTCCGTCACGGCGTCGCGCCAGTCGGGCGGGGCGGTTCGCACCGCAGCTTCTTGAACTCGATCGTGCTGCGTCTCCGGGTCTGGCCTTGGCTGCCGATCAGTCGACAGCTCGCCCACGCCCGGCGCGGCAACGGTGGTGCCAGAGTCCTCTGCCGCGGCCGTGCGCGTCCTGACTGCGGTGCAGCACAGGCTTCTCTGGCCACCGCGGTGCGGCCGACTTGCCGCAGTACCGCGCACCCGCGGGTTCCACGGTGGGCCGACCAGGAGTGTCGTCTAGCCCGGCCTGGTCGCGGACTGCGGGTTCCGCTGGCCTTAGCTGAGGGATTGCTGGTAGTGGGCCAGCGTCATCATCTTCGTCTCAGCTGCCCGGCGGGCCCGCGGCGGCCACGTGATCTGTCCGGACGCGGCCCAAAGCGGTGACTAGCCGCTGAACCTGGCTGGTTACCCTGGCGTGTTAGGCACACCTGAGAACGCCTGGCAGCACGATTCCGCGGCGGCGATGTCACTGCCAATCTGAGGATCATGAAATATGAGAGCAGCGTGACGTCACTGTCCTGGATTCCCTCCGAGGCCGTTACCGGCAGCATGTGGGTCATGGCCTTCGACTCCGGCATCAACCACTACGACGACCCGCCGGACGGTGAGCTGACAGACCTTGACGAGCTGCGGGGTGCGGACCGGTTCCGGTTCGCCAACGAGCTCCGGGCCTGGATTGAGGTCAGCGATGCCGGCCAGATCACCGATGCCGGCTACGCGGGCAGGGGCCTGATGGGCTCGACGACTCTCCAGCTCGGTGCGCTTAAGTACCGGTTCGAGGCGGTCAAGCTGCCGGACGTCCAGCGCGAGCCGGAGCATGGCGATGGCTGGATCAGGTTCAGCCAGACTGTCGGCGGTCGCACCGGGCTTCCGATGCCCAGGCGGGTCAGCCGCAAGCCCTTCTGGCAGTGGCAGGCGCCGCTGGTGTGGACGACGCTGGCGCTGACTATGCATGCCGATGGCCATGCGGACTCCGGGATGACGGGTGCGAGCCCGTTCCCGCGGCATTGGATCTACGACAGCGGGGGTCAGCTCGCCAGCAAATCCGCCCGCACCGACTTCAGTGACTGGATGACGGCGTTGTCTGGTACCCAACACAGCCCGTGGGGCGATGAGGACTCCCCAGCGCTGGTGGCGGCGGTGGAAACCGCGCTCGAGCGGACGCTGTCGGCTCAGCTGATGCACGGCGGGAAGAAGCCGAAGCTCGTGCACCTGAAGGCCGGCGACATGCTGGTCCGCCAGGGCGAGGCCGGCTCGGATCTGTACTTGGTTCTGGACGGCGTGATCCGGGTAGACCAGGACGGCGAGCAGCTGGCCGAGTACGGGCCGGGCGCCCTGCTCGGCGAGCGATCTCTCCTGGGAGACGGCACCCGGACGTCCACCCTGATCGCGGTCACCCCGTGCCGGGCCGCCTCCGTGCCGGCTGCCCTGTTCGATGTCGAGGCGCTCACCGAGCTCGCCAGCGGTCACCGGCGCGAGGAGGCCGTGCAGGACGGCTAGGCCAGTAATTCGCACATGGGGTGTGGTGGGTCGGCGTCAGCGACCGTGGGTTGGGTCGATCTTGAGCAGGCCGAGGAGGCGGAGCCGCAGGGTGTCGGGCTGGGGTATTTCGAGGGTGCCGTCGCTGGTGCCGGTTCGCAGTCGTAGCGGGGCGAGGGCGGCGAAGATCAGGCTGGCCGTGGGCCTGGCGGGCCGGCCGGCGTAGAGGCCGTCGAGGGTGGTGGCGGGAGTGAGGTTGCGGCGGGCCTCGCGTTCGATGAGCTCGGGTAACTGGCTGCGCCGCATCGTGGGCTGGCGCCGCAGCGTACGTCCAAGGGGCTGGCAGCCGAGATGCCCTGGTTTCGGCCGCCGGCCATGGGTTAGGCGGCCTCGCCCTTCAGCGCGAACCTCGAGAGCCGCCGGCCAGCCAGGGCCAGCGCGGCGATGCTGACCGCGATCGCCATGACGATCGCCGTCGCGGTCGTGAGATGGGCGTTCAGGTTCGGTGACCGCGCGATCGAGTTCGCGATGCTCACCGAATACTGGCCCACCGACAGCACCCTGACACCGCCGATCAGGTTGCCGAGCAATCCCTCCCAGACCAGCAGGTAGAGCAGGCCGACGGCCATCGCCCGCGTGGTGAGCAGCGAGAGCATCACGAAGACAGCGTTGTAGGCCACCGCGGCGACCATCGCTCCCGCGAGCAGCCCGACGGCCAGCTTGTCCGCCGGTCCCTTCGCGGTAGCCGCCGCGAGGTACTCAGGGATCGCGCCGAAGATGATCGTCAGCAGCACGGCCGCGATGAACTTGGAGATCACGACGCTCATCCGGTTCACCGGGGTGGCGAGCAGGTGAATGATGCTGCCGTCGTCGATCTCAGCGCCGACCACGCTGGTGCCGATGATCAGCGCCGTCAGCGGCAGCACGACAGAGAAACCGAAGACGCCGAGGAATTCGGCTGGCCAGACCGGGCTCGTGGCGACGACCTTCAGTGCCACCGTGATCAGGATCAGCACGAGCGGCACCAGGAGGAAAACCAGCGCGCGCTTGCGGCCGGGCGTGGCCCGTAGCGTGATCCGCAGCACGACCGGGTTCAGCAGGCCCGTCATATGACTCTCCGCTTCCTCATCAGGCCGACACCAGGTAGGAGAACACGCTCTCCAGCGACTCATCGGACGGCAGTACCTCGCGCAGCGTGATGTCGCCGTCGCGGCACAGCGCGGCGAGTTCCCTGGAGAACGCGCCGAAATCCGAGGTGCGCACCTGCAAGCCGCGGGGCGTCAGCTCCACCCCGGTCACGGCCGGCCGGCCGATCAGCGCGGCGCCGAGCGCGCGGTCGGCCGACGTCCTGACCAGGAAGACGTGCGGCCTGCTGGTCATCAGCCGCCGGATCGCGCGGAAGTCGCCAGAGGCGGCGAGCCGCCCGCCGATGATGACCTGGATCGTGCCTGACATGCGCTCAACCTCTTCGAGGATGTGCGAGCTGAACAGGATGGTCCTGCCGCGCTGCGCCATCTCCTCGAGCACGTCCATCATCTGCAGCCGCTGCCGCGGGTCCATTCCGTTGAATGGCTCGTCGAGCAGCAGCACCTGCGGGTCGTGCACGAGCGCGGCGGCGACCTTGATCCGCTGCCGCATGCCCTTGGAGTAGGTCGCGATCCGGCGGTCCTGAGCGTCGGCCATCTCCACGATCCCGATCGCGCGGCGCGCGGCGGCGGCGGGATCGGGCAGCCTGTGCAGCTTCGCGGTCGACCTGACGAAGTCGGCTCCGGTGAGGAACGCGTACACCGAATCGCGCTCGGGCACGAGGCCGAGCACCCGGAAGATCTCCGGATTGCGCCAGCTCGGCTGGCCGCCGATGGTGAGCTCACCGCGGGACGGCGCCAGGAAACCGGCCATGAGGCTGAGCAGCGTCGTCTTCCCCGCGCCGTTCGGGCCGAGCAACCCGGTGATTCCGGGCCCGATCATCATCGAGACGTCGTTAACGGCCACCACGTTGCCGTACCAGCGGGAGACGTTGCGCAGGTCGATTGTGCTGGTCTGACGCGCCTCCGGCACGGTGCTGATCTGGCGCGCCTCCGGCACGGTGCTGATCTGGCGCGCCTCCGGCACGGTGCTCATGAGACGCTCACGCTTGCGTACCTCCGCACCAGGGCGGTGAGGCTGAGTCCCAGGAACACCAGGAGCATGAGTCCGTAAGCCAGCCCGTGGTGCCCGGGATCGGCAACGATTCCCCCGCTCGTCCCGCCGAGCCACTGCCGGACGCCGTCGAGCACCGTGAAGGGGCTGATCAGGCCGAACCAGTGCCCGGCCGCCGACACGGGTGCGACCGAGCCCGGCCCGGCGGCCGCCCCTCCGTGCCCGGACGGACCTGACACCGCGGCGATCTTCGTGAGCACGTTGACCAGCGTCCACGTCATGAACAGGAAGATCGCCACCGCGCCGGTCGAGAAGGCCCGGCGGCCGCTCACGCAGGCCAGCGCGAGGCCGATCGCGGCCAGCACCACCGCCCACATGAGCCCGACCAGCAGGCCGGGGACCGCCGCCTTCGTCTGCGCCCAGACCGCCGCGCCGCCGTGCACCTGGAAGATCGTCCCGATGTACAGCAACAAGACGGGGATGTCGATCATCGCCAGGCACGCGAGCGTGAACCCGGCGTACTTGGCCAGCGGGTAGTCCGCCCGGCGGATCGGCCTGGCGAAGTACAGCGGCAGCACCCGGCTGCGCAGGTCGCGCGAGACGAGCTCGGGTGCCTGAGCCGCCATGAACACGAGCAGGACGAGCACGCGCAGGTTCCCGACGTACGTGTCGTACTCGACGAGCCTGACGTGCGAGCGCCCGAGCGCCATCACGATCGCGTTCACTACCACGGGCGCGCACATGATCACGAAGGCGATCACCGGCACGATCTTCGCTCTGGCGCCGTGGCCGAAGCCGAACGCTGAGCGCAGGCTGTGCCAGCACAACGCGAGCGCGATCTGGAACCTGCCGAGCCGCTGCCCGTCGTAGGGCTGATAGCCGATGTCGTGAATGACGCCGGCGCCCGGCGCGACCAGTCCGGCGCCCTGGCGTCCAGCGGCGACGTCGTCAGTGGCCATCGACCGCTCCCGTCAGCCCATCGACCGCTCCCTTCAGCTCAGCGTCCGCGGCCGGCTCGCCCGCGGCCCTGAACAGTTCCTCGACCCGGTGCCGGCGCTGCTCCATCCTGGTCAGCAGCAGACCAAGGTCGGCGACGGCGTCGCGCACGACGTCGAACGTGGCGTCGCCGGCGAGCAGCACCAGCAGCTCACGGCCGTTCCTGACCGGGACGACCCCGCGGGCGGCGAGCTCGGCCGCGAGCAGCCCGGCCCCCTCGTCGACCTCGATCGCAAGCACCTGGCTTGCCTGGGTGAACGAGCTCATCGTGGCCGAGCGGAGCAGACGCCCGGCGTCGATCGCGATCAGGTGATCGCAGATCTGCTCGATCTCCCCGAGCAGATGCGAGGAGACGATGACAGAGATGCCGAAGTCGCCGCCGATCCGGCTGATCAGGTCGAGCATGGCGGTGCGCCCGCCCGGGTCCAGGCCGTTGGTCGGCTCGTCCAGGAGCAGCAGCCGCGGATCGCCGGCCAGCGCCTGCGCGAGCTTGACGCGCTGCTTCATGCCCGTCGAGTAGGTCCCGATCTGGCGGTAGCGCTCCTCGTACAGGCCGACGTGCCGGAGCGATTCGGCCGCCCGCTCCTTCGCGGCCGTCGGCGGCACCCCCGACATCCTGCCCATGTGCGTGACGAACTCGGTGGCGGTCACGTCAGGCGGCAGGCAGTCGTGCTCGGGCATGTAGCCGGTCAGCGCCCTGACCTGCTCGCCGCGCGAGGCGGCGTCGAGCCCGAGCACCGCCGCCCGTCCGCTCGTCGCCGGGAGCAGGCCGAGCAGGATCTTGATCAGCGTCGACTTGCCGGCACCGTTGGCGCCGACCAGGCCGGTGATGCCGGGACCGACCGCCATGGTCAGGTCGTCGAGCGCGGTGATCGCCGGCCCGAACCGCCTGGTCAATGCCGTGGTCGCGATCACCGGCACAGCGTCGGGCGGGCCGTCGCCGGCACGATCTGCGGTGACCTGCACGCGTCATCTCCTTCATCAGGGCAAGCGGGTCAGGGACGGCCCGCCCGGGGCGTCTCGCGGGGCGGTACCACCCTGTCGCGTGTCCGGGCACGCTGTCATCACCCGCCAGGCTGATTGCGGCTACGCCTGCGGTAGCACCCACGGGAATATGATTTGCGCGATATGCCGGATCGACTCGCCTCCCGCGCCGTGCTGGCCGTGCTGCTCTTGCTGCTGACCATCGCGGGCATCCGCGCGGCCGGCCCCGCCGTGACCGTCGCGACGCCCGCTCTGCCGGTCGTGATCGGGATCGGCTCAGGGCTGGAAGCCGTTCTCGCCGTCCTGCTGATCGCGCTGCGCTGGCGGCCCCGTACCGAGGCTGGTCCGGCGGCCAGGCTCCGGCTGCTGCTCACCGGCGCGATCGTGATCCTCCTGATCGCGATCCCGGCCGCGATGCTGATCGCGGGCGTCGCCCGCCTCCGCCCGCGTCGGCGGCTTTCGCGGCCGCACCCGCGGCCCGGCGGGCACCCGGCCAGACTGCACGTCGGTCGCCTCACGCACGCCACGGCCGGGCTCGCCTACGCGCAGTACATCCTGATCGGCCTGCTGATCGCGGCGGCCATCGTCGCGGCGATCCTGATCTGGCGGCGCCGCCGCTGGTGGTCACGGACCGGCGGCATCCCGGTGACGGCCGACGACGGGACGGACACACCAGGCGAGCTGGCCCGCGCGGTCGGTGGACGCCGCTCCCGCCGGCCGCCTGACGGCGCTGTTCTACGAGGCGCGGTTCTCCACTCATCCGATGCCGCCGTCCCGCAGGGACGACGCCGAGCGGGCGCTCGCGGACATGGCCGCCTCCCTGACTCCGCCGGCGGACCAGCCGATCTCCGGCGGGCTGAGCCAGGGTGAGCGATGACGCCAGCCACGCCGCCTTCGGCCAGCAGGCCGGACCAGCAGGCGCCGGTGCCCGCCGGGCCCGGCACCGGCTTGCGCGGTGCCGTCCGCGAGATCACCGTCGCCGTCCTGCTGGTCGTCGCCGTCACGGCGGCGGCGTGGGCGCTGGAAGGCCCGGCCGCTGCCGGGTTCGCGGCGGTGAGCTGTGCCGCGGTCAGCCTCATCGCGCTCCGGACGCTGATCGAGCCGCACGAGCCACCGCCGGTTCCGCAGCTGTCGCACGAACTCGGGCCGGCCGCCTCCTTCTTCGGGTTCTGGCGGACGCGCTCGGATCTGGCCGATGCCACCAGGTCGCTGGGCGCCTGGGACAACGGGCTCAGGCCGCGCCTCGAGAACCTGCTCGCGGCCAGGCTCTCCGAGCGGCACGGGATCAGCCTGGCAGACGACCCTGACGAGGCCAGGCGGCTGCTGACCGGAGGCAAGCCAGGCCGAAGCGATCTGTGGACCTGGATCGACCCCCGGCGGCAGACCCCGCCAGACGCGGGCTCGCTGCCCGGCATCCCGCCGAACGTGCTCGCCGCCCTGATCGACCGACTGGAGCGATTGTGACCGACCCGACCGCCTCAAGCACCGCAGGAGATACCACCGCACTGGCCGCGGACGCCGGCCAGGTGCTGACTCCGGCCCGGACCGCCGAGCGCTGCGCTGCCGTGCTCGCCGAGCTCGAGCGGGCGATCATCGGCCAGCGCGCCGCGCTCGAACTGGTGCTGACCGGCATCCTGGCGAGCAGCCACATCCTGCTCGAAGACCTGCCGGGCCTGGGCAAGACGCTGACGGCGCGGTCCTTCGCCAGGGTGCTCGGCCTGGAGTTCACCAGGATCCAGTTCACCCCCGACCTGCTCCCGTCCGATGTCGTCGGCGCGCCGCTGTACGACCAGCGCAGCAATGAGATGATCTTCCGGCCGGGGCCGGTCTTCACTCAGCTGCTGCTCGCCGACGAGATCAACCGCACTCCGCCGAAGACCCAGGCCGCGCTGCTCGAGGCGATGGGCGAGGGGCAGGTCAGCATGGACGGCCAGACCAGGCAGCTGCCGAGGCCGTTCATCGTGCTCGCCACGGCGAACCCGATCGAGTACGAGGGCACCTATGACCTGCCCGAGGCTCAGCTGGACCGGTTCGGGATGCGGTTGCGGTTCGGCTACCTGAGTGGCGCCGACGAGGTCGCGATGCTGCAGCGCCGGCTCGACAGGGCAGCCGACGAGGTCGACCTGAAGGCCCTCACGGGCCCCGCCGAGCTGATCGCGATGCGGCGCTCGCTCGAGCAGATCGAGGTCTCCGAAGACCTGCTCGAGTACGTGGTCGCGCTGATCGGCGCGACCCGCACGAACCAGCAGGTTCAGGTCGGGGCCAGCCCGCGCGGCGCGCTCTTCCTGGTTCAGCTCGCCCGCGGCAGGGCCGTGCTGCGCGGCCGCGACTACCTCATCCCCGACGACGTCAAGGCGGTCAGCGTCCCGGCACTCGCGCACCGGATCACGCTGCGGCCCGAACTCTGGGTCCGCAAGGTCAGCCAGGAAGACGTGATCGCCCGCATCCTGACCAGCGTTCCCGTGCCGCGCACCGACCCCGCTGGCCCGGTAATCCGATAATGATCATTTCTTTCGCTCTTACCGGACGCTCGTGCTGACCGCCGGCCCGCAGCGCGAGATCGCGGTCAGGTGGCGGCTGTCGGGACTGGCCAGGGGCCTCGTCACCCTCGCGCTCGCCGCGCTCCTCCTCGCGGTGATGACCAGGAGGGCCGAGTTCGCCGGGCTCGCCGCGCCCGCGCTCTTGCTGCTCACGCCGCGGCAGTCGGGCCGGCCGGCCGCCGTCGGCCTGACGTTCGCCGCCGGAGCCGGCCAGGTGACCGAGACCGAGCAGGCCGCCGTGCTCGCGAGGATCAGCGGGCTCGGCGAGGCGACGGTGCAGCTCAGGCTGCACCCGGCGACGTGGATCGACGCGGGGCCGGCCGCGCTCGGCGCCGACGGCTGGCACCGGATGCCGTTCCGGGCGCAGCGCTGGGGCCTGCGGGCTGTCGGCATGCTGGAGGTCATCCTCACTGACCGCTGGCGACTGGCTGAGGCGAGGCTGATCGTCGAGCTGCCGCCGGTCACGTGCCGTCCGCTGCCGGCCAGGCTCGAGTCGCTGGTCGTGCTCGGCAAGCTGCCGGTCCGGCTCGGGGAGCACGCCGCCAGGGCGACCGGGGAGGGCGTTGAGTTCGCGGGTGTCCGCGAGTTCGTGCCCGGCGACCGGCAGCGCAGGATCAACTGGCCGGCCACCACGCGCCGGGGCACGCTGCAGCTGAACACCTTCGCGGCCGAGCGGGCACAGGTGACGGTCATCTTGATGGACGTCAGCACCGATGTCGGGCAAGTCGGGCGGAGCACGGCCGATCTCACGGTCCGGGCGACGGCGGGTATCGCGGCTGCCTACCTGGCGGCCAGGGACCGGGTCGGGCTGATCAGCTTCGGCCGCCAGCTGCGCTGGATCAGCCCGGCACCGGGGCGCCGCCAGGCCGAGCGGATCATGACCATGATCACGATTGACCACGGCGACGGCGAGGCGCTCAGCTCGGTGACCAGGCTGCCGAGCGCGGCGCTGCCGCCTGGGGCGCTGATCATCGTGGTCAGCCCGCTGCTCAGCCTGCGGCTGGTCGAGGCGCTGCGGGAGCTGCGCGAGCGCGGGTTCGCGACCATGGTGCTCGACGTGCTGTGCGCCGAGCCCGAGATCGGCACGGGGCGGCTCGGCAGCCGCGCCCGGCTCACGGCCAGGCTGGCACGGCGGGTCTGGCGGATGGAACAGGAAGCGATCAGGTTCTCGCTGCGTGAGCTCGGCATCCCGGTGACGAGCTGGGACGGGGAGTCCGCGCTGGACGAGCCGTTCGCGCCGTATGCCAGGCGGGTCATGGTGAACCGCGGATGATCAGCGCCGGACGGGTCAGGCCCGCGCTCGCCGTCGCCGCGCTCGCGGCCGGCGCCGTCGCGTGGGCCGCGCTGCCTGCAGCGGGCGCAACGCAGGGCCTGAAGCCGGCCCTGATCGCGGCTAACGTCTGCGCGGTTATGACCGTCGCGAGGCTGGTCGCCGGGCAGACTCTGGTGGCCAGCCGCGACCCGGCCCGGCCGGCCGGCCTGGCCGGGCTCGCCGGCCGCACCTGGGCGAGCGTCGGCGTGCTGCCCTGGCCGCAGGCGATGACGGTGGCCGTTCTGGGGCTCGAGGCGCTGCACCCGTCGCGGCCGTGGCACACCGCCGTGCTCGGTGTCGTGCTGATCGCCTTCCTGCTCGCGCTGCACCTCGCCGACACGGCCGCCGGGCCGTCGGTGTTCCGCCCGCACCTGCCGCTGCTCGCGGCCGGGCTCGGCCTCGCGGCCTTGTCGGCTGGCGCGGCCATGATCCCCGCGCTCGGCGCGGGCTCCGGCCTGCTCGCCGTCATCGCCGCGATCGCCGCCGTCCTCGTCGCCGCACTCGCGCTTCCGCTCTAGATCAGGACGTCAGCCCAGCGGAGCGGGTCGGCGAAGAAGTCGCCAGGGTAGCACCGCGGCCGCCGAGGCCGTGGGCGGCGACCTAGTCGGTGACGATCGGCCCGGCGGCGGGCAGGTCGAAGCTGCCGCCGGCCAGTCAGCAAACAGGCCACCACTGGACATCGAACCGGCCCGTGCAGGCGTACAGCTTGCACAACGGCTTGAGCAGGTCGGCCTCGGCCTACAGGTCGCCGCTAGCTTCCTCCAGCAACTGCTCGGCCCGGGCGATCCCGGCATCGGCCGGGATGTCGGGCAGCGAGGTCGCGGTAAGGCGGAGGAATAGCTCGGGCCGGCGGCGGGCCAGCGCGGCCAGGCGGCCGAGAGACCAGCCGCCGAGTCCGGGAGCGCGGGTGGCCAGCGCCAGG
>WNGJ01005842.1_pt1 | contig 12968 bp, 10 predicted proteins | sample 5400611 | NCBI WGS metagenome assembly WNGJ01 (sample SAMN13153375, study PRJNA577476) | soil metagenome | isolation source: 40 cm soil or saprolite under Garry oak tree replicate 1 | place: USA:California | collected 2016-06-15
TCAGCGTCGCCACACAGCGGGGCTCGATCGCTCTCTCGGCGATGGCGCGAGGGTCCCCTTGCCAACGCACTGCGGACGGTCTGCGCCAGGTGTTCACGATCGCCCTTGGCGATATAGCCGGCCGCTCCGTGCTTGAGCGCCTCGCGAGCCCGCTGGTCACCGAGCGTTCCCGAGACGAACACGAACGGGATTTCCGGGGTCTCGGCAGCCGCAATCGAGAAAGCCGAAATGCCATCGAAGCACGGGAGGGTGCAATCGGAGATGATCAGGTCGGGCGCCGACAGCAATGCATCACGGAAGGCATCCTCCGTCGCCACGCGCGTCCAGGTGCAGTCAAGGCCGGCTGCCCGCAACTGCCGTACGGTCAGCTCGGCGTCGGACACGTTGTCCTCGACGATCAGCAACTGCATGTTGGTAAACTGTTAAATTCCCGTTACGGTGGTGTGACATTAGTCGTCGCATTGTCGAGCAGTCCGTGAAATGAAGCACGAGGTCACGCTCGATTGTGTGATGCTCGGCACAGCATGGTGTAGGACACCGCACCAGACGGGCTTTTTGCAGGCGTTTCGGCCGCGGGCACTGGACCTCTCCTGGACAGGCCCAAGCTTGCGTCCAGGGGACGATCAGTCACGCCCAGCGGCAGGATCGGAGCGCGTGTTCGCTCGCATCAGGTCTTTCGGTCGAACACCAGCAACGTCGAGGTGGCCGATGCGTAGAGCTGCCCGGCGGCGTCGGTGATCCGACCTTCGGCGAATGCCACGCGCTTGCCAATCGAGACAACCCTGCCTTCGGCGCGCACCGGACCCGTCGTCGACGTGAGCGTGCGGTGGTAGCTCGATGCCAACAGGATCTTACGGCGCGGCCGATTAAAAACCATGAGCACCATCCCTAGGATGATGCCAAGATCGCATTTTCACCCGAACCTCCACCGCCCGTGACCGCCGCCAATTCGACCCGCGCCGGCATTCCCGCCCACGCCCGCGTGGTCGTTGTGGGGGGCGGAGTCATCGGCACCTCCGTCGCATACCACCTTGCTCTGATGGGCTGGAAGGACATCGTCCTGCTGGAACGTGACCGGCTCACCTGCGGGACGACCTGGCACGCCGCGGGTCTGATGGTGACCTTCGGCTCAACCTCCGAGACCTCGACCGAAATGCGCAAATACTCACGCGCTCTTTACAGTCGGCTCGAGGCGGAAACCGGCCAAGCCACCGGATTCGCGCCGATCGGTTTCATCGAAGTCGCCTCCGACAGGGACCGGCTCGAGGAATATCGGCGTGTCTCAGCCTTCAATCGTTATTGTGGCGTGGACGTACAGGAGCTCTCGCCGCGCGAGGTTCAGGAGCTGTTTCCGCTCGCGAAAGTCGATGACATCGAGGCCGGCTTCTACGTGAAGGAGGACGGCCGGGTGAATCCGGTAGACGTCACGATGGCTCTCGCCAAGGGGGCGCGCACACGGGGCGTGAAAATCCTCGAGGGTGTGCCTGCGACCGGCGTCCTGCACGACCACGGGCACGTAACCGCCGTTCGCACCTCGCTGGGCGACATCAAGACCGAGGTCGTCGTCAACTGCGCCGGCATGTGGGCGCGTCAGTTCGGTGCGCTCACGGGCGTCACGATCGCCAATCAAGCGGCGGAGCATTACTACCTGATCACCGAGCCGATCAGGAACCTTCCGCCGAACATGCCGGTGCTCGAGGATCCGGGCGCCTACGGTTACTACCGCGAGGAGGGCGGTGGGTTGATGGTGGGATTGTTCGAGCCGCTCTGTGCGCCGTGGAGAGTGGCAGGAATTCCCGACGATTTTTCCTTCGGCGAGCTGCCGCCGGATTGGGAGCGCATGACGCCCTTTCTCGAGCGCGCCATGTCGCGCGTGCCGATCACAGCCCGAGTCGGCATGAAGAAGTTATTCTGTGGTCCCGAGAGCTTTACGCCGGATCTACGCCCCATCGTCGGCGAAGCACCGGAGCTTGAAGGTTACTTCGTTGCGGCGGGCTTGAATTCCGTCGGCGTTCTGACGGGCGGTGGTCTGGGCCGCGTGCTGGCCAACTGGATCGTCACGGGAAATCCCGATGTTGACGTCACCGGGTTCAACATCGATCGCCTGCACGTCTACCAGGCGAATCCCGAGTACCGTCGCCAGCGGACCGTCGAATCGCTCGGCATGGTTTACAAGTGCCACTACCCGGGGATGTCGCTGACCACGGCGCGGGGCGTGCGCAAATCCCCATTTCATGATCGCCTGGCCGCGGCCGGCGCGTACTTCAAGGAGGTGAGCGGGTGGGAAAGCCCGGACTGGTACGGCACGCCCGGTACGCAACCCGACCCTGGTGCCCTGACCTGGGGCCGGCCGAGCTGGTTCTCGCGCTGGCAGCAGGAGCATCACGCCGCGCGCCAGAACGTGATCCTCATGGATATGTCGTTCATGGGGAAATTCCTGGTCCAGGGGCGCGATGCCGGCCGCTGCCTCAACCGCATTTCAGGCAACCAGGTCGACGGCGCGCCGGGCGTGATCACCTATACACAGTGGATGAACGAGGCCGGCACGCTGGAAGCCGATCTCACGGTGACCAAGCTCGGCAGTGAAAGATATCTGGTGGTCGTCACCGACACCATGGTGCGTCATGCCGAAACCTGGATGAAGCGCAATATTCCCGATGGGGCGCACGCCGTCATCACGGATGTGACCTCGGCCTACGGCCAGCTCAATCTGCAGGGCCCCAATTCACGCGCGCTCCTGCAGAAACTTACGACCACGGATCTCTCGAACGCGGCATTCCCGTTCCGCACCGCGCGCGAGATCGACATCGGTTTCGCACGGGTACTGTGCATTCGCATCACCTATGTGGGCGAGCTCGGCTACGAGCTCTACATCCCCGCCGAGCAGGCGACGCACGTTTATGACGGCATCGTCGCAGCGGGACGCGAATTCGGACTCGTGCACGCCGGACTCAAGGCGCTCTCGAGTCTGCGCATGGAAAAGGGCTACCGCGACTACGGCCACGACATCGACAATACCGATGTGCCGTACGAAACCGGCCTCGGCTTTGCCCTGGACCTCAGGAAACCGGGCGGCTTCATCGGCAAGGAGGCGGTGCTCGCTCGCAGGGCCAAGGGCCCGCTGACTCGCCGCCTCGTCCAGGTGCTGGTGCAGGATCCCGAGCCGCTCATGTTCCACGCCGAGGTCGTACGCCGCGACGGCGTCGCAGTCGGCTACGTTCGCGCGGCATCGTACGGCCATACCCTGGGCGGCGCCGTGGGCCTGGCGATGATCGAGCCGAAGGTGCCTGTCGATGAGGCCTTCCTCAACAGCGGAGAGTGGCAAGTGGATATCGCCGGAAGGCTCTATCCAGCCATCGTTTCCGCCAGGCCACTCTATGACCCCGGGTTGAAGCGGATCCACGCCTAGTCGACGACTCCGGCAGCCTCGGCGGCGGCCGGGCGTTCGCGCCAAACCCCCGGCCGCTGAGGATTGCTTAAGGTTTGCCGGAGTCTGCCTGCCGAGCAGCCTCGAACAGAAACCAGGTACGTCGCTCGGTCTCGTCGATCCAGACTTCGAGCAAGCTGGCGGTGGCGATGTCACGATGTTCCTCGCAGACGTTGTGCACTTCGCGCAGACGCGCGGCGAGTTCCTTGTTGTCCTCGCGCACTTCGGCGAGCATGTCCTGCGGCTGTACATAGTCGACGTCGTTGTCCTGTACGCGCTGCAAGCGGCTGATGTGCCCGACGGACTTGAGCGTGGATCCGCCGATCTTGCGTACCCGCTCGGCGATGGCGTCGGTCATCGCGAACAACTGATCCGCCTGTTCGTCGAGCAGCAAATGGTAGTCACGGAAGTGCGGGCCGCTCATGTGCCAGTGGAAATTCTTGGTCTTCAGATAAAGCGCGAACACATCGGCCAGGATGGCATTCATGGCACCGGCGATGTCCTTGGTCGCGGCGGGTTTCAGGTCGGTGGGCGTCGCCAGTGGAGCGCTCTGTCTGCGCACGAGATCTTCTCTGCTGCTGTTCATGACGTTCCTCTCGTAGGAATGAGATTTGATTCAGTCATACCTGCCGCGACCGCAACGCTCCGGTCTTCCATCAGATCCGTCCTGCAAGCCAGGCGGCAATGTTCTCGACGTAGCGATGGGTACCGTCCAGTGCGTCAGAGCTCGAGAGAACACCCTCGCCAGCGGGCTCATTCACGAAGCTCGGACACCCCATGCGTGGATTCCAGTTGTAATCGCAGAAGTGGTGAAAGCTCGAATCCGAGACGGCGCGCCCCATGCCGCGCTCCTCGACGGCAACACATAGGTTGAAGGTCGCGCCGGTCGTGAGACTGCGCCCCTGGGCAACGACGCGCCCGACCTGATGAAGCGCGCTCGGAACACCGACGGATCCTTCGTGTGGATGAGCGGGCAGGTGACGGATGGCCGCCCCTGAGGCGGTCTTCATCAGAGCATGGATGGGACGGGTGACGCTGATTTCCTGCAAGTCGCCATTGGCTCCGGAATGATAGTTGGGCCAGCTGATCGAGGGTGTCTCGAGATCGTCACACCTCCGGTGAGACTCCTCGGGATCGGGATTAGCCGTTTGAAAGTGCTGCGTTGCCCCGAGCGCCCCAAGTCGTGCCAGACAGGCGCCGAGGTCCTGGTGATCGCGGGTGAGCAGGATTGCGCCTCCAGCTCTGCGGAACCGTGCCACGTTCTCGACGTCGCCGGAGGTCAGTGCGCCCGTTTCATCTGCGCCAATCAGCCATAGCTGGTCATAAGCCGCGTGAGCAAGCTGCACGAGGTCGGTATCGTCGCCCTCCTGATTCACGCGGCGGTCACGCGCGGCAACATCGTAGTGCGAGCCGCCAGATGAGTCCTTGAGCGAGCGCAGGTGATCGGTGAGCAGCGAGAAGCGGCCGACATGCCAGTCGTCCGCGACCGGACCGATCGTGGTTTTCACAAGAATGCGAATCGGCACAATCCGTCAACCCCAAGTGGCCAAGCGCAGACCCTCGACCGCCCCCGCGGCGCCGGCGTCAGTGTGCGCCAGCGCACAGGCCCGCGAGGTAAATAAATCGGCGACCGGAGGGATCGCAGGCTGTCATGTGATACGGCATCCTGAAGCGTGTGCTTGGGCGTAACCATTGATGGTGCCCGCCTGCGCGTCGACGTCGCCGCGGGTGAGGCAGCTGCGGCAGTGACAGCGGCGCGGCCGACGCCACCGTTCAAAAAGAGCAAAGGGAATGCTGCGGCGCGGCGGGCGCTCATTTGCCCAGGAACTGGGTAACCAGCGTGACGGTCGCTCGGGGATTTTCGCCGGCACCGACCGGCAACGCCGCACGCTTCGAGTCTAGTCCTTCTAATCATGCCTGCGGGTCCCGCAACTCGACCCAGGTGGGCGCGTGATCGCTCGCTCTTTCCCACCCTCGCACATTTCGATCGACGCCCGCACTCACCAGTCGCTCCGCGACCGGGGGGTTGAGAAGCAGGTGATCGATGCGCAGGCCGGCGTCGCGCGCATAGGCGTTGCGAAAGTAATCCCAGAACGTGTAGATCTGCTCATCCGGATGCAGGGCTCGTATGGCATCGGTCCATCCCTGGCCGACCAGTCGTGCGAACGCTTCACGTACTTCGACCCGGAAGAGGGCATCGTCGACCCAGCGCTCGGGTTTGTAGACATCCCGCTCCGTGGGGATGACGTTGTAATCGCCGGCAAGGACCACCGGGGAGCCGCTGGAGATGAGTTCGGCGGCATGAGCGATCAGGCGATCAAGCCAGCGCAGCTTGTAGTCGAACTTCGGACCCGGCGCGGGGTTGCCGTTGGGTAGATACAGGCAACCGATTACGACGCCATTGACCGTCGCCTCGATATAGCGACTGTTGACATCATCCGCATCGCCCGGAAGCGCTCGCCTGATCTCGGTCGGCTCGGAATTCCGAGCGAGGATGGCGACCCCATTCCAGCTCTTCTGTCCATGCCAGATCACTCCGTAACCGGCATCCCGAATCGCACCGTGCGGGAATTTTTCCTGGGGCGCCTTCAATTCCTGAAGGCACGCCACATCCGGCGCGATCTCGGCGAGCCAGCGCAGCAGATTGGGAAGGCGCGCGCTGATGCCGTTTACGTTGTAGGTAGCAACCCTCATCCCGCCTATGGTAGCTGAGGTGGGATCCGCTCTGTGGGACTCGGCGGGAGTGAGGCCTGTTGTGGATACTGTCCGTGCCCGTCTGTGCCCGGACACTGAACGGTGTCCGGGCGCTGGGACAGAGCGCGTACCGGCGCCTGATCCAGCGCATCGACCGGATCGCTCCACAGCTGACCGACGAACGCGCAATGTTCCCCGAAGCTGAACAGAGCCTTCATCCTCGACGCATCAAAGTCGAGCGTGCCCCCGAAGGGGTAGGCGTCGGGAATCTCGGCGACCGCGACGCTCATCTGGTGCCGCTGCGCGACCGAATAAGCGAGCTCGAGCGCGGCTCGCGTTCCACCTTGCAGCGTAGCCGCGGCGCTGCGCCTGACTATGGAGACCGTCTGGTTGCGGGTGGTCGCTTCGGGCGTCCGGAAGCCGCCGTTGACCAGCACATACAGATGCCCGCCGTGCAGGGGCTCGAGCGGCTCGGGGAGAATGGCGGCGACGTCGGGTATGAAGAACATGGATGCCATCGCGCTGCCGTCGACATGCATCTCCTCGAGGTCCTCACCCGCCTGTTGTACACGGATCATCACCGGGGGAAATATTCCGGGGACGCTGACCGAGGCCAGCAGCACGTCACGAAACAGCCGCTTTGACTTTGCTCCGCCTTGCTGAGCGATCAGCCCCAGGTTCCAGATTACCGTCTGCTCAGTGTCGAGGTCCGTGGTTGCCACCAGCAGCAGGCGCCCTTTTTCCGCTTCCCGTGCGATCGCGCTCATCAGCTCGTCGGTCACGTATCGATCAAGCAACTGTGCGAGCGGTTCGCCCCGATAGACGCTTGCGCCGAACAGCGCGCCCGCCCAGCGGGCGCGCATCAGGTGTTGCGTTTGCGCTCCGGAGAACGCCTCGGTGAGCTCGGGGTCCCAGTCCCGGCCGGCGAACGCGAGCGGCGCCATCAGCGCACCGGCGCTCACACCGGTGACAATCTGAAACTCGGGACGCGTGTCCGATCGGCTCCAGCCAACGAGTGCTCCGGCGCCAAACGCGCTCCCGGCGCCGCCACCCGAAAGGACCAGCACGTTCACCGGCCCGCCGGCGGCGGCGGCCTGCACCTGACACAGCAGACGCGAGGAACGCACCTCGAAGTCGCGCCGAGTCGCGCCCGACCAGCGAATATCGCGCGGAAACCCCGGCACATCAGCCTTCGCGTAGTCGACCACCGGGGCGCCACGGCGCGGGACGCCGGCGCAACCGCTCAGCAGCAGCAAGCAGCCGGCAAGGAGTATGCAAAGCCAGAGCGGGTCGCGCCGCCGCGGGCGGCTGCAGGGCGGCGCGTCAGGACCGAATACAGACCAACCGCCGATCCCCTCGACCACAGCGATCACCTCTCTTGGCTGTGGCCATAGACCCCCACGCCCATGGAAAACCAGATGCTTAAGATGGACCGCGGCGTCCATCCATTGAGATAGTCCGGGGGCACGCGCCTACGTGTGGGTATTTGCCCGCCCGTCCGCTGTCTGCGGGCGCAGAAATTCAGGGATGTAGTCCGACTCCTCAGGCTTTACAGACTCTCCCCGCAGCGCCCGCTCCAATTGTCTGACACGGTCCTTCGCGCGGCGTAGCTCATGGAGCTTGCGCGCTTTGCCGACTATTTGTTCTAACTGGTCTTCATTCATGGCACAGGTTCCCTTTCCGAGTCGGAGTTGGTGGCGAGCAGCGGCCGACCGAGCTTGAATGTCGGGTCGATGGGGTATTGGTCGGCTCTACTGATGCCGAATAATCCCGAATTGAGGTGGATCGTCAGAGTCGCAAAATCCTGACCGTGATTCGGTAGTCGGATGCCACCGTTCGACCAATGACGCATGGTGAGCTCACCCATCGCGCGGTTGCCGGGCAGGCGAAAGCGCAGCCCCAGCTGGGAGGCAAAGTCCCAGCGAGTGGTACTCAGGGCGTCGGACTTGGTTTTCCCCGCCATTCCGAATCCGAAGAATCCCTTGACCGGACCGCGTTCGAACAGCTGCCACCGGCGTGACAGCGAGACTCCCCAGTAGGGATCGGCCATCAGCCGCGCGTTGCGCGATCCGGATTCGCGCAGGGTTTGTTGGGTCGTCACGCGAACGAATTGGAGCTCGTAGCGACTCTCGCTCCAGGTCACAGCCACCGGCAGGACCACGCCGCCGGTTGTACCCCAGTAGTGATAGGTCCCGCCCAAGCCGACCTGCACCTCACAGCCTTCACACAGGGAATGCCCATGCGCCGACCAGGGCGCCTCGGCTGCGCAGACAAACAACAGCAGCAGGCCGATCTTGATGCACTGGCGACGCTTCCCTCCCATGGAGTTAGGCTAGAAGGGCGAGCTGCGGCGCGGTACTTGCCTCTATAGATAGGCCCGCGCTGCACTGACGATATATCCGCCGGCGTTCTCCCGAGGGATCCGCACCTAAGGCAAAAGACAAGCCAGCCGACTGACGCGACGCTTGTTTCGGCGCGGCGATGGCGGCATTCTTCCGAGCTGCGCGAACGGAACCAGCAACATTCAATGGCAACACCACGACATGAAATCGCGCTGATTGTGGGCGCCGGCCCCGGACTCAGCGCCTCTCTGGCACGGCTCTTTGCCCGCGAAGGCATGCGCGTCGCGGTCGCGGCCCGCCATACCGGCAAACTCGCGACCCTGTCCGCACAGACCGGCGCGCAGACTTTCGCCTGTGATACCGTCGACGCCGATCAGGTGGCGCGCCTCTTCGAGGAGGTGGAAGGCCGGATCGGCGCGCCAGATGTCGTGGTCTATAACGCGAGTGGACGGTTGCGCGGTCCGCTGATCGAACTCGTCCCCGCGGAGGTCGCGGGTGCCCTCGCTGTGAGCGCTTTCGGGGGCTTCCTGGTGGCTCAGCAGGCCGTGCGGCGCATGCTGCCCAAGGGATTCGGCGCGATCCTGTTCACGGGCGCATCCGCGAGCGTCAAGGGCTACGCTCAGTCAGCACCCTTCGCGATGGGCAAGTTCGCTCTACGGGGACTGGCGCAGAGCATGGCGCGCGAGCTCGCGCCCCAGGGCATTCACGTCGCGCATTTTGTGATCGATGGCGCGATCCGTAACCCGGGCAGAACCGAGGCGCCGGACAAGCCCGACTCGATGCTCGACCCGGACGCCATTGCCCAGAGCTATCTCCAGGTCCTGCGACAGCCGCGTAGCGCCTGGACCTGGGAGATAGAGCTGCGGCCTTGGGTAGAGAGGTTCTGACCGCGCAGGGAGCTCACGGTGGTCAAGCTCGAATCGCCGGCATACGGATTCCAGGGGACCGCTCGCGCCCGCGCCCAGGCGGCGAGATGGCTGTTGATCGGGCTCGTTCCGGCATTCCTGGTGTGCTGCGCGAAAACGCAGAGCAAGCCCACCATCCCTGCCGGAAATGCACGCTTTGAGTTTCTGACGCCGTCGCTGGTGCGCATGGAGTACTCGCCAGCGGGAGTGTTTGTCGATGCGCCCACTGCAGTGGTGCAGAAGAGGGACTGGCCTGCGGTCCAGGTCCAGTCGACGCAGAAGGAGGGTTGGCTGATCGCCGCCACCGGCGCCATCACCCTGCGCTACCGGCTGCGTTCCGGACCGTTTACCGCGGCCAACCTCAGTGTGACCTGGAACGATCCGGCCGGCGCCGCACACGCCTGGCATCCCGGTGACGTGGACCCGCTGAACCTGGGGGGGCTCACCTATTCGCTGGACAACATCAGCAAACCCAACCTCCCGGAAGGGCAGATGGATCTCGAAAGCCCGGTCAACGACATGATTCCGGGCATCGACGTGCTGCTCGCCAAGGCGAAGCCCGGTTTGTTGAGCCGCGGCGGCTACGCGTTCATCGATGACAGCCAGACTCCGGTGTGGAATGCGCACAGAACGTGGATAGAGCCGCGCCCGCAGCAGAACGGCCAGGACTGGTATCTCTTCACCTACAACCGCGATTATCAGAAGGTGCTCAAGCAGTACGCGGAGCTCTGCGGGCCGATCCCGATGATTCCGCGATACGTTCTCGGCCCGTGGATCACGGACTTTAATTTCGAATATTTTCCCGACACGGTGGAGTCCGGACAACCGGCGTTCAAGCGCTACAACCAGCGCTACCTCCAGGATGAGGTCTCACGGCTCCGCCAGAGCCTCATTCCGTTCGACACGCTGGTGCTGGATTTCGCCTGGCACAACTACGGATGGCAGGGGGGTTACGACTGGAGCCCGCTCATAGCGCACCCCGATGAGCTTCTGAGCTGGCTGCACAGCCAGGGCGTCAAGCTGAGCCTCAACGATCATCCGGGTTACGCCAACACCGAGGAGAGCATCCTTTCGTTCAACGACAGCCACGCACCGCAGGTGCTGAAGGACCTGGGCCGGCCGCTGCCCCCGAAGCCGTCGTTCGACCTGGACATCTCGAAGCTGTGGAGCTTTTCCACCGATCCTCACGATCAGGGTCTGAGCCATCACTGGTACGCGACCGATCATGCCGAGGGACGCTGGAAACCGATCCGGATCGGGCTGCCCTGGCAGGATCAAGGCTACAGGACCTATCAGGGTGTTGGCTGGTATCGGGCATCGGTTCGCCTGCCGGCCAAGCTTCCTGAGGCGCTGTATGTGTATCTAGGCGAGGTCAACAAGACTTATCGGATATTCGTCAACGGCAAGGAGGCGACGCACAGCCGGATCCACTGGCCGCGACGATTGACCTATACCGACATCGCTCCCTACGTCACGGCTGGTCAGCAGAACGAGATCGTCCTTCGCGTGGAGCCCGGCGAGAACCGTGGCGGAATTCTCCGTGGCCCGGTCGCGATCAGGGACGTCGCGCCACCGCCGCGGATCTATTTCGATCTCTCGAACCGCGAGCAGGCCGAAGTCTTCATGCGCGACTTGCACGAACCGCTGATGCGGCAGGGCGTGGACCTCTGGTGGGTCGATGGCGGCAGTGGTGCCGTTGACATGCCGGGCCTGAACAAGCAGCTGTGGACCAACAAGGTCTTCTACGATTACACGCAGCAGGAAACCGGCCGGCGCGGATTCATCCTGGGCCGCTACGGTGATTGGGGCAGCGAGCGTTATCCGGCGTTCTTTACCGGCGACGCCTACTCGCAGTGGCCGGTGCTGGCCTACGAGGTCGCATTCAGCGCTCGCGGCGGCAACGTGCTGGTTCCCTACATCAGTCACGACATCGGTGGATTCCACGGCGCCAAGATCGATTTCGACCTGTATGCGCGCTGGATCGAGTTCGGCACTTTCAGTCCGCTGCTGCGAATGCACAGCGCCCACGCCAATCCGCGCGAGGGCAACATGCGCATGCCCTGGGTCTACGGCAGTCAGGGCATAGCGTTGATGAGGAAATACTTCACCCTGCATACGCAACTGATCCCTTACCTGTATACGTACACCTGGCTGGCGCATAAGGAGTCGATGCCGATCCTGCGGCCGCTGTACCTGCAGTACCCGGAGCTGGAAGAAGCCTACCAGCACTCCCACGAATACTTCTTCGGAGAGGAACTGCTGGTTGCTCCCGTGCTCGACCCGAGCGGCAATCGGACCATCTATCTTCCTCCCGGTCAGTGGATCGATTTCTTTACCGGCAGGCGCTACCAGGGTGGCACGACATTCACTGCGCACTATGCAGTGGAAGAAACACCGGTGTTCGTTCGCGAAGGAGCGATCATCCCCGAGCAGAGCGCAAGCGAGTACTCGAACGCCAAACCCCTGGACACCCTCATCCTCAATGTCTACGGATCGGGCAAAGGCAGCTTCGATCTCTACGAGGACGACGGGGATTCCCTTGCCTACACTGAAGGCCAGTACGCTCGGACGGCGATGACCTATGCCTCGAGCAGCGACGGTTTCCATAACCTGATCATCGAACCGACACGAGGCACGTTTCAGGGCCAAGGGCAGGCACGCTCATATGAACTGCGCATCCACGCAGCTGACAAACCCTCATCGATATCCGTCAACGGCAGGGAGGTCGGTGGCTGGATGTGGGATGCCGGGCAGGCAGCCGCGGTCGTCGTCCTGCCGCGGCAGTCAATCCGTGACCGGATGAGCGTCACGTGGCGGTGAGATTGGCCAACACTTCATCGAGGAGGAGCTCGAGTTCAGGCGCGAGGTCACCATTGGGCCACGAGCTCCCGAAACGGCCGCTCGAGCCGAATTCCCTCAGCGCTGTAGTCGAGCCGTGACCGTCCGTCCACGGTCACCGCCAGCGGGCGTTGGCGAGCGGGCCAGTCGACCTGCAGCGGCGCATTGTCCCGCAAGCCCGGTTCCAGGACGACGCGCATCACGGCCCCTTCCTGTCGTGCCGACACCGACAGGGTGCCAAACGCAGTGGGCAGATTGCTGATCCGCAGTCCTTCGCCAGCCACCCAGGAGCGAGGTACACCGGGAAGCAGGTCGAGCCGCTCGTCTTCCTCGTGCAGCAGCATGCCGAATAGTGCACGCGCATACTCCGCCCCGACCCAGGTATGAGGCATGTCGCCGAGGTAGAACGGCCGGCGCGCCTGCGAGCGTACGACCTCGGCGAGTACCTGCCAGTCGGCGGGTCGGCGACCCGTAAGGAGCCTGCCCAACAGCTCCTCGCCATCCTTCGGTCTGTTGAGTTGCACAAATGTGAGTACGTTACGAAATTCGTACGGGGTGTAGGCGTACAAGGCGCCCGGTAAGCCGCGCTCGCGCACCTCATCGAGGTAGCGCACGAATGTGTGAGAGAGCGCATCTGCCGGCAACAGGTCTTTCTGGCCGCAAGGATCGAGCCCGATCGACACGCTGCTGGGATCGCGATCCCCGAGGTCGGCCGAGGCCGGAATGTAGTCGACAGCTTTCCACTGCATGGTGGCGCGGATC
>WNGJ01005843.1_pt1 | contig 12968 bp, 7 predicted proteins | sample 5400611 | NCBI WGS metagenome assembly WNGJ01 (sample SAMN13153375, study PRJNA577476) | soil metagenome | isolation source: 40 cm soil or saprolite under Garry oak tree replicate 1 | place: USA:California | collected 2016-06-15
CGCGACGGTCGACGGCCGGCCGGTCGCGGTGATGTCCTACGACTACACCGTGCTGGCCGGCACCCAGGGCCACATGAACCACCGCAAGACCGACCGGCTGCTCGTGCTGGTCCGCCGGGAGCGGCTGCCCCTGGTCATGTTCGCCGAGGGCGGCGGCGGGCGGCCCGGCGACACCGACACCACCTCCGTGGGCGGGCTCGACGTGCCGACCTTCCGGCTGACCGCCGCGCTGTCCGGCCAGGTCCCGCTGGTCGCCATCGTGTCCGGCTACTGCTTCGCCGGCAACGCGGCGCTGGCCGGCGCGTGCGACGTGATCATCGCGACGCCAGAGGCCAGCCTGGGCATGGGCGGCCCGGCCATGATCGAGGGCGGCGGGCTGGGCATCGTCGAGCCGGACGCGGTCGGACCCATGTCAATCCAGGTACCGAACGGGGTGGTGGATCTGCTCGTCCCGGACGAGCCAGCCGCCATGGCCGAGGCGCGACGCTACCTCTCGTACTTCCGCCCGCGCTCCGACACACCGGCCGAACACGCCGACCAGCGGGTGCTCCGCCACCTCATCCCGGAGAACCGGGTACGCAGCTACGACGTGCGGCCGGTGATCGAGGCGCTGTCCGACACCGGCAGCGTGCTCGAGCTGCGCTCCGGATTCGGTGTCGGGGTGGTCACCGCGCTGGCCCGCCTCGGCGGGCACGCGGTCGGGCTGCTGGTCAATAACCCGCGGCACCTGGGCGGGGCGATCGACGGGGACGCCGCGGACAAGGCCACCGCGTTCCTGCGGCTGTGCGAGGCGCACCGGCTGCCCGTCGTCTCGCTGGTCGACACCCCCGGGTTCATGGTGGGCCCGGAGGCCGAGCGGACGGCCATCGTGCGCCGCTTCGGCGCGATGTTCGTGGCCGGGGCCCGGCTGACCGTGCCGGTCTGCGCGGTGGTGCTGCGCAAGGCCTACGGCCTGGGCGCGATGGCGATGGCAGCGGGCGACCTGCGCCGCCCGGCCATCACCGTGGCCTGGCCGACCGGAGAGTTCGGCGGCATGGGGCTGGAGGGGGCGGTGCGGCTGGGGTACCGCAAGGAGCTGGAGGCGATCGAGGACCCGGCGGCCCGGCGGGCCCGCTACGAGGAACTGGTCGCCGAGCAGTATGCCCGCGGCAAGGCGGTCAGCACCGCGATGGCGTTCGAGATCGACGACGTGATCGACCCGGCCGACACCCGCACCGTGCTCACCGGCGTGCTGGCCCGGGCCGCTGGCGGATCAGGGTTCCCGGCGGTTCCGTTCAGCGGCGGATGACGGGCAAGATCAGACGGCTGGGATGGGCCGGGCCGTGCAAGACACGGTTGACCGCCACGGTGACCTGCTCCGCGGAGTCGTCGGTGATCACGCCGCCGGTGTTGCTGTTGCGGTCGTAGCGCGGGAAGTTGCTGCTGGAGACCTCGAGCCGGATCCGGTGGCCGGGCCGGAAGACGTTCGAGGTGATCGACAGGTCCAGGCTGAGCTCGCAGGGCTCGCCGGGCGTGAGAGGTTCGGGCTCGGCCAGCGAGTTGCGGTAGCGGGCCCGCAGGATGCCATCGGTCAGGAAGATGGCGCGCCCGTCGGGGAACACGTCGACCAGCTTGCCGGTGAAGTCGGTGTCCGGCGCCGAGGAGGAGGCGAACAGGGTCAGCGACACGTGCCCGGTGACCTCGAGGGGCTCGGTCAGGACCTCGCTGGTGAAGCACAGGACGTCGTCCCGCGCCTCGGCCGGGCGCTGGTCCACCGCGCCCGCTGCGTTCGCGGTGGTCGGCAGCATGATCCGGCCGCCGAGGGTGGGCACGGGCCGCAGCGGGTCGTAGAGGTACGTGTCCGTGGCGGTGTCGGCGGGGACGTCGGTGCTGAGCCGCCCGTCACCCGCGGCCGTGTTGGCCCGGCCCGAGCCGTGCAGGTACCAGGATTCGTAGCTCGTACCGGGCAGCGGCCAGTCCTGCTCCTCATGCCACTGGTCGATGCCCATGACGAAGATCTTGACCGGCGCGGCGCTCCCGGCCGCAGGACGGCCGCGGAGCCAGCGGTCGAAGAACCTCAGGTGCTCGCTGGTCAGATCCTGGGTGATGGCGTCGGCGGTGAGGCCGAACCGGCGGTCGGGGTAGATGCCGGTGCTGTTCAGGTGGTCCCAGGGCCCGATGATCAGGCGCTGCCCCTCGCGGGCCTCGGCGGTGCCGGCCCGGGACCTGAGCTCGGTGAACGACCGCGCGGTGTTGGCGGCGAAGATGTCGAACCACCCGCCGATGTGCAGCGCGGGCACCGTCACCTGCTCGGCCCGGTCGAGCACGGACAGGTCCTGCCAGAACTGGTCGCGGCCGGGGTGGCTCAGCAGCTCGGACCACCACGGCCACACCTTCTCCAGCACCGGCTGGCGGCTCGGTGGCAGCGCCTCCAGGTGCGGCTGCGGGTCGGCCAGCATGGCGGTCAGGTCGGCCAGCAGCTGCGGATCGCCCGCGCCGCGGCCGAGCTGGCGCAGCGCCTCGGCCAGCGCCATCTGGGTGGACCACGACTGGATCGAGTGCCAGGACAGGGCGCCGCCGTCGGAGTACCACGGCGTGGTGTAGTAGTCGGTCGTGGTGACGCACGGCGCGATCGCCCGCACCCGGTCGGACGCGGTCGCGCTGGCCCACTGCACGAACCCCAGGTAGGACGGGCCGTAGGTGCCGATGCTGCCGTCGCACCACGCCTGGTCGAGCAGCCACGCGACGGTGTCGGCGCCATCGCCCGGCTCGTTCAGCATCGGGGTGAAGTCGCCGGCCGACCTGAACGTGCCCCGGCAGTCCTGGTAGACCACCGCGTACCCGGCTTCCACCAGGGCGAACAGGTTCGGCACCAGCCCGTAGCCGAGCAGGGCCGGCAGGTCCTTGCTGTAGGGCAGGCGGACCAGCAGCGTCGGCGCGGGCGTCGTCTCCGGCAGCCACAGGTCGGTCGCGAGCTCGACCCCGTCCCGCATGGCCACCATGACGTCCTTGTGCACCGTGAATGTCACGCCGACTCCTTCGCCCGGGTAACGATCTCCGTGATCAAGCGTAAGCTTCCGCCGTCCGGCAGGCCATGGCCCGCGCCCGTCTGTCAGGACTCGGCCTGCTCGAAGACGTGCCCCTGCGGGCAGCAGTAGTCGTACAACGGCACCGGGCTCACCAGTTCTCTATCGACCGGGCGAAGATCCCCGCAATGTCCTCCTCGTTCACCGGGCGCGGGCAGGTGGCCAGTATGCGCTGCTGCTTCATCGTGCCGGGGACCAGGTCGGGGATGTCCGCCTCCGTGTAGCCGACCGCGCCGATGCCGTTCGGTATCTCGATGTCGCGCATCAGGTCCACGACGACGGACGGAAGCTGCTCGCTCGCGTCGTTCAGCTTGTCCTTGCCCGGGGCTAGCAGGGCGGCCGCCTTGAGGTGGCGGTCCGGCACGCTGGGGAAGCTGAACCGGAATGCCTCCGGGGCGGTCAGCGACACCGACATCCCGTGCGGCACCATCGGCTCGTCCTGCGGATAGTTCGGCGGCCGGTAGTCCTTGACCAGGCCGGCGATCGGGTAGGCGTTGGCGTGCGGGATGTGCACGCCGGAGTTGCCGAACCCCATGCCGGCGAACGTCGCGGCCAGCATCATGTTGCTCCGCGCCTCGAGGTCATCGCCATGCCGGAAGGCCGTGCGGAACGACCCGGCGAGCAGCGTGAGCGCCTTCTCGCACCACAGGTCGGACACCGGGTTGGAGCCGCAGTAGGTGACGCGCTGTTCGGGCTGCTTGCGGTCGAACGTGGTGTACCAGCGGGCGGTGTAGGACTCCAGCGCGTGGCACACGATGTCCATCCCGGCCGAGGCGGTGACCTCGGGCGGAATGGTCAGCGAGAGCAGCGGGTCGATCACGGCCAGGGTGGGGCGCAGCCGCCAGTGGCTGATGCCGGTCTTGACCCGCATCGACAGCACGTCGAGCACGCACATCGCGGTGCTCTCCGAGCCGGTCCCGGCCGTGGTCGGCACCGCGATCAGCGGCTTGAGCTGCTGCTTGGGAGCCTGGCCCGCGCCGATGGGCTTGTTGAGGTAATCCATCAGCGAGCCGCCGTCGGTGGTCAGCAGGTTGACCGCCTTGGCCGTGTCGATGGACGAGCCGCCGCCCACGGCGACGAAGCCGTCCCACGGGCCCTGCTCACGGGCGTAGCCGGCCGCCTTGTCCATGCTGTCGTCGGTGGGCTCGACGTGCACTCCGTCGAAGATCTCCGAGGTGATCCCGTGCCTGGTCAGCGACTCGGCGATGCGCGCCGGGATGCCGAGCGCGTTGATCTGGGGGTCGGTCAGGATGAGCACCCGCCTGGCCCCGAACTGGGCCATCTCGAAGCCGATTTCGTCGACCGCGCCCGCGCCGAACTTCAGCGGCGGCGCGCCCCAGGTGAAGATGGTCTCCTCGCTGAGGTCAATGCCGACCCCGAGCCCGCCGGTCACCGGTAGCTCCCCTCCGGCGCGGTGCGCAGCTGCTGGATCTGGTCCGGGTCGTGCCCGAACACCACGGTCGCGTTCGCCTCGGTCGCGATGCCGCGCAGCTTCTCCACCGAGGTGTAGAACTGCTCGAGGTTGTTGACGATCGCGGCGGGCACCACGGGCGGGCCGTAGCTGGCGCCCATGTAGACCGCGTCGGCGGTGAAGATCATCGTGCCGGTCTCGGGCAGGTCGACCCGCATCGACATGCTGCCGGGGGTGTGGCCGGGGGTCTGGATGAAGCTGACCCCGGGGAGGAACTCCGCGTCGCCGTCAACCGTCTCGAAGTCGAGCCCTTGGTAGTCGGCCTTGAGGTGGGCGCCGTTGAAGGGGCCGTCGAAGCCGAAGGCCCACTCCTTCTCCTTGGCGCTGCAGACCAGGCGCGCGTTCGTCTCCTTGAACGCCTGGACGTTGCCGGCGTGGTCGAAGTGCAGGTGGGAGAGGACGACGTAGTCGATGTCGCCCGGCGCGACGCCCATCTGCTTGAGCCGCGAGTCCAGGTACTCCTCATCGGAGACCTTCTCGTACGGGAAGAAGTCGTGCAGGCCGGTCGGGGCCCAGCGGGTCTCCCAGTCGCGCGGGCAGCTGGTGTCCCACAGCAGCTTGCCGTCGGGGGTATCCACCAGCACGCAGTGCGTCGGCACGTCGACCCATTCGGCCGGCATGTGCTTGTTCTGCCGGTTGCGGATCGCCCGGCCGGGCGCCAGCAAGAGCCAGGTGAGGTCCGCGGTCATCGCCCCGCACGGAAGGATGCTGACTGTCGTACCTGTAGCCATACCGGACCTCCGCCAGATATATCGTTTCGTGACCTAACTACCCTGCGTCGCCCGTGGCAGAGTGTCAAGATCGCGCGATCCGCCCGCGTCCGCCCGCGTGACCCGTGCCCACCTGGGGCGCCGCGGGAAATCCCAGGGCCTCGAAAACCAGCTGAATGGTCCGGCACCGCGGTGGCTGCCACGGGCCCGGAGACGTGAAACCCAGCCCGTTCGGTATTAATGTTTTCGTTTCTGGCGTGGTACGGCGGCTTACGGGTCCGTGACTACCCAGGCGGCGATCTGGGCCCGGGAGCTGAAGCCAAGCTTGTTCAGGATGCTGCGGACGTGGCTGTCCACGGTGCGCTCGGAGATGAACAGCCGCGTGCCGATCTGCTTGTTGGTCAGGCCGTCGGCGACCAGCCGGGCGACATCCGCCTCGCGCGGGCCGAGCGGCCCGGGCGCGGCCGGTCCCGGGTCGGCCGAACCCGGGCTCGTCGGGCCCGGGCCCGCCGCCTGCCCGGCGACGGGCTGGCCGAGGGCCAGGTTGAGCGCGGCGTCGCGGCCCAGGTGCCTGCCCGCCTCGGCCTCGGCCTCGTACCTGGCGGGCCCGAGCGCGGCTGCGGCCGACTCCGTGGCCCGGGTCAGCGCCGGGGCCAGGAACGGCATGACGTTGGCGCCTGCCCCGGCGCGTTCGGCGTCGGCCGCCGCGATCAGCCGCGCCGCGAGCCGCGGCTGGCCCGCCTGGGCGGCGTGGCAGCCCAGCGCGGCGAGCAAGTAGAACTGCGCCACCCGGTCATCGATCTGCCGGGCGATCCGCAGCGCCTCGGTGAGCAGTGGCCTGGCTTCGCCCAGGTCGCCGTCCAGCAGCGCGGCCGAGCCCAGGTTCAGCAGCATGATCTGCAGCACGTACCGGTCGCCCGTCTCCCGGGCCAGGTCCGTCGCCCGCCCGGCGGCGGCCCTGACCGCGCCGAGATCGGCGGAGAAGAAACCGTCCAGCGCCCGGGCCTGCAGCACCGCGAGCAGGCCGGACGGGTACGCCCGGCCCAGGCTCGCGGCCGCGGCGTCGGCCTCGCCGAGCAGGCGCCGCGCGGCGGCGCGGTCGCCGGCCATGTTCGCCGCGACCGCGGCCATGGGCAGCGCCTCGGACAATAGTTCGCGCTGACCCGTCTGGCGGGCCACCGCCACCGCCGCGTGCAACGGCGGCGCGGCGGCGGCCGGATCGGCCTTCAGCACGGCCAGGAACCCGCGCATGAAGTGTGCCCAGCCCAGCACCTGCGGATCGGCGTCCGCGGTGGCTGCGGCGGCGAGGAACTCGTCCAGCCAGCGGATGCCCTCGGTGGTCGCGCGGGTGATCCAGTACCAGCCGAGCGAGGCGGCCAGGTGCAGGCCGACGGCGGCGTCGCCGCGGTTCAGGCAGCGCCGCAGCACCGCGCGGATGTTGTCGATCTCCAGGTCCGCCCAGGCGAGCCAGTCGAGCAGCCGGTAGCGGCCTTCCAGCGCCGACTGGGCGCAGCGGGCCCGGTAGTACCCGGCGCAGCGCAGCTCGGTGGCTTCCTCCTCGCCGGCCTCAGCCAGCTTGAGCCGGGCGAACTCGCGCATCGTCTCGTGCAGCCGGTAGCAGGCCAGGCCCCGGGTCTCCTCCTTGGTCACCAGCGACTTGGCGACCAGCGAGGACAGCACGTCCAGGGCCTCGGCGGCCGGCACGTCCGCGGACGCGCACACCGATTCCACGTCGTCCAGAGTGAACCGGCCGGCGAAGACGCAACACCGGCGCAGGACCGCGCGCTCGGCGGCTGAGAGCAGGTCGTGGCTCCACTCGATGGTGGTCCGGAGCGTCTGATGGCGCGGCAGGGCGGCGCGGCTGCCGCCAGTGAGCAGGGCGAACCGGTCGGCCAGGCGGTCGAGGATCTGCTCCGGCGCGAGGACCCGGGTCCGGACCGCGGCGAGCTCGATGGCCAGCGGCAGGCCGTCGAGCCGGCGGACCAGGTCGGCCACTGCCGCCTGGTTGGCGGCGGTCAGCTCGAACGTGCCCGAGGCCGCGGCCGCCCGCTCGGTGAACAGCGAGACCGCCTCGTTCTGGCGGAGCTGGGCCAGGGGCTCGGCGGCACCGGGCGCGGGCAGCGCGAGCGGCGGCACCGGGACGACGTACTCCCCCGGCACCGAGAGCGGCTCCCGGCTGGTGGCGATCACCCGCAAGCCCGGCGCCGCCCGCATCAGGTCGGCCACGAGCCGGCCGGCCGCACTGGCCAGGTGCTCGCAGTTGTCCACGACCAGCAGCAGTTCGGAGTCCCGCAGGTGGTCGCGGAGCAGTGCGTGCGGGCCCGCCGCGGCCTGGTCGCGCAGGTCGAGGGCCGCCATGACAGCCCGGCTGACCAGGGCCGGATCCTCCACCTCGGCCAGCTCGACCAGCCAGCCACCGTCGCGGAAGCCGCGGGCGAGGTCGCCGGCCGCACGGACGGCCAGCCGGGTCTTGCCCACGCCGCCCGGTCCGACCAGGCTGACCAGGCGGGTCTCGGCGAGCTTCTTCCTGACCTCGGCCAGCTCGCGGCGGCGGCCGACGAAGCTGGCCGCCTCGGCCGGAAGGTTGCCCGGGCGGCGGGCGGGCCTCGCCATAAGGGGAGGTTATACGGGCGCCGCGAGCGCGGATTAGGTACCCGTTCGGTAATTCCGCCGATGCCGGCCCCGCGGGTGCCTTCCTAGCGTGATGAGCATGCCCGAGGAACTGCCGGTACGGCGCGTAGAGGTCAGCTTCACCGGCCCCGCCCCGGCCCGGCAGATCGCCCGCGCGTCCGGGGTCAGCGAGGTCGAGACGGACGGCGCGGTTCTGCGCTGCCTGGTCTGCGGCAGCTTCCAGCCCTTCCTCGAGGCATTGCGCGGCCACGAGGTCATCGGCTTTGAGTCGACGACGCTGGCCCGGGCGATTCCGTCCGCACCCTCCGCCTAACGAAAGAGGCTCGCGTGTCCAGGTTCTTCGCTGCCATAGGCCGGTTCGCCGTGCGCTTCCGATGGGTCGTCGTCGCGGCCTGGATCGTCGTGGCCGTGCTGGCCCAGCACTTCTTCCCGTCGCTGGCCAGCGTGGCCAACGCCAGCAACGAGAGCTTCCTGCCGGCCAGCAGCCCCAGCATGCACGCCGCCCGGCTGGCCGCCCCGTTCCAGGGTGCGGACCAGACCCCGGTGCCGGTGGTGATCGCCCGCGGCGACCCTTTGACCGCCGCCGACCTGGGGGCCGTTGAACGGCTGGAGGCCGGCCTGGCCCGGGCCGCCGACGTGCGCCAGGTCAGGGACCTCGGCGTCAGCCGCGACGGGCGGGCGGTACAGCTGCAGGTGCTGGCCGCCGTCAACCTGGACGCCCCGGGGCCGGTGCAGCAGCTGGTGACCGGCCTGCGGCACGCCATCGTCGGCACTGCGCTGCCCGGCGGGCTGCGCGCGCACCTGGCCGGCCCGCTGGCCGCGCAGGCCGACGCCAGCCAGAGCTCCGGGCGCGCGGGCAACCTGGGCGAGGATCTGTCCATCGTGTTCATCCTGGTGCTGCTGCTGGCGGTCTTCCGTGCCCTGCTGGCGCCGGTGCTGACCCTCGCCCCGGCGGTGCTGATCACCCAGCTGGCCGGGCCCGTGATCGCGGAGGCGAGCAAGGCCGGCCTCAAGGTGTCCTCGCTGACCCAGATCCTGATCCTCGTCCTGGCCCTCGGCGCCGGCACGGACTACGGGCTGTTCCTGGTCTTCCGGGTCAGGGAGGAACTCCGGGCGGGCCTGTCCCGGCACGACGCGGTGATCGAGGGCATGGCCCGGGTAGGCGAGTCGGTCGCGTTCTCCGCCGGTACCGTCATCGCCGCGCTGCTCACGCTGCTGCTGGCTACCTTCGGGCTGTACTCCAGCCTGGGCGCCCCGCTGGCCATCGCCATCGCCCTGATGCTGCTGGCCGCCCTCACCCTGCTGCCGGCCCTGCTGGCCATCTTCGGCCGGGCCGCGTTCTGGCCCTCGCGCACCGCCCGGGGCGCTGGGCGGCCCGGCTGGTGGGGTCGGACGGCCGGCCGGATCGTGGCGCATCCGGCCGCGACGCTCACCCTCGGGGTTGTTGGCTTCGGCCTGTTGGCCACGGCCGCGATCGGCTACACGCCGGCCGGCTTCGGCGGCGCACCGCCGGCTCCGGCTGGTTCGGACTCCGCCGCGGGCAACGCGCTGCTCGCCGCCCATTTCCCGGCCGCCAGCGGCAACCCGACCAGTGTGCTGCTGCGGTTCGGTACGCCGGTGTGGAGCGATGCTGGCGTGCTGGCGCGCGCCGAGCGGCAGCTCGCGGCGGTGCCGTCGTTCTCTAGCCTGACCGGTCCGCTCGACGTCAACGGGGTCATCCTGGCGCCGGGTCAGCTGGCGGCGCTGCACGCCCGGCTGGGCGCCCCGCAGGCACTGCCCGTCGTACCGCCTGCCGGGAGCGACGTCCCGGCCCCGGTGTGGGCCGCCTACCGCGCGGAAAGCCAGTTCATCAGCCCCGACGGGCGGACCGTCCGGTTCGGCGCCGCGCTCACCGCCGGCGACCCGGGCTCGAACGCCGCGCTCGGCCAGGTGCCGGCCATCCGCGCTGCCGTCGCGGCGGTTGCCCGCGATGTGGGCGCCCGCAGCTACGGTGTCAGCGGCGAGGCGCCCGCCACCTACGACATCAGCCGGGTTTCCGACCACGACCTGCTGCGCATCGTCCCGGTCGCGATCGTCGTCATCGCGCTCCTGCTCGCGCTGGTCATGCGGAGCCTGGTCGCCCCGGTCTACCTCATCGCCTCGGTGGCGCTGAGCTACCTGGCCGCGTTCGGCCTGTCGGTGCTGCTCTTCCAGGACGCGGTGGTGCCGGGCACGGGCGGTAGCGGCGGACTGCCCTACTTCGTGCCGTTCTTGATGTTCCTGTTCCTGCTCGCCCTCGGCGAGGACTACAACATCCTGGTCATGACCAGGATCAGGGAGGAGGCCGGGCGCGTGCCGCTACGTCAGGCGGTGAGGAGGGCGCTGGAGCGCACCGGCTCCACGGTGACCTCGGCGGGGCTGGTGCTGGCCGGCACGTTCGGCGTGTTCGCGCTGGTGGTGGGATCGCAGCCGGGCGGCGGCCCGTACCGAGCCGTTCTGGCGTCGCTGGCGCTGGGCATCTTGATGGACGCGTTCCTGGTGCGGACGCTGCTGGTGCCGTCGGCGGTCGCGCTGCTCGGCCGCTGGAACTGGTGGCCTTCTGGTTACGGCTCGCCGGCGGTTTCGGTCAGTTCAAGCCCGCGGCTTGCAGGAACGCACGAGCGATGACCCGGTAGCCGGCCTGGTTGGCGTGCTGGTTGGGCCCGCGGGGCGGGGCGGCGCACTCCCAGGTCCACTGGCACAGCCGGGCGACGTTGCGCGGGACGTTTGTTCCCGCCGGCCGGGTGAAGTCGGCGGTCTCGAACGCGCCGAACACGTTCGCGACCCGGGCGCCCGACTTGGCGTAGACCCGGCCCAGCATGGAGTTGTACGTGGCGGCCAGCTTCTCCGCGGTCCAGGCGACCAGGTGCCCGGGCAGGCCGCTGCGCCATTCGGCCAGCGCGGGCAGGTAGTAGGTCATCCCGACGATGCGGACGCCCGGCCCGGCGGCCGCCTTCAGCCGGGCCATGATCGTGCCGAGATGGCCGACGGCGGCCGGGACGCCCTTGACCGCGCACTTGGCGAGCTGGCCGAGGCCGGGCCGGCCGCCGCACTGTTCGGGGTCGTTGGCGCCGATGTCCAGGGTGACCAGGAGCACCCGGCCGCGGTGCGCCTGCAGGAAGGCGACCGCCGCGGCCAGCTGCGACTCGCTCCGGTAGCGGCATATCCCGCCGTTGATCATGCTGGTGGTGGTCTCGCCCGGGCAGCCCAGCTTGACCAGCCTCAGCCCGGGGCGGCTGGGGTGCAGCGCCGCGTACACCTGTTCGGCGTAACCGTCCGGGGTCGCCACGCTGACGCCGGCCGCGTTGGGCTGGACGCCCTGGGCCAGCGAGTCGCCCAGGGCGAGGTAGTAGGTGGCGGGCGGGGCCTTGACCATCGCGGGGTGAGACGGCGCCGGGCCCGAGCACGCGCTGAGGGCCGCGATGGCGGCCACGACGGCCAGCGGGAGGCGCGGGATGCGGACGGGGCGCATCGTCACCTCCGTGAAAACGGCCGTGGCCCGCCCGGGAGGCTGGCCGGGAACCGCGATCGGCACGTTCCAGCCTAATCGCCGGTTACGGGTGGCTGCGCGAGCGCCGAACCGCACCTTGCCCCGCCCCCGGCCCCGGCTGCGGGGCGCAGGAGCCGCTTCAGCCACAGTGACACCACCCGTGACGGAGTCACACCACTACAGCCGCACTTCGCGCTCCGCCACGCAAGCCGGAAACGCTGATTGATTCGTACTTCTATGCGAATCTTGAGACTATAGGCGCGCTTTCTGGCTAGATAGGACGACGTCCTGCCCAAGGTCCGCTGTAGTAATACTGCATGGATGCCGCACCCGTGTCGCTGGAACTCGTGGCCGGCGCGGGGGCGGATACCAGGCCCGTTCGGGATAAATAGCGGCCCCGGACCCGGTCGCCGGCCGGGTCGAACGGCGGGCGCAGGCTCACGGCGGCCGGATAGAGCCGACCGCCGACGTTCACCTGGTACTCCCCCGCCCGGACCAGGTCGGGGGTGAGGACCTCGCCGTCCGGGTGGCGGACGTAGGCCAAGCCGACGCAGCCGCCCACGGTCTCGCCCCAGGCGCCGGAGGTGACCTGACCGACCGCGACGCCGTCCCGGAGGACGAGCTCGCCGCCCCAGATCATCACCTCGGGGTCGGCCAGCACCAGGCAGACCAGGCGGCGGCGCGGGCCGGCCGCCCGGGCCCGCTCGACCGCCTCCCGGCCGAGGAAGCCGATGCCGGTCTTCAGCTTGCAGGCGAACAGCAGGCCGGCCTCGACCGGGTTGTAGTCCGGGGTCAGCTCGCGGCCGAAGGCCCGGTACCCCTTCTCAAGCCGCAGCGACTCGATCGCGTAGTAGCCGGCGTTGACCAGGCCGAACCCGCCGCCCGCGGCGACCAGGTCCTCGTAGGCGCCGACGGCGAACTCGGCCGGCACGTACAGCTCCCAGCCGAGCTCGCCGACGTAGGTGATCCGGGTGGCGCGGACGGTGGCATAGCCGAGGTCGATCGGCCGGCTAGTGCCGAACGGGAATGGCTCATCGCCGAAGTCAGCGCGGGAGAGCCGGGCCAGCAGGTCGCGCGACCGGGGTCCCATGACCCCGTAGACGGCGTATTGCGAGGTCACGTCGACCAGCGACGCGCGGGCGCCGGGCGGCATCCGCCGGGTGATGTGGTCCTGGTCGCGTTCGGTGCTCGCGGAGCTGCTGACCAGCAGGAACTCCTCCGCCGAGAGGCGGGTGACGGTGATGTCGGCCTCGTAGGTGCCGTGCGCGTTCAGCATCCCGGTGTAGACGGTCCGGCCCGGGGGGACCGCCACGTCGGCGGTGCACAGCCACTGCAGCGCGCGTTCGGCGTCCGGGCCGGTCAGCAGGTACTTGGAGAAGCTGGTCTGGTCGAACAGGGCGACCGCGGTGCGGGCGGCGCGCTGCTCGGCGTTCGACCAGGGCTGCCAGTTCTGCTGGCCCCAGGCGTACTCGATGTCCGGGTTTTCGCCGCGGGGCGCGAAGTAGTTGGCCCGCTCCCAGCCCATCTTGCTGCCGAAGCCCGCGTTGGCCTGCTTGAGCAGGTGATACGCGGGTGAGCGGCGG
>WNGJ01022687.1_pt1 | contig 12968 bp, 12 predicted proteins | sample 5400611 | NCBI WGS metagenome assembly WNGJ01 (sample SAMN13153375, study PRJNA577476) | soil metagenome | isolation source: 40 cm soil or saprolite under Garry oak tree replicate 1 | place: USA:California | collected 2016-06-15
CCAACATCCCACAACGCCCCGGCGGCTGCCGGGGCGCCACGGGCAATCAGCAAGGGCCGACACGTCGCCGCTCAACGGGCCCGCGAACAGAGGCTATGGGCAGCCCACGGATTCACCCAATGGGTGGCGCCCGCTCTTAGAATGCGAGCCCGGCGACGAACAAGGGTCTTGAGGTAACCAGCCCTCGCATATGAGCCTGACCAGACACGGTCGATCACGCCGGCACTCGAGCTCGTGGCGCCCCGGGAACCGCCCCCGCACCCATGCCAACGCCCACGCCGCCACCCGCCGGCCGATCACCGCTGGCCCTTGACAAACGCCCCTCCATATGAGCCTGCGACGAATGCAAGCGCCTCGCTGGCCACGCGTCGGCGCGTGCGGGCATCCTGCTCGGCCCACGCCAGCAGCCACAGGGCGGCGCGCTGCTCCTCGGGGAGCGGTAAGGACTCGATCCGCTCCTCGATCTTGTCAAAGAGGCGATGAACAGCAATCATCGCCTCAACCTCGCGCTGGGCCTCGAGCATCCGGCTGCTTGTAGAACCGGGCACCAGGTGGCGCGGCCAGGCACGCCGCTCCTTGTGCGGGATGACCAGGAGCCACTTCACCAGCGGAAGCCACCGGTTCAGGTCGCGGGTCGCATCCGGGTAGATGTAGTTCAAGTGGAGGGCCTGCTCTTGGTCGGTTGCCGGGTATCGGTCATCCATGAGCGCGAGGTAGATGACAACCCGGTTGGTAAACCGCTGCAGCTCCACGTTCCAGTCGAACCACCACCGGGGGTACTTCCGCCGGAACAGGATCATGAGGAGGGGGCCCATGAACAGCACACCTCCCGCTCCGGACGCCCCCACCCACGTACCGCCCGAGACGCTTCCGAGCACGATCAGGATCGGGATGGCCACGATGATGCGAAAGGCTGTGGTCAGCCTGTTTAGCTGGCGGTCGGGATAATCCACCGAGAATTGCACTGGGTACATCGCCTGCTGCATTGCCATTGTCTCTCCCTTTCAATAGCCGTGGATGGGCATTCCATCCCATGAGGCGTCCATGCGCAACGCGAGTGTTAGGCGCGTTCAAGGAGTGCGAGGACCGCTTCCGCCACGTCCCCGACGGGCGCTTCGAGCACGTTTGTAGCCCATTAAGTCCCCCCCGAGCCTACCCGAGCCCATTCCTTCGAGGTTCACCGACGAGCGGCTGAGAACCCTGGCGCGGCGGCGTGGGCTTTGAAACGCAAATCGCCCCGCGCCAGGGCCGGGCAGTTCAGCTTTCCATGCCAAGCGAGCGATCGCGGTTGCTGACGGTCGCTCGGGACGACGTCGAGCCGTCAGGTCGACGCTCGACGCGTTGCTGCTAGGGGCCCGGCGCAGGGGCGTGAAACGCCGACGAGGGTGCCTCGACGGCTGCGTGCGCGGTTAGCTCGATGCTCGCGAGCAGGATCCAGAGCAGGAAGCTGATGACAGGCACGTAGAAACCCAGTGCTCCGTCGCCGGCGTTGAACGCGCCGCTGTCGCTGAAGACACCTCCGACGGCGAACCCGCTGCCGATCGCAGCGAGCACGGCGAGCCCACTGAGCCAGCCGGGCAAGACGCCCGTCTTGAGCGAAAGCCTTGCGATCGCTGCGAAGAAGGCAGTTGCCACCAGCGCGACAGGAGCTGCGAGCAGGAAGCCGAAGTCGTTCAGTGCCCTGACGACTTCGGCGCTCGTCTGCTCGGGCCGGAAGGCGGCCGCGGCGAAAACCGTGAGCGCGATGATCACCGCGCCGATGAAGATCAGCCCGCTGCCAAACACGATCGCCGTCAGCCGTCCCTGGCGCCCCTCTGCGGCGCGCAGGTGGCTGACGAGGCTGCCCGGGAACCAGACAAAGAAGAAGAATCCGAAACTCGCGATGAACAGGCCCACATGGAGATCGTGCCGGTGCTCGACGTAGTACTGCTGGATGCGCGTTGGCGAGGAGTCGAAGGCGGGCGCTTTGGGGATCACCACGACCAACCCGATCACGGTGAGCAACACGAATACGATCCCGGTCGCGGCCGCCGCACGCTTGGCTTGAGAGTCACTCATTTTGGCACCTCCCCCGTAGAGCACCACGACGGCGCCTCCCTGCCTCGCACGCGGCGCGAGTGATCAGACTTGCCCGCGATCCTCGCAGCGCACACGAGGCCAGTCAACCCCGGCTGGGCGATGTCGGCGTGTCGCAGCGGCGCATGACCACGCGAACTGGCTAGTCGCCGCTTCCGGCTCTCGATGGAGGAGCTTCGTTAGCGTGCCTGCGCCGCGAAGATTTGACCCCTGCGGACGAACCTCGACAGCACCGATCGAGGCTCGGTACACGCCCGTTGCGCCGGGCGAAGCGGAGGCGCTCGCCTCGCAGCGCCTGCGACGCGGACCTCGTCCGCAAGGGAACTGTCGCGGACGGTGGCTTCGATCTCGTCGTGGAGGTCGTGGCCGACGATGCGACGACGCGCTTGGATCCTCGCGACCGGCCTGGTATCAGCCGTTCCACCCCCGCGTGTAACGCTTGCTGCTGTCGGCGGCCATCCGTGCTCGAGTCGTCCGATGCCAAGCCGTTCAGGCGAGCGGAACCTCCACCGCGACATCCTGCTTCGGGTAGTACGCCTCTACATCCCGAGCGCCGTACTTGCCCCGGAATTTGTCGAGGACCTGCTCGACCTTGGCGGCATCCGAGGTCGGGGTCACGGTTGCGTTGAGCTCCGCTCCCTCGGCGGCGAGGCGGATCCTCGGCGTCTTCAGGACGTTCCTGTACCAGTCGCTGTCCGAGCCCCTCACCGGCACTAGGTACAGCTTCTCGCCGTCTCGCACGAACCACATGGGTTTGGAGATTTCGCGGCCGGACGTTCCTGTACGTTGCGATGTCCGAGCAGATCATCAATGCTGCCATCTCGCACGAGCGGCAGCGGCCCGGGACGTGGGTGCCATAGCAAGCTCGACACCATCCACCAGGCACATGGGGGTCATGGGGTGACGCCTATGCGCTGGCGTATCCGAGGGTGCACGACGGCGCCATCCCGTGACGTGGTCAGCGGTCGATGGTGGACATTTGCGCCTCCTCGTGGCGCTCGCCGGCGGCCGGGGTGAGATCGTTGAGCCGCTGGATCTGCTGCGCGCTCAGCTCGACGCCGTCGGCAGCGGTGTTCTCCTCGACGCGGGAGATGCGCTTGGTGCCGGGGATCGGGGCGATGTCGTCGCCCTGCGCGAGCAGCCAGGCCAGAGCGACCTGCGCCGATGTGGCATTGACCTCGGAGGCAACTGCCTGGACCTCGTCGACGATGCGGAGGTTCTTCTCGAAGTTGCCCTCGGTGAAGCGCGGATTGGTCTTGCGCCAGTCGTCGTCGCTCAGCTCCTCCGGGGAGCGAATCGTCCCGGTGAGAAAGCCGTGCCCGAGCGGCGAGTAGGGCACGAAGCCGATGCCTAGCTCGCGCAGCAGCGGCCGCAGCTCGGCCTCCGGGTCGCGGGTCCACAGGGAGTACTCGCTCTGCAGCGCGGCGATCGGGTGCACGGCGTGGGCGCGGCGGATGGTCCCGGGTCCGGCCTCGGACAGGCCGATGTGCAGGACCTTCCCCTCGGCCACCAGCTCGGCCACGGCGCCGACGGTGTCCTCGATGGGAGTGTTCGGGTCGACCCGGTGCTGGTAGTAGAGGTCGATGCGATCGGTGCCCAGCCGCTTCAGGGAGCCCTCGACCGCGGTCCGGATGTTCGCCGGGCTGCTGTCGAGCACTCCGGGGCCTGCGCCGGAATGCGAGACGAAGCCGAACTTCGTCGCCACCACGACACCGTCGCGCCGCCCCTTCAGAGCGCGGCCTGCGAGTTCCTCGTTCGCGTAGGGGCCGTAGATCTCGGCGGTGTCGATGTGGGTGACGCCCAGCTCGAGTGCTCGCTGGATGGTGCGGATCGACTCGGCGTCGCTGCTGTCCGGGTCGAGGTAATAGCCGGACATCGCCATCGTGCCCAGTCCTATGCGCGAGACGTCGAGTCCGCCCAGCGAAATGTGTTGCATGGCAATGTGCCTCCGTTCTCGGATCTCAGTCACGGCTCACAAGGAAGCACAGCTGAGCTCGGAGTGACAGTCCCCGTTGATCCAGGTACTGGCAGGACCCCCCAGGTCAGGAACTCGCGGATCTCGCTCCTGAGTTGTGATGCGCCCGCGAAGCGCAAACCCGGCACACGCAGGCCGCCGCCGGCCCGCCGGCCGCGCTCGGCATGGCCTCGCTAGGACTGCAGGGCATACCGTTCGGGATTGGCGTACTCGCGACTGTTCGAAATCCCTCGGTCGCCCACCGTGTGCGGGTGCGTGAGATGTGCTTGTCTCATGATCTCCGGCGCAACCGATCGCTCGTCATACGGGCAGACGATGGTCAACGGATAGGCGCCGAAGACGAGATTCAGGAGCGACTCGTATCGAGTCCAAAGACGCACCTCGGCGTCGGACCTCCCCGCCCAGACCGGTTCGCCGACGATTCGAACCCAGGGAGCGCCCCGCTTTAGCTTGGCGTCGGTAAAGGCCCTATACGACTCCAACGCGGCGATCGGAGTGCTGTACCAGCCGCTCGCATCGACGAACTCGACCCTTCGCGCATCTTGACCGAGGTGCTCGCGGAGAAGCTCGATGTTGGCGGCGGCGGTCACGGCGAGTAGGGCATCGGAGCGCTCGATGCCCTCGGTAAGGAAGGTCTCTACCGTCGTTCGGAACTGATCGTCGGTGCGGTAGGGGAACGCTGAATGGTCGAGCATCGTCGGACGCGACGGGCTACCGCGGACGAGATAGTCGATGCTTACCCGCAGCGCTCGCGAGAGCGCTGTGAGCGTGCTGGGGCGAACGTTCCTGCGGCGGCCTGATTCCACCTGGGCGATGGCAGACCAGCTGATCCCGGAACGGAACGCGAGCGCCTCCCGAGTCCAGCCAAGACGGTCCCGCGCGGCGCGGACGCGAGAGCCGATTCCGCCGCTATCGCCGATGTCTGACCTCGTGGGCATGGTCGCGCCATCGTAGTCGCTACAATTGACTATGTCAAATGACTCTCCCGCTTCGACATGGCTGAGACCGGGGGTCGCTTGGAGCGTTCTCAGCGTCGCGTCGGCGCGGGGTCGGAGGCCGTAATTGGCGCGCGTGGCGACACCCGAAGGCTGAAGGCGGTCTTCGAGCACGGCCCCGTGCCGATGGTGATGGTCGATGGCGAGCGACGGTATGTCCACGTCAATCGTCCGGCCCGGCTGTGGTTCCGGCTCAGCCTGGACGAGATCCGCACATACGCGATCGACGACCTCGCGCCCGCGGACCAGCTCGGAGTCATCGAGCGGGAGTGGGCGCGGCTGCTCGAGACTGGACGCGTCGCCGGGGAGTATCTCGCTGTCAGGCCCGATGGCGCCCGGGTCACCGTCGTCTACTGCGCGCTCGCCCACGTGCTGCCGGGACGGCACGTCATCGTATACGCGCCCGCCGACTGGCCCGAGGACGAGGTGGCCGTGATCGACGACGATGGCGAGGACCCATCGGCCTCGCTGACGCCAAGGGAGATCGAGGTGCTCGCGCTCGCGGCCGACGGACTCAGCGGACCGGAGCTCGCCCAAGCACTTGTGTTGAGTCACGCCACGGTCAACACGCACTTCAAGAACATCTACGCGAAGCTCGATGTACGAAACCGCGCCGCCGCCGTAGCCAAGGCTATGCGGCTCGGAGTGATCGTCTGACCCAGGGCTGGCGCCCGCGAACAGGTAGCGAGATACGGCGCTCACTGCCACCGGGAGCGTCTGGCGAGGGGTGTGGTTGCGCGCTGAGGTGAAGGTCCTCGCCAGGCCGTCGCGCGCTCTCGCAGAGCGCGAGCCGTGCCGGTTGAGCGGCATAGCCCTCTCGAGGTCGGCCTGCGCGATACTGCCGCCACGATGCCGGACGCGGGTATCGACGTCACGCGCAGTTGGTTCGACACGTGGAACCGCGGCGACCTCGATGCCTTCGTCGACCTGTATGCCGCGGACGCCGAGGTGACGGCCCCTCCGTCCTGGATCGAGGCGGGGACCTTCAAGGGTCGGCCTGCGATTCGCCGTTTCTTCGAAGGCCTCAAGGAGTCCTGGAGCGGACACGACGAAGCGGTCCTGTGCGAACTGTTCCGGGCGGGAGACAGGGTGGTGTCCCGCATGGAGTGGCGGGTGCGCGGCAGGGCGAGCGGCATCGAGACGCAGATCGAGGTGACCAACGTCAACACCATCGCCGGCAGCGGCACTATCTCGAGCACACGGCGGCCGTCAAAGCTCTCGGACTGGCGTAGCTGCGCTTCAGCTGGCGGACCGTTCGTCTGAGCTCGCGGCGCTCGCGCGTATGGCAGAGGACCTCCCCGGCCCAAGGGACGCGCTCGGCTCACCGCCGACGTGGCCGAACTCGCTCTCCGTGACGAGTGGTTCTTGCCACATGATCTACAGGCAACGCAGGACCTCCCCGGGGGACGCGACGACTCGAGTGAGGTGGATCGGGGTCATCACCGGCGCCGCTGGCGGCGTCGCAGGCATCCGCTATGACAGCGTCGCCGGATCGCCGCGACTACAACGCCAGCACCTACGCCTCCGGACCCACCAATCCGTTTGGCTCGGTCACCACCGACTCCGAGCGGACCTCGCTGTAGGCCGACCTACGCGCCGGGCTAGCAGCGAGCCGCGGACCGGCTGTCGGACAATCGGCGGCGAGGCCCTAACCTACGCGCATGGCCGTGATCGAGGTAAACGAAGCCAACTTCGAGCCCGAGGTGATCGAGCGCTCGACGGCGGTTCCCGTGGTCGTGGACTTCTGGGCGGATTGGTGCGGGCCGTGTCGACAGCTCGGGCCGCTACTGGAGCAGGCCGCCGCGGAGCGCGAGGGGAAGGTGGTGCTCGCCAAGCTCGACACCGATGCGAACCCCAACCTGGCCCAGGTCTTTCAGATCCGCGGCATCCCCGCCGTCAAGGCGTTCAGCGACCGGCGCGTGGTGGACGAATTCGTCGGCGCGCAGGGCCGGGAGGCCGTGCAGCGCTTCTTCGACGCGCTACTCCCCTCCGAGCCCGACGTGCTCGTCGCGAGCGGCACGGAGGACGAGCTGCGGCGAGCGCTCGAGCTGGAGCCGAGCCGGGCCGACGCTGCCGTGGCGCTCGCGCGGATCCTGATTGCGCGTGGCGAGACGGATGAGGCGCTGGAGATCCTCGCCCGCATCAGCGGCAGCTTCGAGGCCGACGGCCTCGCCGCCCGCCTGCGCTTGGAAAGGGAGGACCAGCTCGCGGACGCGTTCGCCGCGCTCGACCGAGGCGAGCTCGAGCAGGCGCTCGAGCAGCTGCTCGCCGCGCTGTCCTCGGCCGACGGGCGTCGCGATGACATCCGGCGGGTGATCGTCGGCGTGCTCGACCCGCTTGGAACGGAGGATCCGCTTGCTCGCGATACGCGCCGGCGCCTAGCGTCGGCCCTCTTCTGAGGCGCGCGGTCTCGGCAAAGGCGCTCGCGCCCGCTATGCGCTCCGCGAGCCTTTCGGCGCGAGCTTGAAGAATCCGAAGCCAAAGTCCTGGTTGCAGGTCATCGTCGTCCTCGTGTCGTGGCAGGAGAGGCTCTGCGGAAAGACAAGCTGCTGATTTGTCGGCAGGGTTTCACCGCGCCGGTGCAGCGTGGGCCGGATGACTTTTGCCTTGCCAGTGGGGCGTAGTCGGTAGCCGCGTCCCGAAGTGAGCAGCTCGCAGGCGACGTTGTTGGGGGAGGGGGTCCACAGGCAGCGTATGTTGCCGCTGGGCGTGGAGAAATGACACGGCACTTTTGCGCTGTTCGGGCCGCTGCAGGCGAAGTGGCCGGCGGCCTCGCGCGCCCGGGATGCGCTCGCCAGCGCGGCTTGACCGGTGACGGATGCGAGCGGCCACGCCGCAGCGGTGATGGCGGCTAGCGCCAGCAGCGCTGCGCGCGCAGAGCGAACCAGCGAGCTGTGTCTAGCATCCGAACGCGTGCCCACCGCGCTACCAAGCTATCAGCGAATGCGGCGGGCGAGCGACGGCGGTACGCGAGAGCCAGCACTCCCGGCGGCGCTCCTCTGAGCGTCACCTGCACCCCGCGTTGGAGCCCCTGGGGCACGTGGCATCACGTGTCTTGCGGCGCTCGCGCGAGGTATGGGTCGCCGGCCCCACTCGGCGGCGAGCGCGAACTCCACGAGCCGGTCGAAGTAGCGGCGTAGCGGCGTGGGCCTGATGCCGGCTGACTCGAGCGCCGCGCGAGAGCGACGATCGTCGTAGGCGACCGCCGTCGCGAAGTATGGAAAGAAGACCTCGCTTCGCGCCAGCGCTCGACGCCGCCGCGGATCGCGACTGGTGTGAACGAGCAGCGGATGCAGCACGCGGCGGTACAGCCAAGGCGCGATCAGGCGCGGAGCTGGCCGCCCGAAACGCCCCGTCGCGAGCTCGACGAGCTCACCTACGCTGCTCGCGGCCTGTCCGGCGGTGAGGTGGTAGGTCATGCCCTCGGCTGCGGGAGCCTGGCTGAGCGTGAAGATCGCGTCGGCCACGTAGTCCACCGAGACCACGTCGACAGGTGCGTCCCGGCGGGCCGGCAATGCCGCATAGGCACCGCGTGCAAACGCCCGCAGCGGCCAGTAGAGCACGTTGAACGAAGCCGTCCAGCCGCTATCGCGCTCGCCGACGATGATGCTTGGCCGCAGCACGGTGATCGGCAGCCGCGCGCGCCAGCCCGAGACGAGCTGCTCCGCCTCGAACTTCGACTGCTCATAGCCGTTTCGAAAGCGCTGCCCAACGTCGAGGTCCTCCTCGCCGAAGCGCCCCGCGTGTTCGCCGGCCACGTACGCAGTGGAGATGTATGACATGCGTCGTAGGCCGCCGCGCGCCTGGCAGCGCTCGGCGAACTCGAGCACCCGCCGGGTGCCTTGCACGTTGATCTCGCGCGAAGCCTCCAGCCCAAGCTCCAGGGAGACCGACGCCGCGCCGTGCACGATCTCGCTCACCCGCTCGGCGAGCACGTCGCCCTCGTGGACGTCGAGACCGGGGCGGACTATGTCCCCGCGTATGGGGATCACCCGATCCCCATACGCGTGATCCTCGCCGAATAGAAAGCGCAACGTACGTCTGATCCGGCTCGCGACCGCGTGATCGTCCGCGCCTCGCACGAGCGCGTACACGCGACGATCGGAACGCTCCAGATAACGAGCAAGCAGCTCCATGCCCACGAAACCAGTGGCGCCCGTAAGGAGCACCGCCGATTCTCCATCCCCGTTGGCGCCCGCAGCGCTGGACATGCGCCCAAGGATCGGCGCCAGCTGGCAACGGTCCACGTCCTCGGTCGGCGTTGTCACCATCTCGGGAGCTCCTCTCCTCACCTGCAGATCCAGCTGACCGGCCAGTCGCGACAGTCCGCGGAGCCACCGCGATGCGCCAGGCTGGCGCCAGCGCTGTCGCGCGAGCCACACCGGGTTGGTATCGCCTGTTCCCGTCTGCCGCCGCCCCAAACGTCCACGGACACATAAATCCGCAACTAGCGTCTTGAGCGTGCTGCAACTAGCGACTGGAGCGCGCTGGCTCCTGGCGAGACGGCTCCCGGGCCGGCTCGCGCCCGCGCCTCGTCGGATCCGGGTCGCTGGGCGGGTGCTGGCGCAGGAGTTCGCTCCATGCCGCTGACGTGAGGCAAGATGGCTCGGTCTCCTCGAGGAACTCGAGCACCGTTGCGGCGAAGTGATGGGGATCGTCGATTTGGGGAAAGTGGCCTGCGCCGGCGAACGTCACGAGCCGGCTCCCCGGCATGCGGTCCTGTGCCCGATGGCCATGCCCGACCGGGATGATGGGGTCGCGCTCGCCCCAGAGCAGCAGCGTGGGCATTCCGGCCGCGAGGTAGAGCCGATCACTGGCGTCGACCCGCTGACCGCTGAAGTTCACGACCGACCGGAGCGTGTCGAGGAATGCCGCGCGCCCTTCGCGGTCGGCCAGCGTTGCAAAGCCGCGACCGACCTCGCCGAGATCCGGCGTGAAACGCAGCCCAAGACGCCGCACCAGCGCCGCACCAGCACGCCCAAGCGCCGTGATCGGCCCGATCGTCGCGGCAATCACGTGCTCGGAGCCGGGCAGCGCGGCCGCCCGCAGCAGTGGGTTCAAATCCCGGCCCAGTCCGCCGCTGCAGACGAGCACCAGTCGCTCGGTCCGCTCCGCGAACATGTAGGCGAACTGCATCGCTACGCCGCCGCCGAGCGAATGGCCCACGAGCGTCGCCCGCTCGTGGCCGAGCTTGACCAGCAGGTCGCGAAGCGAGCTCGCCAGCGATCCGAGCGAATAGTCGCCTGGCGCCTTAGCGGAGGCGCCGTGTCCCGGCAGGTCCGGCGCGATAACTGTCGCGCGACGCGCCAGCAGCGGCAGGACCGCGCGCCACGCCTGGCTGTCAGAGGCGATTCCATGCACTAACAACAGCACCGGTCCTTCACCGGCGGTTAGATACGAGATGCGACGTCCGTGCAGTCGAGTCTCTTCGCGGCGGGGCTCGAGGTCCCGCAGCGGCGTTGGCGGCGTCATCCGACGACCTCCTGCGATGCGCGAGCTGGCTGGATGGGCGGACACAATCAGCGTTCGAACCTAGCGAGACAGACTTCCTCGTGCGCCTGGCAAACCCCTATTTGGGGAATCTTCCGCTAAGTCGGGCGGTTCAGGGCACTGTAGCGCTGCTCGCCGGCTTCCCGCCGCGAGGAGTGCGAGCTTCTGTGGACGTGCCAGCTTTTTGATCCGGGCCTCCTTTCGCCGCGCCGCGCCACGATCTGGCATCCGCTGTACCCAGGCCAGCTCCACGGGCAGTCGGCTGGCGGTGTAGCGGCTCGCCGTGCCCGCCCGGTGGCTAGCCAGACGCCGCTGCACGTCGACGGTCCAGCCCGTGTAGAGCGAGCCGTCGCCGCAGCGAAGCACGTAGACCCAGGCCTCGGCCATGACAGTTGATACGCCATTTGATCGAGCATGCCTGCCTTGACCCCGGGGACGGCCTCGAGGTCGCCCCGCGCGTGGCGCAGGAGCGCCACGGCGAGCTGATCGGAGCGCTGGCGCGGCTCGGAGCATCGCCGCGGGGTCCAGGCGTTCCTCGGGCGTTTCGGCAGCGCCGCTAGCGGGATTCGAACAAGTCTTGCTCGTGCCTCGACATCACCAGCGACGTCCAGCGGAGGGAGTCACCGGGACCTGAGCCAGGCCGAGGCGGGACCCCGCGAGCCGCGCGCGCGGAAGGGTGTGCCGGGCGGGAGATGGCAGGCCCGCGTAGCTCGTCCGTCGTGCCCGAGAGCCGGCGTCCCAGTCGCGCGACGACGACGGCTGCGAGCACGTTCACGATGGCGACCGACATGACTGCGTAGACCATGGAGGCTGTCTCCCACACAGCAGCGCGAGCGTCAAGTACGACAGACATGTATATGACCGCTGCTGCGAGATGTTTGTTTCCTGTGAAGGCGGCGGGTTTTTTCGCCACACCCCGGCAAGGCCGCAGCTCGCGGGTGCTTGCACCGCGCGTGGTCTTTGTCGTCACACGCCCACGAGTTCCAGCCGGCGGGCAGCGGCGATCGCGCGCGGCTGCGGGCAGTTTGGCCCGGCGCGTTGGCCGGCGCGCGGCGCCGGATCATCGCCGAGCATAAACTTGGCACGGGGCTGCGCCGGCTGGGCTGTCGTACAAAGCGCACCGCTGAGCAACCGTTCATCCGCTCGCCGGTGGGTGTCCCAGCGGGGAGCGAGTAGCGAGAGGAGTAATCGGGATGAGGTTCATCAAGACGGTCGGGCCTCGCGAAGCGGACGGGCTCCTCGGCCAGGTCTACGGCGAGATAAGGCGCGACTTCGGCTTGCTGCGAGACCCCGATGGCAACTCGCCGTTCTTGGCTCACTCTCCTCATCCGGAGCTTCTGGCTGGTGTGTGGAGCGTGCTCTATGAGACCGTTCTCGTCGAAGGAGCCGTCCGGCGCGCCGACAAGGAGGCGATCGGAGCCACGGTGTCCCGTATCAACGACTGTCCGTTCTGTGTCGAGGCCCACGCGCTTCTGAGCGGGGTCGCCGGAGAAGCGGAGGACCGAGGCGCGCTGATCAACGGCGCAGCGAACGGCATTGCCGACCAACGCCGGCGAGAACTCGTCGCGTGGGCGGCGGCCACTCGCGAACCGCACAGCGAGCTCGTGCGCGGTCCGCCGTTCGACGAGAAGGAAGCGCCAGAGGTGATCGGCACCGCGTTCGCCTTTCATTACGTCAACCGCGTGGTCGAGATCTTCCAGGGACACCGACCAATGCAGGTCGGGCCCGCGCCGCTGCGTGGCGTGACGATGTCGCTCGTGGGCGCGATCGCCGGTCGCGCGCTTCGGCGCGGGCGCGAGCCCGGTCGCACCCTGCGACTGCTCCCTGAGAGCGACTTGCCGGATGACCTCGGGTGGACGCGACCCGCTCACGCCATTGCGTCGGCCATGGCGCGTTTCGCCGCGGCCGTCGAGCGAGCCGGCGAAAGCGCGCTCTCGAACCCCGAGCGCGCGCGCGTGACCTCGGCGCTCGCAGCTTGGGAGGGTGCAGATCCACCGCTGCACGGCGACTGGCTCGAGCGGGCGTTGCACGGACTCGAGCCGGACGCGCGTGACAAGGCTCTCCTTGCCGTGCTGGCCCCGCTCGCTCCTTACCGCGTCGACGAGGCCACCGTGCAGTCTTTCAAGCACGTTCGACCGAGCGATGCGGATCTCGTCGGCGCGGTGGCGTGGTCGGCCCTCAGCGCCGCCCGCCGCGTCGCATCCTGGCTGGCGCCAGCGTCGCTTGCGACGGAGCGATCTGGGATTTCGGTCGGAGCAGGTACGCCGGCACCTGCCGCGGGCCGCCGGTAGGCATCGAGGGCCCCGGCGAAAGGTTGCGACGCCGGTCGCGATGATCGCGGTTGCCGACGCTAAAGCGCGCGGAGACCCTGGTTCACGCTCGACAAGAAAGAAGGAAGGCTCGCGGCGCGGAGGAGGGGGTTCGCGCCGCGA
>WNGJ01007678.1_pt1 | contig 12967 bp, 7 predicted proteins | sample 5400611 | NCBI WGS metagenome assembly WNGJ01 (sample SAMN13153375, study PRJNA577476) | soil metagenome | isolation source: 40 cm soil or saprolite under Garry oak tree replicate 1 | place: USA:California | collected 2016-06-15
GTTGATCGCTCAGTGGCACCGGGCGACTCACGGGATCCAGTGACAAGTCCCATGATCCGCTTCAGCTAGGAGTACCCGCCGACTCGTACGGCCGGCCGCTTGCGCAGGCGTTCCGCTCAGATTCGAAAAAGAACACGATTCGAACTGGCTAGGACACCCGTTGGAAAAACGTTTTTATACGGTGTGACCCCTTCGCGGCGACCAGGCCTTTCTTGGGGAGGGTTGGATTACAATGGAACTGAAGCTTTTGCGTTCGTCTCGTTTGCGCACGGCCGCCATCGTGTTCGTCATGCTCGGTGCGGGATTCATTTTCCTTGCACAGAGCGCTGCCGCGCAGACTGAGCGAACGGAACTTGTTGTCGGGCTACAGAACGACATGACCACGATGGACTTCTTCAATCCGGAGACGAACACGGTCTGGAATGCATACCAGGTCGAATGGGGTTTCGAAGGTTTGTTTTCGAGTACACCTGACAATATCATTTTCCCGGTCTTGGCGAATCCCGCGAAGGGAACGAGCGGACCCGGTTACACGTTTATCGTCGCACCGCCAGCAACCCAGCCCATTGTCGATGTCTACGTCCGACCCGGAGTTACGTTCCATGACGGTCAGCCGATGACCCGGGACGATGTCGTATTCACTTATCAGGTCCTCGAGTGGTCGACGTCTCAAACATTCATCGGGACGGCACTCTGGTGGGATATCCCGAGGTTCGCCCACTGGAGTGGCGGTGCAGCGAAGTCGCACATCGGCGTGGAACCATCCCCGGCGGCTCCCGACGCCGTGCGCTTTACCTTGTCGAAGGCTTACGCGCTGTTCTTCCTCGCAACGCTCCAGATTCCGATCATCCCGAAGCACATTTGGACGAGCCACATCAACCCGAATCCTCAGCTGAACCTCACGTCGCTGAAGCCGATTACGGACAGCGCCGACTTATCCGCCGACTTCTCGTTCGGCAGCAAGGTGAACGAGGTTGCCGCCAACATGGGCACAGGGATGTTCAAGTTCGATTCATGGACCCCGAATTTGGGCTCGCATGTTTCCTCATACGACGGATATTGGGGCAAGGGCACCAACGTCCAATGGGCCGGTACCTCCTACCCGCTCTTCCCTGAGCACCTTCGCTCGATTAAATTCGTGATCTACACAAGCCTGGACGTGATCAGCCTCGCGCTGCAAAAGGGCGAAATCGACACGCTAATATGGTCTCTGACTCCCGGCTTCCTTACTCAGGTCCGTTTGAACCCGTCGATCAGCGTGGAACAGGTGACGGACGCCGGATACTTCTACATGGCGTTCAACCTGCGCCGGAAGCCCTGGGACGACCTGGTCCTCCGCAAGGCGATTTCTATGGCGATTGACAAGGACTACATCGTCAATACGCTCATGGGCGGCTTCGGTGTCAAGGGCAACTGGCCGATCTCGATACACACCTCGACCTACGTCAACGCGAGCACTTCGTTGCCGGCCTTCGATCTGGACGGGGCCAAGCAGTTGCTTGATTCTGCTGGCATCGTCGACCGAAACGGCGACGGTTTCCGGGAGTACAAGGACGGCAGTCCGATCAAGACGACAATTTTGACGCCGCCGAAAGACTATGACCCGGTCCGAGCCGACGCAGGGATCATGATTTCGAACAACTTGAAGGCCATTGGGCTAAACATCGACGCCGCGCCGACGAGCTTCGACACGATCGTGGCAAAGGCGTTTACCCAGGTCGACTTCGACATCTATATCCTCGGCTTCCTGCTCACGGGCACCCCAGAGACCTACCTGACGGACTTCTTCCACAGCAAGAACGACGTGGCGATCAACCCAGGAGGCTCGAATTCCGCGGGGTTGCATGACCCCGTTACGGACGCCCTCCTCGACAAGATGGAAATCACGCTCGACGACCAGGCGCGCACCAAGATCGTCCAAGACATCGAGGCGCGCGTGAACTCGCTGATCCCATGGAACATCCTGTATTACCGGAAGAACCTGAACGCCTACCGCAACGACCGATGGGTCGGATGGGTCAACACACCGCCGCAGTTGTACAACTTCTGGTCTCTGGTCAAGCTCCGGAACCCGGGATCCGTCACGCCCCCGCCGACCACGGGCGTCTTCTCCGTGGCCCTCACAGCTCCCGAGCGGGCCTTATTCGGCCGGACGGTCAAGTTTGACGTCTTTGTTTCGGGAAACTTCGCTCCGGTCTCCGGAGCGTCCGTGTGGTTGAACAGTTCCTTCGGTGGCCTTGCGGCCACAGGGACTACGGATGTGTCGGGTCACGTGGGGGTCTCATGGACGGTTCCCTTGATCCAAGGCCAAGTGGTCCTGACCGCCGTGGCGGCCAAGGGGGCTTCGAAAGCGAGTACGATCAAGCTGATCACCCTCGCGGTAGGTCCTCCTGCGCCGATTGCGAAGCTAAACCTATCGACAACGGCGCCTGTTATCCCGATCGGGGGTTCGACGACGCTTACGGCGACCTTGGTCGACGGGACCGGCGCGGCACTACCTGGCGTGACCGTGAGTCTCGACAAGAAAGTGACTCTCGGCACCATCGGCCCCAGTTCCGCGGGTTCTGATGTGACAAATGCCGCCGGAAAGGCGACCTTCACCTATACAGCCCCGTCGACCGCGGGTGCCTTTGCGAACCACCACTTCGCGGACCTCGTCAAGGCGTACGTGAACGTCTCTGGAAAAGTCGCGGCGGACACGCAATATGCGTCGATGCTCATCTTCGTCTCGAACAGCAACACACCCGATTGGCGGATCGTCACGGTTCAAGGGACACCGGACCTCAATCTGAACACGAGCATGGCCACGCAAGACACCACGACGATTACCGTCAAAGTCACGGACTTCGCCGGCACTGGGCTGGCGAACAAGGACGTCGATCCCGTGCTTTCGACCCAGGACGCGTGGAATGTGAGCGTCGTGGCAGCGGCGGCCGGTTCGAACCGGACGGATGCGACTGGGATTGCTACGTTCACCGTCGGGACGACTGCGTCGGCGCGGACCGGCCAGAATGCAACGACAGTCGCCGTTCGCTTCAAGGTCCGGAATGACGCATCCCAGGTGAATGATCAAGTTGGCATCCTGCTGTACAGCTCCACGAGCTCGGGTCAATATTCCGCGAAGCTCGCCATTTCGACCCGCGCGATGCCCGCGCTCAACCCGGCGACGAACGCGACGAATGCCGCGAATGTGACGATTCAGGTCACAGACAAGTTGGGATTGCCGGCTGCTGGGGTACCTGTAATCTTCCAAATCAACTACGGGCCGCTCGGTCTCCCAGCGGAGTTCCCTTGGTCCTATGATTACGGGACCGACTACGGCACGCCGAGGTATCTCGGAGGCGGACTCGACCTGAACTCGTTCGGTATCGGCTCAATCGGTGGGAACTTTACGAGTAATCCCGGCCAGGCGTTCAGCTCTATGGCGTGGGGTGTCGAGAACTTCGTCGAGGACTACGAAGCGGTCGGCGACTTTCCGCTGATCGACGCGTGCGATGCGACAGGAAATGCCACGATCCAGAATGGGGTGCTCGAAGCTTTCGGGGCGTTGCCGCTCTCACCGTGGCCGGCCGGCTTCAAGCAACCGTGGCTTGACTACACGAAGGTCGGAGGCACGTACATCCTGAATGTGACGAGTACGACGAATCTCCTGGGTCAGATGACCGTTCCGCTGACTGCCTTGCCTCACCGGATGGACAACTCTCTGCAGATCCGGGCGTATGTGGGCCAGAAGCCAGGCACCACCTTCAACGTCACGGTCGACGACTGCAACTTCGTCGCGAAGATTAACAACAACGCCTTCGCGATCGACACCGGAATGGTCATCAGCCGGAGCCCCGTGTTCGCCCTCGGCAGCGCTTGGTTCAGCCAGCCCGCTTTCAACTCGAAGGGCGAGGTGGCGACCGTACATGCACGTTTCTACACGAAGGACGGGCCTCTCGCCGATCCCGAGGTGTTCCTGGTTCGCGGAGCTGGTAGTGCGGCACGCAACGTCGGGGCGTTGAGTACCCTGTCCCGACAGTCCGCCGCCACGTTCGGAACGATTAGCGCCGCGAAGTATCCGGCACAGTATGCGAACAATGTGCTCAGCTGGGATGTGCGAGACCAGTTCTACCGGTACCGCGTCTTCGACCACTCGACTTGGCCGTGGACCTTCCACGACGTGTTCAACGTCCCGCTCGGTGCCTCGCAGACGGTCTACCTAGCCTTCGTCCCAGCGGACATGCGGTTCGCCTATGGAGGGCGAGACCAGATGTTTGCCGGAAGCCTCGGTGACTACTGGATCGCTCCGACATTCGCGACATTGATCGCCAAGATTCCCTTCGAGTTCCGGATCGGCTACTACTTCGTCCCCGGCGGGATCTACGCATCGGCCGCGGTCGACAAGACCCTCGTGCCCGAGCAGGGGACCGCCACGGCCACCGTGACGGTGACGGACCAAAGCGGCAGCCCCGTTGCCAATGCGACGATCTTCAGCGGACCGTTCCAGAACGTCACGAACGCGCTGGGGCAAGCATCTTTCACGTTCAGTGCCTCCTCCGGTGCAGTTGAGAACCTCGTGGTCGTTTCCGCACCATCGGGAGAAATCGCCCGCGCCTGGTATGGGATCATGGCTTCGCCGCCGGTCCTGTCATACGCGACGCCGACGGTGACCGCAAACGCCGCGGGCACTGCCTCGACCATTTCCGTGGTCGTGACGAACCAGGTGCCGGTAGCAGGGACTACAACCGTGCTTCTGACCGTCGGTGGCACCGTCGTCGCCGCGAAGACCATCTCGATCGGTGCTTCAGCGAGTCAGACCGTGGCCTTCGACTACGTGTTCACGACCGCGGGCTCCTATCAGGTCGGATTCGGGAATCAGGTTGTGACTGCAACGATTCCCGCGCCGCCTCCGACTCCGGTGGACGCCCTGGTCACCTACGGGTTGCCGATCGGCCTCCTCGTGGCCGGGTTGGTGGTCGGCTTGGCGGTCGGCGTCGTGCTCCGTCGGCGCCGGAAGGGCCCACCCGGGATGGAGGCCGAGAAAGGAACCAAGTCCACCGAGGAAGAACTCGGGTCGGAGGATCTATAGCGCGAACGGACCGGGGATGCGGAATCCCCGGTCTCCTTTCCCCTTTCTTTCGAGGCACATTTGGCGTCTCGAAAACGTTCTTATATCCGGCACCGAATGAACGATATTCGGGCTAGGGGGGAACCGTTTGGCCGCATTAGCACGGTACCTGGTAAAACGAGGAGTCCAAGGCGTTGTCACGTTGCTTGTCGTCACGGTCATCATCTTCATCCTCTTTGATGCGATGCCCGGCACACCGATCGATCGTTTTCGCTCTGATCCGACCTTCGATCGTGCCCGCTTGGAGCAACTGAATCAGACTTTCGGTATTAACGACCCGTATTTCGTCCGGATGGGCAAGTTCGTCTGGAACATGTTCAGCCTGGACTTCGGACAATCTTTCGTTGAAGGAAAACCAGTCAGCGACGTGATCGCAGCCGCCTTGCCGCGAACTCTATTCCTGTTCGGCGGCGCCGTCATGATCGAGTACCTGATTGGCGTAGTCATCGGTACCTTCATCGCTTGGCGACGAGGTCGATTCACCGAAGGCTCCGTGGTCGTGGGCAGCCTATTCTTCTACAACATGCCTTCCTTTTGGATCGGTCTCATTCTCCTCTGGTTGTTCGCATTTAGTCTCGACTTGTTCCCCTTGCGAGGGTTCAGTGATCCGTCTTGGACTGCTCAGCATGTAACATGGGTCGCGGGCCGCGGCCAGGGTGATGTGCTTTTCCAAGTCGTGGATTTAGTCGCGCACGCAGCGATGCCGATGCTCGCCCTCGTCCTGATAACCACCGCGGGAACCATTCTGCTGATGCAGACCGCCATGCTCGAGGTCATGGGCGAGGACTTCATCCTAACCGCACGGGCCAAGGGTCTGTCCGAGCGCATCGTCCGCCGGCGGCACGCGGCGCGCAATGCCTACCTGCCGGTTGTCACCTCCTTCACGATTAGTTTGGCATTCATCGTCGGCGGAGCAATCATCTTGGAAGGGATTTTTTCGTATTTCGGCCTTGGATACTACTTCCTTAAGGCAATCGTGAACCAAGACCAATTCCTCGCGGGGGCGTTGCTTTGGATCATCGCCGTCCTCGTCATTTTCGGGAATATCGTCGCCGATGTCCTGTATGGAGTCCTCGATCCACGTGTCCGGATCTGAAGCGGCTGGGTCGTCTGTCAAACTGGACGCCATTCGATTCTTCAACGCTTTCAAGCGCAGCCTCCAACGTTCCTACGCGCTGTTCCGTGGCAGTCGCCTCGGTTTGACCGGCCTCACGATCGTCCTCATCTTCGCCGCAATTGGGATCCTGGCTCCCATCATTTCGCCCTACCCCCGATCTTATGAGGCGCCGGACTCGGACCGATTCACGGTTTCTTCCTACTCTCGAAACTTGACTCTTCGAGGACTGAATTACTCCGTACCCGTCATGGGGCCCACGACTCCGCTGCAAAGCGATCGTCTCGGGGGCATGTGGCTGGTCAACTACGCCCGAGAAGGATACGTTTTCATGGACTTCACGGAGCACACCTTGGAAACGAACGTTTCTCCGTTCCAAGCTGGGAACCGGTCCCTGCAATTCCATATCAGCGATCTTCCTGTTTCACCCCAACCGGTCGCGCCCCTCGAGGCCCTCTATTTCGTCGTACCAGCTCTGGACTCGACCAAATCCACGGGCCCGCGGAATGGAAACGGGGCTATCGCCTTCTTCGCACAACGTGATTTCTACGTCTATGACCCCTTCACCCGGAGCCTTATCTTTCGGTGGAGACTCGGTTTTGATCCTTCATGGACGGGAGAAGACCCCGCGTCCTCCGGTGACCTCATCACGCTCCCCGCTCAGTTCACCATCCGGCCTTTTCCGGGAGCGCCGGGCCGAGATGTCGGGCCATATCGCTACTTCTTTGCCTCTGACGGCACCCACACCGTAGTCTTCGAAACTGTATTCGTTCACACGAACAGCACTGTGCAGCCGGGGGCGGTCTATCCCGGAGCGCCGGGCGGTCAACCCGTCCTCTTTTCGAACGAAACCCTCTCCGCGCCACCCTTCGTTTATTACAACAAAGACACCGGTGAGCTGAACTCGAGCACCAATTTTCGCACGGGCCGAGGACAGACGATACTCTTGCCCTTGGCGAACGGAAGCCTTGAGGTCCACAACGTGGACGGGAGTCTCTTCGGCTGGGTGCCTTTGCGGTTGGCAGGGCAACCGGCTACGGTCACTGGAACTATCGGGTTTACGCGATCTACTTCCATCGACACGATGAAATTGTATCTGCCCGTCCGATCGTCGTCCGCCACCGGGGTCGCAGTCCTCGATGCGGCCTCCATGAAGATCGTCCGCGAATTCTCCGTCCCAGATCCCACGTGGGAACCTGTCGGGATTCCGACCAGCTACCGCGCCCAGACCGTGTACCTTGGTCTATATGATCACAACGAGGGACCCGATGGCACGACGCATATGATCCGTCTCAACGAGACTGCAGTTGAAAACCTCCAATTCCGCACAGATTTCCCCGGTCGGGTTCGAACGTTCTTCGAGGTGGATGAGCGTTCCAAAGTGTTCGTGTTCCCCGCGCACGGCGGCATTTCCATGCTCGCCACCACGTCCCGAACGGATGCCCATGTCGCGCCGGAACCGTTCGCCATCACGCCGCCGTCCAACGTCTCCCTCTTCCGATATGCCGGAGCACTTGGAGGTACCCTTTACGGAACTGCGCTGATTCCTCAGGAATTGTACGGCGTTTGGACGGATGCCTCGGAGGGCGAGACGACCCTCTTCCAACTCTTGGGAACCGTCCGGACACCGTTGCCTCCGGGGACGTATCCTTCGGGTAACCACTATGTCCTCGGGACGGATTTCCGGGGAGCCGACATTCTGACCCAGCTTTTCTACGGTACCCAAGTTGCCTTCATCGTCGGTGGACTCGCGGCCGTCTTCGCGGTGGGCCTCGGCACCCTCGTGGGTTTGATCGCCGGTTTCTTCGGCAAGCTCGTGGACACTCTTCTCATGCGGACGACCGACATTTTCCTTGTGCTCCCCTTCCTGCCGATTGTCCTGATCCTCGCGTCGATCCTTCGACCCAGCATTTGGGTGATCATCCTTGTCCTCGGGATTATTGGGTGGCCGGGGATTGCACGGGTAATTCGCGCGCAGGTCCTCACGCTCAAGGAGCGACCCTTTGTTGACGCGGCACGCGTCTCCGGAGCCTCGGACCTGCGGCTCATTTTCTTCCAGGTTGCTCCGAACGTCCTGCCTTTTAGCTTCCTCTACATGAGTCTCACCGTTGCCGGCGCCATCATCACCGAAGCCGCTCTCAGCTTCCTCGGGCTCGGTGATGCCAGCGTGATCTCGTGGGGCGGAATGCTTTCTCAGGTCCTGACTTTCGGAGGGGCGCTCACCGCATGGTGGTGGCTGTTCCCACCCGGCCTCGCAATCACGTTGCTCTCTCTCGGGTTCTACCTCCTCGGCCGCGGCTTCGACGAGATTATCAACCCACGTCTTCGAAGGCGATAACGTGCCGTTGCTGTCGGTGCGAAACCTTCGGACGTACTTTCGGGTCCGACAGGGTTGGGTTAAGGCAGTTGACAATGTCAACCTCGACGTGGAAGCGGGAGAGACGGTTGGCCTCGTCGGCGAGTCCGGCTGTGGCAAGACGACCCTCGCCTATTCGATCACGCAACTCTTGCCCTCGAACGCGTACATATTTGGTGGGCAGATCCTTTTCGGGGCGAACCGCCGCGTGGATCGATACCGACCCGGATATTGGAAAATCGCCTTCGATCGGATTGCCAAGGATGTCCAGGCCGCGAACGACGAGCTTAATCGGCAAAGGTCTGCGGACAGCACCGGCAGCACGCTTGAACACATTCAAACTCTCGAAAAGGAGATTGAATCGCTGGCAACGCCCTTGTCATCGACGTACCGTGGGTACTTGAAGGAGGAAATCGGGTCCCTTCAGAAAACGGTCCATGAGCTATCGTCCCGCCTCGAGTCCGCGAACGATCCCACGGTCCGTGACCGGCTTCGAGAAGCAAAGGATCGGCTCGGCGCCGCCTCTCAAGAGGGAGATCTCGTCGATATCGTTCGTCGCTCGGACGGACGTCTCCGGGAGTATCATCCCAAGCTGAACGCCGTACGTTGGAAGCAGATTTCGATCGTCTTTCAGGGCGCCATGAATGCTCTGAATCCGGTTTACACGGTCGGCAATCAGATCGTCGAGGCGATCCGGGCGCACGAGGATCTGACTCCAGATTCCGCGCGAAAACGCGTCGAAGACCTGTACCGGCTCGTGGGAATTCCAGTCGATCGGATCGACAATTTCCCCCACGAATACAGTGGGGGCATGAAGCAACGCGCAATGATAGCCATGGCCTTGGCCCTCGACCCGAAACTCGTAATCATGGACGAGCCCACCACGGCGCTCGACGTGATTACGGCCGCGAAGATCATGGACGAAGTGCTTCGCATCCAAAAGGCGATGCACATGACGATCATCATCATCTCTCACGATGTGTCCGTCGTGGCGAAAGTGGCGGATCGAATTGCGGTGATGTATGCGGGTCAAATCGTCGAGGAGAGTCAAACCGAACAGGTATTCGCTCGGACCCTTCACCCATACACGGAAGGTCTCCTGAATGCCTTCCCGAGCATCAGCGGCGAGAAGCGACGGCTCGAGGCAATTCCCGGGAGCCCGCCGAGTCTGTTGACTCCACCTTCGGGCTGCCGCTTTCATCCTCGATGCAAGTACGCAAAGGACGTCTGTACAACGGACCCGCCTCCTTATGTCGTTCCCGAACCGGGGCACCGCGCCCTGTGCCACTTTTCTCAGGATTTCTTTACCCAGGGAGGTCTCGGCCGATGACTGAGGTCCAAAGTGTCGCGCCCCTCCACGACGGTCGGGCGGTCCTACGGATTCGAGATCTGAAGAAGTACTTCGAACTGAAACGAGGATTGATACAGTCGCTCCGCGGGAACACGATTCAGGTCCGTGCGGTGGATGGGATCAGCTTCGATTTGCATCCGGGGGAAATTCTCGGCCTCGTGGGGGAATCCGGCTGCGGGAAGACGACGACGGGTCGGCTTATTGCGCGGCTCGAGGATCCTACCGAAGGACAAATCGATTTCGAGGGAGTCGACATCGCCTCGCTGCAAGGCGGCGCACTCTTCCAATTCCGAAAGGATTTGCAGATGATTTTTCAGGATCCGTACGAATCTCTCAATCCGCGGTACAATGTATTTCGAACGGTCGCAGAACCCATCGTGATTCATCGCATCGGATCCTCGAAGGAGGAGCGGGCGGAAATGGTGATTCAGGCTCTCGAGGACGCAGGTCTCCGCCCCGGGCAGGACTTCATGGAACGGTTCCCCCACGAGCTATCCGGCGGACAAAGGCAACGAGTCGCGATTGCCCGGGCGATCGTATTGCACCCAAAGATCATCGTGGCTGACGAACCCGTGAGCATGCTCGACGTATCCATTCGCGCGGGCGTGATGAATCTAATGCTCGATCTCCGTGAGAAGTACCAAAGCCCTTACATTTGCCTCACGCACGATATTGCAGTCGCTCGGTATATGTCCGACCGGATTGCGGTGATGTATCTCGGACGGGTGGTCGAGATGGGATTAACAGAAAGCATCATCCTCCGACCGACCCATCCCTACACGCGGGCCCTTCTCGCCGCCGTGCCGGTGCCAGACCCGTCGCATGTCTATGTCGAGGTTCCAATCAAGGGGGAGCTTCCGAGCCCAATCGACTTGCCTAGCGGGTGTCGGTTCCGCACACGGTGCCTGTTCGCCAAGGACATCTGCGCGACCACGGCCCCGCCTGCGGTCGAAATCGAGTCGGGTCATTTTGCTGAGTGTCACTTTGCCCAGGACATATACGAAGGAAAACTCGTCGAACCCAGCCTTTCTAAGACCCCGGAGATTGATGTCCCCGCGGCAAGGGACACATGACCGATCCATGGCACATGCTCGGTCCACAAGGAAAATCGGACCGACCCGTGTGGCTTTTCGCAGCGGGGGTTGCGTTCGTCCTGCTCGCCCTCGCGATTGGTTCCGCTCTGAGCTACACCTCGATCGTCGTGGCGCAAGCAACCGTCTCGATCTCTCCTTCGACATCCTTGACGTTGCAGGGCACCAACTCCGACGGAACGCTCACTCCAGACGGCTCCTTGACAGCCTCGCTGTCCCTTCGGGTCGACAATCCCAGCTCACGAGTCCTGCGACTCCAGCTCCTCGCCTTCAGTGGTTGGATTGAGGACGGTCCCGCTACGGTCGGCCTCAACGAGTCCCGACGACTCCTAGACGACCGCCTCTTGGAGGGGAACAGCACGCGATATTTCTATCGTGTGTTTGGAGAGTCTCGGGAGGTTGCCGGAGCTATCGTCGGCGCCGCGAACGTAGCTGTTTTTCGTTTCACCTACACATTGACTAACCTGAGTGAACGGGCCCTTCACATCACACGGACTGCTCTCTTGAGCACGTTCCTCGGTCTCGCGGTCGGATACACCACGTTCTACTCGGTCTTTCCGAATGTGACCGTCCCCGCATCGGAGGAACCGTCGCTCCCTTTGATTCTCGGCGTCCTGGCGATGGCAGGCCTGCTGGCGGGCTTGATGACGGAGGATCTTCGGATGGGCGTGGTCCAGGGCTTTCTTTCGATCCCCGTGGGGCTCGTGATTGCCTTCGCCTTGGCCATTTCTCCCGTTTTGACAGGTTTCCTCGAAGTCCAGGTGGACGACATTTTTTCCTTCATCACCCGGCTCGGACTTCCGATCTATCTTTTTGCTCTCCCCCTCTACATCGTTACAGGGATCGCCGGTATGCTGTTGCGGGAACGGTTTGGTTTGCATTCCGAATCGTTCTTCGCCGCCAGACCGAGCCCGCAACGCAAGTGACTTAACGCTTCATCCCTTGGCACGAACTTGATGATTGTTGCGATTACCGGGACCCCCGGCACGGGGAAGTCCTCGGCATGCGCGGTCCTGTCTGTTCGCGGGTACGCCGTGATGGATTTGGACGAGATCGCCCGTCGGGAAGGCTTCATCGCCGGACGGGATGAGGCTCGAGGGAGCGACGAAGTCGACACCGAAGCGATGCGCCGATCATTGCACGTCCCAGCAAAAGTCGCATTCCTCACATCGCACTACAGTCATAGGATGGACGTGAACATCGCGATCGTCCTGCGCTGCCGACCCTCTGTTTTGCGGTCTCGGCTTGAGGCTCGAGGGTGGCCTCCGGAGAAGGTCCGCGAAAACGTCGAAGCGGAAGGAATCGACGTGATCCTACAGGAGGCAGTCGGCCGCCTTCCGTTCGTCTATGAGATCGACACGACGACGTTGACGGCCGAGCAAACCGCGAACGCGGTCCTGGGGATCCTCCAAGGGAAAGCGGAAGGTCACGCGCCCGGATCCGTGGACTGGAGCGAGGAGGTCCTCTCGTGGTACTAGACCGGTACCGCAAGGCCGCGGACTGGTTTCTGGTCCCCGTGGCCTCGCGCCTGCTCCACGTGAATCCGAACCTGGTTTCGTGGGGCGCCCTGTTCGCCGCGGTCGGCGCCGGGATCGCCTTCTTCCTCGGCGGCGGAGGACTCCTCGGCCTCGCCCTCCTCCTGATCCTGGTGAACTCGTACCTCGACGCCCTTGACGGGAAGATCGCGAAGATGGCTGGCAAGGCGTCCGCGCGAGGGGACTTTCTCGACCACGTGCTCGACCGCTATGCGGATGTCTTCCTGCTCGGCGGCGTCGCGTTCAACGCGATGTATTGCCGTCTCGGGGTCGGGACGCTAGCCCTTCTTGGCGTCCTCCTGACTTCCTATATGGGGACGCAAGCCCAGGCCGTCGGCCAAGGACGCGTGTACGGTGGGGTCCTCGGCCGGGCCGACCGCTTGGTGCTCCTGTTCGTCGGATGCCTCATT
>WNGJ01005846.1_pt1 | contig 12964 bp, 15 predicted proteins | sample 5400611 | NCBI WGS metagenome assembly WNGJ01 (sample SAMN13153375, study PRJNA577476) | soil metagenome | isolation source: 40 cm soil or saprolite under Garry oak tree replicate 1 | place: USA:California | collected 2016-06-15
TGGCGTATTCTAACGCTTCTGATATTTCGTCGTCCCGAAAAAGATGAACCCGAAGACCCGTTACGCGGGCCACGATGGAAACCGCGTCAGTAACCGGGATTTCGTTCCCGGGATACTTCTGAAGCTCTCGCTTGGCACTAGATAATTCACTGCCCAATTAGCGACACCATAATTCAAGAAACAGTTGCGAGTCTTAGGTTGGTGTCCCAGGGAAAAGTACGCAGGAATCACATTAGCTTAGAACCAGAAATAGGATCTTACAGATCTGCGCCGCGAGACTACCACGCATACCCTAATCTTCTAGAGGCTTGTTAGCTGACCGGATTTTTGACGCAGACCCATCAACCTGTACGTATCAAGGATCTCGGATCTCTCGCCGACCTTAACACCGTGATGGACCCTCAGCCGTTTTCAAGGCGATTCTAAGGGACGATCAGGTCGTTGACCTCTACTATCTGCAATCATGGGACATAGATCGAGGAGTGCAAACGCTTCCTGCTGAGACGTTCCCCAACTGTTCGCAAGAAGCGTCACCCGGGTCCAACCAGAACAAACAACCTCAGACATAACACGACCTCAACAGCTGAGCCCAGACACAACATGGGCCGAACCCAGCACCGCTAAGTCCAAGCTGACAAAAGAGTCCTTGGAACTTTCTAGTACCCGCGACAACACAAAAAGAGTGGCCTGTAGAGTGACGGGCCGATTCAGATACGTCTACTGGTGCATCAGCCACAAATGGAATAAGGGCGTATTTCGATTCTAGATGGCCTGAATACTGGTAAAGACGTACGCGTGAATGCTTCTGATTATTGTCAGAGTCAGAAGAATAGTTTCTATGGCCGCATCTGGGTTGATCTTCCATGCTTCATTGCTGAGGCGATCCATACTGTGTGCCGCGGCCACTCGTATAGAACTTATTGCTCTACAGATTTCGAGTTGTTTCTGATCAATGAGCTTTTCTCCCTTCATGCGTTCGGCTAGTTCGGTAATGCCCTTACAATCGGACGCGTTTTTCCCTTTTTCAAGCAGGACCCTTCTCAGGAAGTCCTCAAATGCTCTTCCCGCATCATCAATTGAGTTTCTGGAGGATGCTTGGTGAGTCCTGATGGACTTGACAAGAAAATCTATCTCATCTTGCCTCATGTAGCCAAAGACGTTTTCTCCGAGCTTTGTCGCGATATAGATTCGCGCCTTTATGTCATGTTCCATTGCATCGAGCAGTTCTCTAATGTATTCCGCCGACAGGGTAGGAGTTTCGATCTTGAGAACGATCGCGCCTTTCTTTCCTTCGATTATGCCTGCGTACTGTCCCCAGTTTGCGAGCGTGGTTTTGATATTCTGGTGAGCGGCATTGATGTTGTAAATGACAGAGATCTTCCTTGCGGCCTGATCGAGAGAATTGCCCCGTGCAATGAGTGAAACTGATAGAATGAATGGATCGAATCTCTGAAGAAATTTTCGGAAAAACAAAGGCCACTGTTCTTTGGAAGCTCTAGAAACGTCAGAGATCTCATTGGTGGCGTAGTATCTTAGCTCAGCCTTTGTTAGCATTCCAAGTTGAGTCGCGCTTTCCAGCGCTCGACGAGCATATTCTTCGGTTATGTCCGCATAGTCTGCAGCTTCACTTGGGCTGATGCCGTTGTGTTGACTATGGCATGCTCCTTCGACGACTTCCATTATCATCGGAGCGGCGACATTCGGGATTCTGTATTCTTGCTTGGAAGGAAGAGACATATGAAGTTCAAACGAGTTGGTGCTCTCTCGAATCTAGGGTCTTCCCTGAGCTCTTGACGAACTCTCTTAGCCGGTCGACCTCCACCGCATATAGCTCTCTGCCGATCCGAACCTGAACGAGTGACTTCTGCTCATCGACGCTGAGAACCTTCTGTTCTGGCGCTCCTAATTCCGGGTTGAGAGTGTAAATTTCACTGGAATCCTTAAGCAGGATGCCGGACATTTCGAGCAAGGCCACAAGGTTACGAAGAGAGACACTAGTGTTCTTGTCCTTCTTGGGAATGCCAGAGGCGTTCCCTAGCGAACTGACGAGTTCATCAGGGGTCATTTGCTTTCTGATTTGGAATGACATGGTAAGATGTAGCACGAACCAGGCTGTTGCGATTGCCTGCCGGAATAATCTCCAAGCGGCATCCTTGTCTCCCCATTCGAGTTGTCGGACTGTGTCCGTCAAATCCTTTGACGGCTGATACTTTCGGCCGTCGCTTTGCAGAATGCCAATATCTTTCCAGAATCCCAGGGTACCACTCACATTTGTTGCGTCCACGCTCGCTAGGGGAGCAATTTCCATGTAAGACGCTGAGCGGTTGTTCTTGTCAAAGAAAACCACGACTGCTCTCAATATGTCCAACTGCCTGTCCATATTGCAGCGCCAAGTTGGCAACGATCTTGGCTGGCTATGGCCTTTTTCTTCGGCCGTGGTCATGGGCATTTGTCTCCAACTCGTTACTGTTTCTCAGTTTGAAGGGCGCGAGTGAGCTTTTCAGCCTCCTTCTTTCCTGGCTCGGTAAGAAAGTATAGAGCCTCCTTTCTACCGGGAATCCGTTTCGACACGACAAGACCTTCGTTGTCGCGTCTGTGAAATTCGGAATCGAACCAAGAGAACTTGATTGGTTTTCCCAACTCTTCTGATAACGATCTTAATTGCTTGTTAGAGAGTCCGATGGTATGATAGTGCAAGAGAAGAAAGATGGTATTCCAATTGGACAGGTCGGATTTGCGCTCAACAAAAGCATCCTTGATCGCGTCCGGGATCGTAAGATCCCTGAGCGACAGGTCTTGTAGTGGTTGAGCTTGGTAGGGCGAAATTCTCCCCTTAGGGGTCTGTCTCGAAGGTCCGTGAGCGGCTTTCCCGGAGTCGTACGACTTGAGGGCAGCCTCGATCTCTTCCTTGGTTCTCAGGAATCCCATCACGACGTCTTTGCCTGATTCTCCCTCCAAAGTGATGTCAAAGAAATCGCCCTTGAATGTCACTCTGAAATTTGTCAAGAGTGGGGTCGCTACCCTCCTTCCCGGACCTCTTCCATTGGTTCTTGATGGATCGAATTTCGTGTTTGGCTGTTTCTCTTCATTATCAAGTGCAGATGGTCATACGCCTCGGCAATCGTAGAAGGATCCTTTCGAATCTTGAAATAGAATCCGTCTCCGGCGATCTCATAGAATCCTGGAATCACTTCGGGGGAACTCTTAGGAATGGCAGTTACAGTTGAAAAGGGGCGATACGTCGCGGCAGGCTGGGGTTCAGAGGGTAAGGCGTCAGCGGGTCCGATAAGCGAGATAATCTTACCGGATTCTTTCTTAACCAATCCAGAATATTCCAGTACAGATACGATGGAGTCCGAGACTGTTCTTCTCATTGCAGGAGACCATTGTTTCCCTAGTTTTTTCTCAACCGTACCCATTACCAGATCGATCGGATTGCGCACCGCACCCTCACTAGTTCTGAGAAACGCAACAACATCTGTCCACAACGGATTGCCAACGATTATCGTTTTGAGTAGACTTCGACACTCATCGGTCCTGTTCTCAGTGAGATATCGGGCGTACTCGACCCCCCGCGATGAAAGCAGGTACCAGCCCTTCTTCCCCGCACTCCTGGAAAGTCCAAGGTCTTTGGATGCGCTTAGGGCCTGACTTGCTACGGCCGGATGTAGACCTGACGGACCGAATAGTTCCTTATACGAAGCCTCCTTCTTGTGAATGTATAATGCCTTCATCACTCGGTTAACGTTCTCAATATTCGTCGAGAGCGCGGGGGCGTTCTCGGGAGATTCTCGCTCCTCAGTAACAGGCTCTTCCATTCTAGAATCCTTGACAAGTAGCCCTGAAGTCCCGCGTTTAAAGATTTGTATATCAAAGATTTGAGGATATGCGATCGACTTAGAATCGTGACCTGCATCTTGTTTTATGCTTCACCTGAACGGGAGTCATCAAGACTACCCTACCGAAGGATATGTATTTGATAGTTGCCAACAAGTAGTCCAAATCAATAGGTACCTTTTAGCTGTGTATCCGGAGTACTCGACACTTGTCAGCAATTTGGTGTTGGAATCTCTCAGCGTAAATCAATCAGAATTTGCTCGTATAACTGGTCCCTTATCTTGTCCGAGTAGCTGTCATAGTACAGTTCTAAGATTCTGTATCCTCTCTTCCGTAGGAGAGTTCGTAGTTCTTCGTCCTTCGTCATCTGAGCTGTTCCGAGATGGACCCGGCCGTCGACAAACACGAGCAAAGGTCTAGATTCCAGCGGGAAGTAGAAGTCTGCTGTGGTTACTGGTATCTCGATCTGAGTCTGGTAGTGTATTCCGTTGTCTTGTAGTTTGATTGCTAGCTCCTGCTCCATCCGTGAGGGGTTGACGTGTAGTCGTCCGCGCCAGTCGCTCCGCTGACTCGACATCTGTAGGGTTGAGCTGTCTTTCGGCTATTGCTCAGACACGAGAGCGAAACTGCTGATAGGACTTAAGACGATTTAGCCAAACTTCAGTGCAGTCGAGCTGAACAGGAATTGGCGATACGACGGAGAGATGTCAGCCATCCCCGATCTGGTTATGAATGAGAAGTTCCAATCCCATATCGCAGGGTCTTGGTACACTCGATTCGCGATATCAACATGAGATTGGAGTTTTGAGAAGGTGAGTTGGAAGGAAGTTTCGTTGGACAAGGAAGTCTCCGAGAGGGCGTTCAAGCAGTTCTTAGATCTCTGGATTCTTCCAGAGGTCGAGAGAAGAAGACGTGCCAAGCTAATACCAGAGAACTTCGTCCTAAACCGCGCCCAAGTTCTAATGTTCGCCGATGGACGTGGTAACATCGTTAGGCTGAATGAAGAGGTGCGGGCGGTCGTTCGTGCGAAAGCGACTCGTGCCATTCGAAGAGGAGAATCAGTCTTCGAGAGTGACATAAGCGACGTAGTGGGCTTGGAACTCACTGATCAAGATGATCCAAACGCGGGCCACTTCACAGTAATTCTGCTCAGAGGCATCTGGGTAATTGTATGGGATTTTCGCTATAATAAGGGAATGGCCCGAGAAAGAGCCAATGCCGCCAAGGAATTCCTTGAGGTAGCCAAAATATGCTTTGAAAAGAAGCTGCTCCGAGCTTGCGTCGACAACCTGTTCAGCGCGATAGAACTTCTGGCATCAGCTCAGCTTCTAATGATACCTGATCTCAAGTATACAAAGAAGCAGACTCACAATTTTACACAAACCAAGTACAACGCCTTTGTAAGTATCGGAAACTATAAGGTCGATTACAAGACCGCACTGAACAAGCTGTCATCTCTAAGGGATAAGGCACGATACCTTGAGCAGAGTTTTGCCATGAATTCTGAAGAGCTTGGGAAATATCTAGAAATTGCAATAGATATGGCAAGGACCACTGAGAAGCTGATTCAATAGATAATTTTCGTGACTTTCGTTCCGCTCCACAAGGACCTCTCGAAGGAGTGAATCGTTTAGAAAGGAAAAAAGTGTTAAGGTTAGCCATTTTAGGGAGGAGAAAATCACCTGTGTCTGTGCCAGCCTCAGCAACCCAATTGGGACAACAGACGCTAAAGGGTACGAAACAACTGGATGATCTTGTTGCAGAATTCCACCTTTTAGATCATTACAAGGTGATCACGGATCAAGTTTGGGATGAAATCTGGATAACTGAACTCGAGGCAAGCATGATGGATACCGTAGAGTTCCAGCGCCTTCACTGGGTACTACAATTGGGTAGTTCCATTTTCGTTTACCCAACGGCAAGTCACACGCGATTTGAACATGCATTAGGGACTTTGGAGGCTGCAGACCGGATCGTTCGTGCTTGCATAGAGAACTCTCAAACATATGCGACACCTTCGATAGGGCCCTATTCTCACGTGTTATGCAGACTAGCGGCTCTCCTACACGATCTGGCCCAAATGCCTTATGCCCATACTCTTGATCATGATGGCGAAGGGCATCTAATAGAAACTGAGTGGAAAAATGCGACACTTCGTCGCGATCTCCTCGCCGCGAAAAGGATCGAGAATAAGGTCGAAAAGATAGCGTTCATGGAGAGACAGCTTCGCATTTTCTTCGAAGAAAAGATTGGCGCAACTCGTAAGAACGAAATTGATCAAATTGTCGAAAACTTACGTGCCGATTTGGAATGGATTCTCTGCGACTCCTCTCGTGACAAGCTTCCGTCAAGCCCCAACAAGTACTACCTGAGGCCGCTTGCTGACATTGTTGGTAACACTGTGTGTGCAGACCTAATCGATTACGTGCAACGTGATCTTCTATCAGCAGGATTCCGAGACAGGATATCTCTCAGACCGTTGCACTTTTTCCTCATCCAGAATTTTACAGAGAAAACCAACGGGAATATCGAGGCCCCGCGGCTGGTACTAGCTTCTTGGAAAAAGACGAAACCTGACAAAATGAGGCGGGACGTGATCACCGAGGCAATAGAACTTCTCAGAAAGCGGTATTCGCTAGGTGAGAGAGTGTACTTCCATCACGCGAAGATGGCAGCCGCTGCCATGGTTATAAAAGCGGTTGCGCTTTCAGGTCTAAGATGCGAGGACGTATGGAGTCATGGAGACTACAGTCTTCTCCGATACCTGATTGACCTTAAGGACCCAAACGGTAATGACCATCCAAGTGCTTCGATCATCAAGGCTCTTCTGAAGAGAGACCTATTCAAGACAGCCTACGAATTAAGACACAAAGAGAAGCCCGAGCCTGGTGATCCTGTGGAGAGCGTCAAAGACGATTACGCTCGAGGTAAAGCTGCGAGTGTACGGCAACGGAAGCTTGAGGACGATATCGCCATGTGTGTTGGAATATCGAGCAATGATATCGTTGTTTATTCCCCAGATCCAGACATGAACACAAAAGAATTTCGAGCCTTAGTCTGGCCGAAAGAAGCAGCTAAGATCGTGCGGCTAGAGGCTTTAGGAGAAGCCAAACCAGAGAGCGATGAACTCCAGAGGAAACACCGTAGTCTGTGGCGCCTTAGCGTTTTCGTACGGCGCGAGGTTCTCACGCCAGAGGTTCGAAGAAATATCCGAACATTTTGTGCGACTTTCCTTGAACAACAGTCTCCTGAACCAGAGATACTTGCAGACCTATACTGGAAGAGCCACAGGGCTCAACTATCCCCCGGACCAAATCCTGACGACCGAGATCTCGCTGTCAATGTCGTGATCCAAGCACTTGCGAAAAGTATGAGATCGGGGAGCAATTCTCCATTGTTTCCGTCGCTCCATGAGGTACAAGAGGAAGTGAAACGCCGAAAGGCCGTGGGCGGTGTCTTGCCTGCAAAATGACCTAAAGAGTATGTATGACTGGCTTTTTCAAAAGTACAAACAGAACCTACAGCCTTGGACCACAGAGAAGGAACTTACCGCTCAGCTCAAGGAGGCCTATCTCGACGAGGCCGGCAAACTACTAAGGAGTACAGGTCAGACACAACCTCCTTTTGATCCAGTTGCGGGCCTTCGGGCTCAGAACGTTCACGACATTATGGATCGCGATGCTCTGCGCGAGGAAGCGAAACTTGTGCCCGATGAACTGGGATTTATCTTGTTTTTGCGGGGAACTCATCAATCCTACGACGATGATAACAAAGAATTACGGTTCGTGTCAAGATTGCGAACGACCCTTGCCCACGAGTTAGGACATACGTTTTTCTATGATACGTCGGCGAAACCGCCTCGCTTGCCGGTTTCCTCTGTTTCGAGATTACTGGATCACCAGTTAGGAGAAAAGGAGGAATGGTGGTGCATGGATTTTGCGCGGGCATATCTTGTCCCTGATTTTTGGGTCGAACGGCATGTGAAGCACGGTGATCTTCCTTCACTGCAGGTCGCGCTAGATTTGAAGAACGAATTGAAGGTATCGTGGGACATTCTTTTCAGAAGGCTGCTGTGGGACCTAAAGGTGTGGCACAATTGCATTGTGTTCAGACTGGACTTGACCACTATGCGCCCACAAACCGTTTGGAAGGCAGGCGAATTCAAGCACTGGTCGTTTAGGAATTGGTTCAATTCTGGCGGCAAGCATGCCATTGCGAAAGAAATGTCTGCGACCGGTCTTTCATCAGAGCGCACTGTGAGGATTCTTTTTGACAGGAAAAAGGTGGTGAATCTGAGGATCCTGAAAACGGAAAAGTCCGTATCAGCTACGGGTGCATTGTGTCGACTAGAGCGACCTCAGGTTTCGGACCTTGGCACCGGCTTAACTGGCTACGCGTGAACAATATCGCCGAGAAGGCAAAGTCGAGTCGACTCCGACACTCCTTCACCGGACCGACCGAGGATCAGGAATCATGACTGGCCGAATGAGTAATGATGGAGGTTCAACGCTTAAGGGCAGGCTGCGAGAATTAGATATGCGAGGATGTGTCTGTTTCGGCTGTGATTTGTGGTTTTAGGTTTGAGGTTCGGCCTGAGGATGAGGTTGTTGAGTTAGAGGCTGATCATCATACTGCTCATGTCTGTCTGGACTGTCTTGCGTTGTTGACGGTTCATCGTCGTATTCATCATATGAAGGTGGAGAAGGTTATTGTTGAGATGGCTGAACGGCGACCCCTCGTGTCTGTCGCCTAACCACTCTGCCCCGACGAAGAGTGCCGAGTATTCTGCTCACAGCGTTCTTGGGTCGGGTGCACGATTCTCCCTCTCTCTCGGTCATAGGACTAGACCTCTAACAATCTCTCGTGCCAGCGGTAGTAGACCGCTTCTTCCCCCATAGCCCACATCTCCTATTAGTAGCCAGAAATTGTCGTCAGGACGATCCCTGGGACTGAAGAAGTCCGACTTGATTCTCACTCCGCGCTTGGTGAATAAGCCTACCGTGTCGATCCAGCCTTTCGAGCTTCTTTCAGCGATGTGGGCGAACCGGGAGCAGATTCCACAATCATTGTCGTAGAGAAGGATCGGCCGAGCAAATGGCAGAGAATACTCCTCCATCTGGATCTAGGGCTACTAGCAGACTGTAAGTCTTTCCGAACGGAAGAGCTCTCTCTAGCAGAGAACCTAGGCTAGTTGTTCGGCTACCTGGCGCGCCGCGGCCGCTTTGGCGGCAAGTGCCGCGAACTCCTGGCGTCCGAAGGCTGTGCCTGAGAGTCCCCAACCGCCTTCTGCTGCCTCGGTGAGTATTACCCAGGTGCGAGTGGCTTGGGTCGGGTCGCCGGAAATCCTGGTAATAATCTCGGTGATCTCTTTGACGAGTTGTTTCTGGCCCTCACGGGTTAACGCGGCTGGGGGCGTGATGACCTGTACGCGGACGGTGCGGGCGGAGTCCGTCGCTGCGGTGTGAACCGCGTGTGGATCCATTCGGTGGATGAAAGCGGCGGTGTTGTTCAGGTGGAAGGCACCAGGGGTGGCCACGCCCTCGGCGCGGAGAACGGCCATGGTGAGCTCTTTGCCAAGTTGACCATCAGATCCGGCTGGGAAGAGGTCTCCTGGTGCGTAAACGTCAATCATAGGCATAGTAAAACAGTCGAAACGAGGACAAGGTTCGATATATACATCAATCGACGAAAGACTTGCTCCCGCAGTTCATGGAACGATACAAGATTCCCCTTGTTGATGAGTCCGGAAGAACAATCGGATATGGTGACAGATGGTGGACCCATAGAGTGAGGGACGGTCGTGAGGGTCCTATTCTTGGAGAGAAGCATGTAGGGATAACCATCGCGTGTCTAGATGATGACGGAAGAATCCTCGTTCAGCACAGGGGACACAGGATATTCGACAAGGTCTGGAGCCTCTCCGGCGACACTCACCCCAGAAAGTATGAGTCTTCGAAGGTGGAAAGCCTCTCCGAAGCCGCGAGAAGGTGTGCCAAGGAGGACCTCGGGGTTGTGATCAAGAACTGGCGAAAGATACTCACCGTCTCGTATTCTGGCAGAGACCCTCGGGACCCGAGGTATTGTGAGAATGAGCTATTGTCCGTGCTGGCCGCGAAGCACATGGGTCCTATGAATATGAACAGAAAAAGTGCCTACGAATTGCGCTGGGCCAAGTTCGCAGAGATTTCCAGAGACTTGCAAACCGACTCGAAAAAGGAGCTAATTGACCGCAAGTACGCACCCTGGGTCCACGCTATGTTCTCCCTTCCACATGAAATGGTTGAAAAAGCCTTCCACTTCAATTAGACGAGGCCACTAGATTGATCGCAAATTTGTTTTCGGATCCGGGCGTCATCGATTTCATGAATCACAATGCTGAACTGACGGTCCAATCTCGGTTCGCTAGCTGTTTGCGTTTGCCACGCGGCTGCAATGGCAAAAGCTAATGGGATTTTGATATCATCTCTGCTAGGACGTGCCACCTAGAAAACAAAGGCTCTATCTCGTCACAGGCGGATCTGGACTTCTCGGATCCAGACTAGTTCGCAAACTACTAGGCGACGGTCATGAAGTGAGGGTTCTCGACACGAGGTATGGAGAGCTAGGCAATGTGAAGACGCGTCGAAACTTGGAATTTGTGGGAGTCGGTGAAAATGATTTGCATGGCGGAATGGTGAACCAGGGCATTGTCGAGGAAGCAACGCGAAATGTTAGTGTTGTCTACCATCTCGCGATCAACTGGAACGGTTCAACCTGGAGACACAGGCTCCCGCTTCCAGATCTATTCGATGCCAATGTCGGAGGCACTCTCAATCTCCTTGAAGCGGCAAGGTCCCACAAGGTCGAACATTTTCTCTTTTCGAGCAGTGCGGCAGTGTATGGAGTAACTCAACGCACAGTCTCCCGGAATCGCGCGTCTGCTAAGAAGATCGCGGACGAAGAATCAGCGTGCAAGCCCTACATTTGGGAGGGAGATCCCGGCCCTGCCTATGCAATACTGAAACTGTCAATGGAGAACCTATGTCTAATGTACCACTACCGACACAGTTTGCCGGTCACTGTCTTCCGAATTGAGTACATCTTCGCGAATCAGGACCAGCTCAACGACGGCGCAAACATTCACGTCGACGACATTGTTCAAGCATTTGTGCTTGCCACATTGAATAGGAGGGCATACGGCGAGATCTTCAACATTGCTTACTCTGCACCCTACTTATCCACGAGGAAAATCCAGAACATTCTGGGCTGGAAGCCTCACGCTACCCAAGAATTCCTTGAGACGAAACCAGCGGGGGTCCGCAGTTGACTGGTTGGGAAATGTGGATTTCGCGTTTGGTCTATTTTGGGAATTCTTCCAAGAGATCATGTAAGACCAGGCGGCAGTCTGAACTTGCCTCTCTTGTCAGGCTTGAGTCAACCACCTTGGTGACAGAGTCTAAGTTCAGAGCACCGAAAACATGGGGGTAAGAATCCTCTCCCGCGCTCTCTTCTCGGATGTCTGCTCGAACTCGGTTTGATTCAATACAGAGCAATACTAGATGCTTTCTCCCGGAATAGTTTGCATCCGCAACCTTCTCCAACTGGCTCGGGTATGAACAGTGTATGAAGCCCTGTTTCTCCAAAGATTCGGTCCTGTAGATTCCCACATGATTGGCGCGTTCCCAGTCTTCGCGGGTAGTGATGTGAAGAATCAGAGTCATCGCAGATTTCTCAAAGAGGGTTTCTAATCCAAATGTTTTCGCGTGTCGAGGCGGCCTTACCTTTCCCCATTAAGGACGTTCAAGGCTACATCGGTTGCCATTCGCAAAGCCTTCCTGCGAGCTTCCCAAGCCGTTCGTGGACCGCTGATGATGCCGTGCTTGGGGTTATCTTGGACATGGAGCAATCCATAGGTTGTGAGCCCCAGTTTCCTCCCTCCCGCTGAGGACGAGAGATCGATCAAAGCGGCGTTGAATTGATCCTAAGCGTAAATGGGAGCACCTCCGTCTAAAGTGATCCGCAGTAGTCCATGGATATGCTTTGGTCTCTTGAGAGCACCTCAATTGTATTCTTTCATATCTTGTACAGGGTCTCTTATGTTCCTCCGAAAGGCGTTCAAAAATGTTGAATGAAATAGCTGGATAGAACACCGGCTGACGAAAATCTCATGAAGAAAGTATTCGGAGCTTCGCTAGTCCTTCTCTGCCTCGGCCTCGTCTCGGTGGCTCACGCAACAACGACAGTCAGCGCGACTTTTGAGACCCCAGTAAATGTCCAGACATCGATATCCACTTCCGGCTGCAGCAATTCTCCAGGCCCGACGATCACCTTGCAAGGAGCACTCTCTCTAGGCGGCGTAGGGGTCAAACTCCTATTCGAGAACAACGTTATCGGAACACACACCCACACCGTCGAGTCTATCGCTAGTGCAACAGTCATTCCACAAGGACAGAGTATTCAGATTCCCAAGCAACCTGTCCTCGGCGGAGTTGGCGGTAACCCGTACATCTGGCTGCAGATCCTGGACAGCAACAACAACCCACTGACCGGAACAACCTTCCTCGGAAGGTGTGTACAAGGGCTCTTCACCTCTAGTGCAGACTTTAGCATTCCATCGACAGCCATTGCTCAAGTTTCAGCGGTAGACTGCAGCAACACCGGCTCTCACATCACCCTCTCAGGACAACTGGCACTGTCAGGAATCAAGGCTAACCTAATCTTCGCCAATTCGGTAAACCTGGTCCACGAGAACACCCAGTCAACCACCGTCAGCGTAGTCCTCATCCCCCCCGGCCAGACAATAACATTCGCTAAACAACCGTCTCTAGGCGGCGTCGGCGGTAACCCATGGATATTTCTCCAGTTCACTGATGGCAAGGGCAACGTAGTGTCAGACAGCTTCCTGCTTGGACGCTGCGTGCAGCTCTCAAAATAGGACAGAGTAGCCAAGGCTTAGAAGGACCAATCCTCCTTTTTTCTTGTTTATCGACTCAATCTCGGAGCCTTGACGGCTCTGCGAGCGCGATACCGATCCGCGTCGACCCGTCGATAGTTACTATGGTTGAAGCGTTCTGAGCCAAGCTAACGTAGCTACGCGTCGAGAGATCATCTAGCCAGGGCGGATTAAGCATCGCCGAGGCGGACTGGC
>WNGJ01009624.1_pt1 | contig 12964 bp, 9 predicted proteins | sample 5400611 | NCBI WGS metagenome assembly WNGJ01 (sample SAMN13153375, study PRJNA577476) | soil metagenome | isolation source: 40 cm soil or saprolite under Garry oak tree replicate 1 | place: USA:California | collected 2016-06-15
AACCAGAGATCACACAAGCTGGCGACCTCTGGTTTAATTTGTTACGCTTATCAGCTTAGCCTACGCTGCCGGACATCTCCAACTGGATCAGGCGGTTCAACTCAACGGCGTACTCCATTGGGAGTTCCCTGGTGATCGGCTCAATGAAGCCGTTGACGATCAACGAGTAGGCCTCGGTCTCATCCAGACCACGGCTCATCAGGTAGAAGAGCTGGTCGTCACCGACTTTCGAGACGGTCGCCTCGTGGCCGACTTCGGTCTGATTCTCTTCGACGCGAATGGTAGGATAGGTATCGGTGCGCGCATCCTCATCCAGCAAGAGCGCGTCACAACGCACACTGGATTTTGTGTGGTGTGCCCCAGGATTGATACGCACTAAACCACGATAGGAAGCGCGGCCGGTGCCTTTCGAGACCGACTTCGAGAGAATCTGCGAAGTGGTGTGCGGAGCAAGGTGCGTGACCTTAGCTCCAGCATCCAGCTGCATCCCATCGCTGGCGAAGGCCACTGAGAGGATATCACCACGAGCGCCTGGCTCCATCAGCAGCACCGCTGGATATTTCATCGTCACCTTCGAGCCGAGGTTCCCATCGACCCATTCCATCGTTGCATCTCGGTAGGCTGCTGCACGCTTCGTGACGAGGTTGTAGACGTTCTTGGACCAGTTCTGGATGGTCGTGTAGCGTACGCGGGCACCTTCCATCACCTTGATCTCGACGACGGCGCTGTGCAGGCTGTCGCTTGCATAGGTGGGGGCGGTACACCCCTCCACATAGTGAACATAGGAACCAGGAGCGGCGAGAATCAACGTGCGCTCGAACTGACCCATATTCTGGGCATTGATACGGAAGTAGGCCTGCAAAGGAATTTCAACCCGCACGCCTTCTGGCACATAGACAAAGCTGCCACCACTCCACACCGCGCTGTTGAGTGAGGCGAATTTATTATCGGACGGCGGAATAACGGTGCCGAAGTGCTCTTTGATGATGTCGGGATACAAGCGCAGAGCCGTATCCATGTCGGTGAAGATCACGCCCAGCTTCTCAAGGTCTTCGCGCACCTTATGGTACACCGCTTCGCTCTCGTACTGTGCTGTTACACCTGCCAGGTACTTCTGTTCCGCCTGTGGAATACCCAGTCGATCAAAGGTGTCCTTAATGTCTGATGGGATATCGTCCCAGGTTTTCCCCTGCTGCGCGACTGGCTTGATATAGTAGTAGATAGTGTCGAAGTCAATCCCCGAGAGGTCCGCGCCCCACGTTGGCATGGGGCGTTTCTCGAAGAGTGCTAGGCTCTTGAGGCGGAATTTGCGCATCCAATTGGGCTCGCCCTTCATCTCGGAGATCTGCTCAACGATCTTGGTGCTCAGTCCCCGCTCGGACTTGAACACATAATTTTCGGCCATGTGGAACCCAGCAGAATATGCCTGCTGTTCCGTACTGTATACTTGGGTACTCATCAGAATTCGCTCCGTCTCATACGATGTTCGTCTAGGAAACCTATCGTTCCTGTTCATCCTTACTTAACCACTCGGATGTACTCATTCGTATGGATGTTGTAAGTCAGGGGCTTTCGTGCGGTCTCTGGAATGGCAGATGACCGTTGTGGTATCCCTGGCTCCTCGTCAAATCGACAGAGGGGATGTTGGGTGGCCTTCGTGGGAGGAAACAGAAGCAGGGAAGGGCCGAAGCTGTTCCTGTTGGAAGAAAGAGACATGGTGCTGCTCTTTCTCTTAACTATATTATATCACAATTATTTCATTAATAGCAAATATTTAAGAAATTATGCTTTTCATGGTTTATAGTGAACTTAAAAGAGATTCCGTGATAAACTCATCAATACAGTCGCTCTCAACACTCTTGTCCTTGTCTCACAAACGGCCATGATATAGTATATCTTCTCCTCGTAGAGAAAAAACCGGTGAGGCAGCTAGCAGCTGCCCCACCGGTTTTTTCTCTACCTTAAGATTATCTTCGAGCCTCGACCAGTTCGCGTTCGCGGCGACCATCGGGAGTGCGGCGGCGATTGAAGCGGTTGAGACCAAGTTCGCCCTTTTCCCAAATGACCAGCAGCATACTGGCATTGAAGATGGACGAGTAGGTACCACTAAAGATACCTACCAGCAGGGCCAGTGTGAAGGTACGGATGGTAACGCCACCAAAGAGCGTCAGCGCACTCAGAGTAAAGAGCACGGTCAGCGAAGTATTGAGTGAACGGGCCATCGTCTGTACCAGACTGGCATTGACCACCTGATCAAACGTTTCAGAGGTACGGCGCTGCAAATTCTCACGGATACGGTCGAACACCACAATGGTATCGTGTACGGAGAAACCGACCACCGTCAGCAAGGCAGTGATGAACAGCGTATCAATCTGGATACCCAGCGTCCAGCCGAGAATAGAGAAGACACCGAGTACTACCAGCACGTCGTGCAAGAGGGCGATAATGGCACAGATACCGTAACGCCAGGGCTTGGCGACCTTACGGAAGGCCAACCAGATGTATGCCAGGATACAGAGAGAGGCCACGATAACCGCCAATACGGCTCTACTGCTAGTTTCGCTCGCCACCGAGGATGAAACCAAGGCGTCAGTCAACGTGTATGAGTACGCGTTCTTTCCCTGCAACAGAGCTGCCTGGATGGCATACAACTTGTCCTGGCTTACCTGGGTGCTGGTCAGGATACTAAGCGTGCCAGTAGTCTGTCCTGTTTGTACAGGCGAAGCAACTGGTGTTGGTGTGCCCTTTGCGGTGGTTGAGGTAGCGGTGGCCTTCGCGGTGGGCGAAGCGACAGGCGTACTCTTGCCGGTGCCAGCCGTAGGTGTGACACCCACCACAGGTGAAGAAGCCGGTGTGGAAGTGGCAGCAGGTGCGCCCGGATTGGTTGTGTTGGGCAATTTGCTCAGCAGCGTCTGAATGTCACTCGTGCTGTGAGCTCCCGAAAATTTGGTCATGACAACGACAGTGGCTTTCTTTCCACTCAAAGGAAGATCCTGAAATTGCACCACAAGGCTTTGCCCATACTTGTCTTGCAGCGTTTTCGTAATCGTACTCTTCACATTGTCATCTACCCAGGTATTCAAGCGTACCCAGACGATCGAATCGCCAGATAGGGCTGTGTTGTTGCCGTTGAGTACCTGCAAATTGGCTAAGTTAAGCGGCTTGAGCAGAGTTCTGGCATCAGTGAGGTTGATATTCACACTGGGGCGTAGCTCAACTGTGGCGCCACCGGCGAAGTCGATACCGACGTTCATTCCCTTGATGAGCAGAGAAAGCACACCAGGGACGATGACGATCAGCGATATAATTAAGAACAGGTAGCGTTTTCCTACAAGATTAAACACGGTATCTACTCCTCTAAACTGTGCTGTTGCGTCGCATCAGGGATGTCGTGGGAATGGCGTCAACGGGGAGTCCAAACAGTGCGGGATGGTTGATCACTCCCGTGGGTACGAGTAGGTTCAGGAACGTGCGCGTAACGATGATCGCAGTAAACATACTAACCACGACGCCCAGGAAGAGGTTGGTGGCAAAGCCAACAATCAAGCTGGCACCAAAGTTGCTACCAAAGTAGAAGAGCACAGCGCAGGTGATGAGAGTCGAAATGTTGGAGTCGCGAATAGAAGGCCATGCCCGTTTCCAGCCAATATCGATAGCTGAGGCGAGTAAGCGGCCCGCACGCAATTCCTCTTTGACACGCTCAAAAATCAGCACGTTGGCGTCTACTGCCATACCGATCGAGAGGATGAAACCTGCAATACCTGGTAGCGTCAGTGTGAAGCCAAAGAGCTTGAAGACGGCCACGGTGAACAAGGCATAAAGTACTAGCGCAAGGTCGGCCAGCAGGCCGGGGAGGCGATAGTAGAGCAGCATAAACAGGACAACAATGCTCAGACCAATAATACCGGCGATCGCACTCTTGTAAATGGAGTCCTGACCAAGTGTTGCCCCTACCGTCTCGGAACTATCGATAACGAGAGCCAGAGGCAGTGCGCCATATTGCAGCACCGTTACAATACTTTGGGCCTGAGCCTGGGTGAACCTACCTTGGATGATACCGGGACCACTGATTTGGCTCTGGATGACTGCTGATGAGATCACCTTGCGGTCCAGGGTGATGGTCAAATAATCACCGATATGTTTGCCGGTAAAGTCACCAAAGCGTGAGATAGCATTGCCCTTCATCTCAAAGTTGATGACGATCTGTCCGGTGTCCTGTTGTGTGCCAACGCTAATTTGATTGGGATCGAGGTCAGCACCGGTGAATTGGGGCTTGTTGCCAGGATTGTACTGTGTGTATTGGGTTGGATCGAGGGCAGCACCCTCGGCTGCCGGAGTTGTGCCGGTGTCCCAGAACTCCAGTTTGCCAGGCCTGAGTAGTGTGTTAACTGCATCAGGCTGGTTGAGACCCGGCAGATCAAGGGCGATACTCTGATTGCCCTGGCTATCGCTCAACTTACGAATGACCGGCTCATTGACGCCCAGGCCGCCGTTAACACGTCTTTCAATCTGGTTGAGCGTGTTGTCGATGTTGGCGTCAACCTCAGCCTTGGTGTAGTGCTGGGAGGGATCAGGTTTCAGTAGCACACTGACACCGCCCTGCAGGTCAAGGCCTTCCTTAAAGATGAATGGGTTATTGATCCCATACAAAGGCTTGCTTGTGCTGCCAGAATCGACATGGGGCCAGAAGTCTACGTAGGCCGCGCCCACGGCTAATAAGACAATAAATAGGAGGAGTAAAAGTGTTCCTCGACGCATACGGATATTTCCCCTAACTCTATCTAAAGAGACGTTTGGATAGACATTTGTACCTTTCTGTATAGGACACACAATGGTCCATCATGCTTGCATTGCAGTGCAGTATAGCATAGTTATTGCACGTTGCATATAGTATGTTATTTACGATACCAATAAGAAATTAGTAGAGGTTATATAACCTTTCGTAAATAGCATCGTAAGTACGTAGGAGGTATTTCTTTTTGAACGAGGTGTAGCATAATAGTAATGGGTCTCGTGAAGAATAAAGCTTTCTTATAGTCACACATTTGGGTGGTAAATGTACTACTTAACCTTACCCTGATGGGGAGCGTTTTATAGTCTCATTAACAAACCAAATATATAGGATGTTACCTGTATATCAAGAGAAAACAGTTTTATACAAGATTAAGAAGGAGCAAAAGCATGTCTATGGATGAAGCAATCACTGTACAGGGCATTGAGGGAGCGATGCCTGTACCGCAGATGGGCGATAAAGTGGTGATGGATGTACGCAATATTACCAAAAATCTTCCTTTAGGACGAGAAAAGATTGAGATTCTCAAGGGGATCAGTTTCCAGATTAGAAGCGGCGAGTTTATATCCATTGTGGGACCATCGGGTTCAGGAAAAAGTACGTTGTTGGGCATTATTGCCGGGCTGGATAATCCCACCAGTGGGCAGGTTTTGATCGATGGCATTGATATTACGCGTATGAGCGAGGGCAGGCTGGCCGAGGTGCGCAACAACAAGATCGGCATGGTCTTCCAGGCCTTCAACCTGATTCCGACATTGACGGCCCAGGAAAATGTTGAAGTGCCGCTCTACGTAGGTAAGCATAAAGGGGCCCCCTCGACTCGGGCCAAAGAATTGCTAGAACTCGTGGGGCTTTCGCATCGCCTGGGACATAAGCCCAATCAGCTGTCGGGAGGCGAGCAGCAGCGTGTGGCGATTGCGCGTGCCCTGGCCACCGATCCAGCCTTTGTGATTGCCGATGAGCCAACGGGTAATCTGGATGCTAAAAATGGTGAGAATGTACTGAAATTGATCGCCTATCTACGGGCGCAAACCGGCAAGACCTTCATCATTGCCACGCATGATCCGGTGGTGGCCGGCCATGCCGACCGCGCTATCCGTATTGTGGATGGTCTGGTTGCCTCTATTGAGACCATTGGGGGAAGGGCTGTCCGGTCATGAAAGCCTCGATGTACTTCAACTATACCTCGCGTTCGCTGCTGCGCGGAGGGCAACGCACGATCCTGGCGGTCTTCTGCGTGGCCGTTGGGGTTATGGCGATTGTCTCCCTGCAACTGGTCGGGCAGATGATCAACAGTGCCTTCACAAGCAATGTGCGTGATGCCAACGGTGGCGATATCGCCGTATCCTCACAGACCATACCGTTCAAGCAGAGCGATCTGGCCTTTTTCAATAAGCTCAAAAGTAATGGTACTATCACTGGCTATACACCGCTTATCAATGGGAATGCTTCAATAGGGGCGGTCTCAGTTACACAATCCTTTAATCTGGAGGCGGTCGATCCACATAGCTTTCCGGTAGTCACACCGCCGACCTTTAAGACGCCAATCGATGGTAAGCTCTCGACACTTTTAACCAACAATCAGGTCGTGGTCGATCAAAACCTGATCGATCAGTACAATAAGAAGGTGGGCGACACCTTTGACGTGCATACCAGCACCAATGGTGGTAGCGGCCTGACACTCCACGTCAAGATCGTTGGTATTGTCAACGATACAGGTGTCTTTGCCCAGTCCAACGATTTTATGCTGATATCGCAGAGCGATTATCAGGCTGCCGACCCGAAGTTATCGTTGCTGTACGATACGATTGATGTAACGACATCTGACAAGGCACATACGGAGGCAGCAGCGAAAGCCATTTCAACCCAGTTTCGTCTGGCGAACGTGGTCACGGCAGATCAAGCCTTGAAAAATAACCAGACACAGGTTGATTTTATCAAAAAGTTTCTAGAGATTGCCGGGCTGCTGGCTTTGCTGATCGGTGGAGTTGGTATTGTCAACACAATGCAGGTGTTGTTGTCGCGCCGCAAAACTGAGATCGCCATGCTCAAGACGACGGGCTACCGCAGATATGATCTGTACCTGCTCTTTGGCTTGGAGGCTGGCTTGTTGGGTCTGGTTGGTGGGCTGGTTGGGGCAGTTGCCGCTGTGGGCGTGAGCTTTGCTGTGCGCAATATTATACAGCAAGTTTTTCCCATTGTGATCCCCTTCTTCCTTGATCCGCTGCTCATCGGTGGCGGTGTTCTCATCGGCCTGGTCACTGCGCTGATCTTTGGTTTGATGCCTATTGTACAGGCCGCCAATATTCGCCCATTAAATGTCATTCGCGAATTGCCAGGAAGGAGAGGGATAGGTAGCGTCTTTTTGACGATTGGCCTGTTGATCCTGCTCTCGGTGCTGTTCTGTGTCATGGCAGTGGTCATTTTGAACGATGTGGTACTGGGTGTCAGTGCGGTTTATGGCAGCTTTGCTTTCCTATTGCTGCTGAGTCTCTTCTTTGGTCTGGTGGTCTTTGTGATCAGTGTATTGCCCGTACCGGAACGTTTCAGCATTGGCTACCTGGCACTGCTTATCGGTGGCGTGGTCGTTTCGGCCTTGCTTCTCTATGCTCTGCCCACCTTTGGCGGTCTCTTGTTGCTCGTCTCGCTGATGGGCTTTGTCATCGTCCTGTTGCCTCGCACGTGGAAAGCCAGCACGAAAATGGCTCTGCGCAACATTGGTCGCCAGCGTGGACGAACCACGACCACGCTGCTGGCTCTGTTTGTGGGTGTCTTTACTATCGGCCTGATTCTGGTGTTGGGGCAGGATTTGCGAGATAACATCAATGCAGCCATTGCGAAAAATCTTACCTTCAATATGGTGGCCGTTGCCAAGGGTAACGATGCTGCTGCACTACAGTCCCAGCTAGGAAGCATTCCGGGTCTCTCTACCGCTCACTCACCACATCATACCTATGCGGCAGATGTGCCGGTCGCTATTGACGGCACACCCATTGCTACACTGATACCGCAGAACGCACAGCCGGGGGCAAATAATCTGGGACAGGCTGTACTCGGCGAACTGAATGGTGTAGAAGGCTATGATGTAGCGCATGGGCAGTTACCTGACACTCAAGGGGTAACGTTTGCCGGGCGCAATCTCAATGCAAGCGATGCTGGAACGAATAATGTGCTGCTGAACTGGGATGTAGTCAACGTTGCACCACTCAAAGGGCATATCCATATTGGTAGTACTATTACGCTTGTCAGCCCCGATGGCAAGCTGATGAAGAACGTTACAGTTGTGGGAACGTACCGGTCAAGCGGTTTTAACCTGCACTTTGGCTCAATTCTTACTACTACCGATACGGTAACGGCACTAACCCCTGCTGGTCAGAATACCACCATCTTCTACATGAAAGTAGACTCAGACAAAGTTGGCAAAGCATTACAAAAAATTGGTACGATTGCCCCCAATGCATCTGTGATCAATTTTGCCAACCTGGGTGACTTCATCAACCAGTTCATCGGCAACGTCCTGTTGATTCTGACTACCATTGCTTCGCTCTCACTGCTGGCCGGAGTGATCATCATTGCCAATGCCGTAGCCCTGGCAATGCTGGAGCGCAGACGTGAGCTAGGTATTCTCAAATCTGTAGGCTACACCAGCCGCACTATTCTGGGCGAGGTACTCATTGAGAATGGCGTTGTCGGTGGCACGGGCGCCTTGCTGGCGATGTTACTGGTGACGCTGGCGACGAGCTTGCTGGGCCAGTTCGTCTTCAAAACAGCCTTTGGTGTGAGTGGCTTCATTGTGATTGGTCTGATCGTCGGCATTGCCCTACTAGCAATGGTGACGGCGACACTCGTGGCCTGGGGTGCTGTGCGAGTGCGCCCACTAGAAGTACTGCGATACGAATAAAAGCTTATTCGGAAACCTCTCAGAGAGTGAGAAAATGTAGTGACCCCCCTTGTGGGGGTCAGCCCCACCTCACCTGCTCATCTGCCTTTTCCTTCTATATCGTTCCATACAAACCTCTTCCTACACGATTCTCCCGATTGTTTCTGCTTCAGGGAACGCTCCTCTCTCTTTTACCTTCATCAAGGAACGCCTGGAAGCAACGCTTCAGCAACGGCCCATGTACTACACTCCCTTCAGAAAGAACAATAACGCTATCATCCTTGCGGAACACATAGTTGCTCTGCGGGAAAGATGTTAAGAGGGAGTGCAGAGCATGGATCAATTTTACCAACATTCTCGTTCTCATCTGTTTACGGTACGTGTGTGGGAAGAAAAGATAGGGGCTGATCAGACCGAGTGGCGAGGCAAAGTCCAATTGTTCCCCAGTGGGGACATACGTTATTTTCGAGAATGGACAGCACTTGTGCCTCTTCTTCTCACGATGTTGTCGGAGTCTCAGCTAGACATGCCGCAAAGAGAAAAACGATAGCAATATTCTATAGAAAAGTGATGCTCAAAACCTTATAAGTGCTCAATCAGTTTATCGGGATATATACTCGCTTATGTTTCTTGTTCTGGTTTGGGGACAAACGTATTGAGCAAGAGCAAGATTTGATCAAACTTTTTATCCTGCGCCTCAAAGCGACTAGTGATACTCTGCTCTAGAGTTCCAAAGCGGCTGTTAACACTCTGCTCTAGAGTTCCAAGGCGGCCCTCTAGAACGTCAAAACGACTAGTGACACTCTGCTCTAGAGTTCCAAGGCGGCCCTCTAGAGCGTCAAAACGACTAGTGACACTCTGTTCAAAAGCACGGAGACTACTCTTTATCTCCCTGATATCCCATCCTTGCTTTGATATAACGCCGGTCAAAATAGTCACATGATGGTTAAGATCATCAATCGCTTCGCTATATTTCGCTTGTGCTTGCTCTAAAGCAGTAAGTCTCTCTTCTGATGTTGGCATAGAAAGTTCACCTTTCCGAATCACACGCACCGTACCTCTGGACGCATTATACCATACCTGAACGGGTGCGGTACCTATTTTGTGGGCCTGATCCCCATAAAGGGTCACTCCATGGTGGAGCCTGTCGGCCTGAAATGTATTGCCCCCTGGGGCCAGACCCACACTAGTACCACACATATCCCAGCCGACGCACCCGTATATAGTAGTGATGGCCCTTGCGGCCATCATGGCGGGGCGCGGCCATCATGGCGGGGCGCGGCCATCATGGCGGGGAACGCGGCCATCATGGCGGGGCGCGGTCATCATGGCGGGGCGCGGTCATCATGGCGGGGCGCGGTCATCATGGCGGGGGCCGGTTATCACAGATAGCCCATCTGCTCAGCCAGAGGCACTACTTGTTGGAGAAGAGCGCGAGCCTCTTGTTGCTGTCCGGCATCCCATGCCTGCATTGCCGCTTCAAGAAGCGTACTCAATTGTTCAGGGGGATTATCGAAGGCTAAATTCCGTGTGCTTGCCGTTTTATGTAGCAGGCGTGCTTGCCACACATACTAATGTACTATCTCTATTGACCACCCATATCTTCCCTGCTACCATAACCTATGGTTTTGCTGCTAAAAATCTGATAAAGAAGTATGTCAGTAAATCGTGGAGGGAAGTCCTATGGCACAACCCGTAGATCAGAAACAATCGAGTAGTGAGCAGTATTCTGCGGAGCCGAAAGTCTCACTGGATAATGAACGTTTAGTGCGTCCCTTTAGTGCTGTACTTGCTGAATTACCTCAGAAATATCTAAACGCAGTAACGAAGCCGGCGGTGAGAACATATAGCGAAGTGTGTACTGAGGCGAGTTGGGGGCTTGTGTGGACACAATTGCTTATCTGGGCTGTTCTCGATGCTGCGCTTGGCGTATTGGTCAATCTGATATCCTCGCCAGCTTCTGGCTTTAGCAGCTTCTTTTCGTTGGTCACCTCGGTGGGGCTGGTGGTATTAGTACCGCTCCTGTTTTTCCTGGTGATGGCGGTTACTTATATAATGGCACGGGTCTTTGATGGTCAGGGAACGTTTCTGGAACAGTGTCATGCATCACTATACGTGCAAGTTCCGTTAGGTATAGGGAGCAAGGTGTTGGCCCTCATTCCAATGGTGGGACGGATACTCAACTCAGTTTTGAGCGTGTATGGTATTGTTTTGCAGGTGATCGTGTTCATGACGGTGCATAAGCTAAGCAAAGGCAAGGCTATAGCCGTGGCACTGGTTTCTGGGCTGGTTCTAGGCATACCCGTGGGTGTACTGTATGCCCTTTTCCTGCTCATGACTCATAAATAACCCCCCAAACTCAAAGAGAGCGCGATCTGGTATGGATCGCGCTCTCTTTGAGTTTGGGGAGTTTTATGATCATTCCCCAAAAAAAGCCGTTTATAACGTATAATTAGCGAGGAAGTAGCGAGAATTTCTATCTCTCCCTAATGAGGAAGCTTGTAATGTCTGTTTGCTGTATGCACCAACATATCAATGCGCCTGGCACCATATGGTGTACGCAGTGTGAAAGTTTGGTAGTTGGTGTTCGTTTCGATGATTATACTGTTACCTCTTATCTGGGACAGGGCAGCTTTGGAGCAATCTACCTGGCGCAGCAGCACTCGCTCAATAAGCGCACGGTTGTGATCAAAATGTCACAAGGTTCGTGGCCTCAAGAGGCAGTGGCGACGTTTCGGCATGAGGCGGCTGTTCTGGCTTCATTGTCCCATCCATATATCCTGCCTATCCATGCTTATGGCTTGTTGCACGTACTACAAAAAAGGAATGGTTCGAGCTATTTGCCCTATGTGGTACTGCCCTATGCTGAACAAGGCTCATTGGAGGACAGGCTGGGCCAAGGGCGTGGGGGTACATTGCCTCTTAAGCGTGTGTTAGTCCTGGTCGAAGAAATTGCCGATGCACTAGACTACGCACACTCCAGGGGAGTGTTGCATCGTGATGTCAAGCCGGGCAATATGCTGCTTATGGGATCGCACGTGGTACTCTCTGATTTTGGCGTAGCTGCCTTAATAGATGTCGAAACATCACATGTTCGTACTTCATTGGCCGGTTCACCAGCCTTTATGGCCCCTGAAGTATGGCGATTTTGCCCCGGTCGCTATTCCGATCAGTATGCCCTGGCAGTCACCTGCTTTCGCCTTCTAACTGGCAAGTATCCCTGGGATAACCCTGAAGGACGAGTCAAACAGTGGACACATCTACATAGTTTTGTGCCACCGCGCTCCTTGCATGATTATTGCCCAGAACTGCCGCTAAGTGTCGATCTTGTATTGCAACGAGCCTTGGCAAAGGATCCCCATGAACGCTATCCTTCGGTCGGTGCCTTTGCCTCTGATCTCCGTGCCGCGGAGAGCGATACACGGATATGCTTTATTCCACCTCACGTACAATTCCCTCCGCAACTACAACCTCAATCGGTGCCCCAGGCGCAGCCACCGATAATGGAAGTAGCAGATCAGGCACCACCTGTGGCGGTAGCGAGCCAGCCTGCGCCGATACAGACTCAGAAGCAGATATTGCTAACTGCTGAGCAGGAGACACATACAGATACGATGACAGCCAATGAATCAATGCTGACAAAAGAAGAAGAACAAGAGCATCTCGACGGGGAGACCGAATTATTAGTTACACCACGTAACCTCTGGGTGCCTCTCGCTTTTGCCCTCAATCTCTTCGTTTGCCTGTTGTTTGTTGCGCAAGCTGCATTCATGCGGGAAAACATCAGCACACTGCTTTACCTGTTCCTGGCTCTTTCTCCCAGTTTATGTGTAGGGCCGCTGCTGGCCTTTGGCTTTCGCCGTCTGCCTCATCCAACGCGCACGTGGGGTGTTTTGTGGGGTCTCCTCTTTGGCGTCTGCGATACTCTGCTATCGACTCTGCTCTGCTATGGTGGTACGGCATTGGTTTTGACGTTCCTCCAATGGGGGCATCAATGGCAGCGTTCCGGCGATGGTATAAGCATTTTCCTGCAAAATCTGCACACTTTGGGACCGATAGCCCTGCTGTTAGCGATTGTTGGACTATGGGTAACTGCAGTAGGTGGCGTCTGTATAGGTATGTTTAGCGCACGGGCTGCAAAAACAAAGCCCACAGGCCGCCGGTAATAACAACAGTATCAGGGAGGCGCCGCATGATGACCGCAAGGGTCATCACTACTATACTACGCCTTCACAGGCCGATTCATCCGTGTATAGTAGTGATGACCCTTGCGGTCATCATGCGGTGGGCGG
>WNGJ01010240.1_pt1 | contig 12964 bp, 5 predicted proteins | sample 5400611 | NCBI WGS metagenome assembly WNGJ01 (sample SAMN13153375, study PRJNA577476) | soil metagenome | isolation source: 40 cm soil or saprolite under Garry oak tree replicate 1 | place: USA:California | collected 2016-06-15
CCCCAGGCCGCGCCGCTCTTGGGACTCGAGATCGCGAGCGGCGCGCCGAACAGCGCGATCAGCAGGCAGATGAACGGAATCGCGATCTTGAGCGCGAGCTCGACCTGCAGCTTCTTGGCGTTCGAGCCGCTGCGCGTCAGCGCATCGATATAGCGCCGCAGCTCCCCGTAGCGCATTTCGTCCGGCGCCTTCGGCTCGGCGAGCAGGTCCACCGGGCGTTCCGTCATGGTGCGCGTCTGCAATGAATCGAACTCGAAGGCCCGCTCGCCCCCGGGCTCGTTGCCGGCCATATAGCGCAACGTCCCCCGCAGCAGCGTCCACCGCGGGCGCGGCGTGCCGCTGTCGCGGTAGATCGCGCGCTGCGCTGCCAACACGATCGTGGGATAAGCTGCGCCGGAGCCTTCGCGCTCCAGCATCAGGTCCGTCATTTCGTGCGTACGGAGCTCGAGCGCGCGAATCGCGTACACCCAGCCGCCGTCGGCGCGGTACACGAAGTTGTAGCGCGAGCTCGTGGACCGGATCGCCTTCTCGCCCAGCATCTCGAGGCGCCGCGACGTGGCGACGGGTGCGATCTCGCCGAGCAGCAAGCCGGCGATGAAGGCGGCGCCGGCCGCGCCGAACAGCGGGAGCACGAGCCGGTGGAACGAGATCCCCGACGCCTTCGCGGCCGTCAGCTCGGAATGCCGGCCGAGCGAGCCCACCGTAAAGACCGTCGCGAACAGCACCGAGACCGGCAGCACGAGAAACATCTTCTCGGGCAGGTCGAAGACGTACGACAGCGCCACAGCGCCCGGCTTGATCCCGCGCGCCATGTAGGTGTCGAGCTTGTCGGTCAGATCGATCACGATCGTGAGAATCGGAAAGCCGAGCAACGTGATGAGGAAGACGCGCAGCCACTCGCTGAGCAGGTACCGGTCCAGGGTCCGCAGCGTGATCTGCGGAATGCGGAACACCGCGCGCACGCTCACAGCCGAGCCCGAATCTTTCCCACCCACCCGAACAGCGCTTCCTTCAGCTCGTCCCAATCACCCCCGTGCGCCGTGCTGCCGGCGCGTCGCACGGAGAGGAGGAGCGGGATGCCGACGGCCAGGAAAATGAGATTCGGCGTCCACATCGCGAAGAACGGCGGCACGATGAGCCGGTCACCCAACTCCTCGCCGCCGATGAGGCCCACGTAGTACACCGAAAAGACCGCGAGGCTCGTGCCGATCACGAGTCCGACGCCGCCCCGCGGGTACCGAATCGCGAGCGGCATGCCGAGCAGCGCGAAGATCACGCAGGCGACGGAGATCGCCAGCTTCTTGTGAATCTCGACTTCGTAGATCGCGGCCCGCTGGCGCGCGGCCCGCAGCCGCTGGCTGTACGCCGACGGCGCCTGCGCGGTGTACGTGAGATTGGTGACCGTCCGCCGGGGCGATTGACGGGCCTGTGCCCCCTCCGCGGCCTCCGCGGCGCGGGGGGCAACCACGCGCTGGATCGCGTCGAGAAAGCGGCAGTACCGGCTCGGCGGCGGCGGTGTCGTGTCGATCGGAGGCGTCGGCAGCTGAGCGAGCTTCGCGACCCGGCGCAGCTCCGCCGACACCGCGGTGACCGCTTCGCGGCGGACCCGCGCGAGATCCTGGCGCGCGCGGGCGACCACGTCCTGCATCGCGCAGATCGTCATCTCGCGATCGCCGCGGTATTCGTCGTTCTTGGTCGCCTCGAACGTATTGCTGACGCCGGCGACCTTGATGCGATTGATCCCATAAAAGGTGCGGTTGAAATGCTGCGGATCGGTGCGCTTGATCTCGTGCATCTCGCCGTCGCGCAGCGTCAGGTAGAGATCGGTGCCGCCCTCGCCGTAGGCCATCCGGCCCGAGTCGGCCATGATGATCCGGCGCCGGTCGGGATCTTCCAGATCGTATATCGTCACATCCTTGAGGCCGTTGGTGGCGGGATCGATGCGGGCCGCGCGGAGGAAAAACTGCCCCGCCACGACTTCGTTGATTACCTGTTCCTTCAACTGAAACGTCGGCTTCTTACGCTGGATGTCGACGAGGAGCGTCCGCAGCTCGTGATTGGAGCGCGGCAGGATCTGGTCGTTCCAGAGGAATGCGATCAGTCCGATCGCCGTCGCCCCGCCGAGCACCGGCACGAGGATGCGGCCCACACTGATGCCGCTCGCCTTCATGGCCGTGACTTCGTTGTCGGCGGCGAGATGGCTGAACGTGTACAGCACCGCGACCAGCACGGCCATCGGCAGCGTCATCGCGACGATGAAGGGGATCGACAAGGCGAACACTTCGACGATGACGCCCCAGGGCAGGCCCTTGCCGACGAAGTTGCCGAACTGTTTCGCGATCTGATTGACGAGCATCGCGAACGTGAGTGCCGCGAGCGCGTAGAGGAGCGGGGGAATGTGTTGCCGCAGGATGTAACGGCTCAGGATGCGCACGGTTGGTCGCGCCATTATATTCGGAACCCCAAGTATCTACAAGGGATGCGGCGTCTCGCCCAGCTAGTGGTACTCGCCCTCACGCTCGTCGTACCCCGGGTTCAGGCGCAGGCTCCTGTGTACACGTTTGGCGTGCCACCACTCGTCCCGCCGCGCAATCCGGCACTCGCGCCCGGCGGCAGACTCGGCGTGCGCGTCCCGCCGTCGATCCTCGCGCGCGCCTGGGCCGAACGCATACTCGCGCAGCGGCCCCCCCTCTTCGGTGCGCCCCCGTCGGTCGCGGTAGCGACGCCGCCCATCGCCGCCGCAGTTCCCGCCGCCGCAGTTCCGTACGCAGATCTCGGGATGAACCTGAACCTTCGGCTCGAGCTGAAGGCAGACCAGTTCCGCAACCTGCGCTGTACTTCGCAGGAGCTGCAGGCGACCCTGTCGGGCTGCAGCTCGGGATTCCCGACGATCACGCCGAATCCGCAATACGCGATTCGCACCGCCGGGATCGTGGGCCAGCGACTGCACGTGGATGTGGACTTCGACAGCCAGCGCGAGTTCGACGCCAACAACAACATCCACGTCTGGTACGAGGGGTTGGAAGACGAATTCTTGCGGCGGGTGGAGGCCGGCAACGTGACCTTCCAGGCGCCGGCCTCGCGCTTCATCACCGCGGCAATTCCCGCCAACAACTTCGGCGTGCAGGCGATCGCCCAGGCCGGTCCGTTGGAGCTCCGCGCCATCCTCGCGCAGCAGAAGGGCAACGTCGTGAAGGACCGGTTCTACAGCGTCGGCGACGTCACGAGTCAGCCGCTCGATCGCGAGGCCCGCGATCTCGACTACGAGGCCGGCCGGTTCTTCTTCGTGATCGACCCCGCGGCGCTTCCCGGGTATCCCGCCGTCGACATCCTGCAGCTCGACCAGCTGCCGCGTCCCGATTCGCTCACCGTCGGCGCGCTGCGCGTCTATCGCCGGCGTGCGATCGCGCCCACGTCCAACGGGAACCAGAACGTGGGCGGCGTCCGCGCGGTCGCGTGCGGGCCCGGTCTCAGGGCGGTGGATTGCAGCGCGCAGCGCGAGGGTCCGTTCGAGTGGGAGGTCCTGCAGGAGGGCAAGGACTACTACGTCGATCCGACCGGTGCCTGGTTCGCCCTGGCCAACCGCCTCGATCAGAGCGACTACCTCGCCGTCTCGTACGTCACGGCGAGCGGCGCCGATTCGATCGGCACGATTCCGGTGGATGCGAGCCGCGACACGGCGAAGATCGATACCCTGCGGCTTGTGTATGACCCCAAGCCGGCGGTGAACGCCGCGTCACCGACGTTCCGCTTCGAGATCCGCAGCGCGTATCGCGTCGGCGGCCGCGAGATCGACCGCACCAGCGTCGATCTCAACTTGAGCGTGAACCAGCGTGAACGCAGCGCTGCCGGCAAGACCTACCTGGAGCTGCTGCGCGTCGCGTTGGAAAACGACCCGACCCAATTCGATCAATACAACCGTCTGTTCCCGCGCACCCGCGATCCGAACCAGGGCGATCCGGTGCGCGATCTGTTCATCGTATTCCCGCACCTCGCGCCGTTCGCCGATTCGACGAAGCTGACCGCTGCCGAGCGCAACGACTCGTTGTACCGCACCCCCCGCGTGTATCTCACTTCGCAGGGGCCGCCGTCGGTCTTCGCGCTGCGCCTCCACGCCGAGGCGACCGCCTCCGCCGACCGGTCGACCCTGTCGCTCAACAGTTTCCAGATCCGCGAGGGCAGCGAGCGCATCTACGTGGGCAACCGATTGCTCACCCGGGAACAGGACTACACGATCGATTACACGACGGGGCAGCTGCAATTCAAGAATCCCGACGCGCTGTTCCAGGGCGGCGTTTCGCAGGTGCGCGCGCAGTTCGAGGAGCGAGCCGCGTTCGCGCTTGCGCCGACGACCACGTACGGACTGTCGGCGCGCTACGACCTCGGCGCCACGGGGCAGGTGAACCTGCTCGGCATCTTCCAGAGCGAGCAAAGCACGTTCACCCGGCCGCCGCTCGGATTCGAACCGTCGTCCGGCTTCATTGGCGGCGTATCCACCCAGCTGCGCTTCCAGCCCGAGTGGCTGACGCGGTTCATGAACGCGCTTCCCGGCGTCAAGACGAGCGTGCCGTCCGCGCTGAGCGTGAATGGCGAGCTCGCGATCTCGAAGCCGTCGCCGAACCGCTTCGGCCAGGCCTACGTGGAGGAATTCGAGGGCGGATCGGCGCGCTCCATCATCCTCACCGACAACACGTGGCACTGGGGCAGCATCCCGACGTCGGTGCACGGCGTCGAGACGCTGGGGTTCAGCGGCGCCTTCGATCCCAACCAGGCGGCGTTCCTGACCTGGCAAAGCCTGCCCTACCGGATGAGCGGCGGGCAGCTCGCGCCGATCCAGTATCTGCCCCAGCAGATCGATCCCACGCTCCGCTTCACCGGCCAGGGGCAGGCTGCCGAGGCCGTGCTGTGGCTGACGTTGCAGCCGGACAGCGTGCTCGGGCTCGCCAACAACAGGCGTGGGTCGCCGACCTTCGGCCTGCCGAACTGGACGAGGGCCCCACAGAACGCGCCGCGGTGGCGTTCGATCACGCAAACGCTCTCGGCCACGGGCGTCGATCTCTCGCGGGTCGAGTTCCTGGAGTTCTGGGTCTGGGAAGATGCCGCGCGCACCGCTCAGGCCAATGGCGCCACCGTGCTGTTCGATTTCGGGGGCGTCTTCGAGGATGCCATCGCCTTCACGCCGACGTCGTTTACCGTGAGCGCCGAGGGCGACACGACGTATGCCGGCATCAGGCGCACGGGCGTGGGTCGGCTCGACGACGAACGCGATCCCCGCACGCACACCTGGAGCGCGACGCTCAACGACGAGGGCATCCTCTCCGACCGCGTGGTGGACGGCATCCTCGATTCCACGCGCGGGGTGGTGATCGACACGCTGCCGCTCTGTTCCGCCACCGAAAACGGGCAACTCGTGCCGTACGCGCTGGGCGACATTCGGTCGCGCTGCGGCCGCCACAACAACGCCGTCGACACAGAGGATCAGGACGGCGACTTCGCGCTCGATTCGGTCGCCGGGGTGCGGACGTCGGAGAGCTTCGTGCGCTACGCGTTCCCGATCGGCGATCCGCGCTACTTCGTCCGCGACGGCGGCAGGGATCCGGATGGTGCAGGGTGGCGTCTATATCGAATTCCATTCCGCACCGACACGCTGCAGATCGGTACGCCGAGCCTGCGGCAGGTCCAGGCGCTTCGGATTACCGTCGTCGCTCCGGCGCCGGTCGGCCCCGAAGCCGCGCTGCCCTTTGCGCTGTCTCGCGTGCGGCTCGTCGGGAGCTCCTGGGTCAAGCGCAGCGACACGCCGATCGCCGGCATCGGTGGCGATCGCGGCACTGGGCTCGGCGAGGTGGTCGCGTCGGTCGTCAGCACGGAGAACCAGGACCTCGGCTACACCTCGCCGCCCGGTGTCACCGACGAGGCCGGTCGCCGCGATGCGGCGTTTCAGATCGGGGCGGCCGAGATCAACGAGCGGTCCATGCGCGTACTCGCGCGCGGGCTCGCGCTGGGCCAGAGAGCCGAAGCGTATCTCCGCTTCACGACCGAGGGCGACAAGAACTTCCTGAAGTATCGGACGCTGCGCGTCTGGGCGCGCGGGCGCGGCCCGGGGTGGGAGGAGGGCGATCTCGAGTTCTTCATCAAGGCGGGGAAGGATCAGGACAACTTCTACATGTACCACACGCCCGCCCGCACGACCTCCTGGGAGCCCGAGGTCGTGGTGCAGTTCGAGCGCTGGCTGATCCTCCGCGCGCGCATCGAGCAGGCGTGGCTGCGCGGCGACACGGCACAGATCTATCCCGGCTGCCCCGACTCCTCACTCCTGACTCCCGACTCCTCCTACGTCATGTGCGACGGCCCGTACATCGCCCACGTGCGTGATCCGGGGACCGCGCCACCCAACCTGTCACGTGTCCAGGAGATTGCGGCGGGAATGTGGCGAGTCGGAACCAGCGTGGTCGTGGATCCGGGGGAGCTCTGGGTCGACGATATCCGTTTGGGCGACGTCGTGCGTGAGATGGGCGCGGCGGGTGCGATCGATATCGCCGTGGCCGCTGCCGATGTCGCCGATCTCGCCATCAGCGTGTCGCGGCGCGACGGGCAGTTTCGCCAGCTGACCGACGATCCGTCGTATGTGACGGACAACAGCGCCAACATCAGCGGCACGCTGCGCGTGGACCGGTTCCTCCCCGATCGCTGGGGACTCTCCGTGCCGGTGACGTTCCAACGCAGTCTCATCGCCAGCGATCCCTTCTATCTCAGCGGCACGGACCTGCGGGCCGACGCCCTGCAGGGCCTCCGGACCCCGCGCACGAGCTCTGCGAGCTACGCATTTTCGGCCCGGCGAATCCGCCAGGCGAGCAAAGGCATCGCGCGCTGGTTGCTCGACCCGGTCTCGCTGTTCGGATCGTACGCGAACGGCGATACGCGCACGTCGTTGTCGCGCGCGAACGGCTCGAGCTACGCCTTTAGCCTCGACTATACGATGGCGCCGAACGCCTCGGTCGTCCGGGTCGGCGGCAACGTGCTGCGGCTCAATCCTTCACGGATCCATTTCCGCAGCGGGATGGTGGGCACCGATGCGGAACGCTTCACCTTCCTCGTGCCGATTCAGTCAGCGAGGGACACCGCGCCTCCGGCCGTCTCGCAGACCCGCGCGTGGCAGAACGCGGGCGGCGTACAGCTGACACCCATGGCGGGCTTGCAGCTCGGCGTCGATGCCGTCTCCACTCGCGATCTCCGCGATTACGGCGACTCGACCACGATGGGCCGGCTGATCCGGCAGCAACACGCGTCGTTGTTCGGCAATGACGTCGGTCTGGAGACGCAGCGCCTGGTCACGACGTCGCTATCTTTGACTCCGCGGGTGGGCACCTGGATTCGGCCGCGGGCGTCCGTCGGCTCGTCGTTCGCGTTCACGCGCGACCCCAACGCTCGCGAGCCGCGGCGAGCGGAGGGCGATACCGCAGGACCGTTCCGGGTGCCGGCGGCGTTCAGCAACGCGCGCCGCTTCGAGACCGGCGCGCAGCTCGACACGCGCCGTCTGGCGCAGGCCGTCTTTGGTGACTCGTCCGGCGCGGCGCGCTGGCTCGGCCACATCACCGGTCTCGACGTGACCTACAGCGCGCAGCAGGGGTCGGTGTTCAGCCGGGCAACGGAGACGCCGAACGCGGGCTACCAGCTGGCGCTGGGGGGATTCGACGCGTTCCGGCAGGTCGATGGCCAGCTTGCCACGTCGGCGACGCAGACCACCAGCCTGTCTACCGGCGGGGTCGCGGTCCTGCCGCTCGGCCTGCGCGCCAATGCGACCTACCGTCTCACCCGCGGCATCATCTGGACCCTGCGGGCTGAGGAGCAGGTTCCGATTCGCAGCCGGACGCAGGAGTGGCCCAATGGGACGATCAGCTGGTCGTTCTCGCCGCGGCAATTCGTCGGTCGGCTGCTGTCGAACGTCAACGCCCGGGTGGGTTATCGTCGCGCGGAATCGATCAACGAACAGCCGACGTTCGGTGTGGCGATCCCGGGTGGTATTGCCGTGAACAGCACGATCGACAGAGTGTTGACGCCATCGGCGTCGGTCACGTGGGCGGGTGGTGTCTTCACGACGTTCGATATGTCGCGCACCACATCGGATCGGTTCAGCGCCGGTAACCTGTTTCGGACTGTGCGTGATGCGCATAACGCCACCGTCACGTTCTCGTTCCGGCCTCCAACGAAGGGCCGCTGGCGTTCCAACATTCGCACCACGGCGGGGTATTCCGTGGCGGCCAATACGACCTGCTTGCGGCGAGCAGGGCAGGACGTCTGCGTGCCGTATGTGGACAGCAAGCAAACGCAGGCTCAGCTTACGATGGACACCGACCTGCCGAGCAACATGAGCGCGGGACTGCAGATGGCTTACGTCCTCAACGAGGAGCGCCAAACGAACCGCAAGATCTCGCAGTTTGTCATCACGGCGTTCGTCCAACTTTCCACCAGCGTGGGGCAAATCCGATGAGACGGTGCGTGGTGCGTCGTGCGTGGTGCGTGGGAATCGCGTTCGCGCTGGCGTGCCAGGCGCGCGCTGGGGGCGGGAATGCGAGCGATACAAAGGGGAATCGGGAGTTCAACGGTCATGCGGCATTCACGTACGTCGAACAGCAGATGGCGTTTGGCCCGCGGATTCCCAACACGCCGGGGCACGAGAAAATGGGCGATTGGTTGTTGTCGACCCTGCGGGCCCGCGCCGACACGGTCAGCGTGCAGGACTTCCGCTGGACCACGAAAAAGGGCGCGCAGCTGCGCCTGCGCAATTTCTTCGCGCGGTTTCGGCCGCAGGCGACCGACCGGGTCTTGTTCCTGGCGCACTGGGACACTCGACCGTTCGCTGACAAGAGCCAGAACCTGGGGCAGCAGCGCATGCCCGTGCCGGGGGCGAACGACGGTGCCTCAGGCGTGGCGGTCTTGCTCGGACTTGCGGACGTGCTGAAAACGACGCCGCCCACGATCGGCGTGGATCTGTTGTTTGTGGACGGAGAGGACTACGGCGATTTCAACGATTCCACGGAGACGCTGATCGGCACGCGGTACTTCGCCAAACATCAGCCACGTGGCTACACGACCCTGTATGCGGTCCTGCTCGACATGGTCGGCGACAAGGACCTGCAGTTCTATCAGGAGGGTTACTCGATGGCGGCCGCGCCAGAGGTCGTGCAGCGCGTCTGGCAGACGGCGGATCGGCTCGGCTATTCCAAGGTGTTCATTGCCCGTGCGGGCCAGACCCTGATCGACGACCATGTGCCGCTCCAGCAGGCGGGCATCAGGGCAATCGATGTGATCGACTTTGATTTCCCGTATCACCACACGACGGAAGACACGATCGATAAGGTCAGTGCCGAAAGTCTGCAGATTGTTGGTGATGTCGCCGTTGCTTTGGTACGACAGTAACTGAATTCCTCTCGTATTTTGGGTTGCATGGATGATCGGCGTGCCGCGTTGCTGCTTGCCTGTCTCGCATTAGCGGGAGCCGGCGTCCGGCATTTCCTTGCTCCGTCGCCTTCGTCTCCTCCGGGCGACGTGCAGCTCCAATCCTCCTCGGCTCCGCGTGACAATGCGCTGCGCGAAACCGCCCGGCGCGCGGCGCAACTAGCCCGTCCCCTCTTGCCGGGTGAGCGCATCGATCTCGATCTCGCCGACGTGAGCGAAATCACACGACTGCCGCGCGTCGGACCGGGACTCGCGCAGCGGATCGTCGCGTGGCGCACTGAGCACGGTCCATTTGGCAGTCTCAGCCGACTCGACAGCGTCTCGGGTGTCGGCCCGAAATTGCTCGACGCCGTCCTCCCTTTTGTGTCGTTTTCGGGGATTCCGGCCTCAAAACCTTGACCGGCTTGGCACCGAAACACATTTTAGGCCTTCAATTTCAATGAGTTGCGTACGGCGAGCGTTGCCCTTACCCAAGACAAGCTTGGTGAGATCCTCCTCCGCGAGGGTCTGATCACCCAGGAACAGCTCAGGAAGGCCCTTCTGGAGCAGAAGCGGGAAGGCCGGACCCTGACCGTGGCCATCGCCGATCCCAATAACGTGGCGGCGATCGAGGACATCAAGTTCATCACACGCTGCGACGTCTTCCCGGTCATCGCCGGCGAATACACGCTGCGCAACGCGATCGAGCGCTACTACCAGCAGTCCGACGCCCAGCTCCAGACGCTGCTCAAGTCGGTGGAGGCGGCGGAGGACCTCGAGGTTGTCGAGGACGAGCAGGACGAAGACGTCAAGGCGCAGGACCTGGCCGACGACGCTCCCGTGGTCAAGCTCATAAACGGCTTGCTCACGGACGCGGTGAAGCGCGGCGCCTCCGACATCCACATCGAGCCGTTCGAGCACGAGATGCGGGTGCGCTATCGCGTCGACGGCGCGCTGCACGAAGTGATGAAGCCGCCGGTGAAGATGCGGGCCGCCCTCACGTCGCGCGTGAAGATCATGGCACAGCTCAACATCGCCGAGCGGCGCGTCCCGCAGGACGGGCGCATCAAGCTAAAGATGGGCGCGCGCGTGATCGACTTCCGCGTCTCGACGCTGCCCGTACTGTTCGGCGAGAAGATCGTGCTGCGTATTCTCGACAAGGGCAACCTGACGCTCGACCTGAAGACTTTCGGCTTCGAGCCCAAGTCGGAGGAGAATCTCCTCAAGGCCATCCTCAATCCGTACGGCATGGTGCTGGTGACGGGGCCCACAGGATCTGGGAAGACGACGACGTTATACTCGGCGCTGTCGCGGATCAATCAGATCGACGTGAACATCATGACCGCCGAAGATCCGGTCGAATACAACCTGCTCGGGATCAATCAGGTCCTCGTGCGGAACGAAGTCGGGATGACGTTCGCGGCGGCGCTGAAGGCGTTCCTGCGCCAGGACCCGAACATCATCATGGTCGGCGAGATCCGCGACCTCGAGACCGGCTCGATTGCCATCAAGGCGGCACTCACGGGCCATCTGGTGCTCTCGACGCTGCACACCAACGACGCCCCGTCGACCATCACCCGCATGGTGGACATGGGCATCGAGCCGTTCAACGTCGCCAGCGCCGTCAACCTGATCGTCGCGCAGCGCCTGGTGCGCCGCGTTTGCAAAGAGTGCAAACAGCAGCACGAGTACACGCCCGAGGAGATGCACGCGTTCGCAATCGACAAGAAGGAAGGCCCATTCTTCAAGGGCGCCGGCTGCGATACCTGCGTCGGGACGGGCTATAAGGGCCGCCAGGGACTCTACGAGGTCATGGCGCTGACGAGTCCGCTCCGCCGCGAGATCCTGAAAGGCGCCTCGACCGAGGAGCTGCGCGACCTCGCGGTGAAAGAAGGCATGCTGACGCTGCGCATGGACGGCATGCTGAAGGTCAAGAAGGGCGTGACTACGCTCGAAGAAGTCGTGAAAGAAACCGCAGCCGGATAAGGAGAGGAAGCAATGCCAGTCAACCTCCGCGCGCTCCTCGAGGAGATGATCGAGAAGGACGCTTCCGACCTCCACCTCGTGGCGGGCGAGCGCCCCAAGCTCCGCGTGGACGGCGATATCGTGAGCGCCTCCAGCGAAGAAGTCATGACGCCCAAGGACACCCTGTCGCTCGCGTACTCGGTGCTCACCGAGAATCAGAAGAAACGCTTCGAGACCGAGAGCGAGCTCGACTTTTCGTTCGGCATCCAGAACCTGGCGCGGTTCCGCGGCAACGTGTTCAAACAGCGCGGCTGCGTGTCGGTCGTCATCCGGCAAATTCCGTTCAACGTGAAGACGTTCAGCGAGCTGGGGCTGCCCAACGTGGTGGCGCAGCTCGCCGACCGTCCCCGCGGGCTCGTGCTGATCACGGGCCCCACGGGCTCGGGCAAGAGCACCACGCTGGCCGCGATGATTGACAAGATCAACAAGGAGCTGAAAGGCCACATCATCACGGTGGAGGACCCGATCGAGTTCATCCACCGCCACCAGTCTTGCATCGTCAATCAGCGCGAAGTGGGGACCGATACCAACAGCTTCCAGGCCGCGCTCAAATACGCGCTGCGGCAGGACCCCGACGTCGTGCTGGTCGGCGAAATGCGCGATCTCGACACGATTCAGGCGGCGCTCACCATCGCGGAGACGGGGCACCTGGCGTTCGCCACGCTCCATACGAACTCCGCCGCCGAGTCGATCAACCGTATCATCGACGTCTTCCCGTCGCACCAGCAGTCGCAGGTCCGCGCGCAGCTCGCGTTCGTGCTCGAGGGCGTGCTGACGCAGACGCTGCTGCAGCGGGCCAAGGGCCGCGGCCGCGTCATGGCCGCCGAGATCATGATCTGCACGCCCGCCATTCGCGCCCTGATCCGCGACGACAAGGTCCACCAGATCGAGTCGTCGATGCAGGCCGGGAAGAAGTACGGCATGCAGACCCTGAATGACGCGCTCTACCAGCTGTACATGGGCCGCGAAGTCACGAAAGACGAATGCTTGCGGGTGACGTCCAAGCCCAATGATTTCCTGCGGTCCATCGGCGAAACGCCCCCGGACGAGAAGGACGGTCCACCGGTCGTGGGCGCGACGCCGAAAGGGGCCCCACCAAAGGTCGCCGTGCGCCCGTGAGGCGCGGCGCGGAGGAATAAAGTATGCCGGTCTTTGAATACACAGCGCGCAACATGAAGGGCGATCTCGTCCGCGATAAGATCGACCTCGCGTCGCGTGACGACGTCATTGCCCACCTGCGCAAGAACCGCATGATCGTGGTGCAGGTCCGCGAAGCGAAGGGGAAGGGCGGCGGGATCGCCGACTTCTTCAAGGCGGGCGTGAAGACGCGCGATGTCGTGATCTTCACCCGGCAGTTCGCCACCATGATCAACTCCGGGCTGCCGCTGGTGCAGGCGCTCGACATTCTGTCGCAGCAGACCGAGAACAAGGTGCTGGCGGACGTGACCCGCGCGGTCGTGTACGACGTCGAAAGCGGCCACACGCTCGCCGACGCGCTGCGCAA
>WNGJ01022186.1_pt1 | contig 12964 bp, 10 predicted proteins | sample 5400611 | NCBI WGS metagenome assembly WNGJ01 (sample SAMN13153375, study PRJNA577476) | soil metagenome | isolation source: 40 cm soil or saprolite under Garry oak tree replicate 1 | place: USA:California | collected 2016-06-15
GAGGACGAACAGGACCGGACCCTGCGCCGGCACGCGCTCGCTGCCCGAGACCTCGATGCGGCGGAAGAAGATCCGCAGCACCAGCGCGAACAGGGCGCGGAGCGCCCTCCTCAGGACCGCGCTCCGCGCCAGGCGGCGTACGTCCAAATCGCCCCGCTCACGAGCAGGGCGACGGGAATGATCAGCACGGCGCGCTCGAGCGACGTCGCATCCGAAATCGCGCCGATCAACGAGGGCGAGGGCACGTCGCCCAGCACGTGGATCGCGAAGATGCTCATCGCCACCGCGGTCGCCCGGATCTCGGGAGGCACGACGTTCACGATCGCGGAGTTCACCGGCCCGGTGGACGCGAACAGCAGCAGCTGCGCCGTGACAATGGCGGTCCAGTAGACCGCCGGGACGACGGAGGTGAGTCCCACCAGCGCGAGCGGCGCGGCGATCAACGTCGCGACGCCCGAGACCCAAAGATAGGACTGCTTCGTGACGGGCAGCAGCCGGTCGCTGAGCCAGCCCCCCAGCGCGATCCCGAGCAGTCCCGTCGCGATCACCACGCCCGCGAATCCGACGGAGGCGTGGCCTTCGGAGAGCCCGCGCACCCGCTCGAGGAACTTCACGACGTAGAGCGCCATCCCACCCAACGCGAACGTGTAGGCGGCGTAGCCCAGCACGGTGAGGACGTACGGGCGATTGCGCAGCAGGGCGGCGTACGCCGCGCGCGCGCCGCGCGCTGCGCTGCGCGCCGTGCCGAACTCCGCCTCGTCCATCGCGCCGCGGGGCGGGTCGTAAAGCCGCAGGGCGAGGAAGGCGAGGACGAGGCCGGGGGCGCCCGCCACGACGAACGCGCTGCGCCACCCGAAATGGACGTCCATGAGGCCGCCGATCGCGAGGCCCAGCCCGAAGCCGACCGGGATCGCCAGGAAGAACACCCCGAACACGCGGCCGCGGAATTCCTTGCGGAACAGGTCCGCGAGCAGGCTGGGCGCGATCGTGCCGTAGGCCGCCTCGCCGACGCCGACCAGGGCGCGGGCCGCCAGCAGGCTCGCGAAGCTCCACGCCAGGCCGCCCAGCGCCGTCGCCACGCTCCAGATCGCGACGCCGAGGGCGATGAGCCGGGTGCGCGAGCGCGTGTCGCCCAGCGCGCCAAAGAACGGCGCCGTCAACATGTAGACGACAATGAACCCGCTGCCCAGCAGCCCGTATTGGAAGTCGCTCAGGTGGAGCGTCGAGTGGCGCAGCGTCTCGGAGATGGCCGCGATGATGTAGCGGTCGATGTAATTGAAGAGGTTGATCAGGGTGAGGACGGCAAGCCCGCGCCGGGCCAGCCGGGCGACGTCGAGCGGGGGGAGGGGAGGAGGAACCCCGAGCGCCATGGGTCGCAATATGGGCGGCGCCGCGCCTTCCTGCGAATCGACTAGCCTGCCAGCGCCCGCCGCGTCGCTTGGTAACCCGCCTCCACGTATTGCTCGAGCCGTTCCACGGCCAGCGTCGCGTCGCGCTCGGCGACGGCCCGCACGTACACGAGCCGCGGGCCATCCTTTGGCCAATCGGCGACGGCCCGCTCGGCCTGGACGGCCATCATGATTCGCTCAGCCTCACCATGCGCGCGCACTAGACCAGGAATGCGTGTGACGGCCTCTGCCGGCGCGGGAACTTCGTCAAACCCCGGCCCGACATTCACCGCCACGACCAAATCGGCGCTCAATGCGCGCGCGGGGTCGAGGGGGAGCACGGCGCGGAGGCCCCCGTCGGCGAGGCGACGGCCGTCGAGCTCTAACGGCGGGAAGTACAGAGGCAGGGCGCAGGATGCATAGAGCGCGTCGTGTAGGTCGATGCCCCCCTTGAACACCACGAGCTCCCCGCTGTCCAGGTCCGTGGCCGTCACCGCCAAGGGAATCTTCAGGTGCTCGAATCGCTTGGCGGGGACCAGCCGCTCGATCGTGCGGCGCAACGGCGCGGCGGGAAACAGGCTGCGCGCGAACATCCCCTTCACGAGGGCGAGCGGATTAAAGGGGGCAACGTCCTTGCGCCGCAGGCTCAAGGAGCGGCGGCGCACTTCCTCGAACGGCACCCCCGCGGCGAGCGCCGCGCCGATGACGGCCCCCATCGAGGTAGCGACGATGTGATCGGGTTCGAGATTGGCCTGCTGCAGCGCCCGAAACGCGCCGGCGTGGGCTAACGCTTTAGCGCCGCCCCCGGAGAAGACCGCGACGACTTTTATTCGCCCCGTCCTTGATCGTAGCGACGCTCCATCACCCGGGTGGCGCGCCGCTTCGCCGCGCGGTCGTAGCGCCGTTTTTCGTCCGGCGTCTCGGGGACGATGGGGGGGACGGCGGTGGGGCGGCCGTTGGCGTCCAGCGCCACGTACGTCACATAGCAGGAGTTGGTGTGGCGCTTGTCGCCGGTGATCAGCTGCTCGGCGATGATCTTGACCCCGACCTCCATGGACGTCTTGCCGGCGTAGTTCACGCGCGCAAACCCGGTGATCAGCTCGCCCACGTGGATCGGCTCGCGAAAGTCGACCTTGTCGACCGAAACGGTGACGCACTCCTTGTGGGAGTGACGGATGGCGCACACCGCGGCGATCCGGTCCACCAGCGACAGGATCACGCCGCCGAACACGTTCCCCATGATGTTGGCGTGCTGCGGCATCATCAGCTCGGACATCACCGTCTCGGATTCCTTGGGGTGACGCGGTTTCAAGGCAGGCGGCATCTAGTAGTCCACCGGCCGAAGGTAGAACTCGCCGATCGCCGTCTGCGACAGCACGGCGACGGTGGGCAGCCGCCGCTTCCAATGCGTGGAGTCGAGGCGCTTCCGCACGGCGGCCACGACGGCCGGATCGAACCCGCGCGCCACGATCTCCTCCGGCGCGTGGCCGCGGATCAGGTAATAGAGGATAGGGTCCGCTTCCTGGTACTTGAACCCGTAGTCCTGCTCGGTGCGCTGCCCCGGCACGAGGTCGGGCGTGGCCGGCTTCGAGAGGATCACGTCCGGCACGCCGACGTGCCGCGCCAGCGCCCACACCTGCGTCTTGAAGAGATCGCCCAACGGATTGACCGGGGGCGCGTCGTCGGCGTGCCAGGTGAAGTAGCCGAGCAGCCGCTCCGACTTGTTGCCGGTCCCGATCGGGAGGGCGTGGTACTTCGCGGAGAGATCGAACAGCACGATCATCCGCTCGCGCGCCATGACGTTGCCGCGCCGCGTGGCGTCGGGATCGCCGAACCGCTGCGCCTCGGCGAGATAGCCGTCCACCGCCGGCGTGATGTCCACCGTGACCGACTCGATGCCCAGCGTGTCGATCACGAGCTGCGCGTGCGACAGGCTCTCCGGGCTCGAGGTGCGATACGGCATGCGCACGCCGATCACGTTTTCCTTGCCGAGCGCATCGGCCGCGAGAAACGCGGTGAGCGAGGAATCGACGCCCCCGGACACGCCCACGAGTCCCTTGGTGAAGCCGCGGCGGCGCACGATCTCGTCCTTCAAAAAGCTGACGAGCCACTTGTGCGCCAGCTCGGCGTCGATGTGGAGCGGATCTTCGGCTATCTCGCCTCGTCCGAATACAGGAGTGGGGACGGGGGACGCGGGACGGGGGACGGGGGACTTCGCTCCGTTCCCGGCCGGATCGAACTTGACCTTCGGAGCCTTGCCCGTCCCTCGTCCCCCGTCCCCCGTCCCCTTAAGTCCTTTCGTGAGCACCGGCAGCGCGCTGCGCAGATCGGCGAGAAGGGGTGAGTCCGCGCGCGCGTCGGTGAGCGCATCGAGATCGAGATCGGCGGTGAGCAGAGCCTCTTCGAAGAGCGGTCCACGCACCAGGACATTCCCCATCGGGTCGATTAGGGCGGAAGCACCCGGGAACCCCTTCCCTCCCTCGAAGCCGACGAGGTTCGCCAGCGCGACGAATACGCCGTGCTCCTCGGCGATGCCGCGCACGATCCGCTCCCAGCGAATCACCGACGCGGGCAGCCGCGAGCCGTCTTCGTCCATGCCGCTGCCCCGCGCCGGCGACGTCGCCGCGCGCCCGCCCCAGCTCGTGGCGAAGGCGCGCACCCCCTCCTGCCCGCGATCGACGAACCGCTCCTCATCGAATACGCCGTAGGTCGGCAGGAATACTTTGCGGTGCACGTGCCGCACGTCAGGGTCGGCAGGTCCGAACGTGGCGTAGAGGCAGGAGTTGTGAATGTGATTCTGGAATCTCTCGTAGAAACCGACGGCGACATCGATCGCAGGCCCCTGGTACAGCCCGGCGAGATCCCGCACCAGCGTCCCCGCCGTCACGGCGACTTCTTTCACGCCTCCCTCGACGAAGTACCCGGATGTTGCCGTCTCGGGGAAGACGAGGAGGTCGGGTTTGGGATCGAGTTTGGCGGCCTGGGCGATCACGCCGCCGATGCGCGCCACGTTTCCCGCGTAATCGCCCTTGGTGGGGCGGAACTGGGAAATGGCGAGGCGCACGCGCGGCATGGGGGAAAGATACGCTAGTGCCGCACCTTGAGCTTCCGCAGCCGCACCTGGGCGTCGGCGCTCAGTTCCGGATCGGTGCCGACCGCGATCACTGCCTCGAGATCGCGGCGCCCCCCGGCGCTGTCCCCCATTCCCAAGCGGAGAATCCCGCGGTTTGAGAGCGCGACGACGAGGCGCGGGTCGCGCGCCAGCGCCGCGTCGAAGCTCGCGAGCGCCGAGTCGGACTGGTGGAGATGCTGGAACGCCATCCCCAGGTTGTTGTGGGCGGTGGCGCTGCCGCCGCCGGTCGTGACGGCGACGCGCCCGTGGACGAGCGCGCTGTCGTACTGGCCCTTCCGGTCGAACGCGTTGGACATGTTCACGTGGGGCTCGCGCAGCTTCGGCCCGTACACCAGCGCGGTCCGGAAATCCGCGAGGGCGCTGTCGAGATCGCCCTGGCGCAGCCGCACCATGCCGCGGTTGTTGTAGGCCTGGGCATACGACGGATTCGCCTCGAGCGCCGCGTTGAAATCTTCGAGCGCGCGATCGTCGTCGCCGAAGTGGTAGCGCGCCAGGCCGCGGTTCGAGAGCGCGATCGCCTCGCCCGGCTTGAGCCGCAGTGCTTGGTTGTAGTCGGCGATCGCCTCCTTGAACGCGCCGAGGCCGTCGTGCACCATGCCGCGATTGTTGTACGCGGGCCAGAGGTTCGGGGCTTTGCGGATCGCGCTGTCCAGGTCGGGCAGGGCGTCGTCGTAGCGTCTCAGGTACAGCTCCGCCAGGCCGCGATCGTTGTAGGCGACGGCCATGTTCGGATCGAGCCGCAACGCTTTCGTGAACAACTCGATCGCGGGCTCGTAGTTACCCGCGTCGAGCTCGACGCGTCCCCGGCCGTACGTCATGCGCGCGGGCACGCCGGCCATGTCGCAGCCGAGCAGGGCAACTCCCAGCGCGGCGATGAGCATTCGACCGTTCATGGTCATCCTTTCACCACCCAGCTCAGCGCCCACATCCCCGCCAGCACCGCCGCCGTCGCCAGCGCCAAGGATGGCTGCGCGTACGCGGACCCCACGAACAGCGCCGCGTACATCAGGATGAAGAACGCCGGGAGAAATGGATAGAACGGCGCGCGGAACGGTGCCTCGGGCTGTCGCGCCCGCAGCCGGAACAGCGCCGCGACGCTGAAGCCGTCGATCACCAGGACGATGAGGATCGCGAGCGCGAGCAGCATGCCGAACTGGCCGGTGGCCGCGAGAGCGCCCGCCACGATGCCGACGACGACCATTGCCGGTCCCGGCGTGCCCCCCGCGTTCACCCGCGCCAGGGCCGCGGGCAACAGCCCCTCACGAGCCATGCCGAACAAGACGCGCGGCGTCACGAACACGTTCCCGTTGAGTGACGCGAGCACGACGAGGAGCGCGAGCACCGTAATCACCGTGTCGCCCCTGGGTCCGAAGATCGCCGCGGCGGCGTCGCCCGCGACGAGCTTCGACGCGGCCACCTGCTCGAACGGCAACACGTGCAGGAACGCGGCGTTGAGCAGCAGATAGAGGCCCGTGACCACGGCGATGCCAAGCAGAAAGACACGGGGCAGCGTCCGCTCCGGCTCGACGACCTCTTCCGCGATCTTGGCGGCCTCGACGGACCCGTAGTAGGTCCAGATCACCGCCTGCAGCGCGACGGCGAGTTTGCCCCACACGGCGAGGCCCCGCGGCGCATCGGCGAGCGCGCCGTGCCATCCGACGCCATGCCCGGCCGCGAACGCGATCACCACGACGCCGCCGAGCGCCAGGATCTTGGCGGTGACTCGCCCGCGGCGACGCCGATCGCCGCGATCGCCGCCGGGTAGAGCACCAGGCCTTCGACCCCGCCGATCACGAACGCCGCGCGCGGCCCGAACGCCTCGCGGGCATAGACGTACTTCCCGCCGGCCTTGGGGAGGCGCGTGGCGAGCTCGGCGAAGATCAACGCGGCGAGAAACGCCAGCGCCCCGCCCAACACCCACGCCACGAACGTGAGCCAGGGACGGCCCAGCTGCGCGGCGATGAGGCCGGGCGTGCGGAAGATCCCCGCGCCCACCACGACGCCGACGACCATGGTGAGACCGTCGAATAAACGAAGCGACCGTTTCAGCTCGGTACTCACAGCCGAAACGGTCGCTCGGGAGCAGCGGTTACGCCAGGGCGATCAGTGCCTACCTAGCGCGGCCGCCAACGCGCGAAGACCGCCGCGCCGCGCGGCGTTCGCGAGCCGTACGCGGCTTTCAAGGAACCTGGGATCACACCGATGGAGCCGCGAACGCCGAGCCCCCACTCCCCACGCCCCACTCCCCACGCCTTCAGGTATCCGAGCACGACCGAGCCGACATCGTACGCCCCCGCAGCAACGACCAGGTCCTCCCCGGTTTTCCGTACGTACTCCACGCGCGTAAACAGGTGGTGTCCACCCAGCACTTCAAGATCGCCCTCGGCCAGGAGGCTGTGCCTTGTGCCGTTGGCTCCCCAGACAAACGCGGCGTTGAGGCGGCCTTGAGCAGTGAGCACCGCGGCGCCGTAGCGATGCATCGATTCAGAAGGGTGGAGCTCTTCAGGCGTGGCGAGATAGGCGTACCAGGCCGACAGGCTCCAGCGAGCGCAGGGATTCGCGGCGACGCGCACACTGTAGGAGTCGATCTTGCGAAAGTCGAAGTCGGTGCGGACGGCGTCGGGCTCGCGCCCGTTGAACGCCGATGCTTCGACTTTCACAGAGTGACTGAACAGACCCGCGGTCACCGCGCCGTAGGTGATGTGTGTCGCGTCCTGCCAATGATGGCCCAGGGGGGCGAAGGGATCGCTCTGGGCCGAGGGTCGGTGCTGGAACGCCGGCGGACCGACAGCGGGCTCGCCCACCGCCGCGACGTAGAACGACGCGGCGAGATTGGCGGCGAGAGGTCGCTCCCACAACGCCGCCAGCTCGATCCACAGGTCGTGCGGGTGCTGGCGGTCGACGAGCGGCGCGCCCTTGTAGCTCTCGCCCGACTGCAGCAGCAGCGGGTAGCCGCGGGGACCGACGGTCCACGGCTCGGCGCTGGCCATGACGCGCAGCGCGACCTCGCCGCCGCCGAAGGGTCGCGTTGCCGTGAGCATCCCCCAGTTGATCACGTTGAATTGATCGCTGCCGCGCGGCCCGCCTTGGGTGTCGTACAGCGGCGCGACGATGCCGTGAACCATCAGACTCCAGTTCCCCGCGCGGAAATGTGCGGCGTGCATCGGTGATGAATCAGGGAGCCAGGCGGTTCCGGAACCGGCCCGCGCGTCGGGCATGCCGAGCACGTTCGCTCCCATCGGCATGGGCATGTCGTGGCCTGGGTGCTGGGCGAACAGCAGACTCGGCAGGAGAAGGACGGTGGGTACGAGCGGTCGAGTCACTTCCTCAATTCACTGAGGGCCAGCGCGACGCCGTTCGTCCATCCAAATCCGTCCTGCGTCGGGTACTCTCCGCCGCCGGCGCGCCGCTGTAGGTCGACCACGTCGTACTTCTCGGTCATGCGCCCGGTGGACCGATAGGTGCGCCGGTTCAGGGCGAGCCACCGGTCACGCGCCTTGTCGGCGAGGTCCGCGCGGCCGTAACGGCGCACTCCCTCGATCGCCAGCCACTGCAGCGGTGGCCACCCGTTGGGCGCGTCCCACTGCTGCCCTGACGCGATGAGGGTGGTGACGAACCCGCCGGGCTTCAAGAATTCCGCCTCGAGCCGCGCGGCGACGCGCCTCCCGTCGAGGTCGTCGGCGAGTCCGAAATAGAGCAGATACGCGGCCGCCAGGGTGGGACGATCCATCACGCGTTCGCCGCTGCGCCAGCGGACGTCGTAGAAGAATCCACTGAAGCGATCCCACGCGATGTCGACCAACGCCTGGCGACGGGCCGCCGCGGCCTTCGTGAACTGCGCCGCCACCGCGGAATCGCCCGGCTGGTGCCGGAAGGCGCGCAGGGCGGCGATCGTGCGCTCCGCCTGATACAAGAGACTGTTCAGGTCTATCGGGATCAGGTCGGTGGTCTCGAGCGTCCGCAGATCCTTGGGATCCCGCATCCAGCGGCTCGAGAAATCCCAACCACTCTCGGCGGTGGCCTTCGCATTCCGGTAGAACGCCGCGCGCGCCGAGTCGGGGAGCGTCTGCGCGATTTCGTAATCAGCGCGGTAGGACTCCGGTCTGGCCTCGGCGAGATCGTCCCAATACCGGTTGAGGATCGGGCCGTTGGGGAGACGGACCACGCGGCGGTACACCTGGGCGGGCCCCAGCCGCTCCGCGCCGTCCATCCAGAACTTGTACTCCGCCTCGAGCGCATCGAGGTAGCGCAGCGCCTGGCTGGTGTCGGTGGCCTGCGCGTACAACCCGACCATCGCGCCGAAGAACGGCGGCTGGCTGCGGCTGAGATAGTACGTGCGGTTGCCGTTGGGAATGTGCCCCACCGTCTTGATCAGGTACGCGAAGTTGTCCAGCATGTCGCGCACCAGGTCGGTGCGGCCGCTCTTCACCAGCCCGAGCATCGTGAAGTAGGAATCCCAGTAGTACACCTCGCGGAAGCGCCCTCCCGGGACCACGTACGGATGTGGCAGCGGAATCAGGGACGACCGCGCGTCGGCGCTGTCGGGTGGACGGGTCAAGACCGGCCACAACGCCGCGATGTGCTGCTCCATCGTTTGCGACGGATCCGTCCGGAATCCCTCGGCGACGGGACGCGGCAGCTCGAAGTTCTGCTCTACGAATGTCTTCACGTCGGATCCGTGATACCGCGCGACAATCTCGGCCGGAGGGAACAGCGGCCGCGCGTCGACGAACGTTTTCGAATCCGGGAAGATCCCCGACATTTGGACGTCGTGGAACAGGGGACCCAGATCATGAGCGGGATCGTAGGCGGACGGGCGGGCGGGCGCACGGCTCGACGGCCCGCAGGAGAGGAGTGGTAGAAGGATTAGGAGGAAGTAGATCCGTGATTGTGTCCCTGCCCTGAAGGGCGGGCTCGGCCAGGGCGCGCGTCCTAAAGGACGTCCCCGTCCTTCAGGACGGGTGTAGTGGCCGAGCCGGCCCTTTAGGGCACGGATAATCAACGAACCAGATCCTTCTCTCATATGACTCCGAGCGTCCCCTATCTGAAGATGATCCACAGCACCCCAATGCACGCTACCAGCAACACCGACATCCCGACGTCGATGCGCCGGCCTTCGCCGCCCGACGGCTCCGCGCCCGCCGGCATCCCCTGTGTCGCCGCGCCGTAACTCAGCCCGGCGAGCTGCGCCGGAGTCGGCGCGGTGGTGAACGCGCTCACGCCGGCGAGCACCGCCGTGCAGATGACGAAGAGCAGCACCGCGAAGTGGAGGAAGTTGATCTCCGCCAGCCACGACCAGATCGTGCCGTCGGGCAGCCCGGTCTTCGCGACGCCGTTGACCAGCTCGAGGATCAAGCGGAGCAGGCCCAAAACCAGGCCGGTCCAGAGTGACGTAATCGCGCCCGCGCCGTTCAGGCGGCGGAAGAAAAGACCAAGCAGGAAGCACGCCGCGATCGGCGGCGCGATGTAGGCCTGCACGCTCTGGAGATAGATGTACAACTGGGATGAGACGTACTTCATGAACGGGATCCACAGCAGCCCGAACACGACGAGGATGGCCGCGGTCACGCGTCCCACCGTCACGAGGCGCGCCTCGCTCGCCTGGGGACGCCACTTCCGGTACACGTCCCAGGTCAGCAGCGTCGAGCATGAGTTGAACGCCGACGCGAGCGAGCTCATCAGCGCGGCGAGCATGCCCGCGAGCACGAGACCCTTCAATCCGGCCGGGAGAAGGCGCTGCACGAGGAGGGGGTAGGCGGAGTTGGCGGCCTCGCCGCGGATGTCGCTGTAGAGTGCCATGGCGATGATGCCCGGCAGCACGAAGATGAACACGGGAAGGATCTTTAGGTAGCCGGCGAAGATCGTCCCGCGACGCGCTTCGGTGACGTTACGCGCGGCGAGCACGCGTTGCACGATGTGTTGGTCGGTGCACCAATACCAGACGCCCAGGATCGGCGCGCCGAAGATGATGCCGGTCCAGGGGAAGTCGGGATGGCTGATCGGCTTCCACATCGAGAAGAAGTCAGGAGGCGCCGCAGCGTGCAGCCCCGACCAGCCGCCGACGTGCGCCATCCCGACGATCACCAGCGTGGCGGAGCCGAGAATCAGGACCACGGCCTGCATTACTTCGGTGTAAATGACCGCGCGCAGCCCGCCCAGGATCGTATACAGCCCCGTGATGACGATCAGCACGACCGCGCTGGTCCAGAAGTTCCAGCCCGTCACCGCGCGCAGCACCACGCCGCCCGCGAACAATGTGACGCTGATCTTCGTGAGCACGTAGCCGATCACGGAGACCCAGGTGAAGTACGCGCGCGAGGAGGCGTTGTAGCGGCGCTCGAGGAACTCGGGCATCGTGTACACGCCGCTGCGCAGGTAGTAGGGGACGAACAGCCAACCCAGCAGCAGCAAGATCAAGCAGGCGAGCCACTCGAAGTGCCCAACCGCCAGACCGCTCGCCGCACCGGTACCGGCCAGGCCGACCAGGTGCTCGCTGCCGATGTTGGAGGCGAACAGGCTCGCGCCCACCGCCAGCCAGCCGATGTCGCGGCCCGCCAGGAAGTAGTCGGCGCTTTCGTCCTTCTTCCGCATCGCCGACCACCAGCTGATGCCGAGCAGGATGCAGAAGTATGCCCCGATCACCAGCAGGTCGAGCAGGGGAAGGCTCATAGTCGCTCCAGGAGGAATTGGACGGCGAGGTCGGTGAGACTCCACAGCTGCACGTCCGAGCCGGTGCCGTAGCGCACCGGATGCAAGGCACCACCGGCAATCTCGTAGCTCCACAGCTCGGCGTGGCGGAAGCCGGACCGATTGACCGCGTTGACGACGGCGTCGAGCAGAGGCGTCGCAGACCCTCGTCGCGCGAGGGAGACGAGAAGCACGTTGACCTCCCGTCCCCACACCACCCGCGGTGAATGATATAGGTCGTGCTCGAACATCTGCCACACCGCAGGATCCGCGTACGCGTCGTTGGCGGCGAGGGGCCCCAGCCCATCGACAAAGAGCCCGACAGGATACGGCAGGGAGAAGGGACGCAACACCTCGGCCTGGCGCGCACTGTCGAGATTCTCGAGCAGCAGCCACATCGCGGGGTCGGTGCTCATCACGGGGATGGGCACGCCGACGCTGTCGAGCGACACCGCGTAGAAGCGCAGCGTGTCGGTGGGAAGCCCCGCGCCGATCAGCTTCTGCTCCCAGTACAGCCGCTCGGCGGCGGGAAGCGACGCGAGCTTGGCGCGCACGCGCGCTTCGACCTCGGCGGGCGCGAGCACGACCTCGAAGTGCCGCGCCGTGCCGCGCCACGTCTCGGCGGCGCGCGCGACATCACCCTCCCCCGATTGGGGCACGCCCGGGAGACCGAGCGCGCGCAGCGTGCTGTCGATCGCGCCGACGGCGCGCAACGCTGCGGGAACCCACACGACGTTCACATCGAACGCGAAGCGGCCGCCGGCGTAGCCGACGCGACTGTCGCGCCAGCTGCCGGGATGCCACCACCCGTCGGCGTCGCGATGGAAGGAGACGAGGTTCGTGGCGACGGGGTCGCGGGCGTACGGCGCCGCCTGCCCCAGGACGTACGTGAGGTTCTTGACGAGCGGCTCACGCCAGCGCGCCAGGAACTGGCGCTTGCGCTCGTCCGGCACCGCGGGGTTCGCCAGGTACCGCCCCGCGACGACCGGCAGCTGGAAGTCGTCGTCCACCATGAAGTAGTTCTCACGCACCGCCTGGAGGTCGCGCAGGATGGCGGGGTCGGGCTGCTTCAAGTAGCGGGCGGCGTTTTCGCGGATCGCCTGGCCGCCGAGCGCCTCCTCGTGGCTCACGTCACCGGCGGGCCCGAGTTTCGCGAGCGCCGCGGCGAGGACGTGCTCGTCCATCGTGTCGGACCAGATCGGAGCCATCAGGAGCGCGGTCATCAGCATGTCGCGCCCGAAGTAGGTGGCGTAGTTCGGCAGGCCCGCCATCAGCTTCTCGCGGGAGCTGAGAAGCTCGAAGCCGCGGATCTCGCGCTCGATGCGCGGTGATTTCGCCGAATCGGCAAAGCGCCGGAACGCGGGATTGAACATCGCCTCGCGGGTGAGCGGGTGTAGCGCCGGACCGTCGGTTCCGATTTCGACCAGGAGGTCGAGCGGTTCGGTCGAGAGCAGGCGGATCGTCACCACGCGATTCGCGAGGGTGCCGCGCGAGCGGCGTGCGTCGCCGCTCAACGTGAGCCACAGGTTGTTCTTGCCGTCGAGGCTCGCCTGAGCGGCGCGGATCGTCCAGCGCGTCGCCGTGCGGATCACCGATAGACTCGGCGTCAACCGGGCGCGGTACCAGCTGCCGAGTCGCTGCGCCAGCTGCCGCAGCTCCGGCACGACGAACGGTGGGGCATCGAGCGAATCGTGCACCCGGCCGGCGTAGCCGAAGTCGCGCTCGATGCGCATGGAGCCCAACAAGAATTGGCCAA
>WNGJ01063944.1_pt1 | contig 12964 bp, 12 predicted proteins | sample 5400611 | NCBI WGS metagenome assembly WNGJ01 (sample SAMN13153375, study PRJNA577476) | soil metagenome | isolation source: 40 cm soil or saprolite under Garry oak tree replicate 1 | place: USA:California | collected 2016-06-15
CGTCGTTCTACTTCAACTGGTTGAACAGCCGCCTGGCGCCGCCGGAGCGCGCCGAGCCGGGCGTCGCCGGAGAGCTCTGGTCGGTGCACGGCGGCGGGTTCTATCGCGTGGTGAAGTACGCGGTGGCGCCGACGCGGCTGCCCACGACGCTGCACTGGTTCAAGTGGGAGGCGTACGCGACGTGGCTGACCGGCGTCTCGCTCCTCGCCCTCATCTATTATCTCCAAGCCGGCGCCTTCCTGGTCGCACCGGACAAGGGCTTCGCGCCCGGCGTCGTGATCGGCATCGGGGTGGGCACGCTGGTGGTCTCCTGGCTGGTCTATGACGTCCTGTGTCGCTCTCCGCTCGGCAGCCGGCCGGTGCTGCTCACGGCGCTCGGCTTCGGCCTCGTGACCGCGCTCGCGTGGGGACTGACGCAGGTCATGAGCCCGCGGGCAGCCTACCTGCACGTCGGGGCCGCGCTCGGCACCATCATGGCGGCGAACGTGTTGATGGTGATCATCCCGTCTCAGCAGCAGATGGTGGCGGCGATGACGTTGGGCCGGGCCCCGGACGCGGCACGCGGCGAACAGGCGGCGCTGCGCTCACTCCATAACAACTACCTGACGCTGCCCGTGCTGTTCATCATGGTGAGCAACCACTACCCCGCGACCTACGGCAACGGGCTCAACTGGGCGATTCTCGCCGGCCTTTCGGTGGTAGGCGTCCTGACGCGGCACTGGTTCAACCTCCGCAACCAGGGCCGGCGGGCCGTCTGGATTCTCCCCGCGGCGGCGATCGGCATGGTGCTGCTGGCCTTCGTGACCCAGCCCAAGCGCCTGCCGGCGCCGCCCGCCGGCGCGAATGGCGGCGTCGCCTTCACCGACGTGCGCGTCGTTATGGCGCGGCGCTGCGCCGCCTGCCACTCGGCGACGCCGACGATGGCGGGATTCGCCGCCGCGCCCGCCGGCGTGCTGCTCGACACGCCCGCACAGATCCGGCTGCTGGCCCCACGCATTCAGGCGGTCGCCGTGGCAGCGCAGACGATGCCGCTGGGGAACGTGACGGGGATGACGCCCGAGGAACGGGGACTGTTGGGGCGGTGGATCCGGGAGGGGGCGCGGCTGCGCTAGCGGCGTTATTGGGATACGCCGCGCGCGATTTTGCTTACCGCGCCGCCGCGCATACTATTAGTCTGTGCCCGGTTACAACCGCGGGTCGCCAATGCCGGTCACAGCCAAGTTGTCCCGTAAATTCTACGAGCGGTTCGGGGACGAGCTCGCCAACGAGCTCGTGGACTGGTTCAACCAGGTGGACGCAACCTACCGAACAGACTTGCGGGAGTTGAACGAGCTGAACTTCGCCCGCTTCGACGCGAAGCTGGAGCAGCGTCTCGCGCAGGTCGACGCGAAGCTGGAGCAGCGTCTCGCGCAGGTCGAGGCGAAGATGGAGCAGCGCTTCGCGCAGGCCGACGCGAAGCTGGAGCAGCGCTTCGCGCAGGCCGACGCGAACTGGGAGCGACGGATCGCCCAGCTCCGCGTCGACCTCATTAAGTGGATGTTCATCTTCTGGACCGGGACGACGGTGACCTTGTTCGGGGCAATGATCGCGCTGCTGAAGCTCTAGGCTCGGCTCGACGTCCGCCGCTCCTCCAGGATCTTCAGGAAGGACCTGCTGCGCAGCTCGGCGAGCGACAGCCCCGTCGCGAGCGCTTCGGCTTCCGTGATCGCCCCGCAGTTCAACCCGCGCAGGAAAAAGTTGAGGAGTCCCTGCCCCGTCGCCGCGTCGTCGAACACGTCGCCGACGAGCGTCGCCTGGGCCGCCTGCTCGACGAAGCGGCGCAGCCGCAGCGACGCCGGCCCCAGCCCCTCGAGGAAGAACGCATACACCGCCGCGTAGCGGGTCGGCAGCTGCGCGGGGTGGAGATCCCAGCCCTGGTAATACGCCGCGGCGAGCGAGTGGCGCACGTCGTCGTAGTGCAGCCGCCAGCCGCGGAACACGCTGTCCCGGTTCTCGGCGATCTGCTCCGCGCTGAGCGATCGTCCCGCCGGAGCGCGGTGCCGCGGCACCGGCATGAGGGTGGTGGCGCCATCGGAGAGCCGGACGCCGGTGCCGGCGAGGGCGACCTGCATCACCTGCCGCGCATGGTCGCAGGCCGGATGCTGCATCCGCTGCTCCGCGGCGGTGATGTCGAGCGCGGCGGTGTAGTCGTAGACGCCGAAGTGCGCGGCGACGCAGCGCCCGCGCGCCGCGGCGATGAACTCGCCGAGCGGGCAGCGGCCGGCGGTGTCGACGAGCGCCTGCGGCGTCTCGACCATCAGCTCGAGGCGCAGAGTCCCGCGCGGCAGCTTGTATCGCCGCTCCAGCGCCTCCAAGCCGGTAACGAGCGCGGCGATCTGGTCGGTCACGACGATCTTCGGGAGCGTGACAACGAAGTTGGCCGGCAGCCGGCCGTGCGTCTTGTCCAGCAACGCGCCCAGGAACAGCTCCAGCGTGCGCACTGCCCGACGGTGCAGGTCACGGCTCAAGGGCTTGATGCGGATCCCGATGAAGGGCGGCAGCCCTCCGGAAACCATGCCCGCCGCGACCTCGCCGGCGGCCGCGCGCGCGGTGGCGTCCTCCTCGGCGTCGGGACGGTTGCCGTAGCCGTCCTCGAAATCGATGCGGAAGTCCTCCACCGGCTCGCGGCGCAGCTTCTCCCGCACCCGCTCGTAGACCGTCGACCCCAACTCCGGCGCAAGCCCAACCGCGGCGGCGAAGGTCTTGGCGTCCGGGGCGTACTCGTCGAGGCTGCGCAGCGCCAGGTCGCCGAGCTTGCGGGCCGAGTCGGCGCGGAACAGGTGGGCGCCGCCGTAGACGGTGTGCACGGCCTGCCGGGCGGCGGAGTCGCCGGGGTAGCGCTCCGCGTGCGCGGCGAGCGTCGTCTGAAGTCGATCGGGCTTCTTGCGTACCGTCACGAGAACGCCGGGGCCACGCCCCGAAGGTCGTAATAGAGGAGGCGGGCCAGGACGCGCTTGCGGTACTCGGCGGTGGAGCGGAGGTCGTCGATGGGAGCGACGTCGCGCTCGATCGCGGGGAGCAGGTCGTCGGGCCCGCGCACCGCTGCGCCGTCCTCGAGCAACCGCTCGATCGCCGGGCAGCGGCGCACCGTCGGCGCGACGCTGGCCGCCACGACGCGCCACCCCGCCGCCGAGTGCGCGATCGCGAGCCCTATTTTGGCGATCGCCTGCGCGCGCCGGCCGCCGACCTTCTCGAAGATCGCGACATCGTGCGCACGCCACGGGACGCGGATCGCCACGACGAGTTGATCAGGCCGCCGCCGCATCTGCTTGTACCCGGTGTAGAAGCGGTCCAGCGGCACCTCTTCCCGTCCACCTCTCGCAGACTCGAGCAGCACCACGGCGTCGTAGGCCATCAGCACCGGCACGCCGTCGGCGGCGGGCGACGCGTTGGCGATGTTACCGCCCCAGGTGCCGCGCGCCTGGATTTGCACCGCTCCGACCTGGCGCGCCGCCGCGACCAACAGGGGAAACCCTTCTCGCATCCGCCCGGCGTGAATCACGTCCCAGTAGGTCGCGAGCGCCCCGACCGCGCCGGCCAGTGGACGAGAAGGTCCGTCCCGCCCGCGACCGGGACCGTCTCCGGCCGTTCGGCGAGGATCGCCAGCGCGTCGGGGAGCGACGCCGGGAACGAGACGCTCACGCCCGCCCGCCGCCGTCGAGCGCCGCTCGCGCGCCGTCCACGATGCCGTCGTAGCCGGTGCAGCGGCACAGGTTGCCCGCGAGCAGCTCCCGCACCGTGTGCGTGGCCAGCAGGTCGCGGTGCGCGAGGATCCAGCACACCGTCATCGCGACGCCGGGCGTGCACGCGCCGCATTGCGTCGCGCCGTGCGCGAGCAACGGCTCGAGGGCGGCGGGGTCCAGCGACTCCACGGTCTCGACCCGCGCACCGCGGGCCTGGTACGCGGGCACGAGGCAGGAGTTCACGGGGAGCCCATCGAGCCACACCGTGCAGGCGCCACACTCCCCCTCGCCGCAGCCTTCCTTCGTGCCGGTCAAGCCGAGCCGGTCGCGCAGCACGTCGAGCAGTCGATCGACGGGATCGACCTCGATCGTCGTCGGTGCGCCATTCAACGTGAAGGAGACGGAGATCACGGCCGGCGCTCTTCCGCGTTCCGCGTTCCCCGTTCCGCGATTGCCATAAGTCTCTCCGGCGTGAGCGGGATGACCGTCGGCTCGACCCCGAGGGCGTCCGCGACCGCGTTCAAGATCGCGGGGGCGGGGCCGTCGATCGGCAGCTCGCCCAACCCCTTGGCGCCCTGGGCGCCGTGGGCGTACGGGTTCTCGAGAAACGCGACCCGGATCGGCGGCAGGTCCTCGGTGGTGGGGATCAAATAGTTGGTGAGCTGGGCGTTGGCCATGGCGCCGTCCATCCACCGACAATCCTCGAGCAGCGCCCACCCGATTCCCTGCGCCACGCCCCCCTGCACCTGCCCGCGCGCCAGCGTCTCGTGCAGGACCTTGCCGATCTCCTGGACCGCGACGAAGTCGGTGACACGCGTCGCGTAGGTGCGCAGGTCCACCTCGACCTCGGCGACGTACGCCGCCCACGCGAACGCTCCATAGGCGTCGCCCGTGTAGGTGCGGTCGTCCCAGGCGATCCCCGGCGGGCGCTCGTACGTCGCGCTCCCCACAAGCCGCTCACCCGGATGCTCGCGATGCCAGTCGATGATCGCGCGCTTCACCCCTTCCCCCTTCCCCCTTCCCCGGCCTTCCCCCCGTGTCCGAAGATCGTCGCAGGCGCGCTCGACGAGCCGCCCCACGACCATCGAGGTGCGCGAGGCCACGGTCGGCCCGCTGTTGGGCACGCGGGCCGTGTCGGCTTCGGCGACGACGATATCGTCGGGTGTCAGGCCGAGCCGGGCGGCCGCGAGCGCCGTGAAAACGGTAATCGCTCCCTGCCCCATCTCGATGTTCGCCGATAGCACCTCGACTCTGCCGTCGGGGAGGCCCGCGACCTCGAGCCGCGACGACAGCATCACTTCGCCGCTCCCCGTGAAGCCCGCGCCGTGATGAAACGTGGCGATGCCGATGCCGCGGCGCGTCGTCCCGCCGGTTGGCTTCGTCGCACGCTTCTTGGCGTAATCCGCCAAGCGCGCCGAAGCCGCGGAACGCGCCGAACGGCACCGCGTTCGTGAACATCGCGCGCCCCTCGATGCGCACGTGCTCGCACGCGTAGGGTCCCGCGGCGTGAATGATGCCGCGCGACAGCACCACCGGAGACAGCGTCACGTACGCACCGCCGTCCATCACCACCTCGATGTCCTGGGCGAGCAGCTTCCCGTCGCTGGTCAGCCCGGTCCGATGGCGCACGCGCGCCGGGTGCCGCTTCGTCGTCGCCGCCATGTCCTCGACGCGATCGTAGACCAGCTTCACGGGCCAGCCGCTCTTCAGCGCCAGTAGTGCCGCGTGCAGGGCGATCGTGGACGGGTATTCCTCTTTACCGCCGAAGCCGCCACCGGTGGGAGCCTGCACGACGCGCACGTGCCGGTCATCGCGGCCGAGCGCGTGCATCAACGCCTTCAGCACGTAGTAGGGGCACTGCATCGAGCCGCGCACGACAAGCACGTCACCGTCCAGGTGCGCGATCATCCCTTGTGGCTCGAGGTAGAGGTGCTCTTGGGCGCCGGTCTCGTAGACTCCCTCCACCACAACGGGCGCCTGCTTCAACGCTCGCTCCACATCGCCCTTCTCAATGCGCAGGTGCTTCAGGACATTGTCCGTGCCGTACTGGACCTGGTCCGGGCGCGGCGGCACGCGGAAGTCGAGCGCCGCGGGCGCAGCGCTGCGCGATCGCGGTGCGCGAGCAGCACGACCGGCTCGTGGACGTGGCGCACGTACCCCGCCGCGAGCACCGGCTGGTCGTGCTCGATGAGCAGGATCTCGTTGGGCCCGGGGATGTCGTGGGTGTCCACGACGACGAATTGGGACCAGTCCACGCCCTTCCCGAATCGCACCGCGGTGACGCGACCCCGTGGAACGGGGCTGCGGACGGTCGCGCCCCAGAGAAAGTCCTGCAACGGCAGATCGTCCACGTAGCGTTCGCGGCCGGTGAGCTTGGCGAGGCCTTCGCGGCGGTGCATAGACGGCGAATTCTGGAGGACCCTAGACCCCACGGCAAGCAGCGGCTAACCTATGCGCCTTCCATATGGTTGTAACAGTCAACGGAATCCAGTACGAGCGCGACGTCGAGCCGCGGCTCCTCTTGAGCGACTTCCTGCGCCAGGACCTGGGGCTCACCGGCACGCACGTCGGCTGCGAGCACGGGGTGTGCGGTGCCTGCACCGTGCTGCTCGACGGCGAGCCGGTGCGCTCCTGCCTGATGCTCGCCGTACAGGCCGACGGCGTCGAGCTGACGACCGTCGAGGGCCTCGCGCCAGGAGGCGGCGCCGACCTCCACCCCCTGCAGGCCGCCTTCCGGGAAGCGCATGCGCTGCAATGCGGCTTCTGCACGCCCGGGATCCTCATGACCTTCGTCGCGTTCCTGCGCGACCGCCCCAACCCCGGCGAAGCGGAGATCCGCGACGCGCTGGGTGGGCACCTGTGCCGCTGCACGGGCTACCAGAACATCGTCGACGCGGTGAAGCTGGCCTGTGGCGTCCCGGCTGGTCGGTAAGCGGGTCCTCCGCAATGAGGACGCGCGGCTGCTCACCGGCCGCGCGCTCTTCGTCGACGACGTGCTGCTCGAGGGGATGCTGCACGTCGCGTTTCTGCGCAGCGAGCACGCGCACGCGCGCATCAAGGGCATCGACGGCGCGGCGGCGCGCCGCCGGCCCGGCGTCGTCGCCGTGTACACGGCCGCCGACCTCGGCGACTACTGGCGGCCCGGTCCCCTGCTCGTCCCCCCGCCGCCGATCCCGGGCCTCGAGTTTCACGCCTGCACCCAGGTGCCGCTGGTCAAGGACAAGGCGCGCCACGTAGGCGAGCCGATCGCGATGGTCGTGGCCGAGAGTCGCTACGTGGCGGAAGACGCGCTCGCCGACATCACTGTCGAGGTTGAGCCGCTCGCGGCGGTCGTGGACCTCGAGGCGGCGCTGGAGCGCGGTGCGGCGCTGGTGCACGAGGAGCTCAAGTCCAACCGCGCCGCGCACGTGATCCAGAAGAAGGGCGATTACGATGCGGCGCGGGCCGCGGCGCACAAAGTCATCGCGCGCCGCTTTCTCTACGACCGCGGCATTTCGGCGGCGATCGAGAACCGCGCCGTCGCGGCGCGTTGGGACGCCCGCGCCGAGGAATTGACCGTCTGGGATACGACGCAGGCGCCGATTCCCATCCGCAACGGGCTCGCCGCCATGCTCGGCCTGCTCGAGTCCCAGGTGCGCGTGATCGCGCCGTTCGTGGGCGGCGGGTTCGGGCCCAAGATCATGATGTTCTATCCCGAGGAGGTCCTCGTCCCCTGGGCGGCGATGCGGCTGGGCCGCCCCGTCAAATGGACCGAGGATCGCCAGGAGAACTTCACCGCCACGACGCAGGAGCGCGGCCAGGTTCACGACGCCGAGCTGGCGGTGGCCAAGGACGGCAAGATCCTGGGCGTCAAGGACGTGTTTCTGCACGACAGCGGCGCGTACGACTCCTACGGGCTCACGGTGCCGATCAACAGCCAGTGCACCTTGCTGGGCCCCTACGACGTGCCCAACTACTACTCCGAGTTCACGGCGGTCTTCACCAACAAGACGCTGGTGACGCCGGTGCGCGGCGCGGGCCGCCAGCACGGCGTGTTCGTGATGGAGCGGCTGCTCGACTTCGCCGCGCGCGAGCTCGGCCTCGACCGCCTGGAGATCCGGCGGCGCAACTACCTCCCGTCCGGCGCGTTCCCGTTCAACAACCAAATCATCTTCCAGGACTCCGCCCCGCTGATATACGACAGCGGCGACTACGCGCCGGCGCTGGAGGACGCGGCGCGGATGATCGGCTACGAGCAGTTCGTGCGCGAGGAACAGCCGCGGCTGCGCCTCGCGGGTCGCCACGTTGGCGTCGGCGTGGTCTCCTACATCGAGGGAACGGGGATCGGCCCCTACGAGGGCGCCCGCGTCACCATCGAGCCCAGCGGGCAGGTGCGCGTCGCGACGGGCGTCGGCACGCAGGGGCAGGGCCATTTCACGGCCTTCGCCCAGATCGTCGCCGACGTGCTCGACGTCCCTGTCGAGCAGGTACACGTCGTGACCGGGGACACGCGCGAGTTCCATTGGGGCACCGGCACGTTCGCGAGCCGCGGCGCGGTGGTCGCGGGGACGGCGTGCCACGCCGCCGCCGTCGCCGTGCGCGACAAGATGTTCGCGGTGGCGAGCCGCGTGCTCGACCAGCCCGCGGAAAAACTGGAGCTGGCCGGTGGCCGCGTGACGGTGAAAGGCGCCAAGGACGGCGGCATCGCCTACGGCGCTCTCGCCGCCCGCGCCAACCCGCTGCGCGGCGCGGTCCGGCCGGGCACCGAGCCGGGGCTCGAGGCCACCGCCTACTACGGCCCCGACCGCGGCAGCACGGCGAGCGGCGTGCACGCGATGATCGTCGAGGTGGACCCCGAGACGGCGATGGTCGAAGTGCAGCGCTACGTCGTCGTGCACGACTGCGGCAAGCTCATCAATCCGATGATCGTCGAGGGCCAGATCCAGGGCGGCGTCGCCCACGGCATCGGCAACGCGTTCTACGAGCAGCTCGTCTACGACGACACCGGCCAGCTGCAGAACGCCTCGTTCATGGACTACCTGCTCCCCACCGCCGGCGACGTGCCGCGCGTGGAGATCGCGCATCGCGAGACCCCGTCGCCGCTCAGCCCCATCGGCCTGAAGGGCGTGGGCGAGGCGGGCTGCATTCCCACCGGCGCGGCGTTCGCGCAGGCGGTCGAGGACGCGCTCGCGGATTTCGGCGTCGAGATCACCGAGATCCCCCTCTCCCCCGACAAGCTGTTCGACCTCCTCAAGAAGACGCGGTCCAAGAAGCGCAACGTCGTGGTGCTCGAGGGCAGTTTCGTGTTCGCGGGGCCGCGATCGGCCGTGTGGGACCTGCTCCAGGATCCCGCCGTGCTCGGCAAGGCGTTACCCGGCGCGATGCGCCTGGAGCGCACCGGCGACGGCAATTACGACGGTCTCATGAAGGTGGGAGCTACGGGATGATCGTGGAAGGCAAGGGCTCGTTCGGGTTCACGCGCGGCACCGCCCAGGTCGCCCTCGCCGACCACGAGAGCGGCACGGAATTGACGTATCGCGCGGAGGTGCAGGTGGGCGGCACGATCGCCGGCGTGGGACAGCGGCTGCTCGATGCCGTCGCCAGGCGGATGACAAAGCAGGGTCTCGAGTCTCTCAACAAGGCGCTCGCCGCCCGGCTATGAAGCCCGCCCTCTTCGCCTATCACCGTCCCGACTCCGTGGACGAGGCGCTCACCATCCTCGCGCAGCACGGTGGCGACGCGAAGCCGCTCGCCGGCGGGCAGAGCCTGATCCCCGCGATGAACTTCCGTCTCGCCCGTCCCGCGGTGCTGGTGGACCTGAACCGCCTCACGACCCTCGCCGGGATCCGCGGCGGTGCGGACGGTTTGCGTATCGGCGCGATGACGCGACAGCGCGCGGTGGAGCGCGATGCGACGGTCGCCCGCGACGCGCCGCTCCTCGCCGAGGCGCTGCCCCACATCGCGCACCCGCAGATTCGCACGCGCGGCACCGTCGGTGGCAGCCTCGCGCACGCCGATCCAGCCGCCGAGCTGCCGGCGGTGATGGTGGCGCTGGGGGCGACGTTCGAGCTGCACAGCCCGCGGGGGAAACGGTCGATCCCGGCGGAGGAGTTCTACACGGGCCTGTTCACGACCGCGCTCGCCGCGGACGAGCTGCTGGTGGAGATCACGATTCCGCCGCGGGCGCCCCACAGCGGCTCGTCCTTCATGGAAGTCTCGCGTCGCCACGGCGATTACGCGCTGGCGGGCGTCGCGGCGGTGGTCACGCTCGACGTCGCGGGGGGGGGCCGGTGCCGCGAGGCGCGGATCGCTCTGCTCTCCGTCGGCGACGGCCCGGTGCTGGCCCGCAAAGCGGCCAGGGCGATCGTGGGAGAAGAGCCCACTGCAAAAGCGATCCAGGAGGCGGCCGACGCCGCGGCGACGAAGGACGTCGATCCCCCGGGCGACATCCACGCCTCGGCAGCGTACCGGCGGCAGCTTGTGAGCGTGCTGGTGCGCCGCACCCTGCAAAGCGCGTTCGAGCGGGCGCGGAATCACTGACCCCGGGCGCAAGCCCGGGGAAGGAAGGGAACCATGAAAGTCTACGATCTCTCCCAGCCCTTGAACGAGCGGAGTTCTTTCTGGCCCTACTACCCCCCGTTCGAGGTGAAGTACATCAAGCGCAAGGCGGAGCACGGCGTCAACGCCCAATACATCATGACGTCGAACCACATGGGGACGCACCTCGATGCCCCTCGCCACTTCGTCACTGCGGGCAAGACGATCGACGAGCTGCCGCTCGCGTGGTTATGCGGCCCGGGCGTGATCGTGGATCTGCGCGACGAGATGGACGAGCTGGGCGTGTACACGCCGCAGATGATCGAGAAACGCGTCGAGGTGAAGAAGGGCGATCTGCTGTACCTGCACACCGGCTGGCACCGGTACGCGGACTTCGGCGCTACACCCGAAGAGGAGCAGTACTACCACTATCACCCCGGCGCGCACCCCGACATGGTGCCGTGGCTGCTGGAGAAGCAGATCCACGTCTGGGGCGTGGACTGCGTCTCCACTGACCACCCCATGAACCTCCCCATCGGCCGCTTCCTCGGCAAAGGCCAGCACGGCCATTGCGACAAGGTGCGGGCCAAAGCGGAGCAGAAGTTCGGCGGCAAGGCGGGCGTGGACAAAATGTTCCCCGATAGCGCCTACCAGCTGACGCACAACGCGCTGTTCCCCAAGGACTGCGTGCACATCGAGAACCTCGGCGGGGAGATCGAAGCACCGGAGCTGCAGAATAAGCGCGTGATTCTCGGATGCTTTCCGTGGAAGTTCAAAGGGGGCGAAGCGGCGTTCTGTCGAGCCGTGGCGTTCGTGGGAGAGTGGGGGAAAGCGTGACGCTCTGCGCGTCTACAAATGCCGCCTGACCTCGCTGATCAATCCGCGAGCGAACTGGCTCGACTAGTCCGAACGCGTGAAGTTTCCCCCGTCGAGGTTCTCGACGCGTGTCTCGCGCGACTCGAGCGCTACAATCCCACTCTCAACGCTGTCGTCACCCTCAACGAGCACTCCCGCGACGACGCTCGGGAGCTCGAGCGGCGGCTGAAAAGGGGCGAGTCGCCCGGCGTCCTGTGCGGGCTGCCGGTCGGCATCAAGGACGTCACGCCGGTCCAGGACCTGCGCACGACGTTCGGGTCGCCGCTCTACAAGGATTACGTCCCCGTCGAGGATGCGCTCGTGGTGCAGCGGTTGCGCGCCGCGGGGGCGGTGATCCTCGGCAAGACCAACACGCCCGAGTTCGCCGCGGGGGGCAACACCTTCAATGAGGTGTTCGGCCGCACACGGAACCCGTGGAATCCGGCGCTGAGCGCGGGGGGATCCACGGGCGGCGGCTGCGCCGCGCTCGCGACCGGCATGATCGCGCTGGGCGAGGGAACCGACCTGGGCGGATCGCTGCGCATCCCCGCGTCGTTCTGCGGCGTGCTGGGGATCCGGCCGTCGGTCGGGCTCGTGCCCACGCATCCGAGCGACTGGGTGTGGGACGATCTGCAGGTCACCGGTCCCGTCGCGCGCACCGCCGAGGACCTGGGGCTGATGCTGCAGGCGGTCGCCGGGCCGAGCCCGCTGGCGCCGCTCGCGCAGCCGACGGCCGGTCGCGACTTCGCCGGCGCGGCGCGGGCCGGCGTCAGGAAAGGACTGCGGGTGGCCTACTGCCCCGACATCGCGGGGATCGGCGTGGACCCCGCTGTACAGCGCGTGTGTCGCGATGCGGTGGCGGCCGTCGCCAACGCCGGCATCAGCGTCGAAGAAGTGTCCCTCGATCTCGCATACGGCCGGCCGGCGTACCTGGCGTTGCGCGGGCTGTGGTTCGTCGCGCAGATGTTTCCGCGGCTCGACAAGATCGACCGGCTCGGCGTCAACGTCGCCAACAACGTGAAGGCCGGACTCAAGGTGACGACCGCGGACCTCGCCGCCGGACAGGCGGCACGGGGACACATGTGGCACCAGTTCCGTCAGCTGTTCGAGCGCTTCGACCATCTGCTCACGCCGTGCATGGCGGTGCCGCCATTCCCGGTCGAGCAGAATTATCCCGAGACCGTCGCCGGCAAGAAGATGGAGACATATGTCGACTGGCTCGCGCCCACCTTCGTGCTGAGCCTCACGGGGCTCCCCGTCGCCTCGGTGCCGTGCGGGCTCGACGCCGGGGGATTACCCGTGGGCATGCAGATCGTCAGCCGACCACTCGGCGAGGAGGCGGTGCTGGCGCTGGCGGGAGTGATGCAGGAATTGCGGCCTATCGGGAAGCCGCCTACGCTTCCCAGATCTCTCTGAAGAATCCCTGCAAATCGATCCTGAGGGGCTCCCCCGACGGGTCGGGTTGCCACTCGAGAGTCTCCGTCAGGATCTCTGGTCGGTCATCCCCGGGTCGCCACCGCTCGACCAGGCGCGCCTCGACGTCGACGATCCAGTACTCCGGGACCCCGACCCGTTGAAACAGCTGCCGCTTGACGGTGCGATCCGCGCGAGCGGTCGTCGGCGATAACACCTCCACCACAAGCAGGAGTGTCTTGATGTCGGACCAGCGCCTGGGCCGGCGGCCTTCCACGGGCGGGGCGACGAACACGTCGGGCTGTACCAGGTCTTCGGCGTCGAATTCGATGTCCGCCGGTGAGGTAAGCGCAAACCCGAGCCGGTGGGCGGTAGCATATGGCGCCACCCGCAGGAGCAGCGCGGTGACCATGGCTTGATGGTCCAGTCGCGGCGCCGGCGTCACGAACAGCTCCCCG
>WNGJ01005850.1_pt1 | contig 12962 bp, 10 predicted proteins | sample 5400611 | NCBI WGS metagenome assembly WNGJ01 (sample SAMN13153375, study PRJNA577476) | soil metagenome | isolation source: 40 cm soil or saprolite under Garry oak tree replicate 1 | place: USA:California | collected 2016-06-15
ACATCCCGATACGCGCTGCCAACGTTGTCAATTCGGCGTAAGAGACTTGCAGGCCGGCAACCGACAGCGCGAGCCGATCGCCATGATCAGTGGCATGCTCGAAGCATCGCGCGGCCACGCAATGGCTCATGGCAGCAGTGTGGACCGAGCCAGAATACGTACGCTGAACACTCGACGTCATGTCAGCCGGAGGGGCAAGGGCGGTGCCACATGTAGGCAAAGCCGTGCCAAGCCACGACATGCCTAGGCTCACGGGCAGTTCAGCACGTCACGGCGCGTATCGCAACAAGGAGGGTTTTGTGGTCGATCTGTGACAGCTTCGCGGCGCCGATGAGCAAGCTGCCAGAGTACGCCCCTCACTCTTTTCCGCACCTCGAAGGAGAGGTGGCCGAGTGGCTGAAGGCGGCGGTTTGCTAAGACGGCCCCCCGCAAGGGGGGCCGCGGTTTTATCAGCGGTTCGTGCTCGGCAGGAGACTCACTGCACACTACTGGCGAACATCATGCGAGGCACGCCTAGCCCCGACGGGCAGATGCACGGTGCAAAAGCTGGGTTCCGACGGCAACACTTATGACTCCAAATACGGCAACGATTCCCGCCAGCCTACCGCGGTCTGCCTCCTCGCGTGTGACGAAGACATGAAAGCGGTTGGCATTGAAAGGGTAAACCCGACCGCTGCTCTGATCGGGCTCTCGCGGCATCACGTCGGCGTAGCGCAGTTGGATATAGACATTCGAACCAAACGAGCCGAAGCCCACGATAATCAGCAAAACCCCGGTCACCCTCAGCAATCTCACCATAGATGCAGAACGGGTCCCGGTATGCCGGTGTACGTCGGACCCACGAAGCCGCCCACGCCAAGTCCGGCTCCGAGGGTAAATCCACCACCCACCACGAATCCATCCTGGGTGTCGCCCCAGAACGTGTCGATCGCACCGCTTAGTCCTGCGCCGGCACCAACGCTCACCGTTTCAAACACCCTTTTCAAGTCACAAATCGTTGTCGCATCCGAAGTCAGCACGGAGACGCCTCCCTGAAATTTGGCTCCTACGCCCCCTCCGAGACCTCCCGTGTACAAGATGCCAAGATTTCCGTGATAGTCGAACGCCACGGTGGCCGAGACGGTCCAGCCTATCCCCAAAAAACTGCCGCTGAAGTTCACCCCTACTTGCCAGGTCTGGAGACCGGAAGGATCAAGCGCACCGACCGGATCGTTGTCCGCATAAACATAAAGCCCCGTCTCTCCACCAACAAAGCGAATCGGATCCTTTGCCGTCCAGCGGCCTACTGACGGATCGTTGTCGCGAGCGCCGAACTTGACCAGGTTTGTCGAGTCGTCGAAGAGGCCCCCAGCGAAACCAAACGGCTGGAAGCAGCAGCCCCGACCGGGCAGCGTGCCGGACAAGATTGCCAAGATCACCATCGTCGCGGGACGCGCGCTTTACGGGCAGCAAGTGCAAGAACAGCTCTTGGCTGCGGGCGTCCAGGGCACGTTCAATCTCTATGACGGTGGCTTCAGCTCATTTGTCACAGGCCCCGAGCTGGCTCTCTTCCTAGCCGACTAACACGCTGACCGCCTAGACGGTGCGCGGGCCGCCGACTAACGTGCGGCGTGACCGATCGCGAGCCCTGCCACGAGTTGGTGAAGCGCACGGGCGCGCCCGACGCCGCGTGCTTAGAGCGCGCCGCGCCGCATGTCGCGCACGATCTCTACCTGCTCCGGCACTGTTGGGTGGACCAAGGGCAGCGCACCGGGTGGACCCTATGGTTCATCACGGCCCGGGCGCTCATGGATTTTTTCTTCGTGTACGAGCGCACCAACAAGGGCGGGCGTTACAGCGACGACATGCTCGCGGCCGACTTCCTGCCGGTAGGCGCGTGGAGGGCGAAGGCGCAGGAGTACTCGGAGGCCGCGCAGCCACCGGACTACGCCGCGTGCCGCCGCGTGGCCAACAAGCTCTCCGCCCACCTGACGTACAGCCGCCTCGCGCTCGTGAGCAACGGTCCCTCCGCTGCCGTGCACGACTACCTGATGGGCATCATGGGCATGTGGCTCGACGCGCTCGCGCCGGAACGGCGCGCGTGGTTCAACGCCTGGTTCCCCCCACACGCGGCTTGACAGCGATTCCCCTGCTGATACCTTGGCGGCGTCACCCACCGCCGCCCCTCGTCGCGTCACGACCGCGTACAAACCACGTGAGGCTGGCTACCCGAGGCTGGAGGAACGGGGCGTGTCAACCTTGCCATCGGTGCGGGATGCTTCCCTGAAGGACCTCCAGCGTACGATCGCGTGGGGCGTGGCGAAGGGGCTGGCGCTCTGGACGCTCGGCTGCACGCTGATCGGGGTCGCCCTCTGGCTCATCGCCCGCATCTACGTCGCCTGCTGTGTCTTTACCCCGGTGCACTAACCTGGGGAGCGTGGGTCGATAGCAGCGCCTGAACGGCTGCGGTTTCTGGTAGATTTTCCGACATGGAGATTCGTCTCAACCGGCCCAGCGTCTGGCGTCTGTCGTGCGCGGGCCTACTGGTGGTGGCCGACCTCATCGAAGGTCGTCCCCGCTATCACCTGCACACCCACATTCGCTTCGAGGCCGAACTCGCTTACGGCCGGTACACCATCTCCGCGTACACCACGGGCGGCAACGTCTGGGTCACGCCGCGCCCCGCCGAGGGGGTGTGGACCGGCTTCGCGCCCACCGTGGCGTCGTCCGGATAACCGGCGCCATCATCGCGGGGCAAACCCGCGGGGCCTGGCTGGCGCGGCCGGGGGCTCGCGTACTAGCTTCCGCCCCGTGCTAACGCTTGTCTACGCTCGTCTACGTTCGTCAGCCGTTTGCCCGCGCGCCGGGCGTTATGTACCCAAGCCTGTACCCAAACGGACCGGGCGCAGGTTGGCGGTGACGGCGAAGACGTAGTGAGACAAGCAGTTGGAGAGGTGGCCGAGTGGCTGAAGGCGGCGGTTTGCTAAGACGGCCCCCCGCAAGGGGGGCCGCTGTTTTATCAGCGGTTCGTGCTCGGCAGGAGACTCACTGCACACTACTGGCGAACATGGACCGGCAAAGTCTCCGGCAAAGTAGCCAGTGATGCGGTGCCTTCACCGCCGGCGACTCGTCTTTCCGCTCCGCCCATACGCGTCGCTCCCTGGGTGAGTAGACCGGCAAGAGTCGAACCTGCAACCCTGTGGGCTCAAACGCGGTCGACGCCGTGCATCCTCGAAGAAGAATAGCGACTCACAGAGCGGAAAAAGGGGCGGTCACACCGCAAATCGACGCAAATCCACCCCCGAAACCGTCACGAAACCGTCACGGGCCGACGGCTCAGGTCATTGAGATCGGAATCTTACGATGCCTCGCGCGCAGATCACTCCTTCGGGATGTCCGCCGGAGGGACGACCAACACAACGGAGGGTACCCGTAATCACGGTGACAACGGCGCTCGTCTCCGCGCTGATGCGTGGTGCGAGCATTTCGCCATGGCGATCGACCAGGACCGCGATGAGGGGGGCATCGTCACGGTCGTCGCAAAGTGACTTGGCGCTGCACATTGCGACCGGGAAGGAACTGCATTGCTACTCAAACTCGTCACCGCCTCGTGTAGAGCCGGCGTCGGACTGGGAGGTAGAGAAGTGCCATTGAGCGGCATGCGAATGAGCAACACCGAGGCCGCGCACCAGCACGTGCACCGATATCTCCCCACTAGCTTGCACACCCAGAAATACCCAGCAGCTGGTGCAGATAGCGATATCTCGCCACTTGCTTCCACACCCAGGAACACCCAAAACTCAGTGCGCAGGTGCTGAGACGGCGCAGCGCCTGGCATCGTGAGGCGGCGCCGGTCTCCAGGAGCAAAGACGGACGATCTGAGCCACCCAGACCTACGGCCCACTGACCAGACGCCGCGTCTCGTATTGGTAGCGGGTGGGCTGTACCTGGCCGCGATTTTGTTTCGCGACTGGATCCTTCAAGCGTTTGGCGTTCCCACCCAGGTCACGCCCGACTACCTACAGCATTTCGCCGTCAAGCACGTCATCACCACGCTTGCCTTGCGAATGCCAGCCCTCGCCGTGATCTGGCTCATCTGGGTGCGGCATCCCGAAAGCCGCCTTCGCGCATCGCTCCGGGCAGAGACGCCGAGGGCAGTGATGTGGACGCTCGTGCTGACGGTCGGGCTCAGCTTCGTTCTCAACTTATTCGGGGTGTGGCCCTTCATGTGGCGGTGGGCAACGGATTCGACTTCGACCTACGTTGGCGTCTTGGTCTCATCACGGCAGTGGCTTGCTATACCACTGTGGATTTTGATGGTGGTCGTCGTGGGACCCGTGATCGAAGAGCTCGTGTTCCGGTTCGGCGTCCTTCAGACAGTCCGTGACTGGACCGGATCGAGCGCGAAGGCCGTGATTGCCAGTTCGGTGATCTTCGCGCTGGGGCACCTCGGATACCTTCCAGCAGACCGGGCGCACATCGTCAATGCGACTTGGCTGTTTGGTGCCTCTCTGGCGCTGGGCAAGATCACGTTAGATCGCACGGGCCGTGTGACTCTCAGCCTTACAGCACACGTCGCTCGCAACGCCCTCGAGGTGTCGCTCCTCTTTCTGCTAGTCCGGCCAGGCGCTGTTTAGATCCCCAGCAAGACGGCAAGGACGCCACACCCGAAGAAGGCCACGGTCAGCCACCAACTCCGGATCGCCAGCGTGCGGTATCTCTGACCTTCGCCCTCGTACAGCGCTGGATCCCACCACCGCACGGGGACCCAGCGGAAGGCAGAAGTCGGCGCTGCAGGTGATCGATAGCGCTGCATCCGCGCGTCGAAGACCTGCATGGCGATCGCGCAGCCAGCCGCACATGCGAAGCATGCCACCGCTAGAGCGGTCATGCACTCAATCCTCTGGTGGGCGACGAGGTCACAGCGTTAATCGCTGTGGCCCCGTCGCCAGCACTCTAATGCGACGACTAAGAACTATTGCGGTGGACACGAAGGCCCTGGGCATCTCACGGCTGTGGCGTCAGGCTTCTGCGTGGTGCTTCCCGGCGGCCCTTGTCCGGCGGGGATAGATGGTAGATCTACAGTCACCGTCAGCGGGGACGCAACAGGCGTGTTGGCCCCTATGTTCAGCATCACGGTTCCGTTCGTCAGGGTAACGCCTAGGTGCTCTTGCCCGTATGTCACACCTCCAGTGAGCGGGTCGCCACCGGCGTCGCGGAACTTGATCCCAATATCGAGGCTCGCCCCTACAGACGGTGTGTTGATGGACACGCCACAGCCCGAGCCTGAGACCGCTCCTCCGGTCGCGCTACACGTCACGTTGCCTAGCGTACCGCTCACTCCGACGACCACGTGGTTCCCCGCGTCCAGGCTAGCGCCGCGGGCCGCAGCCCCAGCAAACATCCCTGGGCGAACCGGACCGCGGATGAATGATGCGAGTGGGCCACAGTCGGGCGGGCACGTCCTCAATCCAAACGGGTCGCTGAAATTGACCGGATCCCCGTCCGCGAACCCATAGAGGTTGAGGCCGCCGGCGAGCCCAATGGGATCTTCCTGCGTGAACCGCCCGGTTTGGGGGTCGTAGTACCGGTTGCGTTTGAACTGCAGCCCGGACTTGTCCTGTGCATTTTCAAGCAAGCTACCGTGCCAGTTGGTTCGACCCACTGTGCCGTGCTGGCGGTCGTACGCCGAAAAGGTGTAGGGCCAATAGACGCCGACGCACTCAGTAGTGGATGTCGGGGGCGTACAGTACTCCTGTGCGCCGTTCCAGAACGCCCCAAGCGGGGCATCGCCCAGCACGTTCCAGAACGGCATAATCGTAACGCGCGGGACCACGACCGCTGGCGAGACGGTGAATCCAGCGTCGTTGATCGCGTAGACATAGTTATACCGCGTTATCGATACCGGGTGGTCGACGCCGCCTCCGTGAGCGTACACGACGCGCCCGAAGTAGCGACTCGGATCGCCGCTGCCCGTTCCTGCAGATATCGGCGCGAGTCGGACGGCCGCTGTGTCGTTCTCCCAATACGGGATATCGCGCGCCGTGGAGTCCCCTGGCATCTGAATCTCGACCAACACTTGATCGCCGTCCCAGATTGTGCGTCGGAGGACGCTCGTCTTGCACTCCGTTGCTTCGGCGATGTTCATGCCGCTATCCTGACAACTCTTGCGGGACCGAACCCACATACGGCGGCCGAGGGCGTCGTAGCGATACTCGTCGAAGGCGCGCGTCCAGAATCCGAATTGAGGGTTCGGCCCCGCTGCTCGACGCGAGTCGACTGCTCGGACCTTCCCGTCGGCGCCGTAGTAGGATGCTTGTTCCTGCGCCGGCCCTCCTAGATTCTGGGTGAACTCGATGTCGCCGGCCGCGTTGTAGGTATAAGTCGTGACCCCGGATGTCAGCGTGTCCTTGGTCAAGCGTCCGATGCCAGGCGCAAAAGCGGACCCGCTTCCCCAGCCGCTGGAAGACGAGCAGCCCCCGGACTCGGTGATCGCCTCGGTTCTGTCCCCCCGATACCGATTACCCTGTCCGTCATACTTGAACGTTTCAGCGACCGCGTAGCGAGCCGAGGAGCCGCACCCCTGTGGCTTGCCCCGCTGCGACAGGTTCGATTGCACGAGATACCCCAACCCTGAGTACCCCATCGTGACAGTGTCTTTATAGGCGACCCGATCTGCGCCGGACACCAACTTGTCGCGAGCGTCATACCCGTACTGGATGCCCCGGACGGGATCGGAGCCGATGCGAGGGTAGGCCGTACCGCCCAGGTTCTTGATTGTGTCGGCCAGGATTCGCCCGTCGGCATCGTACGAAAAGAACTCGGTATACGCACCGGCGAACGCGATGGAGGCGACCTCGCCACGCGGTGTATAGTCGTAGTAGTACAAGGCATCTTGGAGATCACCAACCGACGCCAGCGCATCGAACTGGGGATCGTAGTTCCAGAAGATCGTGTACAACGCATACATGAGCTGAACGGGAGGGTCCAGCGCGCCTCTCCGGCCGTCGAGATCATACCCATTGTGCAGACCGTACACATGCTGCGTGGAGTCCCACCCCTGAACCGTTCGGATCCACAGGCTGTCGGTTTGCAGCAACCCATTCCGGTAGTAAGAGCGCTTCACTCTTGCATCCGAATTTCGGGCAGTCAGCACTCGCCCCATGGGATCGTACGTGAAGGTCTGTGAATCCGCCGGGACTTGGTATGCGGCAAACGACGTGGGCAGCCCCCCCAGGCTGGCGTTGATCCCGGATGGGCGCTCGGTGTACGGCACGCCGGGGACCCGGCGCATCGTGCGCCTGTTGAGTGGGTCGTACGCCATGGTGATCCGGTGATGCCGGCGAGTGACCCGGAGCGTGTCATTGCCGGCCGGGTCGTAATAGACGCTATCGCGCGCGTTGTCGGGAGCGATCTCGGCGATCACGCGGCCCGCGGCGTCGTACGCCCACCGTGTCGTGATCGTGCCGATGTTAGTGACGTTGGGCGTCGCCCAGCGAGATAAACTGTCGAGCTGACCGTTCGGGTTGTAGCGTTTTCGTACGAACACGGTCTCGGCCAGGACGGTGGGCGACATCTCTGGTCCTATCGAAATCGTCAGTGTATCGAGGTCGGCGAGGTCATACGTTGACTGCCGCCCTTGCCGACGCGTCGACGTTGCGGCGGTATCGATGGGCGAGCTGATGAACGTGACTCGTCCCACAGCATCGTTTTGATACGTGGTCAGGTACCCTGTCGCCGTCGTCACGGAGTCAAGATTTCCCAGAGCGTCGTACCCAATTTGCTCAGCCGCCGTGTTGGGGCGGGTGATGCTTACGACTTGGTTCGCAGCATTGTAGCCGAACGTGACTCGCGACATCGGCCCGCGCCCGTCTTGTTGCCACAGCAAGTTCCCCGTCGAGATGTCATACGCGAACGTCACGCTATCCCCTGCCGGGCGTGTGATCCTGCGGACGGCGTCCCACTTAGGGTCCCAGACGTATCGCGTTGTGGCGTTGGAGCTAGAGTCGGTGGTGGTCAGGATGCCAGCCCGCAGCGTGTCATAGGTCGCCCCGATGATCTGGCCGCTCGGATACTCGAGGCGGGTAACAAGTGCCGGCCACCGGGAGTCACCGCGAGTCAAGAGGGTCGCGTTTCCAAGGGCATCTACGATTTTTCGTGGTGCGCCGAAGCGGTCCAGCCAGAACAAAGTCGTGTCACCGACGTCCGTCCGCGCGCCGTCGAACTTGGTGTAGGCAACCGCCGTGTCGACCGAGGTCGGCGTCCCAACGCCCGGCAGACCTCGGCTCTCCAGCGTCATCAGACTCGTGATGATCGGGCCCCGGCCGGCGCCCATGTTGATGCTGTCCACAGCGAGCTTGCTCCCGATATCAAACCCGTACGTGGTGACTGTGCCCCGCCGATCTGTCCGGCTCTTCAGGCGGTTGGTGAAATTGGGGTCGTACCCGAAAGACACCATCGTGCCGTCCGGGTCGACGATGGCTGTGACGCGTCCGCCGGTGACCGTGACACGTGTGATCCGCGGCGTGACCCCGTCCGGGCCGGGCGCGCTGACCGACTGCAGCAAGCCGCTGCCATCATAGGTGAAGCCGTATACCTTGGTCGTGTCGGGAGGAAGTGTGATCTTCGTGAGGCGTCCGGATGCGTAGGAAAACGTCGTGGTGTGTCCCTGCCGGTTGATCGTCACGATATGGAGCCCCGTTGTATCAAACCTCACTCGCACACTGTCACGGTCGTACCGCATGTAGGTTCCGTTCGCCTCTTTGCGTAGCGTATCGGGGTGATCCACGTTGGGCGCGGCCCAAACGTTCGGACGAACCGCTTGATACTGCCGGACGCTGCCGTCGCCGCCTACCCAGATCATCGTACCGACGTCGAGTCTCTCGAGTCCCGCGAGCCACCATCCGGCGCCGAACGGGCTGCTGGTTCGATTCACGATCGGAAGCAAGACGGTCGCGGTCGTCGGCTGATTCGTAGAGGGGTACCAGGTCCGGAACTCGACGGTGTACGAATAGATCCCCGTTGCGTCGCTCAGTCCGTCGAAGCCGAGAACGACACGCCGGGTCTTGCCTGGCATCCACTCCGTTCCGAGCCACTTGCCCCGAGCGCGCGGGACGGCGTTGATGGTCAATGTGCCGGTAATGCTGTCCGGGATCACCGCTGTCGCGGGTAGCGTGATCTTCGCCGCGACGAGCGGGAATGGATGCGCGAACTGCGTGTTATAGAGGAGTGTCGGTGTGCGCGCCTTATTGAGCGTCCGGGTGGTGGGGAGCGCATGAACGACGCGGAGGTCACCGCATTCAGCCGCGGCAGCCGCACCCATCGCGATTGTGACGCACCCGCCGCGCTCCTCCACCGCTCCTGGGTTGACCGTCGTCGCGTCAACCACAGGTGGCTGGGCGCTGGGTGCCACGACCGGGACGGAATAACTACCACCGTCGCTAGCGTTCGTGCCGGTCGCGGTTAGCGTGAGCGTCCCGGTTCCTACTGCGCCGACGTCGTACCGCGCAGTATCAGTGGCACTTTCTCCGGCATTGAGTGGCACGCTCGCGCGGCTCACGCCGCGGCAAGTGACATTCGCGCTTCCACCGCAAGTGACCGCATAAGTGTTTGCCGTGTTGCCCGTGTTCGTCACGGTGAAGGTTTCCGTGTAGCCCTGGGTGTTTGTAAGTCGGGCGGGGGTCGCCGCCCCGTCGGGCGTGACGGCGACTGAGTAGACCGGTGCAGGAGAGGTCGTGACGTTGATTGAACCTGTGCCGGTAATGCCCGAGCCGGTATGTGTGGCCCGAAGGCTCATCGTCCCGGTCCCTCCCGCATTCTGCACGTCGAAGTGCGCCGTTGCCGGGGCAGACGAGTTCTGCGCGACCGAAACGGACGCCTGATCTGCCACACAGTTTGTGAGCGGCGTCGTGCACCCCACGATACTGAGCGCGTACGTCAGCGTGCCGACGTTGCCTTGGTTCGCTACCGTGTAGGTCGCCAGGTTGCCGGTCGAGGGATAGAACGCGGACTGGGAGCCTCCGTCGGGCGTCACGGCGACCGTATACGCCGGTGTCACAGCGGTCACGTTGTACCAGCCGAGGTCGCTCGACCCTGCCCCCCCCGCACTCAGTCGCAACGTGCCAGTAGTGCCCGCGGCCCCAACGCTCCCGGTGACCGTAACGGTCGCCGTTCCGCCGGCGCCGAGTGGCACGCTAGTGGGGCTGCGGGAGGAGCAGGTGACGGTCCCGGTGCCGGAGCAGGTGAGGGAGAAGACGTCGGCGTCCGGGCCGTCGTTCCCGACCGTGAACAAGACAGTATGGCTCGTGTTCGCGCCCCATTGCACCGGGTCGCCGTAAGGATTTACCCAGACTGAGCTAGCCGGTGGGCAGACCGTCGACGGCGAGACGCGCGTTGCCCCGCCTGTTGGGAGCTGGGGACACTGCGCCTCGAGCGGACGCGCAGCGAGCGTGAAGACAGCGCAGATGACCAATAGCGGGGCGACGTTGACGAACCACGGATGGCGGAGAACCACACGAGCCTCGGCGGATCGGGTTGCCAGAGGCTAAAGCACGTGGTATGCCGAAGCTGTCAAAGAGCTCCGGCTCGATGAATCAATGACTTAGCGAGCTTATAAGGTCGGGAAAGTTCACTAGTTCACGACAGTTCAGTGAACTCGGATGAACTCAGGTGAACTGCTGAGCTCCGACGCGGCCCGGAGCGAGATGCGGAGGGCTTTGAGCCATTTGAAGAACGTGGTTCGCCCGACCTGAAACGTCGCCGCCGCCTGATGCACGTCCCAGTTGCTGGATTCCAGCGCGGCCAGGACTTGGTCTCGAGTGACCTTCCTCCGGCGCGGGCGAACGAGTCTATGACTGGTAACGTCGGAGCTCCTATGCCCCAGCGCGATCGCTTCCGCCAGGACGGTCGGCGGCAGCGTGCCGTCCTCGACCAGCTCGCCAGCCCGCTCGATCGCCATCCGAAGCTCGCGCACGTTGCCAGGCCAGCGATAGCTTAGTAGCGCACCCTCGACCCCCCGCTCAAGACGACGACCTTGCAGGCCCGCAAAGTGTTCCGCGAGTGGAATGACGTCCTCTGTCCGCGCCGCGAGTGGTGGCAGCTCGATCACGACGCCGGCGACCCGCTGGTACAGATCCCGCCGGAATCGGCCGCTCTCGAGCGCGCGTCCGATGTCATCATGCACGGCGCTTACCACACGGAGATCAACCCGCCGCTTGGCGGCTGCCCCCAGGGGCTGCACCTCCCCGGTCTCGAGCACGCGGAGCAGCTTGCCCTGGGCCTCAGGTGTGAGACTCGCAAGCTCGTCGAGGAACAGGGTGCCGCCGTCGGACCGCTGGACGTGCCCGATACTTGACTCGACGGCGCCTGTGAAGGCTCCCCGCCGGTGCCCGACGAGCAAACTCTCGACCATATCGCGAGGCAGGGCGCAGCAGTTTACGTCCACAAGCGGCCCAGGCCTACCGCTTCGCTCGTGGATGTGTTGGGCAAACAGTTCCTTGCCCGTTCCCGTTGGGCCCACGAGCAGGATGGGAAGACGCGTCCGCGCGTAGCGTTCCGCAAGCACAAGCGCTCGTCGGATGGCTGCCGAAACGCCGACGATCATCGCTCCACTCCCTTCGGCATCCTCGGCGCCGTGACACTATCCGCGTCGGCGTCCGTCTTGAGAATCCGCGGCGTCAAGAACAGGTAGAGCTCCGTCTCCGTCTTCCGTCGATCCGCACTCCCGAACAAGCCGCCGATGATCGGTATCCCTGAGAGGATCGGAATGCCCGACTGCGTCCGCTCGCGCTGCTGGTCGCGGAGGCCGCCGAGGACGATCGTCTGGCCATCCTTGACGAGCACCTGCGTCACCGCCTCGCGCGTCGAGATCACCGGAGCGTCGAATTGTACCTCGCTGGTCGCGGCGTTCACCTCCTGCTGGACGACCAGCGATACATAGCCGTCCTGGTTGATCGTGGGTCGGATGGTGAGCCGGGTTCCCACATCGCGGTATTGCACCACCTGGTCCCGCGTCGGCGTTTCCGTCGGCAGTGACCGGCTCACTTGCACGAACGGGCGCTGCGACCCGACCAAGAGGCGTGCCTCCGTGTTGTTCGACGCGAGCAGCACCGGACGAGAAACGATCTGGACGTCGCCTTTGCTCGCCGCCGCCCGCAGCGTCGCATCGATCTCGGCGTGACCAAGGTTCATCAGATGAATGACCAAGTCGCCAAGCCCCCCGCCCACGCTCTTGGCGTCCACGGTGCCGTTCCCGTTATCGACGGACTGTGGCGGGAGCAGCAGATCGGACCCGAATGAGAAGCTGCGGTCGTGCCGCGCTTCCACGATCATGACCTCGATCAAGACCTGAAGCGGCCGGATGTCCAGCTGCTCGACGCCCTGCTTCAGGACGTCGTAATCCTGCTGAGAGGCCCGAATCAACAGGGAGTTAGTCAGCTCGTCAGGGACAATCGTGACGGGGCCGGAGAGCGCCGCTGGTTTGGCCGTTGATGCGGCTGGGGGAGCACCCGGTGCGGGTGAAGGTGCGCCGGCTGGTGGCACAACGTTGCGCCGCAGCTCGTCGGAGAGCGTCGGTGCCGCGAGACCGGCTCGACCTGAGAACTCGCCTCCCGCGCCGAACAACAGGTTGACGGTCGCCGCCACGTCGGAGGCGCGGGCATGCTTGAGGCGGATGACGAAGAGCTGGACGGCAGCCCCTCCCTGCCCCCCTGCCCCACCCGGCGGTACCCCCCCACCACCCGTCCCACCCCCGGACGGTAGAGGGCGGGAGAGGGCGGGAGAAATTCGAAAGAAACTCGAGTCTTCTGTGAACTCGAGACTCTGCGACTCCACGAGTGCCTTAAGAAGCTCGCGCACGCGCACACGAGGCACCGGCGTCGGCGTCTCGAGGGAGACCTTCACCGCCTGGAGGTTCCCGACCAAGACGGGTTTCGGGAGATACCGCCCAAGCGTCTGGATGACGCCACGGATGTCGGCGTCGACGA
>WNGJ01013002.1_pt1 | contig 12962 bp, 9 predicted proteins | sample 5400611 | NCBI WGS metagenome assembly WNGJ01 (sample SAMN13153375, study PRJNA577476) | soil metagenome | isolation source: 40 cm soil or saprolite under Garry oak tree replicate 1 | place: USA:California | collected 2016-06-15
ATTAAGCACAGCTGGATGCTCAGTAATCTGGGTGATGATATGGTTACCTTGAGCGCGCCTGGCTAGCGCCACACCGCGAATGGCAAGGTTATCGCTTTCAGAGCCGCCAGCAGTAAAAATAATTTCAGTGGGCGAACAACGCAACAGTTGAGCTACCTGTTGCCGTGCAATGTCAACGGCATGATGAGTTGTACGACCGTAGCTATGTGTACTCGAAGGATTACCAAAATGCGTGGAAAGATAGGGCAGCATGGCATCAACAACGGCCGGGTCTACTGGTGTTGTGGCATTGTAATCGAGATAGATGGGACCGCCTTGTAAACCTGGATGTGATCTCAAATGATACCTCCTCACTGAGATACGATAGTTTCGGTATTATTGTGCTATGTACTTATTACCAGGTGGTTGAGCATTGCTCAATGGGACATTTGTATAAATGGCACCTCTCAAGTTGGCCCCGTTCAGGTTAGCATTGCTGATATCGGATCCATTCAGCCTGGTCTCACTGAGATCAGCTCCGCTCAGGTCGGCTCCACTCAGCCTGGTCTCACTGAGATCGACTCCGCTCAGGTCGGCTCCGCTTAACCTGGCATTGCTCAGGTCGGCTCCTCTCAGATCGGCTCCATGCAGTTCAACGATAACCTTGCCTTTGTAGATGAGTCCAGCCTCATAAAGGAACTGTAACAATTCCCCTTTATGGTTCTTACCTACCCGCCGCAGTGCTGTCAATGTTCGTGACTTTGCCACCTTCCGAACATCACTGCCTGGCTGTGATCCGCCCAAGTTTTTATCAAGGAGCAATTCTAAGATGTAGTTCTGGTATGCTTCCAGCTCAGATTCCTGTTTCTGGTCATCTGCAACCTGGAGATCAACCTCGCTCTGCCGTTCAGCAACTTTGTGATCGTCCTGACTTTGCGGTCCGCTGAATACAAACGGCAGCGCCGTCACAAAAACAGGAGCACTCAGAAGTTGCAGCCAGTCCCAGAGCGTCCCATTTTGCGGGAATCCTGTGTTCAAGTTGAAGACATAACCTCCAATAAGTCCTAACACTATTAACGACCAGAACGCCGCTATCAACACTGTCCACAGTGTACGCCACCTGATCCGGTGAAAGGTAGTTGTAGTTGTTGCTGCTGCCATCGGGTACCTCCTAGTGATTCATTGACAAAGGCGACTCTCTCCATAATATCACAAGGAAAAGCGGAAAAACCTGGGAATGCGCCAGGAAAATTTCTGCGTTGAAGAGGGATAGTCTAGCCAGCTCTCTATTTTGAGATAGTTACTCCATCCTGGCAAGCTCTCCCTGGAGCACCTCCCACAAATCACGCACATCCTGCTCTGTCGTACGCAAATTACCAATGGCAATACGGATGGTGAAGATACCATTGAGCCTGGTGTGCGATAAGAAGAAGCGGCCTGAGGCATTGATCGTGTTCATGATACGCTCGTTTACTGTTTCTAGCTGAGCTTCATCGTCCAGGTGGTGAGGATGCGCACGAAAGCAGACCGTGCTGAAGGGAGCAGGCGCCATGAGTTCAAAATCACGAGATTCATTCACCCACTGTTCAACGAGTTTGCCTAAGCGAATGTGCTCGTGAATGCGTGCGGCTAGCCCCTCCTGCCCAAAATAGCGCATAATCATCCAGAGCTTGAGCGAGCGGAAACGCCGACCGAGCGAAATGCCATAGTCCATGAGATTTGGAACTTCATCTCCCATACTTTCAGTGTTGCGCAAGTATTCGGGGATGAGGCTGAATGCAGCTTTCACCACATCAGGCCTACGCGTGAAAAAGACACTGCAATCGATTGGTGTAAAGAGCCATTTATGTGGATTTACGATCAAGGTGTCCGCGCGTTCGCAGCCGTCGAGGACCCACTGCATCGATGGGTCGACAGCGGCTGAGCCACCATATGCTCCATCGACGTGCAGCCAGAGGCCGTAGCGTTCGCAGATGGCGGCTATCTGTGGTACCGGGTCTATGCTGGTAGTTGAGGTTGTACCTACGGTGGCAACAACAGCAAAGGGCCGCCAGCCGGCAGCAAGGTCTTCTGAAATAGCTTGCTCCAGTTGGGCCACGTCCATACGAAATGAGCTATCTACGCCAATTTTACGCAATCCCTCCTGGCCAACACCCAGCACAATGCCAGCCTTCTCGACAGAGGAATGTGCTTCTTGTGAAGCATAGTACCGCAAACGCGGCACCTCAGGTCTGCCAGACATACCTTCCTGACGAATCTGCAAACCGGGAATAGCTTCACGAGCCGCAGCCAGGGCATAGAGCGTACCAGAAGAGGCGGTGTCGTTGATGACGCCAAAAAGGGGAGTAGGTAGGCCAAGCATTTGCCGCAGCCAGTCAAGCGTCACCTGTTCGAGTTCCGTCGCCGCTGGCGAGGTACGCCACAACATGGCGTTGACATTTAGAGCGCCAGAGAGCATCTCCCCGAGGATACCTGGCCCGGAACCCGTGATACTGAAATACGCTAAAAATCCTGGTGAGTTCCAGTGAGTAATGCCGGGCATGATAACGCGATCAACATCAGCGAGGATATCTTCCATAGCTTCAGCATGCACTGGTGGCTGAGCAGGCAGTGCGCGGCGAATTGCACCTGGAGCAGTCTGCGCCAGCACCGGATAGGTACCGGCATTCGCCAAATAGTCCGCCATCCAATCTACAACTTGATGTCCATAGCGACGAAACGCCTCCGTGTCCATATCGCCTACAGCACCCGCTTGCTGAGCCACGTCAAGCGATTGTTGTTCTTCCATAGCATGTTTCCTTTTCGCTCAAAAATAAAGCCCCCACCGGGATGGGGGCAAAAAACCTCCACGGGGATGGAGGTATTATAGCTCTTTCAAAGGTTTCTACGAGAACTTTGCGGCAAGTTCACGAGGGCTTGGCTCGACTAAAATGGAACCGTCTGGAAAGACGATGGTTGGCACACTATACATGCCGCCATTGACACGAGATACGTACGCAGCAGCAAGTTCATCCTCTTCGATATTGATATATTCGTAGGGTATGCCACGCGATTCAAACCAGCGCTTCGCCATACGGCAATCACCACACCATCTTGTGGCATACATTTTTACGATTTCTTGCTTCCCAGACGAGGGTAATAAGGTATCCTGCACAAACAGCTCCTTCAGTTTCTGGGGTAAAGATACAGGTTATTTCTGTTTTGTAGAACACTCTGACAAGGCGAAATATTCCCACATTGGTGAGCCTGCCAGGGGTGCCTATCCCTCTACCGCTTGCAGTGATGGAGCATGAATGCGCGCTAACATCAAGTCGAGGAACTTCTTGCCACCCGTTGCTATAAGCCCTGGATTACGAGCCAGGACACTCATCACCAGGCCAGCACTAAAGTCTCCCCGCAGCGCCTGGGCTATCTGGGTCGGGGTAAGGCGCTTCATCAGGTCGAGCGCTTCATCCCATTGCTGATCGCTATACTGCGCGATACGCTTATTAATCATAAAGGCAATGTCCATGTCACGCCCAAAGCGCGCACGCCACATGTAATCGAAACGTTCCAGGAAAGCCGCAGTAGTATTGCCTGCTTTGACGGCTTCAGCCGCAACCTTCCCAGCCATCTGGCCAGAGTAGATTGCAAAGCGAATTCCCTCTCCGACCAGGGTCGAGCCGTGGCCGCCGGCATCACCGGCCAATAACAGACCAGCGCGGGAAAAACGCTCAAGCGGGCCTTCTGAAGGAAAAAGCCCTGTGTGAAACTCAATAGGGCAGGCATCTCTGAATTTACCAGTCAATTGCGGGACATCTTGCACAATGCTGTCCAGGTACACGCGTGCATCATCTTCGCTGTCCGGATGTAAGACGCCAACACCAAGGCGCACCCGCCCATTCCCACGCGGAAAAGCCCAGGCGTAACCGCGCGGGGCAAAGTGGCTCCCCATAATCAGATAGAGCTCATCCTGGGGATAGTGAGGGGCGTACATATCATACTCCGCCCCATAGCCGTAGCGGCGGAAGGCCTTGCCCATCTCCGTACGTACGCCCACATGCCTGGAAAAGCCACTGGCGTCAATTGTGACAGCTGAACGCACGGTGATACGTTCGCTGATATGATTTTTTGCGGCCACCCCACAGATACGTCCATCTTCCAGCAGTGTTTGCTCGACAGTATGGCGCACACGCAGTTGAGCGCCTGCGGCAATTGCGCGGCTGGCGAGGTATTGATAGAGCCCTCGCACATCGACCACACAAGCGACTGCCGGATGATAGTCCAGGGGAACTTCGCGCTGTGGCGAGACAAAAATGACTGACCCAACTTCCACCGCTTGTATGAATAGGATAACCAATTTCGTGCTGGCGTTCCAGAACGAGCGTCTCTATGCCCTCTGTGGCTGCAGCCTCTGCGGCGGCCAGGCCAGCAGGACCACCACCCACGATTAAAACATCGCAATCTTTTGACATGAATAACCTTCTAAACTAATGCGAAAGAGATAAGCTGAATTGTGTGTATGATGGAACCTGACATCCACGAGGGGTGCCATGCCATAGCGTTGATTGCTAGAATTATAGTTCACGCAGCTTAGTAATGTCCACTTCCTCCCGGCAACCAGTGGTTCCTGCCCTTGACAAAATTGGAAAAGATATGTTAACATTCTTCTATACTTATTTCATTGAAATAATAAAGTTTCCTTGGTACAAGGAGTAGGTGTATGGCATCCACCCGCGCTGGCAGCAAACGCTTATTGCGAGACCTCAATCAGAGCATTGTGTTCAATCTGATTGCTGGGCAAGGCTCTATTTCGCGCACCGAACTGGTGAAGCGTAGCGGTTTACCTGCTGCGACCATCACGCGCATTGTAGGCAATTTTCTTGCTGCGGGCCTGATCTCAGAGGTCACGTCGGAAGTATCGAGCGGAGGCCGACGCCCCGTCTTGCTGAGCATTAATCCAGGCGCGGGTCACGTCATCGGGGTAAGGTTGCGCGAAGACGGCATGAAGGTGACCGTTTGTGATCTCAATTGCACCGCTATTCATTCCATCGATGCACAGATGAGCGATACCGAACCACATCACGTTGTTGAAGCACTTGCGGAAGCAGTGAAACGCTGCATGAGCGAAGCTGGCATCTCTTCTCGAAGCGTCCTTGGTGTGGGAATCGGCCTGTCTGGTTTAATCGATTCAGAGCGTGGCATTTGCCGCTATTGGTCTATCCTGAACTGGCGCGACGTGGAGCTAGGGCCTGCACTGCAGTTCAAGCTGCACATGCCGATACGCATGGATAATGATGCGAATACACTGGCCGTTGCCGAACGGTACTTCGGCTCTGGTCGTGATGCCGCGAATTTTCTGCTCGTGACCGTCGGTCGCGGCGTTGGCATGGGCATCATCGTGAAGGGAGAAATCTATCGCGGCTCACACGGCGGTGCCGGGGAATTCGGCCACATGACGGTTGATGCTTCTGCTGACGCGCCCATGTGTAGTTGCGGGAAGCGCGGCTGCCTGGAAGCCATCGTTTCAGACTATGGTATTCTACGCGCCGCCAGAGGAAGAGACCCCGGTTACCATGGAGAAGATACGATTGAGAACCTGGTAGAGCAGGCGAGCCGCGGAGACGAGTCACTACGCGCGATCTTTGCACGCGCAGGCAATACGTTGGGTATTGCCATCGCGAACATGATCAATATTTTCGATCCCGCGCGCGTCCTCATCTGTGGAGACGGACTGAGAGTGGGTAATCTCCTGCTTGAGCCACTACGTGCTGCCATCCCTATCCATAGCTTCGGCCCCTTTCCACCCATCAGTCCTATCGTCCATCCAATTGATGAGACAAACTGGACCCGCGGAGCCGCAAGCCTGATCTTACGCGAAATCTTCCAGCCACCCATCTATGAGAGCGAGGAACCACTCGCTATTGATGAACTTCTATCGCAGGCCAGCAGCCTGCATCGGAGAAAGGGGTGATACCCTACCGCTAGCAAAAGCTATCAAATATCCCACTGTCGCCGTTCTGCTTATCGTTCCTACATATTCTATGTAGGCAGTTTTCGTATGGCATCGCACGCACAGTCATGCTCTTGTAAGGTCATCCTTTCCAAGGGTAGACGATATGGCCCAGTATCACGTAAGCTGTCATGAAGCGCAAAGTAGCAAGCAGGAAATACCCTTTCTGCAAAAAATACAGCTCTAGCAAGGAACAAGGAGACGCTTTTCCCTGATGAGATTCGTGTTTCTCGTCAAATAAAGAACGATTTCCTGAGAGAAAGCTCTTAGAGAGGTGAAGTGGTACACTTTCTGCTCCTCTCTCCCATTCTTCTTGTTTCTACTTTGCGCTTCATGACAGCTTACGTGACACCGGGCCGAGTAAAAGAATAGCGAGGAAGGAGTATCCATTTGTCCACCCACTTTACCGCGAACCGAGCGCCTCCGTTGAGGACCGGGTTGAGCACTTACTCTCCCCGGAATTTCATCCGTAGTTCTATGGCACATCATACTTTCTCATCACAATGGCATTTACAGGCCAGGGTCGCCTGCACGCCAAGCCGCGCTCGCCATGCGTCAGCGTCGTGGCTCCTGAGTCGATCTCATACGTATTTGTGGACAGACCCTACCAGCTTGCGTCTTACAAGACAACCCCTTAGTTGGATTTTATGAAAACGGATCAACCTGAGGTTGATGTCCGAGAAGGAGACAAAACAATGAAAGGAAACATCCGATGTATTAGCTCCTGGCTGTCTTTGCTCCTGCTGCTGTCGCTTGTGCTTGCAGCATGCGGCGGTGGTGGAAGCACTACCAGTCAAGGCCAGACACTTCATGTGCTGCTGGGCTATAACACCACCTACCCCGCGCAGCAGAAGCAGTGGATGCAGCAGATTGCCAGCGAGTTTCAGAAGGCGACCGGCTCCACCATTGCCTGGGACACCTACAGCGGTAGCAGTGAGGAACAGACGAAGATCCAGACCTCGATTGTCTCCGGGAGCGGTCCTGATATATTTCAATTCGGGACCACGTTCGTTCCGACCGCTCAGGCCACGAAAGGCTTCACCGTCCTCACCGATCAGGACTGGCAGGCGGTGGGTGGAAAGGACCGGTTCTTCCAGCAGCAGCTCACGATGGCCGGGTCATCACCCAGTCAGTCGATCGCCGTCCCCTTTGTGATGCGTCCTTTCGCCATGGTCTATAACAAGGAGCTGTTCCAGAAGGCAGGTATCACTACTGCCCCTACGACCTGGACCCAGTTCGTCCAGGACGCTCAGAAGATGACGAATCCCTCCGCCGGGGTGTACGGGGCCGAAATTGATCCCTCGGATTCGTTTGACCCCTGGAAGATCTGGTGGATGTTCGCAGGACAGCAGGGCGGGAACTTCATCTCGCAGGACCTCAAGACCGCACAGATGAACACGCCAGAAGCGGTGCAAGCGGTCAAATTCTGGTTTGACTGGGCCACGACGTACAAGATCGTCGATCCAAACTCGATGACGTGGAAAGCTGGTGATACCCTTAAGGCCTTCGCCAATGGCAAGGTAGGCATGCTTATTATGCAGACTCCCACCGTCATACCTACGTTTCAGAAGTCATCTGTAGCAGGCAAGTATGCCTTTGCGACCATGCCTACCATTCCTTACGGGATGCAGCAGAGGCCAGCGGGTGGCGTCCCCGACGCGACCATTGTTTCCGGGGATATGCTCGCTGTCGCCGACTACTCGAATGTGAAGGACCTGGCGTTCAAATTTATCAACCTGGTCACCGATGAGCAGCACCAGCTTCAGTGGACCAAGACCTTTGGTGATCTGCCTGTCAATGTGCAGGCTGCGAACAGCCTGGCAAGCCAGGATCCTCAGACGGCTGCCTTTATCCAGGCAGAGGCAGGAGCCACTCCCACCCCCTTTACAGCTGTGTGGGGACCACTTGAGGTTGCGCTGGCCGGCGTGAGTTCCAAGCTGGCGGATGAGGTAGCGACCAACCGCTATGATCCGTCCCACATCAAGCCACTGCTGGATCAAGCCAACCAGCAGATTCAAAGTCAGTTGCACTGAGGAAGGAACTCCTGCATGGAGTAGAGAGACTCGCGCCTGGGCGCGAGTCTCGTGACCCTGGAGGTGACACATATGTCCATACAACAACCTGTCCCAGAAGCCACCGCAGCAACCGCTGTGGTAGTGAGACCTGCGCGTGGCAGAAGGGGTATCTTCGGCGGGCGGCCAATGTGGCTCATGTGGCCAAGCATCGCGTTGCTCGTCGTGATCATCGGCATTCCCTTGCTGATCGCCATCTACATCAGCTTCCTGAATCTTGATCAGTACACGCTGCGGAGCTGGCTTCATGCTCCATGGGTTGGGCTGGCCAACTACGTGACAGCCCTCACCGCCGGTAACGTGATCGGGGCTTCGGCCCTCACATCGCTGGGGGTAAGCCTGGCTTTTTCATTGCTGACCACCCTTGTCAACACGCCCATCGGCATACTGGCTGCTCTCACCGTCAACACCAACTTTCGTGGCCGTACGCTCGTTCGCTCGCTGTACCTGGTTCCCTACGTGATCCCCACCTTTGTGACCGCCCTGGTCTGGCGCCAGATGTTCTTGAACGGAACCGGGCTGGTGGATCACTCTCTTGCAGCGATCCACGTGGCGAATATCAACACGTACTGGTTGTTGGGACCCAACAGCTTCTGGGCCCTGGTCATCGCGGATGTCTGGGCCTCGTGGGCCTTCATCTACATCATGGTGCTGGCAGGGCTACAGTCGATTTCTCACGAGGTCTATGAAGCTGCTGATATAGATGGAGCAAACGCCTGGCAGAAGCTGACGAGGGTCGTCTTGCCACAGTTACGTACTATCCTGGGGCTGGCCCTCTTGCTCTCGACACTCTATCACTTCAACAACTTTACCCTGGCATTCGTGATGTTTGGCACGCCGCCCCCCATTCAGGCCGATGTGCTGCCTCTCAATATCTACGTCTCCTCGTTCCAGTTGTTTAATTTTGGCTTAGGAGGTGCCATGGCGGTGATTACACTCATTATTATGTTGATTCCCGGGTTCCTGTATCTCCGGGCTACGCGAATAGGAGAGGTGACAGCATCATGAGGAGACGAAAAAGAGACGCGCAGGAAATTCTGCCGCCGCCAGTACGGGTTGTGACGATCACAGTCCTGGCCGTCCTTGCATTGATACCCATTGCCTACATGCTCTTGCTCTCGGTCACTCCGGATACCGAGATCGGTGTTGGGAACCTGATTCCGTCTCGTTGGGCCTTTGGGAATTACCTTACGATGTGGTCTACGGTCAACCTTACACAGGGCCTGGTGAACAGTCTGATCATTGCGGGGATCGCCAGCGTCATTGCGGTGATCCTGGCCGTTGGTACGGCTTACATCCTCACCAGGTTCACGTTTCGCGGGCGCCGCCCCTTCCTCTACTCGCTCGTTGGTCTGCAAACCATCCCGAGTGTGATGCTTCTGCTCCCGCTCTTCGTGCTCTTTGCCTCGATTCAAGCGGCGCTCCATTTCAGGCTCGTGGGAACCTACCCGGTCGTGATCATCACCTACCTGACATTCGCACTTCCGTTCGCTATATGGCTGATGGTCTCGTATCTCGGAAGCATCCCGGTGGACCTCGAGGAGGCTGCGCTCGTCGATGGGGCCACAAGACTGCAGGCCCTCTGGCGAGTGATCGTGCCGCTGTCACTGCCAGGGATGGTGGTAGCGTTGATCTTCGCCTTCCTCATAGGCTGGAACGATGTGCTGTTTGCCAGCGTGCTGACGTCTCCGGAGACCCGAACGCTGGCCGTGCAGTTGCAAGCCTTCAGTTCGGCTCAGGAAGGTGGGGCATTACCCCTGTACGGCCAATTAATGGGCGCAGCTGTCGTGAGCGCGCTGCCCGTGGTGATTTTGTACATGGTGTTCCAGCGATACCTGGTCGGGGGGCTGACCGCCGGAGGGGTCAAGGGATAGACATCATGGCGACAGGCGGTACCAGGTATGGGTAGGTTTCAAGCCTGCCCATACCTGGCCAGATGCCTGCGATTCTGGCATGCATATCATAGAAATGAAAGAGGTGCATACAGCATGCGGACGTCGAGAGACTTTCATTTTCCCCTGGCCTTCACCACCCTTGCGTGTCCCGATTGGTCGTGGGAGCAGGCTGTCCAGAGGGCCGTTGAGTACGGCTACCAGGGGTTGGAACTGCGGGGTGTCGAGGGGGAGATGGACCTGACGAAAGCCGCTCCGTTTACAGGGAGTCGGCTCCCGGCCACGAAACGCGAACTCGCGGAGCGCGGTGTAGCCATTCCGTGCCTGGATACCTCGTGTCGCTTTGACCAGGATGCTGAGATCAGCAATAGCATTGACGAGGGGAAGCGTCATATCGACCTGGCTAGCGAGTTGGATGCACCCTCCATCCGGGTGTTCGGAGATCGTATCCCAGACATCCAGTCGCGCGAGAAGATCATCGGACAGGTCGTTCAAGGTCTGCTGGCCCTTGCCCAACATGCGGAAGGAACGGGGGTTCAGGTACTGCTCGAATCCCACGGTGACTTCGCACGCTTGCAGAACCTGCTCGCAGTGATGCGGGCAGTTCAGCATCCTCACGTGGGGGTGCTCTGGGACGTGCATCATCCGTACCGATTCTTCTCTGAGCCCCTGGCGGAGACGTACGAAAAGCTCAAGGACCGCATCAGGCATGTCCACTTGAAGAACTCGGTGTCAACCAGTGACGGAGTCCGTTACTCCCTGATGAGCCAGGGAGATGTGCCGGTCGTTGAGGTTCTAAAGCTGCTGGCGAGCGGTGGCTATGACGGGTGGATTGCGTTTGAGTGGGAGAAGCGCTGGCATCCCGAGATCGAGGAGCCCGAGGTCGCCTTGCCTGACTTTATCCGTGTCTTACGAGCGGCTGAGGCGGAGCTTGCTCGTCGGCAGGAAAGGACCTGAGTGCTCCCATCAAAGGAACGGGAACCTACGAGGAAGCCAGCGGCATTGAAACCCCGCGCATCCAGGTCACCCTGGCAACTGGCATTCCCGAAGAACGCTGTCGACGCGTGAATCTGGGCTATGCAGACTACCGGGACATACATCCCCAGGAATGGGAGGGCCGCGAACAGGAGGGGATGTTGCTTGTCCCCCATGCAGGGGAGGTTCTCTATCGTGCCTCTGACCTGGTTCTCGCAGGATCCCATTAAGATAGAGAGAAGGTATCCCAGGATGAAAGGAAGGAGTTCCTGATGATAATTGAAGGATTATCCCCTGCACTGCAACAGTTGATCAAGGAGGATGCGGTCGGGCAGTTGCGAAAGCCACAAGGACTCATGGCCACGTTAGGCAACGAGGAGGGGGCGCTCAAACTTGATTGGGTCGAGGGTGTGCAACGGCTGCTCGCAGACAACGCCATGCTGGAACAAGTAGAAGCAGAGGCGCGAGCACTCTGGCAGCGTGGTATACGGCACATCATCTGGGCTGGCATGGGTGGCTCGATCATGGCTGTACGGGTCCTAACCGATCTCGGCTTTTGCAGTGGTCGCGACGGGGGGCACGTAACCATCTACCCGTTGGACAGCACCGACCAGGCAGCCCTCAACGACATTGTGCGGAAGATAGCGCACGTCAAGAAGCTGGCGCAGCCCTCTGGGGAAGAAGCATCCAATCCAGCCTTCTTGCGCGCACTTCTGGGTGACGTAATGATGGTCGGCGTCGCGATGGGCATGACATCCGAAGAGCCGATCACGCATCTCGTATGGTTCACCGAGCTGTTGCAACAGGCAGGACTTCGCCCGGCGGAGCATCTGCTCGTGATGACCCTTCCCGGCTCCTATCTTGATCGCTTTGCAGAGGCGCAGCAGGCACCCAGTCTTCCCTTGCAATTGGACGGGGGAACGGGCACCGGGGGGCGGATGAGTGCGCCCACCACGCGCGTATTTCTCTTACCTGCCGCGCTCTCTCTCACGCGCCTCTCGGAAGAACCCGGGCAACTGCGAACCGTGCTGTACCGGGCCTGGGACGAGTACGACCTTGCCCTCGCCACAGAACAGCCCGCCGATCATCCCTTTGTGCAACTGGCTGCCGCCCTGAGTGATGCCAGCTTAGATGGGGCCTGTCGCTTGCTGCTGAGCATGCCAGAAGGCTGGCAAGTACTTGTTCCCTGGATTGAGCAATTGATGGAGGAGAGCCTGGGCAAAGGGAACAAGGGGATAGTTGTCTTTAGTGAGCAGCCACTGAACCGCCAGGCATCCGTCTCTGAGACGGGCGCTACACTGCACGTGCAAGTCGCAACTGGCACCGCGGCTTCTCAGGAAGGGAACGCCTTTGTCCTCTCTCAACCATCACTTGCCAGTCAAGAACCTCGGAATCGCTTAGCAGCTCTGGTAGCAAGTTTTCTTGGGTGGCAATTGAGTATGGCCCTCTACGGGTACCTGCAACATATCACCTTTGCCGGGCAGCCTGCAGTTGAAAATTACAAAGCACGTGCCCGCGTACTACGGGATCAAGAGGACCCGCTCCAGGTCACAAGGGAGTGGGCTGCCCGTGCTTCGGATACAGATCCATCCAGTGGAATCCCTTACAGCCTATTTGCACCAGAAGGCGTGGAGATCCAGGCTTCTCCTGCCTCCACATTTGCCAGGATACTGCAACGAACCGTTACGGCATCTTCGGGGTACCTTTCACTTGGGTATCTTGATCTCACGATCAATGGTGAACTGCCAACACATTCCATATCGGTTCTTGATACAGCTCTGCGTAGCGTGGGAAACGAACTGCTTGGCTTGCCGGTGAAACTACGGCAGGCGCCTGCAGCGTATCATTCAACCGAACAAAGCGAGATGGACGGTCCACCCTTCCTGGTGAGTCTGCGCGTGCTGGCACGTGATCATGAAGCAAGCATCCTCGGTAGCTACACCGATACTTTTCTACGTGCTCAAGCGGTGAGCACCTGGCAGGCGATGATGGAACAAGGACGTCCGTGCTTTTTGCTGATTATAGATGGTTCCATAGACGATGCGCTTGAGC
>WNGJ01005853.1_pt1 | contig 12959 bp, 11 predicted proteins | sample 5400611 | NCBI WGS metagenome assembly WNGJ01 (sample SAMN13153375, study PRJNA577476) | soil metagenome | isolation source: 40 cm soil or saprolite under Garry oak tree replicate 1 | place: USA:California | collected 2016-06-15
CCAGGGTGTCGCCCAGGGTCTGGCCGGGCAGGAACGTCAGGCGTTCGCGGCCCTGGTCATCGAAGCCGCGGGCGCGCGGAGCGCCGTCGAAGCCGGCGTCTTCCAGATGCCGCAGCACCGAGTGCACGGTCGCCGTCCACGGCTGCGCGGGGCGGCGGACTTCGTCGCCGGCGCGTACGGCTCCGAAACTGCGCCCGCCGGGCAGCCGTCGTTCGGTCATCTCCTGGTTCTACCGCGATCAGAGGTCCACGGCGACCGAATAACCGGCTCCGTCCACGCCGGACCCGGGGGAGCCGGCGGCCTCATCGGCGGGCGGATCAGCGTGACCCAGGCCCAGTCGTACTCTCGTCTTCCCCTGGCGCCGTCGCCGGCGCTGTACCGGTTCCCAGCGTGCGGTCAACACGCAGGACTCGTCCGCGGTTGCCCATGGCCGGGACACCGGCGCCGGGGGCGCGTCGGAGCATCCGCCGGCCGACAGCGATCTTCGTAGCGAAGCCGACGTCGCCGGGGATCCCGGCCGCGGCGCAGCGGTCCGGGTCGCTGGTCCAGGACACCGGAAGACAGACGGCCCGGCCGGTCAACGCCCGGCCGGCCGGACAGGCGCAGGCGAGGAACACCGAGACCTGCGCGTTTTCGATCCGGCTATCGTGCCTGTGCCCCTTGGCTCACCACGCTGGCGCTCGCTACCAGGGCCGCAGTCAGCGCGAATGCCACCGGGTAGCCGGTGTGCCCCGCAAGCACGCCAAACCCGGCGGCGCCGGTCGCGGAGGCGCATGAGCTCTTGGATGTATGCACGGCTGGACCCGGCGTCGCCGTCAAGCCGGATCGCGCCCGGCTGCGTGGTCTGCACGAGGAATTCACGAAAGGCGGCACCCGCTCGCCCCAGGCGCGGATCTCCTCCCGCCCGGCCAGCTCGACGGGGATTTTGGGCATCCGCCACACGCCGTCCGGTGTGAACAGCGCCGCCACGCGGTCGCAGTCGCGCGTCATCACCGCGTCGGTGAACTCGCCGCGTAGCGCCTCGATCTCGACTCGGTCAGCGGCGGCCTGAAGATCGCTCATCGTTTCCTCCCTGGTCTGTGTGGTGTCTGTGTTGCGGCACGCGGGGATCTTCAGCGGTTCGGGCGGCAATCGCATCTAGCAGGTGCGCTGCTATGTTGCCGCCGCTCAGCCGCCCGATTTGCGCTGGCGCGGGCGCACGGCCCGCCACGCGGTGGCGCCGATCGTGGCCGGAGGCGCGCGTGAGGCGTGCTGGCTGACTGTCATCGTGATCACCGTGTCCTTCCATATCGGCTTCCTGCCTGTTCTTCGTGCGGATGTGGCGGCTCAGGGGACTGCTGGGCCGTCGCGGAGCACGCCGCGCACCTGGTCCAGCGACACTGCTTCCGGCTCGAATTCAGCTAGCCACCAGGTGGCCCCCGCCTTCGAATAGGGCGCTGGGTCGGTGCCGGGCGGCAAGGCGACCGCGATGTCATACGGTGCCGTGGTGTGCTGGCGCAGGCCGGTGATGGTTGCGGCGATCTCGGCGAGCTGGTCGGGGTGCTCAAGGTTGACCGGGAAGAAGCCGTGGTACCGGGCGGCCCGGCGCAGCGGCCTGACCTTGCCGGGGAACCCCGCGACCCAGACAGGCATCCGCTGCCGCACTGGCCGGGGAAGGAACTGGACCCCGTCGACGGTGTAGTGCTCGCCGCGGTGGTTCACGCTCTGGCCAGACCAGGCAGCAGTGAGAATCTCTAGCGCTTCATCGAGCATCTGGCCGCGCCGCCGGTCATCGAGCTGCTCGCCCGTCGCAGACAGCTCGCCGCCGAAACGGTCGCTGCCCAGGCCGACGCCGAGGGTGAGGCGGCCGCCGCTGAGCCAGTCCAGCGTCACGGTCTCGCGGGCGACTTTGGCCGGCCGCCGACGGGCCAGCGGTGTGACCATGGGGCCCAGCCGCAGGCGCTCAGTCGCGGTGGCGACCGCCGCCAGGGTGATCCACGGGTCGGCCACCTGCCGCACCGGCGCCCGCCAGCACAGGTGATCCCAGACGAAGATCCCGTGCCAGCCGGCCTCCTCCGCCTCAGCGGCCAGCCGGGCCACCACCATCGGGTCAGCGAGATCGCCGAAGGGCGGCACCCACAGCGCGGACTGCAGCCGGGTGATGGCCGGTTGAGGCCGGTGTGCCGGGTCAGAGCCGGCACCAACACATCTCGCGGCGGCTTCGGCGCCTCGTGCCCGGGGGCCAGCGGCGGCGTGCCTGGGATCGTTTGCCATGTGATCGGTCATGACAGCCACGCTAAGCCGGGAAAAGCATTATGAAAAGCGATAGATTTTGATCATATTGATCGTAATAAGCGATGTTCTTTGCTAGGCTAGGAGCCGTGTCCGATGCCGAGCTGCGGCATTTCGCCGCCATGGCCGCCGTCGCCGATGAGGGCTCGTTTGGCCGGGCCGCCGCCCGGCTGGGCTACAGCCAGTCGACAATCAGCCAGCAGATCGCTGCACTGGAGAAGGCCGTCGGCGGGGCAGTGTTCGACCGGCCGGCCGGGCCGAAGCCGGTTCGGATCACCCCGCTCGGCGCTCTGGTCCTGGCCCACGGGCGCGACCTGCTGGCGACGGCGGCCGCGTTGGCGGCCGCGCTCGACCGGTTCAAGGCTGGCGACGGCCGGGTCGATATCGGCACGTTCCAGAGCGCATCCAACGTGATCTTGCCGCCAGTGGTGCGCAGGCTGCGGGAAGAGCATCCCGGCTGCGACATCAGGCTGTTCGAGGAGGAGACCGACCAGCCTCAGGTCAGCGACCTCGACCTGATGTTCTTCGACGGCCGCGTCGACGGAGACGTCCAGCACCTCAAGCTGCTCGATGATCCCTACCTGCTGGTGGCCAGGTCCGGCGCCTTCCCCGGCGGCCCGGTGCCACTGGCCCAGCTCGACGGCGCGCCGATGGTGGCCCACCCGCCGATCTGCGATCAGGCCCGGGTCGAGCAGGTACTTGCACGCGGCGCCATCCGGCCGCACATCGTGTTCCGCACGGTGGGAAACGAAGCCGTGCTGTCAATGGTGGGAGCCGGAATGGGGACGGCGCTGCTGCCACGGCTCGCCATCCTCAGCCACGTCACCGGCGCTGACAAGACGCTCTCCGTCCACCAGCTCCAGCCACCGCTCCCGCCACGCGAGATCTTCTTGCTCTGGGAAAAGGGACGCACCCACTCCCCGCTCGCCGCCAGGGCCATCGAGATCGCCGTCAACGTGGCCGCCAAGATCGCCGAGGACAAAGGACAGCTCAGCGAACCAAGCGGGTAACAGACCGCTGACCCTCCCATTCTCGCTAGCTGACCAGTGTGATCTGGGCAGCCAGTGCCCGGTGTCATCGGGTGGTGGCGGCCGGCTGAGCAAGCGGTCGATCCCGGGGATGGTCAGGGGATCATGCCGAAGTGCGTCGGCGGCGGCTGGTCTGGCCGGGCCGGCGCGGCGGCGCGGGTGTTGGTGTGGCTGCGCAGCAGGGCGGCGGTGACGGCGCAGATGGCCAGGGCGGCCATGACCAAGCGTCCTGTGCGCTATCGGTTGTGGACGGGCCATCCGAGGCAGGCCGTCCGGAGAACGACCGCGCGCTTCGGGGTAAACGACTCGCAGGCGCCTCCGGAACTTCGGGTTAAAATGACGCGTGGGTCTGAGTATTGACGTCGTCAGCGGACCGGCTGGGCCTCTGGTCCGGGTCTGGACCGCGAAGTGCGGCACTCCGGCCGACTTCAGCTCGATCGCTTCGGTCAACCCGGGGGTTGGGTTCGTGCGGGTCGGCGGCGCCACGACGGTGCACCTGCGCGGCCCGGAGACGAAGGCGACGACATTGTCGTGCCCGCGTGACGCGGAGTACTTCGGGGCCGATTTCCGCCTCGGGGCGTACCTGCCGATGTTCCCTCCCGCCCCGCTCGCCAACCTCCAGGACGCGGTGCTGCCGACCCTGCCGGACGGCCGGATTCTGCTGGACGGCCGGGCATGGGAGATGCCGACGCCACAGAACCTCGACGTCTTCATCGACCGTCTCAAGCGGGCCGGCCTGCTGGTCTTCGATCCCCTGGTCGAGGAGCTGCAGCACGGCGGCGCGGTACGCGCCGCGCCGGAGCGGACCGCGCAGAGCCGGTTCGTGCGGGCCGTCGGCCTGTCGCGCCGCAAGCTGCAGCTGATCGAGCGGGCCCGGCACGCAGCCCGGCTGCTGCGCGCGGGGGCGGCGATCGCGGACGTGGTCTCCGGTGCGGGCTACTACGACCAGCCGCACCTGACACGCGTGCTACGACAGCTGATCGGCCACACGCCGTCCGAGTTGGCGCGCGGCGGGATGTTCCTGGACCTGTGACCTGCGTTTCGGTACAAGACAAGCCCTGGATACAGCCCATACGCTCCCCGCCATGAGAAAGCTAGTCGAATCGACGTATGTCTCCCTCGACGGGATGGTCTCCGGCGAGAGTTTCTGGGGCGCTCAGATGCGGTTCCAGGATGACAAGCACGTCGCGTACGCCGCGAAATTGCTGGAATCCGCCAATGCTCTCGTGCTCGGGAGGGCGACCTACGAGGTCTTTGCAGCGTCGTGGCCCGGCCGCACTGGCGAGCTGGCCGGCAGGATCAACTCGCTGCCGAAGTATGTCGCATCGCGCACGCTGACCGACACCACCTGGAACAGCGAGATCCTGCGGGGTGACGCCGTCGAGGCGGTCGCCAAGCTCAAGGAGCCCGGTGAGGGCACGCTGCTGAAGTACGGCACCGGCTCCTTCAGCCGGGCCCTTCTGGAAGGCGGGCAGCTGGACGAGCTGCACCTGTGGGTGTACCCGTTCATCGCCGGGTCCGGAGAGCCTCTCCTGCCCGGGATCACGACCACGCACCTGGACCTGGCCGAGGTGAACGAGGTCGGCAATGGCGTCGTCGTGCTGACCTACACGCCGAAGCGGTAGCTCCGGAACCGCCGTCGGTGATGTCCACGTGGGCTTGGCAGGGCTAATCCGCGATGCCCGCTCCGGGATCCGTGGCTTCGACCCGAAGAGCGAAGATCTCCGAGTCCCCCCGCTACGCGGAAGGGAGTCCGAGCGCTTCGGGCGCCATGCATCCGATGCTGAGACCGTCAGTCCTGGCCGAGGCCCGGCCTGTCTATGCAGCGTGACGTCCTCCTGCGTTCCCGCCGGGGTGTGCCCGAGCCTGCTGGTCACCGGGAGCCTGCATGACCCGCGCGTGCTGATCCACGAGCCGGCGAAACGGGTGGCGCGGCTGCGGGCCACCGCCGCGCCGGGCGGGAGGCTATTGTTCGGCCCCGAGCTGGGCGCGGGAGCCCACGTGGGCCCGGCCGGGCGCTACGACCAGCTACGGTACGAGGCCGAGATCCGGGCGTTCATCCTGGACAAGGCCGGCTAGCCGCGCCGCGAGACCGGCCACCCTCGGGCAAGCCCACGAGGAGATGTCCGAGGGTGACCGGCGTCTTCACCAGCCGGCCAGTCGGTTTACCGAGCCGGGGCCAGGCCGGCCAGGCGGGACTGAAGGCCGCCGCCGGGAGTACGCGAGCCGCTGACAGCCATCCGCTCGAGCCGCTGCACCCGCTTGGCGGTGCTCGGGTGGGTCGAGAACAACGTGGTCAGCCCGGTGCTGCCCTTGAACGGGTTGGAGATGAACAGGTGCGCTGTTGAGGGGTTGGTGGTCGCAGGCAACGTGCCGCGTGAGTAGGCCTCGATCTTGCGCAGAGCGCTGGCCAGCGCCAACGGGTCGCCCGTGATCCGGGCGCCGCTCGAGTCGGCGCCGTATTCGCGGCTGCGGGAAATCGCCAGCTGGATGATCGTGGCGGAGATCGGAGCCAGCAGCGCCATGAACAGCGCCGCGATCGGGTTGGTGCCTTCCTCGTCATCCCCGCCACCGAACAACAGGGCGAGCTGGGCCACCCAGGTGATCACCGCGCCGACCGTGGCGGCGACGGAGGAGATCAGGATGTCCCGGTTCTGCACATGCGACAATTCGTGGGCTAGCACCCCCGCCAGCTCGCGGCGGTCCAGGATGGGCAGGATGCCCTCGGTGACTACCACCGCCGCGTTCTTGGGATTGCGGCCGGTCGCGAACGCGTTCGGCTGCGGGCTCGGCGACACGTACAGCCGCGGCATGGGCATGTCGGCGCCGGCGGCGAGCCTGCGCACGATCTGATGCAGTTCGGGGAACTCGGCCTCGCTCACCGGCACCGCCCCGGACGCCCGGATGGCGATCTTATCGGAGAAGAAGTAGGCGAACCCGTTCATCGCGATCGCCAGCACCAGCGCGATCACGATCCAGTTGCCGCCCAGCAATGCACCGATCCCCAGCAGCAGGCCACTCATGGCGGCCAGCAGCAACGTGGTCTTGACGTAGTTTCTTCCGGTCACGGAATGTCTCCACTGCCTGCCTAGCGCCCCGGACACCGGCCGGAGCGAACCGGCCCGGGCGAGGTCTCGCTGCCAGGGAGGTGGCCCGGGCCCCGGCCGCGCAGGCTGCGGCGTGCTGACGAGGTCCCGGAGGGCTACTCCCCTCGACCGGACAACCTAGACAAGCCGATTCAAACCCGTGCTATTCCCTTGCCACAGGAAGCCGGGCCGCCGACCCGTTCGCCGCGTACGCGGCCGAACTGGCCGAGGTCGGCACCGGTACCGGGAGCGGTTTGCACAGCAGGTCAGGACCGTTACCAATCTGGCGCGCGGGAAGCTGTCCGAGCGCCAGGTAGTTGGCGATCGTGTTGTCCACGCACAGGTCGCCGGACAGCGAGTCGGCGTGGGTGGTGCCGCCCGGCTCGGCGAGCAGGACCGCGTTCGGGAACAGGGAGCGAACCTCGAGGCTCCCCTCGAACGGCGTCGCCGCGTCCAGGGTCTCGTCGATCAGCAGGGCGCTCGGCACCTTCGACCCGTCGATCCGCAACGGCGTGTGCGCCTTGGCCGGCCAGTACAGGCACGGCGCGTTGAACCAGGCGTTGCCCCAGGTCTCGAACGGAGCCTTCTTGTAGGTGGCCCAGTTGTCTCTGGCCCACTTCGCCCAGCTGAGCGGCCACTGGACATCGGTGCACTGGACGGCGTTGTAGACCGCGAACCCGTTATCGTCGCCCGGAGTGTCATCGGAGTCGTACAGGCTCTTGACGGTCTTCCAGTCATCCTTGTGGACGAAGCCCGCGAACGCGCTGCCTAGCTGGAGCCAGGTCTGCTCGTAATAGCCCGCATACAGGAAGACATCCACCCACTCGTCGGGGCCGATCACGCCTCCGGCCGGGTGCTTGAGCAGGCGCGCCTCTTCCCGGTAGAAGAGCTTCGCCACCGCCTTCTCCGTGGAGCCGAGGTGATAGACCTTGTTGTACTTGGCGACCCACGCGAACCAGATGTCGATGTTCCGGTTGAAGGCGACATCCTGGTTGAGGTTGGCCTTGTACCAGACATCGCGCGGATCGACGTTGCTGTCCATGACCAGCCGACGCACGTGTGACGGGAACAGAGTGCTGTAGACCTGGCCCAGATACGTCCCGTAAGAGAACCCGTAGTAGGTGATCTGCTTCTGGCCGAGCGCGGCGCGGATGCTGTCCATGTCCCGCGCCGCGTCGATCGTAGTCATATGCGCGAGCAGCCGGCCGTTCTTCCTGGCGCATGCCGAGGCGTACGCCTTCGACCGCTTGAGCCAGGTCTGAACGAGCGCGACGGAGGTCGGGATGTAGTTCGGCCGGTCGTAGCTGAAGTAGTCGGGCAGGCAGCTCAGCGCCGGCCTGCTGGAACCCACGCCGCGCGGGTCGAAGCCGATCCAGTCGTAGTCGTTGGCGGCGGCCGCGCCGTTGGTCAGGCCCTCATTGCGCAGGACCGGAATCAGGAATGCGTTCAGGTTCAGCCCCGACCCGCCGGGACCACCGGGATTCGTCAAGATGATGCCCTGGTACTGCGACGCGGGCGAGGTGTGCTTGATGCGCGAAACGGCGAGCGAGATCTTGGCGCCGCTCGGATGGCGGTAGTCCAGCGGGACCTTCAGGAATCCGCACTGCGCGTGCGCCTGCTTGAGGCTCGGATCCGAGCATTTCCCCCAGGCGATCCGCGCGGGGGACGAGGCCGCCGCGGTGGCCGCCACCGGGGGAAGCGCTAGCGCGGTCCCGCCAGCCATCACGCTCGCCGCGGCCAGGACGACGATCAGCTTGCGCACGTTCCTCCCCCTTCGCGAAGCCCTCAGGCAGGCGAATCCCAGCCATAGCTGGCTAATATGAGGAATATTGCGTGTTTCTGGTCGCTTACAGGAGATCCTGGCCGATATTTTGTCAAATCGTAACCATCCGTGCCCTGAGCGTTCCGAGCGGCCCATGGTCATCGTCAGCGCTGGCCCTGCAGGTTCGTGGTGCGGGCGAAATGACTGGTCAGAAGCTCGTCAAACTCCTCGGCACAAAGCGGCCGGGAGAAATAGAAACCCCGTGACCGAGAGCTTCTTCTCCTCGCTCAAAGGCGAGCTCATCGATACCCAGGCGCGGCCAACGCAGGCCAGTAGAGCCTGGTCCGTACATCTACTCGGTACAGACGGACCGGATCTCCCGCCTCTACCCACCAACGCAGGGAGTCCCCCGCCGACGCTGGGTCGCTCACCACCAGGGCTACTGTGGCGGTGCGCAATCTAACGCCCTGGTGCGCTCTACCGCAGCGGCCCAAGGCTACGTGAGATAGCCCGGCGGCTCGGGCCACTGGGGTCCGAGGTCGGGCAAATCAGTGCTTATCCGCATCGGGAAACGGGGCAGTCGTTTCTCCAGGAACGCGCTAACCCCCTCGGCGACGTCAGGCGCCCTGCCAAGCACATGGATGCCCCTGGAGTCGAGACGGTGCGCTTCCCAGGGAGAATCGGCGCCGAGCATGCGCCACATCAGCTGACGAGAGGTGGCAACCGCAACGGCAGAGGTATTGTCAGCGATCTCTCTGGCGAGCGCGTACGCGGCTGGCAGCAACTCGTCGGCCGGGTACGTCCGGGCGACCAGGCCCCCGCGCAACGCCTCCGCAGCATCGAAGACCCGGCCGGTCGCCACCCATTCCAGGGCCTGGCTGATGCCGACGACTCGCGGGAGGAACCAGCTGGACGCAGCTTCCATGACCAGGCCGCGACGGGAGAACACGAAGCCGAACTTTGCGTTATCGGCGGCGAGCCTGATATCCATCGGGAGCGTCATCGTGACACCGACCCCGACCGCGGGCCCGTTGATGGCAGCGATCACCGGCTTGAGTGAGGCCGCGACACGCAGGCTTACCTGACCGCCACCGTCTCGCGGCACGCCGTCGATGGTCTGGGCCGTCGCCCCAGATCGCTGGCGCCGGTCGGCGTTGAATGTGTCGCTGCCAGCAGAAAGGTCGGCGCCTGCGCAAAACGCTCGTCCCCGGCCAGTGACAACCACTGCCCGTACATCATCGTCGGAGTCGGCCCGGTCGAAGGCGTCGATCAGCTCATCTCGCATCACCAGAGTGAACGCGTTGAGCTGGTCCGGGCGGCTAAGAGTGATCGTCGCTATGCGATCAGCGACAAGGTAGTCGATCTCCGCGTACGGTCGAATCGTATCTGCCACAAGCTGCCTCCTACGGCGGACAGGCGGGTTGGCGAGCGGCTGAGTCGAGGCCGGGGGCGGCCGGTGGCCGCGTCGTCACGAGCAGTCTGCCCGGGACGAATACTTCATTGCCGGCCCTGAGTCACGAACGGTCGTGAGCCCCGTGCGGGCTTGCGTCATTCCGGGGCAGCGGAACTGGCCGGGCTGGTGGTGGTTCTCCCGCACTGGGGAGCATATCGGCTATGAGTCGCGGAGTCGTTCCGGTCGGCGGGCAGAAGGTAAGGCGGACGTCGTCTCGTTCGCCGTTCAACGGATCGCCAACCCGGTCTCGTAGACCGGTTCACCCGCGGCCTGTCCCTGACCGAACCGGTCGCAGCAACGTTTATACCGGCGGCGCTGAGGATTACGTCGACTACAAGACGTTTGACCAGATGGCCGGAGAGCTGAAAGCGTGACAGCGATGAATGAACTGTCGCGTGCCGACGCCGCGCCCTGGGCTGCGCGCGGCTCTATGTTCAGCCAGCCCGGCCTGGCCAGGCCGGTGGCCTGGGCCACGCCGCATGATCTGGATCGGCTGCGCGCTAGCCACGCACGCGGACGGCTGGGCAAGCCGCTGGTGCCGACCAGCGTCGCATCGCCACGGCTAGGCGATGAGCTGTTCGCCCGGCTTCTGGCCTACGGCACGCCGCAGGAGACTCATCCAGGCGATGTGCTATTCACTCCGGGCGATGAAGACGTCGATCTGATCGTGATTGACCGGGGTTCGGCGGAGGTTGTCCGGACGGAGACGGCTGACGTGCCCGCAGCGATCGTCGCGGTCGTGGATGCGGGCGGCTTTGTCGGCGAACTGAACCTGCTGACCGGGCAGAATGTCTACCTGCTGTGCCGGGTGAGGGAGGGCGGCACGGTCTACCGGGTGTCGCCGGAGCGCCTGCGGCAGCTCATGGCCAACGACGTCGAACTGTCCGACATCGTCTTCAAGGCGCTGATCGCCCGCCGGGAGCTGCTGCAGCGCAGCACCGCCGCCCGGGCGGTGGAGATCGTCGGCGGCGCCAGGTCGGCGGCGGCGCTGGCGCTGCGGACCTACGCCGCCCGGCAGCGCCTGATCCACCTCTGGTTTGATGCCGGCACCCCCGCGGGCCGGGCGATGATGGAGTCCTCCAGCCTGGCCGAGGACGACCTGCCCGCCGTCGTCATGCCCGGCGCCACGCTGAAACAGGCCACGCCGGGCGAGCTAGCCGAGAAACTGGGCCTCAGCTACCGTCGTTCTTCCACGAAGCCGGTTGACGTCACGATCGTCGGCGCTGGCCCGGCCGGCCTGGCGGCCGCAGTCTACGGGGCGTCCGAAGGCCTGGACACCGTGCTGCTGGACACCGTCGGCGCCGGCGGGCAGGCCGCGGCCAGCTCCCGGATCGAGAACTACTTCGGCTTCCCGTTCGGCCTGTCCGGCGCCGATCTGACCGGCCTGGCCGTACTCCAGGCGCTGAAGTTCGGTGCCCAGCTGGCCAGCCCCTGCCAGGCGGTCAAGCTCGACACCGACCGGAACGGCAACCTGCTCCGCCTGCACCTGCAGGGCGGGGAAGTCATTGACAGCAAAGCCGTCGTCATCGCGACCGGCGCCCGCTACCGGGCGCTGCCGCTGGAACGCTGGCCCGACTTCGAGGGCGCCGGTATCTACTACGCGGCCACCGAACTGGAAGCCAGGGCGTGCACGGGCAGCCCGGTCACGGTGGTCGGCGGCGCGAACTCCGCGGGTCAGGCGGCGCTGTACCTGGCCGGGCGAGGTAGTGAGGTCTCGCTCGTTGTCCGCGGCCCGGACATCGCGGCCGAGATGTCGGCCTATCTCGTCGACCGGCTGCGGGTCCATCCGCGGGTGACGATGCGGTGCCGGAGCGAGGTTGCCCGGCTGGATGGCGGCGACTTCCTCGAGGAAGTCAGCATCACGGACCGAACGGCGGACCGCACGCAACCCCAGCCGTGCTCGGGTTTGTTCTGCTTCATCGGCGCCGAACCCGCCACGAGCTGGCTGACCGGGATCGCTACGGGGGACGATGGGTTCATCCGGACCGACGTCCAGCTGAACGACGGCGACCTCGGCCCAGCCTGGGCCGACCTCAGGCGGCGGCCGCTTCCGTTCGAGACCAGCATCCCGGGCGTGTTCGCGGTCGGCGACGTCCACTCCGGCTCGATGAAGCGGGTCGCCGCAGCCACCGGCGAGGGCGCCAGCGCGATCGCCTCAGTGCACAAAGCCATCAGTACGCTCGTCTAGCGTCAGACGCGCCCCCAGGCCTGCGACATAGCGCCCCGTTCGGCACCCCGGCGAACCTTGCTGGAGGCCCGTGTTGTGTTTGACCTGGTGAGGGCAACTGGGTTCGAACCACCGGCCCCTCGCTTGTAAGGTGCGTTCGTACCGTCGCGGAACGTCGCCTGCTATCGCCTGATAGGGCATCTAGCTGCGATAACCATGGCTGGCTATGGCCTGATGACTCCTCGTGTCTGCGGTCGTTGGCTCTTAGTTTGGCTCTTTGATCCAACTTCTGGCCGTCGTCGCTTGCTGCCACTACTGCCTGGGTTACCAAGCCTCCACATCGGCCCCCGGATGCCCAATCGCCTGTCGCTGGTGCACCCGCAGCCCTCGGTCCAGGTCGTAGGGTTGCGCGCGTGGGGATCGCTAGGCACATAGCGAGGTTGCGCGCCGTTGTTGGGCATGAGCTACTGCTGCTGGCATCGGTGTCGATCCTGCCTGTCGATGAGGCAGGCAGGGTGCTGCTGGTCCGCCATGCTGGCCACGTCGACGGCTGGGGTGTCCTGGGCGGGGCCGTGGACGTGGGAGAGTCGCCGGCCGGAGCCGCGGTCAGAGAGGCTCGCGAGGAGATCGGCGTCGACATTGAGCTGGTCCGGCTGCTGGACGTCCTCGGTGGGCCGGACTACGAGATCCGTTACCCGAACGGGGATCGCACCGCCTACGTCACCGCCGTTTACGAAGCGCGGATCATCGAGGGCTCCCCGGCACCTCGTGACGGCGAGCTCAGCGAGCTCGCCTGGTTCGCGCCGGGGGACCTGGCCGGGCTGCGGCTGAGCGGCTTCGCCCGCGCCCTGCTCCGTGCCATCGGCCGCCTTTGACAGACGGCGTGGCCCTCACTGAACAGTGGCAGGCCACCGTGCGATACCTAGCTTTGCGCCATGTCTTAGTCAGGTTGGCTGCCCGGCTGCTCTAGATGCTGCCTGGTCAGCTGGTCGAGCCGGTCCAGCAGTTCGCGCAGCGTGTACCGGGTCGTGACGGTCTCGCCCGCGGGCTGGAGGTAACCGAACGCTAGGGATCATGTACGGGATGTCGGCGTGGCTCCCCCTGTGGATCTTCACGGCTCCTTAACCTCACGGCTCTCGACGTAGAGGACGTCGTGGTGGCCTTGGGGGTGGCTGTGATGAAGAAGCCCGTT
>WNGJ01012693.1_pt1 | contig 12957 bp, 10 predicted proteins | sample 5400611 | NCBI WGS metagenome assembly WNGJ01 (sample SAMN13153375, study PRJNA577476) | soil metagenome | isolation source: 40 cm soil or saprolite under Garry oak tree replicate 1 | place: USA:California | collected 2016-06-15
GCGCTCATCGCCCGGTGCCTCACGGTCCCCGACGTTGTGGACGCGGTGAACATTGGCCGCGAGCACGCCACCGAGATCTCCGTGCGCGGCGGCGGCCACGGCGTCGCCGGGCTGGCGGTCACCGACGGCGGCCTGATGATCGACCTGGCCCGCATGAAAGGGATCCGGGTCGACCCGGCAACGCGGACCGTCTGGGCGCAGGGCGGCGTCACCTGGAAAGAGCTCAACCGGGCCGCGGCCGGTCACGGGCTGGCCACCACCGGCGGGGTAGTCTCCAGCACCGGCATCGCGGGGCTGACCCTCGGCGGCGGCGAAGGCTGGCTGATGGGCAAGTACGGCCTCACCATCGACAACCTGCTGGCGGTGGAGGTCGTCACCGCCGACGGCCGGATCGTCACTGCTAGCGCCGGGCAGAACCAGGACCTGTTCTGGGCCCTGCGCGGCGGCGGCGGCAACTTCGGCGTCGCGACCGCTTTCGAGTACCAGGCCCACCCCGTATCCACCGTCTACGGTGGCCTGGTCGTCCATCCCGTCAGCCGCGCACGCGAGGCGTTCGGCTTCTACCGCGACCTCACCCAGTCAGCCCCCGACGAACTCACGGTGTACTTCAACCTGTTCGCCAAGCCCGGCGCGCCGGAAGAGAAAATGGCGGCCATAGCCGCCTGCCACTGTGGCGAACCCGCGGCCGCTGAGGCAGACCTGAAACCGTTGCGGCAGTTCGGGCCGCCTGCGGCCGATCTCATCCGGTCCATGCCCTATCCGGTGATCAACACCCTCAGCGACGGCGGGTACCCGCGGGGAGCATTCAACTACTGGAAGTCGGCGTTCCTCAGCGAGCTGTCCGACGCATCGCTGGAGGTCATGATCGACGCGCTGCAGCGGTGCCCCTCGCCCATGAGCGGGCTCGGCATAGTGCCCTATCTGGGCGCGGTCAGCCGCGTGGACGCCGCCGCCACCGCGTTCGCGCACCGGTCACCCGGGTACAGCCTGCTCATCGTGTCGCAGTGGCTGGACCCGCGGGACACGGAACCGAATGTCGCCTGGGCCAAGGAGACCTTCGAGGCACTCGCTCCGCATATGTCCAGCCGGAGCTATGTGAACAACCTGACCGCCGAGGATGGGCGGATGGTGCACAACGTATGGGGCACCAACTACGAACGGCTCGTCACGGTCAAGCGCCGCTACGACCCGGGCAATATCTTCCGGCTCAACCACAACATCGACCCGTCCGGCTAGGCACATTAGCAGGGCCAGCGCGGCGGCATTGACCACTGGCACAGGACGAAATTGCCGAGATGCGGTATCGCCCGCTTCACGGAGCCCGAAGCCGGGAAACCACCATAATGAGCCTGTAACGCTTGATCCTTGGGCGATCCGTTCCGTGGGTCTGCGTTGAGGGGTGGGGATTATGGGGATCTTGCGGCTGTCGTGCCGTCCGGCGGGGGGCGAGAACGCCGGGCTGGTCGTGGATGTGGTCCTGGAGGAGGCCGGGACACGCCGGACGGCATCGGCGCAGGTGGAATGGACTCTGGAAGCGCAGGACCGGGAGGAAGTGCGCTGGTACTTAGAGGACTACCTGGAATATCCGGTGGACCCGGCGCCGCAGATCGCGCACCGGGTGGAAGGCCGTCTCCAGGCGCTGGGCGCCGAGCTGTTCACCGGGGTGTTCGAGGCGAACCGGGACATGACCAGGCTGTGGGACGCGGTCGCCGGGGCGCTGCCCAATACCCGGGTGGAGGTCACCGCCGGGGCGGGTGTGGGGGTGCTGTGGGAGTGGCTGCGGGATCCTGCTACCGATGGCGCGCTGGCGCAGGGCCGATGTGCCGTTCCGGTCGGTGGCCAGTCACCTGGTCCGGCTGAGCAGCAACGCCCGGGAGGCATTCCAGCTAGATGTGCTGCGCCCGCCGACGTTCGCCGCGCTGGCGCGGGCGCTCGAGGAAGCACAGGCGGCCGGAGAGCCATATCAGGTGGTGCACTTCGATGGCCACGGCGCCTGGCTCGATGCCAACGAGGCCGCTGCCGAGGGTACGGCCGACGGGTTCAGCCGGAACATGTTTTCGATGGTGTCGCCGCCCCGCCCGGGATCACACGGGTTCCTGGTATTCGAGGACCCGCGCGGCGGGGGGAGCCAGCAACTGGTCGATGGCCCGGCGCTGGGCGGGGTGCTCGCCGGGGCAGGAGTCCCCGGTGCTGGTGCTGAACGCCTGCCGCAGCGCCCACGCCGATCTGGTCACCGAGCCAGACACCGTGAGTAGCGAACTGGATGCCCATCAGCGGGTGCGGGCGTATGGGTCGCTGGCCCAGGAGGTGATGGACGCCGGGGTCGCGGGCGTGGTGGCGATGGGCTACAACGTCTACGTCGTCACCGCGGCCAGTTTCATCGGCGAGGTCTACGCCGCCCTGCTCCAGGGCCGGCCACTGGGGGAGGCGGTCACCGCCGCCCGGCGGCAGTTGGTCGCCGACCCGCTGCGGGAGGTGGCCCTGGCGGCCCTCCCGCTGCAGGACTGGGTGGTGCCGGTGGTATACGAGGCTGCCCCGCTGGCCCTGCGCCCGGTCCAGCCGCGCGAGCAGGAGGTGTCGATCCGCCTCGACCAGGAGCAGGCCGGGCGGGAACGCGCGGTCCTTGGCGGCGCCCTGCCGGGCGGGCCGGCCGCCGGGTTCTACGGCCGCGACGAGAGCCTGCTGGCGCTGGACCGCGCGTTCGACGCCAGCCCGGTGGTCTTGCTGCACGCCTGGGCGGGGGCCGGGAAGACCTCCACCGCCGTCGAGTTCGCCCGCTGGTACAGCCTCACCGGCGGCGTTCAAGACGTGCTGTTCGCCTCATTCGAGCACCACCTCACCCTGGCCAGCCTGCTCGACCAAGTCGGCCAGCAGTTCGGGGCGGCCTTGGAACAGGCTGGGGTGCCGTGGGCCGCCCTCGATGAGGCCCAGCGGCGCGATGTCGCGCTGCAGGTGCTCCGGCAGGTTCCGGTGCTGTGGGTGTGGGACAACGTCGAACCGGTCACCGGGTTCCCGGCCGGCCGGGAAAGCGAATGGACCACCGCAGAGCAGGACGACCTGCGCGTCCTCCTGGACGACCTGGCCGGCACGAGGTGCAAGGTCCTGCTGACCTCCCGCCGCGATGAGCAAGCGTGGCTGGGAGACTTGCCCGCCCGGGTCATCCTGCCGCCCATGCCGATGCTCGAGCGCCTGGAGCTCGCCCGCGCGGTCGCCCGCCGGCAGCCCGGCGGCGCACAGGCCTTCCTGGAAGTAGAGGACTGGCGGCCACTACTGCAGTTCACCCTGGGCAACCCGCTGACCATCACCATCCTCACACGTCAGGCCCTGCACGACAGCCACACCACCCGGGCGGAAATCGAAGGTTTCATCGAGCAACTGCGCGCCGGTGCTGCCACGGTTACCGACGACACCGCCCAAGGCCGCAGCAGATCACTGACTGCCTCTCTCGACTACGGGTTCGCCCATGCGTTCACCGACCCCGAACGCGCCCTCCTCGCCCTGCTCGCCCTCTTCCAGGGCTTTATCGACATCGACGTGCTGCTCGCCATGGGCCACGTCGAGGACCTGCCACCTGCCCTGGCCGGGCTCCCCCGCGAGACCGGGATCGCCCTGCTCGACCGTGCCGCCGAGGTGGGCCTGCTCACCGCCCACGGCGGCGGGTTCTACGACGTCCACCCGGCCATCCCCTGGCACCTCCACCACCTGTTTGCCGAGCACTACGGGGCCAGCGACAGCCCCGCCGCCACCCGGGCGATCCACGCCTGGACACAGGCCACCAGCGAGCTCGGCGGCTACTACCACCGCGAGTACGAGGGCGGGAATGCCCAGGTCATCGCGGCGCTCGGCGCGGAGGAAGCCAACCTGCTGCGAGCCCGTCACGTTGCCATAGGCCGCGGCTGGCTAGATCTGGTCATCGGCCCCATGCAAGGCCTGCGCAGCCTCTACAACCACACCGGGCGCACCATCGAATGGCGCCGCCTGGTAACCGAACTCATTCCTTTGTTCAACCTCGCGCTGAATGGCCGCGACTGGGACACAGCCCGGCAACTCCAGGACACCCTCATCGTCTTCCGCCGCCAGCGAGCCGCCACTGCCCTGGCCGCGACCTCCCCGGACGAACTCAGCGCAGAGCAGCGCAACCAGCTCCGCAGCCTTGCGGTCGACCTGAACGTCCTGGGCCAGATGCTGTATGAGCAAGGCGACCCAGGCTGTGTCGAGCCATATCAGGAAGCCATCGAGCTTGCCCGGCTCGCTCGTGCGCAGCGGGGCGAAGCATCCGTCGCGCTCAACCTCGGCCATGTTTATAGCGACCTCCCCGGCCTGCGCGACCTCGACCAAGCCGAACACTGGTACCAGCACAGCCTTAGCCTGCTCAGCGAGAACGACACCGTCGGCCGCGCAGTCGTCGTAGGCGAGCTAGGCAACATCGCCTACGAGCGCTTCCGTGACGGCGACGAAGCCGGGGCCCCGGAGGCACAGTTGCTCGAGCACCTCAACGACGCCGCCGCCGCCCATCGGCAGAAGCTCGACCTGCTCCCCGGTGACGCGGTCGGTGAGCGCGCCGTCGCCTACAACCAGCTCGGCAATATCTACGCCCGGGCCGGGCATATCGACCGCGCGCTTGAGCATTTCAGCAGGTCAATCCACTACGAACAGCAGCAAGACAACCGGTACGGCGCCGGGCAGTCCCGCTTCAACGCCGCCCTTGCCCTCGCAAATGCCGATCGGCGGGAGGACGCACTCCTCTACGCCCAGGCCGCCCTTCGCGACTTCGAAGCCGTCGGCATGGGCGCCGCCAGCGCAGCCGATATGGCTCACGAACTCATAGCAAATCTCCGGGGAGAATCCTGAGCGGAACGGAGCCGGGTTGTGTGCAGGCTGCTGGGGCTCAACGCCGGACGCGAACCGGTCAGCGCGTTGTTCTGGCTGGTGGACGCGCCGGACTCGCTCGAGGTACAGAGCCACCGCAACGTGGATGGCAGCGGTATCGGGTTCTTCGACTCCGCCGGGGCTCCCGTCCTGGACAAGCAGCCCGAGGCCGCGTTCGCCGGCCAGGAGTTCCGCCGGGAGGCGAAGCGGGCCAGGTCGGTGACCTTCGTCGCGCATGTGCGCTACGCGACCGCGGGCGCCCGGTCGATGCGGAACACCCATCCGTTCACGATGGACGGCCGGATCATGGCGCACAACGGCGGGTTCGGCGAACTCGGCGAACTCGAGGCACAACTCGGCCGTTACCGCGACCTGGTCCAGGGCGACACCGACTCCGAGCGCTACTTCGCGCTGATCACCCAGCAGATCGACGCCCACGGCGGTGACGTGGCCGCGGGGATCACCGCCGCCGCCCGGTGGATCGCCGCGCGGCTGCCGGTCTCCTCGCTGAACGCCATCATCGCGACCGCGGGTGAGCTGTGGGCGCTGCGCTACCCCGGGCAGCACGCGCTGCACATCATCGAGCGCCCCGCCGGAGCGAGCAGCCCCGCTCGGCCGGGCAGGAACGCCGGGCCGGCCAGCGGCCCGCCCGGCACCGGCGACGCCGCCACCGGCCTGCACGCCCGCAGCACCACCTCGTCGGTGCACGCCCCGGACCTGCACGCGGTTCCCTCGGTCGTGGTCGCGTCGGAGGAACTCGACGGCGAGCGGGGCTGGCGGATGCTCGCGGACGGCGAACTGGTCCACGTGCGCGCCGACCTGACCGTCGAATCCGCCGTGGTGCTCCCCGAGGCCCCGGCGCACCTGGTCCCGCTGCCGCCGGGCAACCCCAACATCGACCGCTGACCAGGCCGCCGGCGTGTTCCGGGGCCGGACCCGGCCACCGTGGCCCGGGTAGCACCCGGCCGGCGGGGGGAAGACTCCCTGAAGCGAGCAGGGAGGGCAGCATTGAGCGCCACCAGCGGGACGGCGACCGGCACCGGGCAGGCTGAGCCGGACCAGATCGGCCAGCGCCGCAGGCTCATCATCATCGGCGCGCTGCTACTTGGCATGCTGCTGGCGGCGCTGGACCAGACGATCGTGGCGACGGCGCTGCCCACGATCGCCGGTGACCTGCACGGGCTGTCGCACCTGTCCTGGGTGGTGACCGCGTACCTGCTGGCGTCCACCATTTCCACCCCGCTGTGGGGCAAGCTCGGCGACCTGTACGGGCGCAAGACGTTCTTCCAGGCCGCGATCGTCATCTTCCTGATCGGCTCGGCGCTGTCCGGTCTGTCCCACACCATGCTGCAACTGATCGCGTTCCGCGCGGTCCAGGGCATCGGCGGCGGGGGCCTGCTGACCGGCGCGCAAACGATCGTCGCGGACGTGGTGCCGGCCCGGGAGCGGGGCCGGTACCAGGGCCTGTTCGGCAGCGTGTTCGGGGTGACCAGCGTGCTCGGGCCGCTGATCGGCGGGTTCTTCGTGGACAACCTGTCGTGGCGCTGGGTGTTCTACGTCAACCTGCCGATCGGCGTGGTGGCACTGGTCGTGGTCGCGGCCGTGCTGCCCGGCCACCTGCGCCGGGCCGCACACAAGATCGACTACCTGGGCACGGTGCTGCTGGCGGGCGCGGCGACCGGCCTGGTGCTGCTCACCTCGCTGGGCGGGACCACCTACGCCTGGGCCTCGGCGCCGATCTTCATCATGGGCGCCGCCGCGGTGGTCTTCGGCGCCGCGTTCGTCTGGGCGGAGAGCCGGGCCGCCGAGCCGGTCCTGCCGCTGCACCTGTTCCGCAACCGGATCTTCTCCGCGGCGAGCGCGGTCGGCTTCGTCGTCGGGTTCGCGATGTTCGGGGCGATCGCCTACCTGCCCCAGTACATGCAGATCGTCAAGGGCGTCAGCCCGACGATCTCCGGGCTGCGGCTGCTGCCGCTGATGGCCGGCCTGCTGACCACCTCGATCGTCTCTGGGCGGCTGGTCAGCAGGTGGGGCCGGTACCGGATCTTCCCCATCATCGGCACCGCGGTCATGACGATCGGCCTGTACTTGCTGTCCCACCTGGGCGTGACCACCAGCGACTGGCTGTCCTCGCTGTACATGCTGGTGCTCGGCGCGGGCATCGGCGGGTCGCTGCAGGTGCTGGTCGTCGCGGTGCAGAACTCCGTCGGCTACGCCGACCTCGGCGCGGCCACCGGGGGCGCGACATTCTTCCGGTCCATCGGCGGCTCGTTCGGCACGGCCACGTTCGGTGCGGTGTTCTCCAACGTCCTGGCCGGCAACCTGGCCGCCAGCCTGCACGGGCTGTCCCTGCCGCACGGCTTGACGGCGGCCAGCGGCGCGAGCCCGGCGGCGCTGGCCCACCTGCCCGCCGCCATCCACCTCGGCTACATCACCGGCTACGCCACCTCGCTGCAAACGGTGTTCCTGGTGGCGACGCCGTTCGGCGCGCTGGCGTTCCTGCTGAGCTGGACCATCAAGGACATCCCGCTGCGCGCCACGGCCGGCACGCCGGACCCGGCCGACACGCTCGCGCCGACGGCCATGCCCGCGGCCCGCACCTCGGACCAGGAGATGGAGCGGGCGCTGACCAGCCTGCTCGGCCGGGAGCAGCGGCGGGAGGTCTACGCGCGGCTGGTCACGACGGCGGGCATCGCGGCGTCGCCGCGCGCCGCGTGGCTGCTGCTGCGAGTGGGCCAGCACCCGGAGATGAGCCGCCACGCCCTGGCGCGGCGGCTGCACCTGACCGACGCCGAACTGGAGCGGCGGCTCACCGAACTGGTCGCCACCGGCTACGTGCGGGCGCTGCGGGCGGACACCGGCCAGCCGGTGCCGCTCACCGAGGCGGGGCAGCGGGCGTACGGCGCGCTGTTCCGGGCACGCCAGGCGAGTGTCGCGCGGTTGTGCGCGGACTGGCATCCCGATCAGCATCCCAGCCTGATCTCGCTGCTCGACCGGCTCACCCATCAGCTGGCCGCCAGCGGTGAGCGCCCCGGGCCGGACCTGGACCACGCCGGCGCCGCGGCGCGTCCGTGAATGCCTGGTGAGGTAGCCATCACGGCCTGTTCCGCATCCCGGTGAACCGTTGACGGGTTGCGGCCCGTACCTCCTCAAGACAGCGAAGCCCGGCCTGCCGGACATGTACGAGCCGTCCTGGGGGCCGCCGGGCAAGGTGCTCTCCGCCTGGGCCGAGGGCGCGGCCGCGCTGCTGGCACTCACCGGGCTGATCGGGCGCTGGCCTGGCGCCGTGCGGCCAGCGGGCAGCGGGACGCCGCCGTGAGCCTGGCGGCGGCCGGGCACAGCCCGCCGGGCTGACCGGGCCCGGGGACGCCGCCGGTGCTATTTACGCAAGACGGAATGGCCGTGGAGCCCGGCCACGTCCGCGCGGCCTGGCTGCCGGGCGGGCCTGGAGCCACGTGCCCTCGGCGGGACCGGGTGCCGCTCGGCGTACGCGAGCCGGGGCGTCATCCACTCCAGCAGCGCGGGGACCAGGGCCCGCCAGGTCGCCATGTTGTGCTTGCCGCCCGGTGCGAGGTGCAGCACCACGTCGGGCTGCCGGGCCAGCAGGCGCCGCTGGAACGCCCGGGCGGCGGCCACGTCCTGGCGGAAGTCGCCGCCCGCGCCGAGCCAGAACTGCGGGACGGGCTGGTTCACCGGCAGCGCCCGGACCCGCTGCATCGGGGTGTTCAGCGCGCGCCGGGCCAGGTCGGCGCCGAACGGGTTCACCGCGCGCGGCGGGCTGCCGAGCCGGTCGTCACCAGGCACGAAGTACCCGCTGAGCACGCCCGCGCCGCCGTAGCGGTCCGGGTACAGCAGGGCGAGGTCGGCCGCGCAGTAACCGCCCTCGGAGTACCCGGCGACGCCCCAGGCCGGCCCGGGCGGCGGTACCCGGAGCACCCGGGACAGGGCCTCGGGCAGGTCCGCGGCGAGGAACGTGGCGTCCTGCGGGCCGTGCCACACGTTGAGGCACTGCAGCGAGATCCTGCGCCCGCCGTTCGCGTCGGGCATGACCAGGACGGCGGGCCGGACCGCGCCGTCGCGCAGCAGCGTCAGGTACGACTGGGTGACGCCCACGACGTCGATCCAGTCCTGCGGCTGGCCGGGGACGCCGGTGATCAGCTCGATCGCGGGGAACCGGGCGCGGGCGTAGCGGTACTGGAAGTACTGCGGCGGCAGGTACAGGTACACGGTCCTGGTCAGGTGGCTGCGGCGGCCGTGCACGGTGAGGCGGACGGTTTCGCCCTGCCGGGCGGCGGCCGTGCCGCCGGTGACCTTGCCGAGGATCTGGGCCAGTTGCTGCCTTGAGTCCCCCGAGGGGAGCCGCGGCACGCTGCCCAGGCCGGTGGCGGTCAGGTCGGCGGCCGCCGAGCCCCAGGTCTGGTAGTAGTCGTAGTACTTGTTGACCGCCGCCACGCCGAACAGCATCGCCGGGACGAACGCCAGCGCGGCGGCCAGCACCCGGACCGCCACCTGCCGCGCGATGGCCACGCAGCCGAGCAGGACGCAGAACGCCCCCATCAGCACCAGAAAGAACCCCGTACTCTGCGGCTCCAACCCCAACCCCCGCTGAGCTGAACTCGCCCGCGCATGTTTCGTAACCCAATGTGACCCGATGCGCCGCCAGTGTAACGGTGCGGGCCCCGCAACCGCACCGTGTCATCGTCGCTGCCGCTGGCCGCAAGCGGGCGGCGGGCGGCCTCACGGTCGCGCGCCGCCCGCCCGGTGCCCGGCCTGCGTGGCTGCTACCACTCGGTCCAGTCACCGGGTGCCGACCGCCAGACGGAGGTGTCCGGCTGCCCGGCGAACACCGGGCCGAGGGCGTCGAAGCCCAGGCCGAGGTCGTAGTAGCCGTTCATCTTCTCCGCGTCCATCCACAGGTCAACGCCGATGACCTCAGGGACCGGCTGCTCGCCCGGGTTAGGCACCCTGGACCAGACCGAGTGGGACACGATGCCGTGCCTGCGGCTGGCGTTGATCGTTGCGGCGGTGTACGCGGTGAAGGCATCCGCCGCCTTTTCCAGGGAACTGACCGGCACGCGGATCAGGCCGACGCCGGCGACCGCCCTGCCCGCGGGGACGGTGAGATGGAAGCCGCCGAACCCGCTGGTGGCTGACCACACGGGCGCGTCGCGGCTGCTGAACAGCAGGTCGGCGCCCGCAAGGACCTGCGGATCGCTGAAGAACTGGCCGAGCCCGGACAGGCTGTTCCAGAAGTCGATGAACAGAACTTCGCCGGCCTGAGCGTCGCCGTATCCGGTGAATACCTGATGGCTCAGGTCACCCAGCGAGCGGGCGGCTTCCACGCCCGCTGGGTTGCCTGCTGTGGAGTTGTGCAGGGTCCTGGCTTCCTCCGTGGTGGCCGCCTTGGCCTTCCCACGGACGGTCAGCAGGAAGGTGGCGGCTCCGGCGCCCGGTGGCGGAGTGAGAGCAGCTTCGGACATAACGGCCTCCTGAGATTCGCTGGTACCTACCCGACGAGCAGGATCCGGCCGAATCGACAGCGAACCGTGCTGACGCGGCACAAGCCGCGGCGGGCGATCTCCCGGTGGGCGGCCGCGGCAACCGGCGATGACGAGCCGCCGACAGCACCCCAAATCGCGGGGGGTCCGGGGGGCTTCGCGGGTCCGGGGGCTCGGCCCCCGGGATAGCACTGGTTCCGGGGAGCGGGCCGAAGGCCCGCGAACATGGCGGTGGAGGTGGGATTTGAACCCACGGAAGACTTGCGCCTTCACACGCTTTCGAGGCGTGCGCCCTCGGCCACTAGGCGACTCCACCGCCGACGAGCCTACCGGACTTGGCCGGTGTCACTGCCCCGCTGTCAGGCCGCCTCCGGCGGTGGGCCTGCGCTGGGCGAAGAAGTCGCGCAGCAGGGCACCGCACTCGTCGGCGAGCACGCCGCCCAGGACCTCGGTCCGGTGCGGCAGGCGCCGGTCGCGCAGCACGTCCCAGAGCGACCCGGCGGCACCCGTCTTCGGGTCGGCCGCGCCGTACACCAGGCGCGCGACGCGGGCGGCGGTCACCGCGCCCGCGCACATCGTGCACGGTTCCAGCGTGACGACCAGCGTGTGCCCGTCCAGGCGCCAGCCGCCGGCGGCCGCGGCGGCGGCCCGCAGCACCACGATCTCCGCGTGCGCGGTGGGATCCCGCTGCTCCTCGCGCTGGTTGTGGGCCCGGGCCACGGTGGCGCCGTCCGGGCCGAGGATGACCGCGCCGACCGGTACGTCCAGGCCGGCGCGCCCGGCCTCGGCCGCCAGGGCGAGCGCCTCGCGCATCGCGGGCTCGAAGGACGCCTCATACCCGGTGGTCACGCAGCGAGGTTACCGGGAGCAGCCCAGCCCGGGCCACCGGCGCACGCCAGGTCTGGCCACAGGCCGGCCTGGCTAAGGGACGCGGCCCAGGGCCAGGGTGAGCGCGCGCTCGTAGGCCTGGCCGAACCCGAGCTTGCGCGCGATGATCGCGATCGCCTCGTCGGGGAACAGGTCCAGGTCCCCGGCGATCATGCCCAGATCCATCTCGTCCAGGCCGAGGTCGGCGAAGATCGACAGGTCCCCGGCGGGCAGCACCTGGTCGAGGTCCTCGTCCTCGGGGATGGCCAGATCCAGGTAGCCCATCACCTGGCGGGCCAGGGGCCAGTCCAGGGCCGCGGTGAGGTCGGACAGGAACACCGAGGCCTGCCCGCCGATCACCCGGACGGCGACGAAGAAGTCATCCTCCACCGCGGCCAGCCCGATCGTGCCGCCGATGCTGGGCTGCTGGTGGAGCACATGGATCAGCCCGGCCAGGTCCTCGGTGAGCGCGGTGGGCAGCAGGTCCACGTCCCAGGTGTCATCTTCGCGGTACACGACGACGGCGACATCGTCGCTCTCTGATTCCGTCATCGTCGCTCCATGAGGTGTTGCCGCCACGGAAATGGTCTCAGATCGGCCGCCGCCATGTAGCCCAATCGGGGCCACGGCACGACCCGTGGTCACTGGCGAATTACCTGACAGGCAGGCCTTTCATCACTGTTTATGGTAACAGAAGTGACGGTCTGTCACCTACGGAACGGGATGTGCCTTTCCAGGATTGACCGGCGGGGTGGACGGTAGGTGCCCCTTACGGGAGGGTACGTTGTCCCTACAGGTCAAGGGATTGGTGAAGTAGTCACTCTGAGCTAAGCTTGGTTGACAGACCGATGTACCCGCGTAGGAGTTGACCATGCAAATCAAGAAGGTCGCCGGTTGGGCGGTCGTCGTGTTTCTGGCGTGGTACCTCTTTACCCAGCCCGCAGCCGCCGGCAATGCCGTCCACAACCTTTTGGGCCTGCTGCAGCAGGCAGGCAGCTCCATCGCGACGTTCCTGAACTCCCTGTAGGCGACGCAGGATGCCGCGCACATGAGGCTGATCTCGCCGGGGGCCAACCCCCCGGCAGACGTGGACAGGTATCTGCTGCCCCACGAGCAAGAAGTCATCACTGTGCGTAAGCACCCCGCGGTGCTGCTGGCACCGGTCGTCTGGGCGGTGGTCGGGCTGGTGCTCGCGGCCGTGCTCACCGACACCGTGCTCCGGCACGACGCCGCGCTGACGTGGATCATCTGGGCGGTATGGGGGGTAGTGTTCCTCCGCTTCCTCTGGGCGGCCGTCAACTGGTCGGTCGACTACTTCGTGGTCACCTCGCACCGGTTCATCGAGACCTCGGGCCTGTTCAGCCGTAAGGTCGCGATGATGCCGCTGAAAAAGGTGACTGACATGACTTTCCAGCGGTCCTTCCTCGGGCGCATGCTCGGTTACGGTACGTTCATCCTTGAGTCAGCAGGCCAGGACCAGGCACTCAGCACGGTGGACCACATCCCCTACCCCGAGCAGTTGTACCTCGAGGTCTGCTCGCTGATCTTTCCCCAAGAAGACGGCGGCGACTGACCAGCTCACCGACGATCTTCCTTCCCCGGGGTTCGTGCGGCCGGACGACCATTACCAAAGCGTCCGGTCGCACGAGCCTGCCCGGATGCGCCGGGCCGGGGACCACGCCAGCCACGGATCATCGTTTTTGCAGAAGGTGCCCGGACGGCG
>WNGJ01021829.1_pt1 | contig 12954 bp, 10 predicted proteins | sample 5400611 | NCBI WGS metagenome assembly WNGJ01 (sample SAMN13153375, study PRJNA577476) | soil metagenome | isolation source: 40 cm soil or saprolite under Garry oak tree replicate 1 | place: USA:California | collected 2016-06-15
CCGCGGACCGGATCCGCGCGCGCCGCTACGACTTCGTGTGCCCGAGCGTGGTGGTGGGCGCCGAAGGGCATCCCTCGCCCTACGGCGACGCCATGGGGGACACGCCGGAGCGACTCCGCTCGATCATGATCGCGCACCAAGCGGCGTGAATGGGCGGATAGGCGGTTAGCCGGTTAGGCGGATAGAGATTACTTCGGTCGCCCGTTGAGCGTTGCTCGACGGGCGACCGCCTTATAGAGACCCATCGTGGTCTTGCCTCCTTCGACGCTTCGTTTGTCGAATTCCTGCCAGTCCTCTTCCGAGAGCAGTCCGAGATCCTTTGCAAGAATGCCGAAGTAGGACAGCTCCGAAAGAGACCCGAGGGCGATATCGAGAAACCGCCGGAACTCTGGCTGGCCACGCTTGGCCGCGCCCTCGGCGATGGTAGCGGCGGCCGATGCGGCTGCACGTCGCATCTGTGACGTGATGCCGTACAGTTCAGACGTCGGGAAGCGATTCGTGAGTCGGTAGGTCAACAGAACGAGTTGATGACAGTGCTGCCATGCTAGGAAGCGCTGATAGGGTTTCATGCTCTGATGCTACACGCTCAGGCAGAGCGACCGTCATCAACTGATCACATTCAGGATCCAAAAAAGGCGTGTCCACTAACCGCCTAACCGCCTAGCCGCCTAGCCGCCTAGCTTCACCATCCCCTCCTCCAGCCACCGATGCTTCCCGTCGAGCACCTCCTGCGCCACACGGTAGGTGGGCACGTCCTCGTTGCGCCACAGGCCCTTGAACTTCGCGCGCACGCGGCCGCGCGCCTGGCGGCAGAACAGATCGGCCATCTGCACCGCGTGCCCGCCGCCGACGGGATCACGCGCCGCGAGCAGGCGCGCGCGGGCGCAGGTCGCCGCCATGGCGAACAGCTCGCCCGCCACGTCCACCAGTCGGAACAGCACGGCCTGGCGGAACTCGAGCTTGGGGCCGAATCGCAGCATCGAGTGGAACACCCCGCGCGCGAGACGCCGGGCGTTCCGCTCCACGAACCGCACGTGCCGGGCGAGGGCCCCGAACTCGGCGTAGCGCGGCCACGCGCTCCAGCCCAGCCAGCGGCCCGGATACCACCAGCCGTAGAACAGTGCCGAGCGCACGACGCCCCGCAACCGCGTGCCCAGCGACTTGTCGGGCAGCACGACGTCGCCCGCCACCTGGAGATGCTTGTCCACCGCCTCGCGCGCGATGAAGAGATGCATGATCTCCGATGAGCCCTCGAAAATCAGGTTGATGCGGAAGTCCCGCATGATGCGCTCCACCGGGATCGGCTTCTCGCCGCGGGCGCGCAACGAGTCCGCCGTCTCGTATCCCCGGCCGCCGCGGATCTGCACGGTGTCGTCGATGATGCGCCAGCCCACTTCGGAGTTGTACAGCTTCGCGATCGCCGCCTCGAGGCGGATGTCGTAGCCGCCGCGGTCCGCCATCGCGCCGCACAGCTCGGCCACCGCCTCCATGGCGAACGTGTTCGCGGCCATCGTGCCGATCTTCTGGGCGATCGCGTCGTGCTTGCCGATGGGCCGACCCCACTGCACCCGCTCGCCCGCCCACTCGCGCGCGATCTCGAGGCAGCGCTTCCCCGCGGCGACCGACGTGATGGGCAGCGTGAGCCGCCCGGTGTTGAGGGTGATCAGCGCGAGCTTCAGGCCCTTGCCCGGCTCCCACAGCACGTTGTCCTTGGGGACGCGCACGTCGGAGAAGCGGATCACGCCGTTGTAGATCGCCTTCAGGCCCATGAAGTGGCAGCGATGGGCCACCTCGACGCCGGGCCAGCCCGTCTCCACGATGAAGGCCGTGATCTGCCGCCGCTCCTTCCCGCCCGCGAACTTGGACGGCGTCCGCGCCATCACCACCATCAGCTCGGCCTTGGTGCCGTTGGTGCACCACAGCTTCTCGCCGTTCAGGATCCAGGATTTCCCGTCCTCGCTCGGCACCGCGGTGGTCTCCATCGCGGCCGGGTCCGACCCCACGCCCGGCTCGGTGAGCGCGAACGCCGAGATCGCCCCCTGCGCCAGGCGCGGCAAGTAGCGCTGCTTCTGCGCCTCGGTCCCGAACATCTTCAGCGGCTGAGGAACACCGATGGACTGGTGGGCCGAGAGCAGCGCGGTGAGCGAGCCGTCCACGGAGGACACGAGCTCGATCGCCTTCATGTAGGAGAGCTGTGACAGGCCCAGGCCGCCGTACTCCCGTGGGATCTTGATCCCGAAGGCGCCGAGGGCGCGCAGCCCCTGGACTACGGCGTCGGGAATCTCGCCTTCGCGGTCGATGCGGTCGGAGTCGACCGTCTCACGCAGCAAGCGCTCGAGCTGCTCGAGGAACGGCTGCGCCCGCCTGATCTCTTCGGGATCCTGCTCGGGGTAGGGGTGGATCAGGTCCATCCGCAGCTTGCCGAGGAACAGGTCGCGGACGAAGCTCGGCGCGGCCCACTCCTGCTCGCGCGCCGCTTCGGCGACCTCGCGCGCCTCATCGGCGCTGACCTTGTGTTTCGGCTCGGCGGCCGTGGTGGTCATGCTGCGGTAAATCTACACCGCGGGAGCCCGGCGTGCCCGGCTTGACAGCCGCCCGGCCGCAGGGAGATTCGCCTCGCCCTCACCCGGAGCCACGCAATGCGACCGTCCTGCTGCCGCGTCCCCGGCCTCGCCGCGCTCCTCGGCGCCACGCTGTTCCTCTCGGGAACCGCCCAGCAGGCGACGCGCCCGCAGGTCCTCATCAAGGCGGGACGCCTCATCGATCCCAAGGCCGGCACCGTGTTAGCGAACCAGGCGATCCTGGTCGAGGGGGACCGCGTCAAGGAGACGGGCCCCGCGGCGACCGTCGCCGCCCACGCCGCCGCCGGCGCGCGCGTGATCGACCTCGGAGCGGCCACCGTGCTCCCCGGCCTGATCGATTGCCACACCCACATCACCAGCGATCCGGGCGACTACTACGAGCAGCTGTTCCGCCGCAGCCCGATCGACGAGGCGGTCGTCGCGCACGTCTATGCCCGGCGCACCCTCGAGGCGGGGTTCACCACGGTCCGCAACGTCGGTGCGGACGAGTTCGTGGACGTCGCGCTGCGCAACGCGATCGACCGGGGCGACGTGGCGGGGCCGCGCATGCAGGTCTCGACCATGCCCGTCAGCGCCACCGGCGGGCACGGCGACGTAAACGGGTTTTCGCCCTACCTCCGGTTCGAGCAGTTCAGCGGTATCGCCAACGGCGTGGACGAGATCCGCAGCAAGGTGCGCTGGGAGATCAAGTACGGCGCCGACCTCATCAAAGTGCTCGCGAGCGCCGGCGTGCTGTCGGAAGAGGAATCGGTGGGCGCGCCCCAGTACACCCAGGAAGAGCTGAACGCGCTCGTCGCGGAGGCCGCGATGTGGGGCAAGAAGGTGGCTGCCCATGCGCACGGCGCGGAGGCCATCAAGCGGGCCGTGCGGGCGGGCGTCGCCTCGATCGAGCACGGCTCGCTGCTCGACGACGAAGGGATCCGCCTCATGAAGGAGAAGGGCACGTACCTCGTCGCGGATGTCTACAACGACGACTACATCCTCGCCGAATATGCGCGCCTCGGGTATCCCCAGAAGACCATCGACAAGGAGCGTCTGGTCGGCCGCGCGCAGCGCGAGAACTTCCAGCGCGCGGTGCGGGCCGGCGTGAAGATCGCGTTCGGCACGGACGCCGGCGTGTATCCGCACGGCTGGAACGCCAAACAGTTCGCCCATATGGTTCGCTGGGGGCTGACCCCGATGCAGGCGATCCAGGCCGCCACCGTGAACGCGGCCGACCTGATGGGGTGGTCGGACCGGGTCGGCTCGCTCGAGCCGGGCCGCTACGCCGACGTGATCGCCGTGCACGGCGATCCGCTCGGCGACGTGACGACGCTCGAGAAGGTGGCGTTCGTGATGAAGGGCGGGGTGGTCGTGAAGGAGGACCGTCCATGAGACCGTTCGGGCTGGCCGCCCTGTGGATCTGCATCGCCGCCCGGGCCCCGTCGCAGGGCACCCCGCCGTCCCGGCAGACCCTCGTGAAAGCCGGCCGTCTGATCGACGGGCGGTCGGACGCGCCGCAGGCGAACGTCGGTATCCTCGTGGAAGGCGAACGCATCGTCGCCGTCGGGCCGCTGGCCCGGGTGCAGGGGCAGGCGAAGAACGCCACGGTCGTCGACCTCGCCGGCCTGACCGTGCTGCCGGGGTTCATCGATACCCATACGCACCTGCTGCTGCAGGGGGACCCGACCTCCGAGTCGTACGACCAGCAACTCCTCTATCAGTCGACACCCTACCGGGCGATCCTCGCGGCGCGCAACGCGCGCATCGCGCTGGAGCACGGCTTCACCGCGATCCGCGACCTCGAGACCGAGGGCGCGATGTATGCCGACGTGGACGTAAAGCTCGCCGTGAGCCGGGGCGAGATTCCCGGCCCGCGCATCTTCGCGGCCACGCGCGCCATGGCGCCCACGGGGATGTATCCCATCGTCGGCACGAACTGGGAGCTCGAGTTGCCGCACGGCGTGCAGCCGGTGGACGGCGTGGAGGGGGCGCGCCTCGCGGTGCGCCAACAGGTGGCGCACGGCGCCGACTGGATCAAGTACTACTCCGATCGCCGCTACTATTTCGGGGCCGACAGCGTGCTGCACAGCTGGGTCAACTTCACCGACGAGGAAGCGAAGGCGATCGTGGACGAGGCGCACCGGCTCGGCCGGAAGGTCGCGGCGCACGCGATCGGCGCGGACGGGATCGCCGCCGCGCTGCGGGCCGGCGTGAACTCGATCGAGCACGGAGACGGGTTCACGGACGCGCTGCTCGACGAGGCGCGGGCGAAGGGCGTCTACTGGGCGCCCACCGTCACGGTCGCCTACTACGTCGCGGGCCCGCGGGGCGGGGTGTGGGGCCCGATGATCGCCGCTCAGAAGCGCGCCTTCCAGCGCGGAGTGCAGAAAGGCGTCAAGATCGTCTTCGGCACGGACGTGGGCGGTTTTCCCTGGACCGAGCTCAACCAGGCGAAGGAGTTCGCCTACTACGTCCAGTACGGCATGACGCCGCTGCAGGCGATCAAGACGGCCACCGCGGTCGCCGCGGAGCTGCTCGGGCAGGAGGACCAGATCGGCGCCGTCGCGCCCGGGCGCTACGCGGACCTCGTCGCGGTGCAGGGAGACCCGCTCAAGGACATCACGGAACTCGAGCGCGTGCGGTTCGTTATGAAAGGCGGGGTCGTGTATCTTTCGAAATAGTGCGGCGCGCGCTCTGGTGTAGCCTCTCGCTCTGTATCGGCGCCGTCGGCACCGGCCTGGGGCAGCTCGCCCCGCCCGGCACCGGCGGCGTCGCGGCGTTGACGGGCGCCTTGGGCCAGCTGGGCGCGAACAAGCGCGTGCTCGTGATCGGCGCCCACCCCGACGATGAGGACACGGAGCTCCTCGCGTTCCTGTCCCGTGGCATGGGCGTGCAGGCCGCCTACCTGTCGCTCTCGCGCGGGGAGGGCGGCCAGAACCTGATCGGCCCGGAGCTCGGCCCCGAGCTTGGAATCATCCGCACCGAGGAGCTCCTCGCCGCTCGCCAGCTCGACGGCGCGCGCCAGTTCTTCACCCGCGCGTTCGATTTCGGCTACTCCAAGACGGCCGAGGAAACGTTTCGGTTCTGGCCGCGCGACTCGCTGCTGGCCGACGTGCTGGACGTGATCCGGCGGTTCCGGCCGCAGATCGTGGTGTCGATCTTCTCGGGCACGCCGCGCGACGGCCACGGCCAGCATCAGGTCGCGGGGATCCTCGCGCGCCAGGCGTTCGAGATCCTCAAGGACTCGAGCTGGGGGCCCGTGAAGCTGTATCGCACCACCCGCTTCGACACGGCGGGGACGACCCTGCTGCTGCAGGGCGGTGCACGGCCAAGCCCGCTTCGTGGCGCTCGTCGACACGGCGCGGGCGCTCCTCAACCCGTCCCGCCCCGCGGCGATCGTGCCGCTACTCGCTCGGGCGCTATACGCGCTGGGGAGCGCTCCCGCGGACTCGGGGCAGCGCGCCCCGCTCGAGGTCGCGCTCGCGGCCGCGGCCGGCGTGTCGCTCGACGGCGTCGCGGATGACGGCATCGTCGTGGGGGGGGAGCGGATCCAGATCGAGGCGACCGTGTGGAACGCGGGGGACTCGACGATCCGGCTCGACGGCCTCGAAGTGGCGGGCCCGCCGGGGTGGGCGCCCCGCGCTCGCAACCCTACTTCCTGCGCCGTCCGCTCGCGGGAGCCTTGTACGACTGGACGGGCGTGCCCGCCGCCTGGCGTGGGCTCCCGTTCGAGCCGCCCCTGCTCGCGGTGACGGCGCGTGTCGTGATCGCGGGAGCGCCCGTGACGCTGTCCCGCGAAGTCGTGTATCGCTTCCGCGATCAGGCGATCGGCGAGGTGCGGCGCCCACTCTTCGTCACGCGTGCCTTCGATGTCGCGGTGAGCCCGGGCCTCGTGGTGTGGCCGACGAGCGGCGCCGGGAGCGGGGCGCGCCGCTTCACGCTCACCGTGACGAACCGCGGCCGCGGCCCCGCCCGCGCCGAGGTCGTGGCGACGCCGCCCGCGGGTTGGCCCCGCCTCGCGGTGGAGAGCCTCTCCTTCCAGCGGGAAGACGAGACACGCAGCTTCGCCGTCTCTCTCACGCTGCCCCGCGGCGTGCGGCCGGGCGCATTCCAGCTCGGCGCGGCCGCCCGAGGATCCGACGGTCGGCTGTCGGAGGGCGCGCTCGTCGTGATCGACTACCCCCACATCCGGCCGCGGCCCGTGGAGCGTGCGTCGGTGGCGGAACTGCGCGCGGCGCGGCTCGCGCTCCCCGGGCTCGCGCGCGTCGGCTACGTGCGCGGCGCGTCCGACCGGGTCCCCGAGGCGCTGGAGGCGGTCGGTGTGCCGATCGATCTCCTCCCCCCGGACTCCGTCGCCCGGGGCGACCTGTCCCGCGACAACGCGATCGTCATCGGGAGCCGCGCCTACGAGACCGAGCCCGCGCTGGTCGCGGCGAACGGCCGGCTGCTCGACTACGCCAGGGGGGGCGGCCTCGTCATCGTGCAGTACCAGCAATACCCGTTCGTCGACGGGGGCTTCGCCCCGTATCCGATGTCCATCGCCCGGCCGCACGACCGGGTGACGGACGAGGCCGCGCCAGTCACGCCGCTCGATCCGAAACACCCGGTTTTCCATGTACCGAACGAGATCGCCGCGGACGACTGGCACGGCTGGGTTCAGGAGCGCGGGCTGTATTTCGCGCACGATTGGGACGCCGCCTACACGCCGCTGCTCGAGACCCACGATCCCGGCGAACCCCCGCTCCAGGGAGGGCTGCTCGTGGCCCGGCTCGGGAAGGGGACGTACGTGTACACGGGACTGAGCTTTTTCAGACAGCTGCCCGCGGGGGTCCCCGGTGCCTATCGGCTCTTTGCCAATCTGTTAGCGCTGAACAAACGGAATGCTCGGTAACCGAGAACACCGTGGGGAGTGGGGAGTGGTCCCTCACGGTGCGAAGCGCACCCGCGGCTCGCGCCGGATTGAACCACTCCCCACTCCCCACGCCTTTTGGTACTTGGCGCTCTGCGCCCTCATCGTCACCGGCTGCTCGTCGGACGGCCGCACGCCGCTCGTCATCTATTCCCCTCATGGCCGAGATCTGCTCACCCTGCTCGAGCGCCGCTTCGAGCAGCTGCACCCGGGCGTGGACGTGCGCTGGCTCGACATGGGGTCGCAGGAGGTGTACGACCGCGTGCGCTCGGAGCGGGCGAATCCGCAGGCGGACGTTTGGTTCGGGGGTCCGGCGACGATCTTCGCGCGCGCGGCGGCCGACTCGCTGCTCGAGCCGTACCGCCCCTCTTGGGTGGGGGCGATCAATCCCCACGGCCGCGGACGGGGCGATCTCTACTTCGCCGTCTATGAGACCCCCGTGGCGATCGTGTACGCCGAGCGGGCGCTCAAGCCGCAGGACGCGCCGCAGGACTGGGACGACCTGCTCGATCCGCGCTGGAGGGGCAAGGTGCTGATCCGCGACCCCCTCGCCAGCGGGACGATGCGCGCGGTGTGGGGGATGGTGATCGAGCGCGGCCTCAAGGCGACAGGCGACACGGCCGCCGGGTTCCAGTGGCTGCGGCGGCTCGACGCGCAGACGAAGGAGTACGTGCTCAACGGGCCCTTGCTCGACCAGAAGATCGCGCGCCAGGAAGGGCTCGTCACGATGTGGGACCTGCCCGACATCCTGCTCAACCGCCGGGACGGCTTGCCGCTCGGCTACGTGTTTCCGACGAGCGGCACGCCCGTGATCGAGGATGCGGTCGCCGTAGTGCGCGGTGCGCGACACCGCGACGCGGCCCGGGCGTTCGTCGAATACGTGGGGTCGGTCGAGGCCCAGCTGCTCGCGACGCGCGAGGCCTACCGCTTGCCCGCGCGGCTCGACCTGTCCGCCGACTCGCTGCCCGCCTGGGCGCGGGACGTACGGCGCTCGATGAAGGTCGCGGACGTCGATTGGGATCTGCTCGCCGAGCGCGGGGCCGAGTGGATGCGCTATTGGGACGAGCATGTGCGAGGGAAGGGGCGATGACGCCGTTCGTGCGGCTCGACGGCGTGTCGAAGCGATTCGATACCGCGGTGGCGGCGGACGGGGTCACGCTCGAGGTCGAGCGCGGCGAGGTGCTCGCGCTGCTGGGGCCGAGCGGCAGCGGCAAGACGACGCTGCTGCGGCTGCTGGCGGGCTTCGAGCAGGCGGACGCGGGCCGCATGATCATCGACGGAGCGGATGTCGGCGGGCTCTCGCCCGCGCGGCGGCGCTGCGGCATGGTGTTTCAGCACTACGCCTTATTTCCGCACCTCGACGTGGGCGAGAACGTCGCGTTCGGCTTGCGCGGCAAGAAGCCGGGGGGACGGGTGACGGTCGAGCGGCAGGTCGCCGCGGTGTTGGCGCTCGTCGATCTCGCGGGCTTCGAGCGGCGCCGGGTGCAGGAGCTGTCGGGCGGGCAGCAGCAGCGCGTGGCGCTGGCGCGCGCGCTCGCTCCCGAGCCGCGCGTGCTGCTGCTCGACGAGCCCCTGTCGAACCTCGACCCGGCGCTGCGCGAGCGCACGCGCCGCGAGCTGCGCCAGCTCATCAAGCGCGTCGGGATCACGACCCTCTTCGTGACCCACGAGCAGGAGGAGGCCTTCGACCTGGGCGACCGCGTCGCGGTGCTCGCCGCGGGGCGGCTCGACCAGGTCGGGACCCCGGACGATCTGTACGAGCGCCCGGCGAGCCTCTTCGTCGCCACCTTCGTCGGCCGCGCCAACGTGTTCCGCGGCGCGGCGGCGCACGCGCTCGGAGGGGCGGACGGGCAGATCGTCGTGGTGCGCCCCGAGGCCTTTCGCTTCTCCGAGATCGGGATCCCGGGCGTGGTGAAGGAGCGGCGCTACACCGGTGCCGCCGCGTTTTACCTCGTGGACGGGGGCCGCGGGGAGCGCTTCGAGGTGCTCGCCGCGCCCGGCGCGGCGCGCGTGGGCGATCGCGTCTTCGTCGAGGCGACACGGGTGCTGACGTTCGCCGAGGAGCGCGAGTGAACTCCGGCAACCGCCGCGGCCTTCCCGGCGCCCTGCTCACCCTGCTGCTGGCCTGGCTCGTGCTCTACCCGATTCTGGTCGTCGTGGCGGAGGCGGCGCGCGGGGACGCCATCGCGGTTTTCCTGTCGCGCGGCGGCGAGTGGCATGCCCTGTGGGCGAGCCTGTGGATCTCGCTCGCGAGCGTGGCGCTCGCCGCGGCCGTCGGCGTGCCGCTCGCGTTCCTCTTCGAGTGGCTCGACTTCCCCGGCCGCAAGACCCTGGGCTCGGTCATCGCCCTGCCCGCCGTGCTGCCGCCGTTCGTGGGCGTGATCGCTTTCCTCTTCTTGTACGGGGAGTCCGGGTTCGTCGCGCGGGCGGTGCAGCATGTGCTCGGTCTCGAGCGCGCGCCGTGGCGCTTGCAGGGGGCCGGCGCGATTCTGCTGGTGCACGCGTACTCGATGTACGTCTACTTCTATCTCTTCACGCGGGCCGGCCTGGCCAAGCTCGATGCCTCGATGCTCGAGGCGGCCCAGGCCCTCGGTGCCGGCCGCTGGGAGACGCTCCGGCGCGTGACGCTGCCGCTCATCCGGCCGGCGCTCGCGGGCGCGGCGCTGCTCGTGTTCATGACCGCCCTCGGCTCCTTCAGCGCGCCCTACGTGTTCGGCGGCGGCTTCCGCGTGATGACCACCCAGATCGTCGCCACCAAGCTGAACGGCGAGCTGCCCCTCGCCATGGTCGAGACGGTGGCGCTCGCCGGCGTGGCGCTCGGCGGCCTGCTGATCCTGCGCCACACGGAGGGCGACGACATCCTCGTCGCGCTGGGGAAGGGGACGGCGCCGCGCCGCCGGCCCATCCAGAGCGTCGGCGGGCGCGCCCTCGCCACGGCAGCCGGGTGGCTGCTGGCGCTGCTGCTGCTCCTGCCGCACCTCACGCTGGGCCTGGTCTCGCTCGTCCCCTACGGCACGTGGACCACGGAGGCCGTGCCGCCAGTCCTGAGCGTCGTCAACTACCAGCGCCTGTTCGGCGAGCCGGAGCGGCTGCGGCCGCTCGTGAACTCGTTGTGGATGGCGGCCGCGAGCACGGGCGCCGCGGTGGCCCTGGCGCTCGTCGCGGGCGCGCTGGTGGGCCGCCGCCGTCCCGGGAGGATCCCCTGGCGTGGACCCATCGAGGGCCTGCTCGCGCTGCCGTGGGCGTTGCCCGGGACCGTCTTCGCGGTGGCCCTGGCCACGACGTTCAGCGTGCAGCACCCCTGGGCGCTCCGTTGGGTGCTCGTGGGAACCGTGGTGCTCTTGCCGCTCGGGCTGCTGGTGCGAAACCTGCCGCTCACGGGGCGCGCGGTCCTGGCGGGGTTCCGCCAGCTGGACCCGGCGCTGGAGGAGGCGGCGGCGAGTCTCGGCGCGGGGCGCTGGGCCGCCTTCCGCCGCGTGACGCTGCCCCTCCTCAGGCCCGCGCTCGCGGCCGGCGCGAGCCTCGCCTTCGTCGCCGCACTGGGAGACTTCGTGACGGCGATCGTCCTCTACACCTACGACAACCGGCCGATCTCGATCGAGATCATGTCGAGCCTGCGCCTTTCGGAGCTGGGCGTGGCGGCGGCGTTCGGGGTGATCCTCATGGGGCTGAGCGCGCTGGTGCTCGCGGTGGGAGCGAGACGATGAAGCGATTGGCGGTGCTCATGGCCGTCTGCTTCGTGGACTTGCTGGGCCTCATGCTCGTCGCCCCGCTGATGGCGTTCTACGCGCTGCGCTTACACGCGCCGGAATGGATGGTGGGACCGCTGATCGCCTCCTTCGCGGTCGCCCAGCTCGTGTCGTCGCCCGTCTGGGGGAAGTTCTCAGATCGCTACGGTCGGCGGCCGGCCATGATTATCGGGTTGGGAGCGTCCGCCTTCGCGTACCTGATCTTCGGGTTTGCGAACACGCTGTGGCTCCTCTTCGCGTCCCGCATAGTCCAGGGACTCGGTGGCGGGACCACCGGAGTCGCTCAGGCGTACGTGGCGGACACGATGGCGCCCGCAGAACGGGCGAAGGCACTGGGGTGGCTGTCAGCGGCCACGAGTGCGGGCGTGGTCATCGGGCCGATCATGGGCTCGGTCGCGCACCGGTTCGGTACCGAGGTTCCTGGCGTGGTCGCGGCCGTGCTGGTGATGATCAACGTCTACTTCGCTTGGAAGTGGCTCCCGGAGTCGCGTGTGTCGCATGGCCATGCCACGAGTCCCAGCGGGCGGCAAGTGCCGCCGGCGGAAGCTCGCTCGGTGGGGCAGGCGCTGTGGGAGATCGTGAGACACCCCGCGACGCCAGCGCATCGCGTGATCTGGATCTATGTCGTCGGGATGTTGGCGCTCAACGTTGTGATTGGCGTGCTGGCGCTGTACCTGAAGGACACGTACGCCGTCACCGAGGACACGATCGGCTACTTCTTCCCGATCTTCGGGATCGTGGGCGTGGTGATGCGCCTCTGGCTGGTGGGATGGTTCAACGAACGGTTCGGAGAGGTGCGCACGATGCAGATCGGTACGGTGCTTCTCGGGCTCGGCCTCGTGCTGATGCCGCTTCCCGCTGCGTGGGTTCCGGGAGCGCCGGCAATGGCGCTCTTCATCGTGTTCCTGATTCTGGTGCCGGTCGGGACCGCGCTGCTCTTCCCGGCGTCCACCTCGCTGGTGAGCCAGCGCTCCGCCAAGCACGAGCTCGGCCTGGTCATGGGCGCACAGCAGACGTTTCGCGGGATCGTGAGCATCGTGGGTCCGGTTGGAGCGACGCTCGTCTTCGAGGGGCTGGGGCACGGCGTTCCGTTTCTGCTGGCCGCGGCCATCGTAGCAGTGGCGGGACTGCTCGCGTTCCGCGAGCGGCGGGAGGCTCCAGTGGCGGCCACCGCCTGACTACCTTTCGCCCATGATTGGAACGGTCCTCCTGGTCCTGTCGGGCGTGGCGCCCGCTCCCAAGCCCAGGCTCGTCGTGGTCATCACGGTGGACCAGCTCCGGCCAGACTATCTGGACCGCTACCGCTCGCAGCTCACAGGCGGGTTGGGCCGGCTGCTGCGCCAGGGCGCTTACTTTGCCGACGCCTATCAGGACCACGCCGTGACGGAGACGGCGCCCGGTCATTCCACGATTCTCTCGGGCCGCTGGCCGGCGCATACGGGCATCATCAGCAACGTGATCGGGGTGAGTGACTCGTCCGCTCCGCTGCTCGACGTTCCGGGCCCCGGCGCGTCGCCCGCGCGCTTCCGTGGGACCGCGTTCTTCGACTGGCTCAAGGCGGCGGAGCCGAGCGCCCGCGCGCTGTCGGTGTCGCGCAAGGACCGCGGCGCGATCCTGCCGGTGGGCCGGGCGAAGCAGCAGGTCTACTGGTATCAGGGGGGCATCTTCACCACGAGCCGGTATTACGCGGACTCGCTGCCCGCCTGGGTCCGGGCGTTCAACGCGCGCCGCA
>WNGJ01023298.1_pt1 | contig 12953 bp, 12 predicted proteins | sample 5400611 | NCBI WGS metagenome assembly WNGJ01 (sample SAMN13153375, study PRJNA577476) | soil metagenome | isolation source: 40 cm soil or saprolite under Garry oak tree replicate 1 | place: USA:California | collected 2016-06-15
GCGTACTGGCCCGGCTTAAAGGAGAAGGGGCCTCCCGGATCAACTCGAATCATCCACAGATCATCGGCGAAATCGGCACGGGTCAGGATTTTGGCACGATAAAACTTGTCATCAGGAATATCCATTTGGCCTCATCATTTGGGGGAGGGAAACAGTTTACAGGATTGCCTTAGTCTGTGTTGTTGTCTGGCCGGAGTCGCCAGTTCTTAGTGCCTGCGGGTGTATCGGGCTGCTGGGATTCCCGCCAGCTTCTCAGTTGCTCGATCTCGGCCTGGGTCTGGAGCCACGATTTCCTGTTCTTCTTGGTGTGAAAAGGCGCGTTGAGATTGGAATAAAAATCAAGCATGTTGGCCTGCAATTCCGGCGTCAACTGGGCGAAATTATTTTTGCTCAGATCACGAAGCAAGCGGGCATAAGTGCTATCCGCCAGCGAGTATTCGGCCCCGCTGGTTACACGGCCGGTGTCACAGTCGGTATCGGCCACCTTTAGATCTCCTTTTCGCTGCTCCTGCAAGAGCATCTGGTAGTTGTCCACGGTGCGGTTCACGCTCTTGATGTACATATCTTCGGTCTGAGTGCTTGGCACCTTGAAAGCCAGGGCGCTGGCCCATCCCACTTTCGGAATCGCTCGCAAAAAGAAGGCGAGAACTTTGACGCCGAAACTCGGTTTACGATACCCCTTGCCCCACTCCCTTTCATAGTTAGCTCGTGATAGATGGTAGAGGAACTTCCTGCGGTCGAAATTTGGCGTATCGCGAACAAGGTCGGCGCGCCGGTTCAGCAAGGCTGCCTTCGTCATTTTTGGGATGAAGGCACTTACTGCGCGTCGAAAGCTGCCAACGGCGGTATCTTCATCACCCAGCACGTCCGAGAGTTTCAGGGAGTAGGTTTTTAGGAACGCCCGTTCCAGCAAAGGTTGAGCAATCTCGAAACCAATAAAGTCGTGGTAACGATCCGAGGTGTAGCGGTTCTTTGCGACCTGCACCATATCAAATCCGAATTCGGTGCGAATATGCGCCTTGGGATCGTCCGCATACGTGACCTCGTTGCCATATTTGGCTTTCAGCTTGGGAAATTCGATTGCGACGACTTGATTAACCGTCGGATGACCCATATTATCGGACGAGTAATGCGCCAGAGCTCCGAGCGCGAAGGCATACTCGTTGATGTCTGTAGATTCCTGCAATAGTGCGGTGACGAAATCTCCGGTCCGTACGTAATGCAGCAGATCGCTGAAATACTTTTTCCCGAATGGGTAATACCCCATGTCTTGAACGAGGCTTCCTCCGTAGGCGAAGGCGTGCGCATGCTTCAACTCGTCGGGCGTAGCTTGGGAGAAGCGCAGCAACAGCATCGGTCGCAGCCGGTCTTCCCATGCCAGGTCCACGATCTGTTCATGGGTCAGAACGGAATAAGCCGGACCAGGAATGGAGCATACCGTGATGCATGCTGCTAACGCCGCTACCCAGCGCAGAGTTCTCATAGAGGGAGTTTAATGCAGGTTTGGATTACTTGGTTCGGTTCTCCTTTCAACGATGTTCCGCCCCAGCCATCAGGCCAGAATTGTACGTGCATTTTGGATGTCCAGAACCGTCTATGCGAACATCCCTGTCCGATTTAAAATAGACAAAGAGGTAAGCATTGTCTTCGCTTCAAGAAGTCCTCAATCAGCACGTCCGCGAGGGCGAGCTGTACGAGAAAATCGAGCGCAATCGGATCCGCTGCTTCGCTTGTGGGCATTGTTGCCCAATTCCCGAGGGACAACCTGGAGTCTGCAAGGTCCGCTACAACCGGGGCGGAAAACTCTACGTTCCCTGGGGATACGTCGGAGGAGTACAGTGCGATCCCATCGAAAAGAAGCCCTTCTTTCACGCCTATCCGGGAGCGCTCGCCTATAGCTTCGGCATGCTCGGATGCGACTTGCACTGCTCCTATTGTCAGAACTGGGTTACTTCGCAGGCCTTACGTGATCCGCACGCTGTCTCGCCGCCACTTGGAGCTTCGCCAGAATTGTTGGTGCGTGATGCGCTCCGCCAGGGTGCAAAGGTCTTGGTGAGCACGTACAACGAGCCCCTGATCACCGCCGAGTGGGCGGTCGAGATTTTCAAAGAGGCGAAGGCTGCGGGACTGAAGACGGCATTCGTTTCTAACGGAAACGGCACTCCCCAGGTTCTCGAATATATCCGGCCCTGGATTGATTTCTACAAAGTCGATCTGAAGAGCTTCGACGATCACCATTACCGTCAGCTCGGGGGTCGCATTGGACCAATTCTCGACACCATTCGTCGTCTTCACGGCATGGGTGTTTGGTTGGAAGTTGTGACCCTGTTGATTCCGGGATTCAACGACTCCGATGATGAGCTGCGCCAGCTGGCGGAATTTCTGGTGAGCGTTTCGCCAGATATCCCATGGCACGTCACCGCGTTTCACAAGGATTACAAGATGTCCGATCCGGATGACACGAAGCCGGAGGATCTGATGCGTGCTGCCGATATAGGCAAGAAGGCCGGCCTACAACACGTATACGCCGGCAATCTTCCGGGCAGAGTCGGTGATCTCGAAAACACCCGCTGTTGGCATTGCGGGAGTACCTTGATCCGCCGCTACGGTTATTTCATTGAAGAGTACCGGTTGACCCCGAATGGCTGCTGTTCGGACTGCGGAAACGCAGTACCTGGAAGATGGGCGGAGAAATTCGAGGGCCAGATTGCAGACCGACCCTTCATACCGGGACGCAAGACAGCTTTCGTCGCGATCACTTAGCCGAAACGTCAGGGGCAGTAACGGAGAGAACTAATTCTTGGCGCTCGCAAGCTTTGTGTGCTTGCTGCCTTCGCAGTATTTGGTTAAGCCCTTGTAGAGCGCTTCGGCGATCAGTTGCCGATACTCAGAACTCTGCAGCTTGTTCTCGTCCGCAGGGCTACTTACAAACGAAACCTCGGCCAGCACTGCGGGCATTTGGGTTCCGGTCAGCACGACGTATTGCGCTTCTTTGACACCACGGTTTCTAACGTCCGGATTCCGCGCAACGAGACCGCCATAGAGTGCCTGCTGCACATCCGCCGCGAAACGGCGCGAGCCACTCACCTTTTCGCGAATGTCGACTCCCGTCCAATCCACGTTCTTGAGCGAGGCGCTGGTGTCCGCGGTCCGAGCTTTGATCGATGAATAGGTATTCGTGTAATAAGTCTCGATACCACGCGCGGTCGCAAGATCGCTGTAGTTTGCATGCACTGAAAGAAACAAGTCTGCCTTAGCAAGATTCGCAATCTCAGCTCGCTTTTCGAGCGGAAGATAAGAATCATCCTGGCGGGTGTAGATAACCTGCGCGCCGAGTTTGCTCTCAACCAGTTGCCCGAGCCGGTCCACGATATCTAAGACCAAGTCCTTTTCCAACAGGCCTTTTTTCCCTACAGTACCCAAGTCCCAACCGCCGTGACCGGCATCGAGCACGACCCGGAACTCCGCCGGACTCAAGCGCGTTTCGCGCGAAATCTTGGGCGCGAGCTCAATAGCCGGAGAAGGCTTGGCTAAGCTTACGGGTTTTGCACTGGTGCTCGCTGTCGGTTTCCGTACCTCAATAGTGAGCCGGTAAGGATTCGAATCGAGTTTGACTGAGAACTCCAACTCGCCTTTTGTTTCCAGCACGACTCGCGTCACATCCTCTGTGGGTTGAGCCATCCGGATGCGCTTCAAAAATTCGTCGTTTAAGTCAATGCTCCGATTGAACAGCCCTGGGGTCATCTTCGTGTCGTGCAGGTCAAAGTAGATTCTGGCAGGGTTGTCCACAGCGTGGGCTTCGTACTGAACTTGATCTTCGAGATCAACCACGACTGTGCTCGACTCCGGCGAAGACCAATGGCTGATGCCGGTCACTTGCGGGGTGCTGCCCGGTTTTGGTGTGGGCGACGCTGAGTTGGGTTCAGGTATCTCGACTGTTGTGGCCGGACTGACCGGCTGCGTGTTCGCGCTGATCGATTGCTCCAGGTGCCGAATCTGGTGGATTCTCCACCCCAAGGCTCCGCCCAGCCCGACCACCACCAGCACAAGCGCTGCGGTCAGCAAGACGCCAGAAATTGGGCGGGCCTCCTTCAGAATAGAGGAGCGAGGTGTGCTCCCAGGTGCTTCGAGGGCCGGCGCCGCCTTTAAGACGTTCGGAGTTTCGGGTTCAGCGTCCAGCGCCGCAGCTGCCGCTAACGCGGCAGGTTTCGGCGCGAATTTCTCGTCACCTAGAACCTTGGCTGGCGAAATAGAGGGAGGCGCCGTCTGCTCCGAGGCTTCTAGCGGTTCAGCCGGAGCTGGTGCAGGAACAACACTCGAGGCTAACTCCGCCAGACGGTCTTCGTCTTCCGGGCGAATCGCTGCCAAAATCAACTCGCCCAGAAGATTCAGGCTTCTCACATCGCTGTCGTTAAATCCGTAGGCCTCGCTCGAGAAGGCCTCAATCAAACCGACGACCCGCTGCTTAGCAGACAACGGAACTGCGATCATCGATCGAGTTCCTAAGGCCCGACAGGCTTGAGCATTTACTCGCGCATCGGTGTCGGAATCGTCACAGCGAACGGTTTGGCCGCTGCGCAGACACGCGCCAGAAAACCCTGAATTTGGGTCGAGCCGGACACCCGGGTCGGGGGCAATGCGGCCGACAGAAGCCCGGCAGACGATCGCTTGGTCTTCTGCGAGCGCGACTGCCACGCCGTCAGCCCCGGTAATTGAGACTGCGCGCGCGGCAACCAAGCGAAGCACTTCGTCGAGACCAAATTCTTCGTCTTTGGAAGTAGTCGAACGATTGGGCGAGGAGTTAGGCTGACGACGTTTTGCGGCCTGCTCGTGAATGCAGGCAAACGCCAGCAAGGCCTGCAACGCGTCGCGACCGGCGGCGCTTTCGTCCGGCGACTCCGCGTTGAGGTTCGATAAGCCTGCGAGCGGACCACTCCACCCCGCTCCAGCATTATTCACAGTGGCACTCATTGCAATACCAAAACCGCACCTTCACCGCAGCCGGCGGGCCGTCGTCTTAGGTAAAGCATCGGTGCAAGTTTCGGCGCTCGATTACTGGAGAATCCTAAGTTGTACGTTACAAGGGATTATGGGCGACTGCAATATTTCTCTTTGCAACCGTTGCGCCCTTGGTGCTGTTCTTTGGTAAGGCGCCACTAGACGGGGCTGCTAGAATGGTAGACTTCGGATTCGTGATGGCAGGTGAGAAGAAGTCTCGCTGGAAGTTGCCTCTTGGTCTAATGGCCACCGGAGTGGCTGGTGCTGCCGTGCTGGTCCTGCGCGGTTGCTGGCACCGGAAGATGAGCTGGCCTGTCCGCTATCAGCAGAACTCGTATCAGGTCTGCCTGGGATGCGGAATCAAGCGCTTATTTGACGAGAAGCTGTTCCGTGCTTATGGCCCTTATAGCTATGACCTGAACCGGCTGATCAGCTGGGATACTGCCAATCGCGAGAAAATCCGTGAGCAGGAATCCCCTCAACAGCGTCCAGCATAGACTCGCAGCGACTTCACGGCCTCAATTTCCTTTTCCGCTTAAGAGAACGCCCCCCACAACCGGAGCTGACCAGAAAGACAGGCCCCCGAAGAACCTGCCCTTCTTACCTGAACCACAAACGTCACTGCGGCCTCCGGTTCGAGCTGGCTAAGATTTGACGATGGTGTATAGTCCGCAGGTTTTCGAGCTGGAGCCGCAGCTGCACCTTAGGCGCCGCAGCTATCCCCGGCAGACTCTCCGTTCACTTGCATACGTGAAGCTTGACCAGGGGAACGGGGGAATCGTTCGTGATTTGACCGAGGCGGGAATGGCGGTGCAGGCAGTGGCCCCGTTGAGAGCCGGGCAAGAGGTCAACCTCCGGTTTGAATTGTTATCGCCGCGCGTGCGTATAGATGTGCGAGGGCGGGTAGCCTGGTCCGATGCCAGTGGCCAGGGTGGAGTCCACTTTCTGGATATCACGCCGCGAACTCAGCGTGCCCTTCGGGATTGGCTCTTTACGCAGATCCTTTCTTCGGCCGCGATGACAGGCCGCGACTCGATCTTCGCTGCGCCGGACAGAGAACTTATTTTTTCCGCCGCCGCGCGACCTGCAATCGTTGTTGAACCTGAAATGACAGCAGCTGCCGAGTATTTGGGTGAGCCGCGCGTGAGTTGGGGACTTCTGTCGCTTTCGGTCCGCGGCTTTTCTGCTTTTGTGGATACGTTGGTCTTGCTTTGCGCGATCCTGCTCTTCTCAATCAGTTCTATTGCTGTAATGGGAGGCTTGCCTGCATGGCCGCTCGCTGCCGCGCTTTTCCTCACTGCTTCAACCATCTTTGTGGCCGTCTATCAACTATTGTTTTCGGATTTGTTGTGCGGAGCGAGTCCAGGAAACCGGCTGGCCGGTTTAGCAATGAGTCAAAGCGGCGCAGGAGAAGAAGTTCAACGATTTCGCTGAGTTCAAGCGGATTGCAAGCGCAGAGCGAGAATAAGGACACGACTGGCTATTAGGTAATGCCCGCTTCAACAGTGACGGTTCGCGCCTTCGGGATCTAATGCAAGGAATCGCCATAGCAGTGCGCCGGGCTAAACCGGCATGAAGCAGAGAATGCAAAATTCTTACGAGAAAGGATTAGCGATCCACTCGGCCCCGAGTTTTGCGCCGGGCATCGCGAGGTGCGCGGCGAAGCGTAAACAGGGGAGAACAGGCGCGATAGCGCGAGCTCCTGTTCGGTCCGGCGTAGTCGAAGACCCCAGACCCGCCTAGAAACTTCATGCACGAGAACCGGGAGACCTCGCAGACGCCTGCGGCAAAAGGGCGTCGCAGGACGGCGGGAGAAGGCTTAGGCCACACGGCCCGCATGTACGTCTGCGAGGAGTCGGACAGCGGCATACTACCGATGAATCATTCGAACAAAGACGGAAAGCACGTCGGCGGAGAGTGAGGAGGGAAGGCTGCTGATCAAGGAGAACACTCTCCTACTCGACACGTACCCGACATAGAGCGGGACAACGCGTGTCCCACGGGTGGGCGAGTGTGCGGACAAGCAGCGTGCTTGGCCGTTATTCATCTGCGATAAGAGCCGCATGCGCTAATGAGCGCTCGTGCGGATCCGCGCGGCGGGCGATCAGCGATGATCGTCCCTACCGCGACCTCATCGGAGCGGGTTCCAATCGCTATTGAGAGAGGCCTGTTCTCAACAAAACTATCCTGCAAATGTGAGAACAAGCCCCACGAAATCAACGGAAGAGACACTGGTTGGCCAACTGAACGGCAGAAACCGGATTGACGCTTTCGACGATTGTCATGGTGTCCTCGCTCCGAGAGGCTCGCAATCTTCCGCTTTGACACGCTAGGCGCGGGTGGGCGAAGTCGAAAATCTGGCGGGTGAGGAAGGACCCACCCGCCAGACCTCCTGGTCAGAAGCGAAACACGATTCCGGCCGACGGTTGCGCCGTATGCGTGATTTGGTTCGTGTTCAGACTTGCGAGTCCGAAATCCGGGGCATTATACACCAGACCACGATACTCCGCCCTCAGCGAGAAGTGCCGGTCAATCGGAACGTCGGCACCGCCGCCGTAGGCGAACACTCCGGCAGCCTGGCGTTGAGCGCCCGCAACGGTTCCAAAGCTGTTACCCGTGGGATCAAAGACGAGTGCCCCGCCTTCCGCGAGGACGTAGGGGCTGATTCTGAATCTCGCAGACATAGGTACCCTGACCACAAAACCGCCCGTCGCCTGATGAACATTGGCTTGAATTCTGGAAAGGCCGGCCGGCGAAAAATACTGCTGCGTGTTGCGGTCGTAGCCATAGACGGCTTCAGCTGCGAGCCAGCGGTTCAGGTGATAGCGGTAGCCAACGAGAAAGCCGCCAGTTTCCGTGCCTCGCTGCAACGTGTTTTGTCCAGCTGTGTCCTTGGTAAAAAAGCCAGTGCCCTGCAGGCTGATTTCCGAGCGAACTTCCTGAGCGCCTGCGCCGACACCGAGCAAAAAGATGAAACTTGCAATCATGATTGCGAGTGGCCGCATGATTTGATTTCCTCCGTATTCGGATTTTCTCTTACGGTTTCCGCTACCGAGATTTTCACGGAGCAGTCAAAACCGTTTGTGTTCGGGATGAAATCCAGCATGAGACATGCCAAAAGCTCAGCGCTGCCTGTTCTGGCAGCGAAGCGTCTGATCCGAGGCAGTTTGTGGGAGTGGCGGCGAAAGGTGTGGGGCCGTGTGTTGTCGAGCATCTCGACATGCGTTTCGACAAATGTCGAGCCTTATGACACTTTCCTGAACCCAGTCGCCTCTGCTTGCATCAGATCAAAATAGGCAGAAACTTTGTTGTTCTCGACCTCTCGGCAATTGGGTTTTTTGCGCCCCCTAGTCGAGAGTTTCCGACGCGCACGATTCTATGAGTGCTTTCGCCGCAATCGAACCGTTGGCGGACACGCAACGCTACGAGGCACTGCTTCGTGCCGTGAACGCCATCGCCCTATGCAGCGATTGCGATGCTGCCGCCAACACGCTCATCAAGGGATTGCGCGAAGTCATTTCGTTTGATTATCTGCATTTGGTGGCATTCGACAAGGACACCAACGCGATACATTGGTCTCTGCTCGAGGCACATGCCAAAAGACTAGATGCCTCCACCGCAGAGGTTCCGTCTCTTGAAGACACGCCGATTTCCTGGGTCCACGAACACCAAGAGCGCCTAATCACGAGGGACTGGAACCAGGAGCCGAGATTTCCCAAACATGGGCAATTTCTCAGCGAACTCGGCATTGCGTCCACTTGCGCCCTGCCGCTAGTTCGGGGACAGCGCCGGCTGGGCGTATTCAGCGTCGGCAGTTCACGGCCGGATGCTTATGACGAAGAGGAAGTGCGTTTCCTCTGCCTGGTTGCGGACCAGCTTAGTTTGGCCATTGATGCAGCGATCAACTTTTACATCTCGCAGCAGGCGCAGGACCGGCTCAAGCTGATCCTGGACCTAACCAACCAGGTTGTTTCTAACCTGGACTTTCGCCAGCTTCTACGCGCCATCTCTGCCAGCGTTCGTCAGGTAATGCGATGTGACGCCGCGGCAGTCATGCTCCCCGATTCGCAGGCTGGGCAATTGCGGGTGCATGCCCTCGACTTCCCGGACAGCAAAGGAGTCTTCACCGAAGAAGCTTTGGTTCCGATTGACGGAACCATGCCTGGCCAAACTTTTCAAACTGGGAAGCCGGTGGTCGTAAATCGGCTCGACCCAAATGAAATTCCTCCGGAGATGTATCGCAAGGCACAGAGCGAGGGTCTGAACTCGTTTTGCGATGTTCCGTTGATCAGCCGCAATCGGTTGCTTGGGGTTTTGGCAGTTGCGCGGCATCAGGAGAACTCGTTTGACGTGGATGAAGTTGCCTTTCTCACTCACGTCGCCAATCAGGTGGCGATTGCCATTGAGAACTCATTGGCGTTTGGCGAAATCGCCGACCTGAAAGACCGGCTCGCGCAGGAGAAGTTGTATCTAGAAGAGGAAATCCGCGGTGAAATGGATTTTGAGGGAATTGTGGGCCAAAGTTCAGCTCTGCGCCACGTTCTGAACCTGGTGGAAACGGTGGCCCCTAGTGACTCGACAGTTCTGCTTCTGGGCGAAACTGGAACCGGAAAAGAATTGATTGCCCGCGCCATCCATGATCGCAGCCGGCGCAAGGACCGGACTCTAGTGAAGCTCAATTGCGCGGCAATTCCAACCGGGCTGCTGGAGAGCGAACTCTTTGGACACGAACGCGGGGCATTCACGGGTGCGATTTCACAGAAGGTTGGCCGGCTTGAACTCGCCGACCAAGGCACGCTGTTTCTGGATGAGGTCGGAGATATCCCCATCGACATTCAACCGAAACTGCTTCGGGCACTGCAGGAACGCGAGTTTGAACGGCTGGGCAGCACTCGAACCAAGAAAGTCGACATTCGGCTGGTAGCGGCAACCAACCGCGACCTCGAGAAAATGGTCGAAGACCGCGAGTTCCGCACCGACCTGTATTATCGGCTTAATGTTTTTCCGATCCGCATCCCGCCATTGCGAGAGCGCCCCGAGGATATTCCCCTGCTCGTCCGCTATTTCACTCAGAAGTACGGCCGTCGCATGGAGAAGCAGATCGAATCCATTCCCGCCACAGCCATGAAGAAACTTTCCGGTTGGCATTGGCCGGGTAATATTCGTGAGCTGGAGAATTTCATCGAGCGCTCAGTCATCCTAACCCACGGAACCGCCCTGCAAGTACCGATCGGTGAACTGACCAACAATGGCAGGACCACTCCTGTGATGGGAACGCGTGAGGCCAATGAGCGCGACGAGATCGTGCGCATCTTGAAGGACGCCAAAGGGCGCGTGGCTGGTGCGGAAGGTGCCGCGGCACGCATGGGTATCAAGCGCACAACTCTCATCTCTCGCATGAAGAAGCTGGGGATCGACCCGCGAAAAGTATCGTGATCCCTCGATCAAGCAAGCTTTCTAATTACTCTACCCGCCCGGGTTCCTGCGACTTCGTGAGCTCCTGACTGGCTGTCGCATTCTCGACAAGTGTCGAGATCGCCTTCGACACTTCTCGACACCACGCTCGACTCGGTGATCTCTTCTTCACTGAAGTCAACAATTTACGGGCGGCTCGAATACCGCCCGCAATGGTCACTGAGTTGCCCCTACCTGTTTTGTTCGCCGGAAGACTTATGTTCAAGATTTCAATCATCGACACACCCTGCAAACGGACATTGCTGGTGGAAGGCACGCTTGTCCCCCCGTGGACCACCGAACTGAGAAAGGTTTGGCGCGACGCGGGTCAGGACCTCGAAGGACGAAAGCTGGTAATTGATCTGGCGAACGTAACCGTAATTGGCCGGGAGGGAGAGAACACCCTTTTCGAGCTGATGACAAATGGCGCGAAGTTTTCATGCGGCGGCGTGCTGACCAAACACATGCTCAAACAGCTTGGCCGCAGATTCCAGAGCAAGGTACGCGAGGTATTGAACTCAAGGCCTACGGACCAAACCCAAGCATGATGGAGATAAAGATGCTGAAGGCAAAGCAAATCGCGAACGAAAAACCTACGCCCTATGCGACCAAATCGGATTTCTGTAAGGTCTTCGATCAAGATATGAATAGTTTGTACCTGCTCTCATTGCTGCTGACCGCTGACCATCAGAAAGCTGAGCAGTGCTTTGTTGCCGGCCTGGAGGATTCAGTAGAAGGCAACCGAGTGTTTAAGGAATGGGCCCGCTCCTGGGCCCGCCGGTCAATCATTCAGAATGCCGCGCGAATGATCAATCCGCGGGCGATCGAGAGAAATGGCGGTTTGAACTCTGTCTCAATCAACAACACCGCGAGGGCTGCGACAGAGCGGGTAGAGATTGCCGCCGTTCTTGCACTCCGCTCCTTCGATCGCTTTGTCTTCGTCATGTCAGTTCTAGAGCGTTACTCCGAGCAGGATTGCTCCGTTCTCCTGGGCTGTACACGACGCGATGTGCTTTCGGCGCGAACCCGCGCGTTGCAACAAATCGGAACTCTGACGGAACTTCACGCTGAAGTGCAAGTAAATACCAGCTCAGACGAGAAGGTACCTCATGAGAGCCACGGTTCCGTACTCGAAGCTGCAGCGTGAAAGCAGGTATGGGCAAGAAACTACCTTACCCTGATAGGGAGCACATGTGACGATGCACTACATCTCGGAGGAATCTCTGACGGCTCCCGCGCCGATAAATGAAACTCAACCACGCAGGGCGCCCAATATCCGCGCCAGAATTGCCGGGTTTGTCACTACCATTCAGTCCATACTGTTTCTTGCGCACTGGTTCGTTTACCAAACCTGGGCATTCTTCCGAGTAGATTCCGATCCGCCGGGTATCACGCAGGCCATCCTCGCATTGCTATCAGTCAGCTTTGTCGCCGCCAGCCTGCTTGCGTTTCGCTATTTCAACCCTTTCGTGCGGCTGCTCTACAGAATTGCAGCTACGTGGCTGGGATTTTTTAACTTCTTCTTTGGAGCGGCATGCATGAGCTGGATGGTTTACCTGGGAGCCCGGCTCGCGGGTCTTCCTCTGAATCGCCCCCTGGTTGCGGATTCGCTCTTCGGCCTGGCCCTCCTCGTGGGCCTCTACGGTGTGGTTAACGCTACCTGGGTCCGAGTGAAAAGCATTACGGTCAAGTTGCCGAATCTTCCGGCATCCTGGCGTGGCCGTGTGGCCGCCCTCGTATCTGACGTCCATCTCGGTCACGTCAATGGCGGCGGATTCATGCGGCGTATCGTCGCCATGCTCGGGCGGTTGCGGCCGGACATTGTTTTCATTACCGGTGACTTGTACGACGGAAGTAAGGTGGATCCCGATGAGCTCGTTGCACCATGGAAAGAGCTCTCCACAAAATTCGGCGCCTATTTTGTAACGGGAAACCACGAAGAGTTTTCTGACCCGACGAAGTATCTCGATGCGATCAAACGCTCAGGTGTGCAGGTACTGGAAAACGAAAAGGTGATCATTGATGGCCTGCAGATCGTTGGCGTGCGCGACGGCGATTCGGCCGAGCCTGACGGCTTTCGCTCGATCTTGAAACACGCCGACCTCGACCACGGTCGAGCAAGTATCTTGCTCTCCCATGTGCCCCGCGCGTTGGCGATTGCAGAGAACGCTGGCATCTCGCTGCAGCTCTCCGGCCATACCCACGGAGGACAGCTGTTCCCGTTCACATGGTTCACAACGCGCATCTTCGGCGAGTACACCCACGGATTGAAACGCTTCGGTGAACTCATGGTTTACACGTCTAGCGGCGCCGGAACCTGGGGTCCACCGATGCGTGTTGGTACACAGCCGGAGATGGTTTTGATCCGGTTCGAGTGATCCAAAACGGATTACTTCCAGAGATGAGACACACCAGGTTCTGCCGAACCTGAGCGTTTCAGATATAGACACGACGTAGCATCTCAGCCGCGCTCTCGTCGAGTAATTCGGCGCGCCGAACCT
>WNGJ01020391.1_pt1 | contig 12952 bp, 6 predicted proteins | sample 5400611 | NCBI WGS metagenome assembly WNGJ01 (sample SAMN13153375, study PRJNA577476) | soil metagenome | isolation source: 40 cm soil or saprolite under Garry oak tree replicate 1 | place: USA:California | collected 2016-06-15
GCCGTTGCCTTCACCTTGTAGACGAACTCGCGCGCCGACGCGTCGGCAAGCCCGTACACGTTGACCCGATCCTCGCGCACCTCCGCGTAGTCGGGCGACCACCCCAGTGCCTCGCCGAAATTCGGCGTCCACGCCGACGCGGCATGTTCCCCTTCGCCCTCGCCCTCGCCTTCCCCTTCACTCTCGTTGCCAGTGCGACGCGTGGGCATCGGCGCGAGCGTCACTGTGGCGGGCGGATTCTCCACCACCTCGAACCCGCCAGGCAGCAGGTCCACCAGGGCTACGGCGGCGATGGGTTGCGCGCCCAGCGCCCGGAACCGGAGATGCACCTGGAGCTCGTCGCCCAGCGTCACATCGGTGACGGGTTTGCCATTCATGTCGGTGTATTCGCGCAGCACCTCGAGCCCCTGGGAGAGTGGCTGGGCGGGAATCGTGCGATCGAACCCCGCCTGGGTCAGGAGATAGAACGCGGCCACTCGGGCGTCACTCGAGAACCCGACTTTCTGCGCGGTGGCCGAGACATCGGCCTGCGGGAAGGTGCCCGCCGGCAGCGGTAGTGCCCGACGCGTTCCGTCCTTCAGGGTCTCCGTCACCGTGAAGTGACCGCCGGCCACGGGCCCGGCGGCGGCGACGTACGCATCCAGCGCCATGATCGCGTAGGCGCTGGACAGGCTGTTGTATGAGCCATGCTCGATCGGCGTCACGATCGCGTCGATCGCCTGCGCCTTGAGCCCACCCATCCGCTCGGGGAAGTGCCGGGCGATGAGATAGAGGAGCATCGCGTCATGCGTCAGGCCGTCATCGTAGAACTGGTAATCAGGGACACGCTTCTGGTCGAAGCGCGACGCGCCGATCAGCGAGCCGGCGCGCCCGTCCTGGCGCAGCAGCTGGTAGGTCCCCGCCAGGAATGCGCCGGTCAAGTCCTGCCGCCATGCGTCGGGGTAGGCCTTCTGTACCCGCCGCTCCAGCGACGTGGCATAGCCGGTGGTGACCACGCCCTGCCGGGTGAGCAGGTAGATCGCATATGCGCGGGTGCGCTCGTCGAACAGGCTCGCGCCTTCCGACCCCGCGAGACGCTGGAGATACCCCACGCCTTGGGACAGCACTTCCGGCGGGACGGGGAAGCCCCGCTCCTTGGCATCGAGCAGAAAGTGCTGGGCGTACACGGAGACATAGGGGTCCACGTGCGTGTTGGCGGCCCAGAGCCCGTAGGCACCTTCCTCGTTCTGCCGCGACCGCAGCATATCGAGCACCTTGTCGAACGTCGCGCTGGCTTGTGCGCCGCTGATGCCGAACTCCGGGCGGCGCGCCAGTACCATCGCCGGCACGCCCTGACTCACGAGCTGCTCGGTGCAGCCGTACGGGTACTTCGCGAGATAGCTGACGAGGCCGTGAGCCAATCCCAGCGGGACCACCGACATGCCGGCACGCACCGTGCGAAGCTCGGGGAACAGGTCTCGATCCGCCGGCGCGGACGCGCTCCCGCCCCCGGGCCGCACGCTGCCGACCGTGAGCGCAGTGCGATACGGCACGGAAGGCCTGAGACTCAAGGACGCGGTGATGTGGCCTGACTTGCCGCCGAGCCGCGCCGTGAAGCCGAGATCGGCGTTTCCGAGCTTCTCCCGCGCGCGCAATCGGAAGGTCGCGGCCCCCTCGCGCATCGCGTCGATCGGCAGCGTCGTGCTGGCGGGCCCGAGCACCTCGAGCGACGGCGATGCCTCCATCGCTACCTGGACCTGCGCGCCTTTTCCAGAGCCGGCCACGTTGTTCGCGACGCCCAGGCTCACCTCGAAGGTGTCCCCCGGTGCCACCATGAGCGGCACGTTCGGCGAGAGCACGAAGTCGCCGCGCACCAGGGACTTCGCCTCCGCCGCACCGACGGCGTCCGGACTCACCGCCACGGCCATCACGCGCAGCGTGCCGTTGAAATACTCGGGCACGGTGAAGCTGTAGTCGCCGCCATCGGGGCGGGCGTCGCGCACCCCGGACCAGAAGGCCACCGGTTTGTCCCGCTTACGCTTGAAGGGATTGAGGTTGCGGCCGACCTTGGATTCCTGGTCGCCGCCGGGCGCGGAGGCCGCCATCAGCCGCGCGAACTCGGGCAGGATGAGGTCGAGGATCTGGCTGGTGCGGACCTCGAGCGCCCGCTTCTGGAAAAAGAAGCCGAGCGGATCCGGCGTCCTGAAGCCCGCCACCTGGAGAATCCCTTCGTCTACCGCGAAGATCGCGATGCGGGAGGGCCGGTCGGTGCTGTAGTGAATCTTGAACGGCTCGCCGGGCTTGACCAGATCCGGCGCCGTCAGCGTGATGCCGGTCTTCCGCCGGGCCAGGCTCACCGAGAACGGCGCGACGCCGTAGCTCAACGGACTCATGAACACCTCGTCCGAATTCACGTCTCTCACGAACGACACCGAGACGTAGGCATTGCCTTCCACGCCGTCCGGCAGGGGAATCCGTTGCACCGAGCTCGTCGTGGCGGCCCGGAACCAACGCCACGCGTACACCCGGTCGCGCTCGATGGTGATCAACCCGGCGCCGGCATAGGGCGCCTGGACCTGGAGGTCGATGGACTCGCCCGGGGCGTAGTCTCCCTTGTCGAGCGTCAGCTGCAGCTCGGCGTTCCGCTCCAACGATCGGGTGAGATTGGCGGCGCCGGCCACGTTGTACTCCACCCGAGACAGCTCGGTAGCGGCCGAGTCTCGCACCACCAGCGCGAAGTCGCCGGGCTCGACGGTCGGCAACGGCACGGTGAGTCCCGTGGCCGCGATCGCGAGCGGCGCGTCGCTCACCGGGGTCTCCTTCTTGACCGACTGATACTTGTAGGTCCCGTCAAACTGCCGAGCGAGTACCGACACGTAGCTGACGCGGATGCGCGCGAGACGCAGTTTGCGGGCGGCGAGCTTCTTGCCGTCGGGCCCGACCGCGACGAACTCCACGGCGCGCTCGCTATCCTTCTTCAGATAGCGCAGGTCCCCGTCCGGTTTGTAGCCGACCAAGAACGGCTGGTTCGACACGACCGCGCCCGCCTCCGCGGTGACGCTGCGACCGCCCTCGGCCTCGTACCCTTCCGCGATGAAGCGCAGCCGATAGGTGGCTCGGGCAAACCGCTCCAGCCCGAGGTTGAACTGCGCCTCGCCGGCGGCGTCGGTCGTGGCGGCCGGCAGCTCGTCCGAGTAGGTCTCCTTGGCCTTCTGCGGGTCGGAGAACCGATAGTCCTCGAGCCCTCGCAGGGTGGGGAACCCGGGAGTCAGCTGCACTCGCGCGGTCACGCGCCGACCGGCGGCCGGGGTCCCGAACAGGTTCTTGAGGGTGATCCGTGCCGTGAGGCCGTCGGGCGAGACCCATCCGTCCGCCGATTCCGCCGAGAGATGCGCGGCCATGGTCATCCGGTCGGGCTGAAATTCGCGCACCAGCACCGTGACGCTGCCGAGCAGCGCGCCGGCGCGCCCGTCCTTCACGATGTACAGCGCGATGGTCCAGGTCCCGGTCGGCGACGTTTCCGAGGTGGTGTACTGGATTTCCTCGAATCCCTGCGGGGAGAGCCTGAGCCGTTCTCGCTTTACCTCCAGGCCGCGGGCATCGGAGACCACCGCCTCGAGGGGGATGCCGGCGAGCGGCGTCGTCCAGTCGGCCGGCTTCACGATCACGCCGACGTGGAATGCATCGCCGGGCCGATACACGCCGCGATCGGAAAAGAGGTAGGCGGAGAGCTTGTCCGCCTGCAGCGCATTCGACACGCCGCCCACGTCGAACCGTGATAGGTCGAGGTCTCGGTCCTCGCGATCGATCGGGAGGAACGAGAGATCCTCGCCGCGGTGGGCGGCGTACAGCACCGGCGTGCGCTCCCGCTCGAAGGACTTGAGGCTCGGGAAGCGCACGTGCCCTTCGGCATCGGACTCCCCGGAGAGCACCGTGAGGCCGTTCTTGCCGACGACATCCACGGTGACGCCCGCCAGTGGCAATCCGGTGCGCAGCGACTGCACGAAGACATCCCGGCCCCCGTCCGCGGCCCTCTTGGCCAGCAGGCCGAGATCGGTGAGGAGGATCAGGCGCCGATCCACCGGTGGGATGCTTCGTTTGGTGATCGAGTCGTAGGACTGGACTGAAAGGAGGAACAGTCCCTTGGGAAGGGCGCCGCCGAACAGGTGGCGACCCACGTCGTACGGCTGGTAGTGCGCCTTGCCGGGCCCGAGCGGTGGGACGGGAATGGTGTCGGCCTGCCGGGCGGTAAGGTTCGAGGCGTCGAAGTTGTAGTTGGTGAACTCGGTCGTGCCGAAGACGAGACTCGTCTGCGTCACCAGGTGCTGGAGCTGATTGGGCACGACGCGGCCGACCTCCACCAGCAGCGCGGGCACGTCGCGGCTGTAGATGGAGATTTTTCGGTCACCGCTCAGGCTCAGGAGTGAGCCGCTTCCCAGGATCTTGATCTCTTTGGGGAACGGCGGGATGACGGCGGTGCGGTCCCAGGTCTCGCCCAGCACGTAGCCACCGAAGGACCGCAGGCCCTTGGTCACCCGGACGTAGATGTAGCGGCCCGGGTCGGCGTCATACCGCAACGCCTGGACAGAGGTGTATTCGCGCTCCGCCGGGACGGGCGTGAGGGTGAGCGGCGTCGATTCCTTGAGGATCTCCGGGCCGATGATCTCGGGCCGATTCCAGGCGTAAGGGCGGACGCGCTGGTCCGCCGGCGTGCTCGGGTTGTACACCGGGAGGACCCAGGCCTTGACGCTCTGCGGGATGTCCTTTTCGCCCACATCGGCCGACATCGAGAGCATGAGGACCTGCTCCGGCTCGTAGCGCTCGTTTCGGACGAGGGTCAACTGCGCGCCCTGCACGGCAAGACTGAACAGGCCGGGGACCTGCACCCGCTGCTCGAGTGGTTGATCGGTGCCGGGGCCGCCGCGGCTGGAACGCACGCCCGCGTCCACCGTCACGCGCATCAGCGCGGCCTTGGCCGGAATGGGAAGCGGGGCGGAGAGTATCGAAGCCGTCAGGCTCTTCTTGTCCGCGGCCACGGTAAAGGGAAGCGACCTGAGTCCCGACAAGAACCCGCCGCTCTCTCCTTCCATTTTGAGAGAGACGTGCTTCGCGAGCGAGGCGGTGTCCACCGGGTGACTGAAGGTCAACTTGAGCACTACCCGCTTGAGGTTGGGATCGACAGGATCCTGATAGAACTCGGACGACGAAACCGTGGCGGTGAACGGCGCCGAGGCGAATTCGAAGCTGTAGCGCTCGACAGTGACCGTCGGGGCGACGAAGCCTTTTCGACTGAACGACACGCTGTACGTCTGGCCCACCGGCCAGTCCTCCGTGGGGGCGAACTCCAGCTCCCGGTCCCCGATCCAGCGCCAGGTCCCGGTGACACCCGGGGAGATGTCGACACCAGTCTTCACCACCTTGCCCACGCTCTGCAGCGGCGCGACGGAAGACTCGAACATCACGTGGAGGGGGTTAGGCTTCGGGTTGTCGACGGTGAGGTCGGTGGCAGCCGGTGCGGTGAAGCTGAAGTCGGTGCGCACCGCCCGCGGGCGATGGCGCCACACCAGCACGCCGGCCCAGAGCGCCACCAGACCCACGGCGGTGGCGATCGCGTTACGCCGGAATGCGCGTGGATTGGCCGCGGCGCGGGCGCGCAGAGTCTCTCCGCGGGCCTGGAGTGATGCGACCCAGGGGCGACCCAGGGCGGCGGGGACCAGGCCACATCGCCGACGGTCACCTTGAGGACCCTGACGAGGGAGCCGTACCATTGCTCAAAACGTGGGCTCACAAAAACCTCTCGGCTGGTGAAGCGATCTAGGGCACAACCGGCAACACGATGTGTGACGGCAGTGCCGCGGAGCAGTACACCCGGTGCGTGGCCTTCACGTAGTCGGCCGCCGTCGCCCGATAGATGCTCGGCACGAATTTCTGAGGGTTGCGATCGATCAGCGGGAACCAGGTCGACTGCACCTGGACCATCAAGCGGTGCGTGGTCGTGGTCGCGCAGTGGGATGCGCCACTCGACCGGCTTGTTGGCCGGGAGGGCGCGTGGCTGCTCGAAGCTCTGGTTGTAGCGGCCGCGACGGACCTCCATGGCGATCGGGAGCTCGTAGCCGTTCATGGATCTCGCGTACTCGCCGGGGGCGGGCCCCGCGTCAGGGTCCCAGCGGTTCGGCTGCGCGTTCTCCGGATAGACGTCGATCAGCTTGACGACGAAGTCGGCGTCGCTGCCGGAGGTCGATGCGAACAAGTCGGCAGCCACCTCGCCCGTGATCGTGAGGTCGTGCTCGAGCGGCGCGCTCACGAACGTGAGGACGTCCGGCCGCCCGTCCACGAAGCGCTGGTCCTGTACCTCCCAGGTGCGCCAGTCGCCGCCGGGGTACGTGGGCGAGATCGGGCGGCGCCGGTAGGGCACGGGATGCGCCGGATCCGAGACGTACTCGCGGTACGCCGCGCCGATGGGGGCGGGGGCGGGGGGGGGCCGGTCGAACGAGAGGGTCCCGTCGGCGTGCAGATACAAGCTCGTCGCCTTCGCCTCCGGCGGCGGCCACGCCGCGTAGGTCCGCCAACGGTTCGCGCCTGACTGGAAAGTGCTCGCCAGCCACGCCGGCTTCTCGCCGGCGCCGTGCAGATAGTAGCGGAAGAACGGGGCTTCGATCGTTTCCCGGAACTCGCGGGCCGTCTCGTGGCCGCCGAGCGCGATCAGCCCGATGCTGTCGCCCTTCGGAGTGTGCCACTCGCCGTGATACCACGGGCCGGCGACCATGAAGTCCGTGTGGTCGGGGTCGTGCTCCGCGGCGTGGCGAAAGATCTGCCACGGTCCCCACGGGTCTTCCTGATCCCAGAATCCCGCGACGTTCAAGTTCGGGACCGTCGAAGCGTGCAGCTGGCTGATCCACGCTTCCTTCTTCCAGAAGGCGTCGTAGTCGGGGTGGGTGACCACCTCGGTCCAGAACGGGATGGACCCGTGCAGGTAGCGGGCGTCGATGTTCGAGAGTGGGCCGAGTGCCAAGTACCACGCGTAGGTGTCGTACGTCTCGAACGCGAAGTTCGTGTTCTTGTTCTTGTCCGCCTGCTCCAGCACCGAGTACTCGAACGCGTAGCTCTCGCGCAGCGCCCCGTAGCGGTGCATGTCGTCGTTCATCCACTGGTCCACGGGCGCCGCCTGCTCGCTGATCGCCTTGAGGGCGGGGTGGGGGTGCAGCAGCGCCAGGGCGGTGGTGAGTCCGTCGTACGACACGCCGAACATGCCGACGTTGCCGTTGTTGGGCACGTGCTTGACGAGCCAGTCGATGCTGTCGTAGGCGTCGGTGGTCTCGTTCGTGGACGTCGAGTCCGTGAGATCGACCTGCGATGTGAGCCTGAAGACGCCCTCCGACTTGAACCGGCCACGCAGGTTCTGGATCACGAAGATGTACCCGTCCTGGGCGAGCGCCTGCCAGCTGGGCGGCACCCGCGGCAGCGGCTGGTCGGGGACGCCGTACGGCGTGCGACGGAACAGGATCGGCAGGGGCCCGGTCTTGTCCGTCGGCGTGAGGATCACCGTCTGCAGGTGCACGCCGTCACGCACCGGGATCATCACTTCCTGGAAGGTGAAGGCCGGCTGGGGTGACGGTTGCTGCGCCGGGGCGTTGGCGGCGACGAGCAGTGCGGCGACGACCGAGAGGCGGTGGCGCATTCCATCCTCCTAGCGTAGAACGAACTTCCCGCCAGCGGTCGTGGTGATGACGAGGTTCATCACGACCAGCATGAGATCATAATGCCACCCGTAGGCCCGGCCGCCCCAGAACCCGATCTTCCAGACGAAGACTTTTTTCTGGATGGCGCCGAGCATGATCAAGATCAGCCCGATTGCGGCAAGCTGCGTGAAGACCCCGAGCGTGACCCCGATGCTACCGGCCACCTCCGCTGTGCCGAGAAAGACCGTGAAACGGGGACTCGCCCCGATGCTCTTCGACCGCTCGACGGGATTCTTGAGGTGATTCCATCCGCTATCGAAGAACACGACGGCGACCATGAGGCGCAGCAGCAGGAGGCCGACGTCCGAGAATCGCAGCAGCGCGGGAAACAGGATGTGCATGTGTACCTCATCGGAGCCTCAGGGTGAACTCCACGCCAGCCGCAGGCCGAACTCCCGCCGCAGCAGTAGCATTGCGAGCACCAGCTGCACGAACACCGACGCCACCGACAACCACCACAGCCAGCGCAGCTCGAAGCCCGGCAGCCGCGAGATGATCACACCGGGGATGGCGACGAGCGCAATGCGCACCACCGATGCGATGAGCGAGGGGATGGTGTTACCCATCGCCTGGAACGTGCTCGAGGCCACGAACACGAGGCCCGACGCGACGTAGTTGAACGAGATGATGCGCAGGTACTCGGTCCCGACCGCGATGACGCCCTCGTCCTTGCTGAAGACGCGCACCAACGGTCCCGGCAGCAGGTGGCAGGCGATCGCGAACACCACCATGAGGGCCACCGCCATCCATGCGGCATCCTTGAACGTGTCCTTGACGCGTTGGCCCAGGCGCGCGCCGAAGTTCTGTCCGGCCACCGGAGCCACGGAGAACGCCAGCGCGACCACGGGCATGAAGCCCGCCTGGATGATGCGTATGCCGATACCGAATCCGGCCTGCGCTGCGGCGCCGAACGGCCGGGTGATCGTGTAGACGAGGGCGAGATACACCGTCGTAATGCCGAACTCCACGCCGCTCGGCAGCCCGATGCCGAGCATCTGCTTCCAAACGGCGGGTCGCGGCCGCCAGGCGCTCGGGTCGAAGCGCAGGAGGGAGCCGACCTTGCGGAAGTACGCCGTGAGCCACACCAGCCCCACCACGATAGCGACGAGCGAGGCCATGGCCGCGCCGGCGACGCCGAGCGGATGGCCGGTACCCCAGCCGAAGATGAGGAACGGGGCGAGAATCATGTTGAGGATGACCGTCGCGGTTCCCACCACCATGCCGGTCTTGAAGTTGCCGATGGCGCGCAGGGCCGCGCTCATCGCCACCAGGCCGAACTGCAGCGCCATGGCCGGGACGAACCAGGCGAGGTACTGCGCCGCGAGCTCGGCGGTGCGCGCGTCCGCGGCCATGCTGCGGGCGTAGGGGAGACGCGTCGCCAGACCGATCACCAGGAACAGGACACCCGTCACTATGGCCAGCACCTGCGCCTGGTTGAACAGCATGACTGCTTGGGGCGCGTCTTTCCGGCCAACGGCGTGTGAGATCACGGCGGTCGTACCGACGCCGAGCATCTGGGTCAGGGCGAGTACGATGAACGTCAGATTGCCCGCGATGCCCACGGCGGCGACGGCGGCGGTGCCGAGCCGGCCCACCCAGTAGAGGTCGATCAGGAAGTAGAGCGTCTGAAACAGCATGGTCACGAGCATGAAGCCCGTGGTTTTCAGCAGATGGCGGGTGATGGGGCCGGTGGTGAGGTCTTGCATGGCGACCGAAGATGGCGCGAAAGGTGTATGGCCGCCACGAGGAAGCGTGCCTGAGGCCATATCTGCCTTAGTAATTATTCAAAGAGCGCCTTCGCACGGGGATCGTCGATCACCCGGAAATCCACTTTGCTGATGAAGTACCTATGGCGGAGCTTGCTTGCGCTCGGCGAACCGGGGCAGGGGCCTGTCGCCGCGACGTCCTCGGGCTGGACCACTGGCGCCGTGCCATCAGAGTGCTAACGTCGAGTCACTCGCTCGTTCATCCTCTGGCCAGCGTAGCTGGCAGCTCAGAACACGTGTGTAAGTCTTTCTGACACATTGACTTTATAATATAGATTCGGCATTTGTTCGGTTCAAACAGGTACTCGAACCAGGAGGCTTACCCGTGAGCCTAAAGACCGGTATCGAGTGGACCGACGCTACGTGGAATCCCGTCACGGGTTGTACAAAGGTCACAGCCGGCTGCGATCACTGCTACGCTGAAGCCCTCGCCCGGAAGCGCCTCCACGACATGTACGTTCGACGCCTTCCAGTAGTCGACACAGCCGTAAACCGCGTCGACCCGTTTGCGGTGCGACTGTGGCCGGAACGACTCGACTATCCACAGAAATGGGCGGAGCCGCGGATGGTCTTCGTCAACTCGATGTCGGATCTCTTCCACGCCGACGTCCCCGATGAGTTTGTTCTGCGTGTTTTCGAATCGATGCTCGAAGCCGGTAGACACGTTTACCAAGTACTCACCAAGCGGCCGTCACGTGCAGTGCGGTTTTGGAAGCGGTTTGGCTCAGTACTAGGGCTGCGGGAGGTGCCGGAGCACATCTGGATGGGAACATCAGTCGAAAGCCAGGAGGTCACCTATCGCATCCGACACCTCAAGCTGCTTCCCGCCAAGCTTCGTTTCCTCTCGTGTGAGCCCTTGCTCGGGCCGATCAGCCTGGATCTCGAGGAGATTCACTGGGTGATCGTCGGAGGCGAGAGCGGGCCCGTGCGCAGGGGAATGGAAGCGGCGTGGGCCGAGTCCATTCGCGACCAGTGTGTGCACCAAGGAGTTCCGTTCTTCTTCAAACAGTGGGGTGGGCGGACACCGAAAGCGGGAGGACGTGAACTAGGCGGCCGCATCTGGAGCGAACTACCACCGCTCGGTGGTACCACCGCGTAGCACTCGTTATAACGGAAGCGTGAGTTGATCGGACGCGTATTTCTTTACTTGCGTCCAGAATTCAAGACCTTTGTCGTGCTTTGAAAAGAAGGCTAGGTAGTACAAAGGCAGTCGCTTCTCCGTCGTCCGCACTTTGATCATGTCATCGAGTTCCATCGGCAGGTATCCGATCCGCGCCATCCGCGTCGAGTATTCGCTTGCGAGAAACTCAACGATTGAACCACGCTGACGCTTCGCATCTTTCCAGCGGACCCGCCAGGTTCGATCGCCCAGGAACAGATCGATGGTTTGGTTCCCTTCCTCGACGTACCACTGAACATTGCGGTTAGCGTCGACGTAGAGAGCCAAGAGAATTAGAAAGTCTACTGCCCGTCCGTCCGCAATTCTCCGCACAGTCTCGAAATGGATGTTCAGTTTGTAAGGGTCAAGGAAGCAGAATGAGAGCGTCTTCTCACCAGACTTCTCTGAGATCGTCTCCAGAATCCGATTAACAGCGGCATTAGCGTCACCAGGGATGTACGTAACTACGTGCGGCCGCTCGAGGCGAGCGACTCGCAATCTAAGGGCCTCCAGAGCGTCGGGATTATCGTCGGCGAATACATAGGCATCGAAGGGATCTGGCAGGCTTAGGGCAATCATCGGAGAGCCAAGGACAACACGGCCCGTGTCACGTACTCTGGAGTGTCCCGGACCGCAGAACAGATCCAAGTAAATGCGCCGGGGCCACCGATTCTTCATGCCGGTGGAGAACATCTCCGCATACATGCCGACATACCGGTACTTGTCCTCCGCCCAAGGACCAATGGGATTGGTGAGGAGACCGTCGTCTGGGACGGTGATGAAGTAGTCGCGACGCTTCTTCCCCATTTAGTCGCGCAACGCTACTAGCGCCCTCCTTGACGTCTAAAACAGCTGCGCGACACCAGCCGGACCATCGATAGCCAGCTGAGTAGCTCTAGTGCGTCTCGAGCGGGTGCTTGCTCCGCTCATAGAACTCGTTTTGCAACCGCAGGCTCTGCTGGTCGACTTTGACGGCGCGGATCGCCTGGACGATCCCGTTGATCCACGTCTTCGCCTCGAACTCACCGAGTTCGCGGGTGGCTGCGGCGCCTTCGCCCGCGTAGTGATTCGGGAACCGGGCATACCACCAGATCCCGGTGTAGAGGCCGTCCGGCAGCCCCTTCAAGCGCCCCTGATCGGCGCCGGATTCCTGCGGCGCGCGGTCCAGGTGCACCAGGTCGGGCCGGGCGATCATGCTCATGGACGTTTCGCTCTCGCCGGCATGCATGTCCGTGGCCGGGTCTGATTTGTGCTTCGGCTCGCCCGGCCCGCTGCGCGTGATGCCCAGCACGTACACGACGTAATCGTGCGGCGTCTCGAGCTGCGACTGCGCGAAGTAGGGAAGCAGGCTGTTGTTGCCGCCGTGACCGTTCACGATGATGACCTTCTTGCAACCATTGCGCGCCATCTCGTCGGTCGTCTCCTGCAGCAATTGCAGCTCCAGTCCCCGGCTGTAGGCCACCGTGCCTGGTTGATGTTTCGCTTCGAAGATTTGCCCGAAGTAGTACTCGGGAAAGACGATGGCGTATTCCTGCTGGGCGGCATTGAGGGCGGCGTAGCGCACGTTGAGCAGATCGTTGCCTAGGGGCAGATGCGGGCCGTGTTTCTCCAGGATGCCGAATGGGAGCAGGCACGTGCCTTGCGCCCGAGAGATGCCGTCGCGGAACTCGGCCGCCGACAGCTCCTCCCAATGCACCGATAACTTGTTTTGAGCCGGTGGCGACTGTGCCCATGCGATCGAGACACAGAATGCGTTGATGGAAACCAGCAGGGATCTGTACACGTGTCCTCCCGTATCGCGTTCGAGCCGAGCGTGGTGAGGCTTCGAGAATCACTCGGGCTCGCTAAAAGCGCTACCCCCCGGGGGGGTTGTCGATACCCTCCCCGTCCGTTCGTCGTCAGGTACCCCATTTCGGTTGCACAGCGTGGTTCAGGTGTGTAAGGTCAAGCACAATCGCACAGGATTCAGCTGATGCATTCAGGGAGACGCTTTCGGTTCCTCGGCAGTGTGATCATCGCATGTGCCGCAACAATGACCGCTTCGCAGGCTGCGGCGCAGCGCGCTCCGGACTATCCGGAGCGTCCTCCTGCTGCGCCCGAACAGGTCGCGCGCGGCCGGCAGCTCTTCAAGAGCAATTGCAGCTTCTGCCATGGCTCGGACGGCAGGGGGGGAGAGACGGGACCGAACCTGGTTCGTGACCAGGTGGTTCTCGCCGATCAACACGGCGAGCTCATCGCGCCGGTCGTCCAGAACGGGATTCCCGGCCGCGGTATGCCAAAACTCACGTTGAGTGCGACGGAGATCGCCG
>WNGJ01008002.1_pt1 | contig 12951 bp, 7 predicted proteins | sample 5400611 | NCBI WGS metagenome assembly WNGJ01 (sample SAMN13153375, study PRJNA577476) | soil metagenome | isolation source: 40 cm soil or saprolite under Garry oak tree replicate 1 | place: USA:California | collected 2016-06-15
CCCCGTGACGCCGTAGCCGTTCTCGGGCCAGGGCCTGGCAGGAGCGGGCGGCTCAGCTTCCATGCCGAAGCTCAGCCCGGAGGCGATATCCGATCTGGGGATCAGCTCACGTACGTCGTGGCCGGCGTCGCGATCATGTGCGCCTGCCTCGCTGCCGGGAACCGTCGCGGTCGCGGATATCTTCGTCTCGTCTGCAGCCACCGTGTCGTCTGCGGCCACCGTGTCGTCTGCGGCAACCGTGTTGCCTGCGGGCACCGTCTCGTCTGCGGTCTGCTGTCCGGCCGAGAGCCCGGTAACCCCAGGTCCCCGGTCAGCCACCGGCTCGTCAGCCTGATCGAGGAGTTCGGGCGGATGGCCCACGTTCCAGGTCGGCAGCCGCGGACCATTCTTTCGCCGCCTGATCCGGCCGCCGAGAAGGGGCAGCCCAAGTACGAACAGCACCACGAACGCGGCGACCGCAGCGATGTCCACCCAGCTGAGCAGCAGCAGCCTGGCGACAAGCGGCCTGGTCAGGGTGGCCGGCGAGGACAAGCCGAAGCCGGGTCCTTTGGCCACCAGCTCGTAGGTCGCCCGCGGCATGCCCGTGAGCGTGACGGCGTGACCGGATCCCAATCTGACGAATCTGCTGGAACCTCCTGCCTGCCGGACTCGGACCGCGCTGCCCACGGCGAAGCCGAACAGCGCGTCCCGCACTTCAATGCGCATCGGAAAGAGCAGCAGCTTGACAGTCCAGGTGCTGTGCAGGCGCACCCAAAAGTTCTGGCTGCCGCCGTAGACGACGTTGGCGCCGCTGAAGACGACGTCGCGAACCGAATAGCGGATGGGCTGCGTGCGCAGGCCGAACTGGTCGCGCACGATTTGGTTTGCCGCAAACGTCTTCGGTGGCAGGCCGGGCGGGAACGTGAAGTGCTGGCCGAGGCTGTTCTTGATGGTGAAGCTCGTGACGGCCGAGAGCGGCACCGGCCGGCCGGCCGGGTTGCTAAACCGGACCTTGATCGGGTGCGACACCTGGAAGCCCGCCTGCTCGTTGTTCAGGCCCTGGTGCAGAACGATGGAGCGATTGGCCAGCGCGATGCCATCCAGCCACCGCCTGAACCGCACGACGCTGTCCGGTCGCGGCGAGCTCGGCGGCAGGGCGTCGATCGTGTGCCGGCCGGCGAACGTGCTGATCGTTACCGTGCCTGCGGCGCTAGTCAGGTGGGTGACCCCGTCCAGGATGACACGCGCTTCCGGAATGACCGGAACGGTGCTTATCTGCAGGATGGCAAATCCGGCACTAGGGCGCGCAACGGGCCTGCCGGCAGCCGCCAGCGCCGGGGATGCGCTCACGAGCACCCCGCACGCTGCTGCCGTGGCCGCCGCCCATACGAGCTTTCTCCCGCTCATGCCGGCCCGCCACCCGGACGGACGACGACGAGCCTGCGACGCGATGTCTTCCAGGCGAAGAGCACCACGCCGACGGCGAAAGCTACGCCGACCCCGTACAGGCCGTACAGCAGCGGGTCCCTGGCCGCGTTCACGAGCTTGGGCGGCGGCGTGCGCAGCAGGGGAATGATGTCCGGCGCGCGGCCGGGCTTACCGAAATCGAACGCGCCCATGAGGCTGCCCGCGCTCGCGTCGAGCCTGGTGAGCGGGCGAATCCTCCAGTTCTGCTCTATGAACTTCAGCATCGAGGTGAAATCCAGCGGGGTATGGATGATGACGCGCTCGCGCGCGTAGGGACTGACCAGCATCGCAGGGACGCGGAATCCGTCGCCGCGGGCATCGCGGCGCGGCGGCCGAACGTGGTCGTACCAGCCGCCCCAGTCGTCGTAGGCCATCATGAACGCGGCGGAGTTCCATTCCTCGCTCGCCATCAGGGCGTTCACGAGCAGCGGGTCCCAGACCGCCTGCGAGGCGCGGTTGGGGTTCTTCAGCCGGCGGAGAGTGCGATAGGTGATCGACCGGTCGTAGTTCTGCACGTAGAACTTCCACGACACCCCAGCCTGCTGAAGCCGGTCGAAGATCGTGGTGATCTTGAGGCCGCCGTGAGGTACCGAATCGGCCGCGTTCCCGAGGCCGGCGGCCGTCCAGTAGACGTGATTGATGAAACTGCCGCCCAGCGCCGAGCTGAAGAAATGGTCGAAGAGCACATAGCGGTCGGCCATGTTCCAGTAGAAGGGCAGGTCACTGCCGTTGTAGTAGCCCATAGCCTGTCTTGGGTTGACGCTGAGCAGGCGCTGCGCCGAGACAAACCCGTCCATCCGGCCACGGCCGAGATCGCGGCGGGCCGACCATACGCTGTGGTCAAGATCGACGATGGAGCGGTTTCCGATATGGAAAGGGCGCACGCAAGGCCTGGGACCGTTGGCCGGGTTGATGGGCATGCACACACCGCGCGGGATTCCGTCGGCGCCCGGATACGTGCCGAAGTAGTTATCGAAGGTGTGATTCTCCTGCAGCAAGACGATGAAATGCCGCACAGGCGTCGTCGGCGCATGCGACCCGCGCCCGGCTGCGGGCGAGTTCCTCCCCGGCCCGCTTGGCGCGGCGGGACCATTGTGCGCGTCGACGTAGCTCGGCCCGCGAGCAGCGGCGACCGCCGTGCCGAGCGGAGCGGCGGCCAGCACGCCAAGTGCCAAGGCTCCGATCATTCCGGCAGGCCCGCGCATACTCATGGCCGCACCTCGTAGATCCTTATGACCGGGCGCGGCGTCGCGCCGTCCCTGGTGGCGACCAGGACGGAGCCGGTATAGACAGCGCTGCCGCGATACCGCCTGACGTACGTCATGAGCCTTCTGGCGAAGAACGGGCTGCGGGCTGCCGAGTAGGCATCCCAGACGATGTACTGGACCTGGCCGGTTCGGAGCATCAGGTCGGGATTGCTGACCGGCGTGTAAGCCGGGTTGCGGTGCAGCGGGTTCGGGCTGACCGAGATGCCGAGCACCTCTCTGTGACCGTAGAACTCCAGGATGTTCGCCATAGACGGCCCGATGGACAGCATCTCCGCGTCGACCGGCGTCTCTGACCTGATCCATGCTCCCGCTTCCCGGCCGCCCGGAACACCGCCCGTGCCAGCGAGGCCACGACTGCCGTCGTCACCAGAACGCCGGCGGCCCGGGCCACGATCGCGCCGGGTCGGCCGATTCTGTCCCACAGCGCCGGGCTGGCCAGCAACCCCGCGGACAGCACCGCGCACGGGGCCGCCACGGGCAACAGGTATTGGAAGCCCTTCACCGGCCAGAGCTGGAAGAACACGAATGGCACGGCGATCCAGCAGATCAGCAGCGACTCCCGCCACGACCACCGGCGCGCCGCCACGGTAACGGCTAGCATCCCGGCCCCGCTGATCATCACCGGGATACCGATCGCCGGAGGAACCACGGCCGGGTAGAAGGTCCAGACGTGGTTGGCTGGCCTGAACAGCTGCCAGGTCAGGAAGTGCTTGCCCGAGGACGAACCCCCGGCCACCATGAGCGAGATGGGGTAGGGAAGCGCGACAGCCGCGAAGCAGCAGAAGAAGACGGCGATCTCCTTCAGCCTGACCCTGACGCTCGGTGTCACGGCCAGGAATGCGTACGCGGCCGGGAGCAGCACGATGGCGGTCTCCTTGGAGATGAACGCCAAGCCCAGGCTGGCCCCGGTGGCATAGAGCAGCCACCTGCGGTTCTCTGCAGCGAACCTGGCCATGAACCACAGCCCGAGCACGGAGAAGAAGGCCATCGGCCCGTCGAGCAGTGCCTGCCTGTTCACCACGACCAAGTACGGCATCACTGCCAGCAGGAGGGCCGTGATCATCCCGGCCCGGCGGCCATAGACGCGTGCGCCAAGCGCGTACCCGGCGGCAACCGTAGCCAGGCCGAATGCGACCGCGAGAAGGCGGGGACCGAGGTCGCTCACCTGGACCCGGTACATCAGCGAGGTGGCGAGCTGGAACAGCAGCGGATGTGCGCGGAATACCGGGAATAGCGCGCTGAGCTGCGGTGCGCCGGCTATCGCCGCGCCCTGGCCGGCGTAGACGGCTTCGTCGCTGTTGAAGCCGAGCGCATTGATGTGCCACAGGCGCAGAGCGACGGCCGGCGCCGCCACCGCCGCCGCCGCGAGCGCCGCGATCATCCGCATGCGCAGCCTGCCCGGACGTTGCGATGGTGCCCCTCCGGGCACAAGTTCTGCTGGCCGCGTGGGGAGATCAGGCGGTGCCGTGCCGACCGTTCCATCCGCGGGCAGATAGCCCGGGGTGGGTCCGGGAACTGCGGCAGCGAGGGCCAGCAGAGACCTGGCGGCGGTCACCGTCTCCGCAACCAGGCTGTCATCTTCAGGTGCCGGGATCAGCTCGGGACGCAAAGGCCCCTCGGGAAGCGGGCCTCCCGACGCAAGGCTGGCGACCGGCTGCAGCAGCCGCGGTATCTCGTCGGCCCAGCTGAAGGAGTTGGAAGCCAGAGTGCGAGCGCGCACGCTGCCGAGGAAGCTGTCAAGAATCTCGCGCTCGGCTGCCCGGAGTTCGTGATAGTCCATCCCGCCGATCGTGATGGCCGGGGCGAGGTGGCGGAACGGCGGGAATCCGTAGGCATCGTCGGTATTGGCGATCAGCTGGTCGAGGGCGGACCGGTGGTCGAGATCGGCCAGGCGAGGCATGCCGCGCTCGATGATGAACAGCTCGCTCACCGTGGTTCTCGGGATCATATGGCAGGGAACGAGCCGGTCCACGGTGTATTTGGGCGGCGGGATGAGCATCTGGGTGATCGCGTTGATGCCCATGATGGGAAGGTTGAAATGGCTGAGCGCCATTCCGATCGAGCGTCCGCCCTTGGAGTGCAGGCGGCTCTGGATCTGCAGCCGCCGCCACTCGCCCCGCGTCAGGTCGTCCGCGCTGACCGCGCGCAGGGTGTGCGCGCTGATAGTCAGCGGCTTCGGGAAACACGACGCGTGCCCGTCGGCGTCGATCAACGTCATGTCGTCCGACAGGAACCGGCAGCCGTGCTCGCGCACCAGGCGCAGGATCGTACCGGTCTTGCCGGTATCGGTCAGTGCGGACAGCATGACGCCGGCGCCATCGAACTCGACACACGCGGCATGGACGAGCATGTGGCCGCGCGAAACCATCACGAACCTCAGCAACGGCTCGATGATGTTCGTGTACACGACGTGCGAAGAGCGGGCGAGCAGCGGCCCGACCTCGAGGTCAATGCGGTCGCCGCCGAGCCTGGCGTGGAAGTTCGCGCCGATCCGGCCGAGGTGCTCCTCGTAGCGGATAGCCGTCGTGCTCGTGTGCTCGGTCATCGCCGCTCGCCGACGTGGCGTCCTGCCGCCGACGTCGCCCACTCTCACGGTGATATCCAGTTCGTCATGAGCGACCTGCTGAGCGCGGAAGTACTCCATTTCCGGCAACAGGATCTGCGACCCTATGGTCACGACACCGCCCACGTTGTACCGGTAGGTCAGGTACTGGGATCGTTTCTTGCTCGATGACCTCCCGCCATTGCTGACTTCAGTGTCGGCCGCCGCTGTCAGGTCGACCAAAACTCGCACCGGATCGCGGCTCTCCTGCGCTGCCGACCGGAAGATCGCCCGGTCACTCAGCACGAACCGGACCAGGAAAAGCAGAACCAGCGTGGTGGCGTTGGCAACAAGGATCCCCATCCCGCTGGCGACGAGCACCTCAATCACTGGAAGCCGGGCCACGAGCAGCAGGTTGTTCATGGCGAAGAACCGGATGCCACGGCCAAGCCGCGAGCCGTGCGCTCTGCCCCGGTAAACCAGCGAGTCCACGAGTACGAAATTCCAGGTCGTGGACGCCTGCGTGGCAAGCGCGACGCAGATCAGGTGGTTCCAGCCGAGGTATCGGAAGAAGATCCAGAGGGCGCCGGTATTGATCACTAGTCCGCTAGCGCCCACCGCGCCGAAAGCCAGGAACCTGATCAACTCGCGCAAGCGCTCCGCGTGGGTCTTCGGCCCTGCGCGAAGCTGCGTCGCCAGTCGACTGCTGCGCAGCCTGATCACCTGCCGCAGAAAGGTCATCCCCTGCCGGAACGATGCCTTCGACTCTCCCGCATATCGCGGGCCGAAGGAGTAAGCGACCTCAGCGAGCCTGGCCACCGGGTTCCTGACCATCATCTCGAGCAGGATCTTGAAGCCCATAGGTCGCAGCCGGTCCAGGTCCACCGCCGATCTGCGGAAGGCGAACAGGCCGCTCAGGGGATCGCTCGACATCGCCAGTCGCCGCGGGAATGCGCTCTTCACCAGCGCCGTGGCCCAGGACGAAGTCAGCGCGCGCCTGCTGCCGTCCAGGCCATCAGCGGATGCGCCGTCGCCGGCATACCTCGTGCCGATGACGAGATCGCAGTCGTAGCGGACAGCGGCGCGAGCAAGCGCGGCTGCGGTCTCCGGCGGATGCTGCAGGTCGGCGTCCATCACCAGTACCCAGTCGCCACGTGCGTGCCGCGCGCCCGCGACAACGGCGCCGCTTAGGCCGCCCTTGCGGGCCGATGGCGGTCGCCGCACGAGCCTGACCTGGACTGGGCAGTCCCGGGCGCCGACCGTGATGACCTCCAGTGTTCGGTCATCACTGTCATCCACGAAGATGATCTCGGTCCGCCCCTCGGCGAACACCTCTCCGAGCCGGTCAAGCAGCGGCTCGACATTCCGCTCCTCGTTGCGGGTCGGTATGACCACGCTGAGCGTCGGCTGGCTGGTTGCACGGCTATTCAGGTCCACGGGCTGCAGCGGCGCTTGCGAGCCGCTGCCCGTGGAACTTGGGCCGGACGAATCCCCGTTGCCATTCTCTGCGGGAGTGGAGAAGAGCATAAAAAAATACCCCTATGCTGCCAACTGATCCAGAGAGACCGGTCCTAGACCCTCTGTGCTCCGTGCCTGAATCGCCGGTCTAGTACCCGGCGTTCCACCGCATACCGAACAGCCATTGATTGGACCCGCAGGGCCCAGCCTTACTTATAGGTGAATTAACGCCTCCTACCGTCTGAGACGGTTATCAAAACTGCTTTACGCAAGGCATTACGCTAGACCCGACTTGCCGGTCATGGCAAGACCGATTGTTAACGGTCTGTTCGGATGGTATTAACCTGCTACGTCCCATCTGTTCACTCAGCGCACACGACGATCGTGGTCATTTTCGGAGGCTAATAGCCGTCCTACGAGGTATGTCGGATACAAAGGTTGACTAGTTCGTTACATGCACGGGCATGTCAGGACCTACAACGCCAGTCGCAAAACGTCACGAGGCACAAGCCGCGCCGGGGCGGGCCTCATCAGAAGCCCGGACGTGCGGGCCACGGCCCCGGCAGCTGCCTGGACTTCGCGAAGATCCTCAAAGGTGGCCGCCGAGTCGGGGGCCTGCGCATCCGGGATAAGCCATGCACCCGGGATAAGGAACTCGGCACCTCGCTGCGTTAACCCCCGGTACCCAGGTGGAGCAGGCGCTATCTGCGGCTGGTTGGGCGGCGAGGCTGCCCCCGGTCGTGTTCCTGTTGCCTGCTCACTAGACTCTGCGCAGTCGAGAAGGAGCCCATTCGTGCGCAAGATCCTCATCGCCAACCGGGCCGAGATCGCGGTCCGGATCGCGCGCGCGTGCCGGGACGCAGGGCTGGGCAGCGTTGCCGTCTACGCCGAGCCAGACCTGGATTCCCTGCATGCGCGGGCGGCCGACGAGGCCTACGCGCTTGGCGGATCAACGGCCCCGGACAGCTACCTGGACATCGCCAGGATCCTCAAGGTGGCGGCCGAGTCGGGGGCAGACGCCGTGCACCCCGGGTACGGCTTCCTCGCGGAGAACGCGCAGTTCGCGCGCGAGGTCAGCGCCGCGGGGCTGACCTGGATAGGGCCTCCGCCGGATGCGATCGAGGCGCTCGGCGACAAGACCGCGGCCCGGCTCATCGCGCGGCGCGCCGGCGCGCCGCTGGCGCCCGGCACCGAGGGCCCGGTCTCCGGACCTGAGGAAGTCGCGCGGTTCGCCGCCGAGCACGGCCTGCCCATCGCGATCAAGGCCGCGTACGGCGGCGGCGGCCGCGGCCTGAAGGTCGCGCGCACCAGCGACGAGATCGAGCCGCAATTCGAGTCGGCCGTGCGAGAGGCGATCGCGGCGTTCGGCAGGGGCGAGTGCTTCGTCGAGCGCTACCTGGACCGGCCGCGGCACGTCGAGACCCAGTGTCTCGCCGACGCCCTGGGCAACATCGTCGTCGTGTCCACGAGGGACTGCTCGCTGCAGCGCCGCCATCAGAAGCTGGTCGAGGAGGCGCCAGCGCCGTTCCTGTCCGCCGGGCAGGAAGCCCTGCTGCGCGAGTCCTCCAAGGCGATCCTGCGCGAGGCTGGCTACGCCGGCGCTGGCACGTGTGAGTTCCTGATCGGCCAGGACGGCACCGTCTCCTTCCTCGAGGTGAACACCAGGCTGCAGGTCGAGCACCCGGTGACCGAGGAGGTCAGCGGGATCGACCTGGTGCTGGAGATGTTCAGGATCGCTGAGGGCCAGGCGCTGTCCTTCAGCGACCCGCCGCTGCGCGGGCACTCGATCGAGTTCCGGATCAACGCCGAGGATCCCGGCCGCAACTTCCTGCCGGCCCCGGGAACGCTGACCACCTGGCGGCCGCCGTCCGGTCCCGGCGTGCGGCTCGACGCCGGCTACTCCGAGGGGATGACGGTCCCGCAGGTCTTCGACTCGCTGATCGCCAAGCTGATCGTCACGGGCGCCGACCGGCCGCAGGCACTCGCGCGGGCGAGGCGCGCGCTTGGCGAGTTCGAGGTCAGCGGGATGCCGACCGTGCTGCCGTTCCACCGCGCGCTGCTCGACGATCCCGCCTTCACGGCCGCGCCGTTCTCGGTGCACACGAGGTGGATCGAGACCGAGTTCGCCGGTGCGCTGCCGCCGTACGCCGCCGACGGCGCGCCAGCGGCGGGCGGCGGCCAGGCAGGCCGCGAGCGGATCACCGTGGAGGTCGGTGGCAAGCGGCTGGAGGTCGTACTGCCCGCCGGCCTCGGCGTGAGCGGGCCAGCGGCCGCGCAGCCCGGCGGCGGTCCCGTCCTGGCCGGCCCCGTGCTGGCCGGCACCGGGCGGGGCAGGCCAGGCAGGCGGCCAGGTTCCGGCCGCGGCGCGGCCGGAGCTGCTGCCGGCGGCGACGGCCTGGTCAGCCCGATGCAGGGCACGATCGTCAAGATCGTCGCGCCGAACGGGGAGCACGTCGCGGCCGGAGAGACGGTCGTGGTGCTCGAGGCCATGAAGATGGAGCAGCCGCTGACCGCGCACAAGGACGGCACGGTCTCGGATCTGACGGTTGAGGTGGGGCAGACGGTCTCCGCCGGCCAGGTGATCTGCCGGCTGGCGGACTGACGCGTGGCCAGGCTGCCGGGTGATCCGGGGCCGGTGCGCTGGCTGGCCTTCGCGCTGGGGTTCCGGCTGCCCGAGGACAACGTCGACTGGGTCAAGCACGAACTGACCGACACCGGCTGGCGGCTGCGGACCATCCTGCGGCATCTGGCGATCATCGTTCCTGTCTGCGTCATCGTCGCCGTCGTGCTGCTGACGCTGGTTCCGGCGCCGGCGTGGCTCGCCGCCATGATGGTCGGCCTGATCCTTGCCGGGAGCATCTTCAGCGTGGCCGCCTACGCCGACGACATCAGGACCTCGCGGCTGCGCCAGCACGGCCTCGAACCGCCCGACGATCCCGACCTCGGCCACCCGGCGCACTAGTCAGCCGGCCGTCTCTCCAGGCCAGCGCCGTCCCTCAGGCGAGGCTGACCCGGCGGGGCGGCACAGACGCCGGCTGCTGGGACTGACTCTGCTGCGGCCACCGCCTGGCGTCTGGTTACGCGGCGCCGCAGATTTGCCTCTTGACGCGGGCCACGGCCGGGCTTAAGGTCCACCTAAATGCTGTTTGACATTATCGAACAGCATTCGAAGTTACTCGCACCGAGGGAGGTGAGGAGCTCGCCGCCCGGCGATGCGTAGCGGTCGCGGCGGCGGGCGAACCGCATGGCCGCAGCACCACCATCTACACCCCAGAAGCTCTTCGCGGAATTGCTGGGAACGGCGTGCCTGGTCTACGTGGGCGCCGGATCGGCCGCCGCGACGGGCGTGATCGCCGCCGGCACCAAGGTGCCGTTCTCTATGGCACAGCTCGGGATGATCTCGTTCGCCTTCATGCTCATTATCGTCGGGGTCGTCTATGCGATCGGGCACATCTCGGGCGGCCATATCAACCCCGCTGTCACCTTGTCCCTCGCGGTTTCCGGCAAGTTCCCTTGGCGTGAAGTACCTGGGTACATGGCGGCACAGCTGGCGGGCGCCGTGATCGGAGCGCTCGGCATCTTCGTGACGCTGGGCAAGGCAGCTACGGTCGCGGCCGGCGGCGGCGTCACCGCCTACAACCCGGCCACGACGGGATTCGGCCGCGGCCTGCTGATCGAGGCCATCGGCACCGCCATCCTCGTGTTCGTCATCTTCGGCGTGATCGATCACCGGGCCGTGCCTGGCTGGGCGCCGATGGCCATCGGGTCGGTCGTCTTCGCCGTAATCATCATCGTGGGACCAGCAACAGGTGCCGCGATCAACCCGGCCCGTTACCTGGGAACATTCCTCATGCAGGGGGCCTTCGGCGGCACGGTTTCCTGGGCGCAGGTGCCCGCCTACCTGATCGGCGAACTCGCCGGCGGCGTGCTCGGCGGGCTCGCATACCTTGGCCTGGCGAGGGCCCGCGTCCAGTCAGAACTGACCGGTCTGGGTCCCGCGGACTCGGACTCGGCCGTGACCGCCGCGCCGCTCGCCGACGGCGCCGTCAAGATCGGGGAAAACCTGTCATGAAGAAACTCATCAACGCCTCCGAGACCGTAGTCGCCGACTCGCTGGCCGGCCTCGCGGCCGCGCACCCCGCTCTCAGCGTCGACATCGAGAACAGGGTCATCACGAGGGCGGGCGGCCCGGTCCCCGGCAAGGTCGCGCTCATCTCGGGCGGCGGTTCAGGACATGAGCCGTTGCACGGCGGGTTCGTCGGCTACGGCATGCTCGACGCCGCGTGCCCTGGCGAAGTCTTCACCTCGCCGGTGCCTGATCAGATGCTGGCGGCGACGAGAGCCGTCAGCGGCGGGGTCGGGGTCCTGCACATCGTCAAGAATTACACCGGTGACGTGCTCAACTTCGAGATGGCAGCCGAGCTCGCATCCGACGACGGGATCGACGTGACTCAGGTGCTGGTCAACGACGACGTCGCCGTGCAGGACTCGCTCTACACGGCGGGGCGGCGCGGGGTGGGCGCGACCGTGTTCGTAGAGAAGATCGCCGGCGCACTGGCCGAGCGCGAGGCTGGCCTCGCCGACGTTGCCGACGTGGCCAGGCAGGTCAACGAGCGCAGCAGGTCGTTCGGCGTCGCATTGACCTCGTGCACGGTCCCGGCGGCGGGGAAGCCCACGTTCGAGCTCGGTGACAGCGAGATCGAGCTCGGGATCGGCATTCACGGCGAGCCCGGCCGCGCCCGCGGGGAGATGTCGTCAGCCGCGGACATCGCGGCAGCGGCCATGGACGCCATCCACGCGGACATGCCTGTCGCTGGAGACCTGCTGGTGATGGTCAACGGCATGGGCGGCACCCCGCTGATCGAGCTATACCTGGTCTTCAACGAGGTGCACAGGTACGTGACCGGCAAGGGCGCCAGGATCGCGCGGAACCTCGTCGGTAACTACATCACCAGCCTGGAGATGCAGGGGTTCTCGGTCACCGTGTGCGCCCTGACGGACCGCCTGACGGAGTTGTGGGACGCGCCTGTGGACACGCCCGCCCTGCGATGGGGACGCTAGGACTCAGCGCAGACGGTACCGACCTGCCGGGCAGCCTGGCTGCCCGGCATCCCAGCAAGGAGCGCGACGATGGACGCTGAGTTCTTCCGGGCATGGCTCACTGAGGCCGCTTCGGTCGTCGAGTCGCAGCGCGATCACCTGACCCAGCTCGACGCTGCCATCGGCGACGCCGATCACGGCATTAACCTGGCGCGCGGGTTCAGCGCGGTCATGGCGGCGCTCGACCAGGCCAGCACCCCGTCGCCAGGCTCGGTGCTGACGCTCGCGGGAACGACGCTGATATCGAAGGTGGGCGGGGCGTCAGGCCCGCTCTACGGGATGGCGTTCCGGCAGGCTGGCAAGGCGCTCGGCAGCGCCGAGGTAGCTGACCTGGCCGCGCTCGCCGGTGCCCTGGAGGCCGCGCTGGCCGGCGTGCAGAAGCTAGGCGCGGCGCGTGAAGGCGAGAAAACCATGGTCGACGCGCTGGCTCCCGCGGTCGGCGCTCTCGACAAGGCACTCGCGGAGGGGGCGCGAGCCGAGGCCGCCCTTTCCGCGCTGGCCAGCGCCGCTGCGGCCGGAGCGCAGGCAACGGTGTCGATGCAGGCACTCAAAGGACGTGCCAGTTACCTCGGACCGCGCAGCGTCGGGCACGAGGATCCAGGCGCCGCCTCGACCGCGCTGATCCTGCGCGCGCTGGCAGACGTGGCCGGGCGGGAGCTCGGCCCGTGACCGCAGCGAGCTGCCGGACCAGGCGCTACTACGGCCGCGCCGCCGCAGACGGTTCGGCCGCTGGCGTGCTGTATCAGGCCGACGCCGTGGCCCGCCGATCAGCCGTCACCGCCGGTGAGGTCGAGGCTGCCTTCGCGGCCGTCGCCACGGAGCGGCGAGAGCTCGCCGACCGTCTCCGCGAGGCTGGCAGGCCAGGCGAGGCGGACATCGTCGCCGTCGCCGCGATGATCGCTGCAGACCCTATCTTGGCCGGGGCGGCCGTGGCCGCGGTACGGGACGGCGCTGACGCCGCGGTCGCCGTGCGGCAGGCGGCAGCCGAACAGGCCGCCGCGCTCGCGGCGATTCCCGACCCGGAACTGGCTGACCGGGCGACCGACGTCCGGCAGGTCGGCGCCGCGGTGCTCGAGCACCTGGCTGGCGGCCCGCTGGCCAGGCCCGACGGAGAGTTCATCATCGTCAGGCACGACG
>WNGJ01010863.1_pt1 | contig 12950 bp, 9 predicted proteins | sample 5400611 | NCBI WGS metagenome assembly WNGJ01 (sample SAMN13153375, study PRJNA577476) | soil metagenome | isolation source: 40 cm soil or saprolite under Garry oak tree replicate 1 | place: USA:California | collected 2016-06-15
GCGTCGAAGACGAAGTCGCCGGTGAGATTGTTGAGCCCGGTGGGAAAATCGCGCAAGCGCGCGGCGGCGTTTTCGATGTGCATTCTGCCGGTGATGCGCGGGCGATCGAGCGAGCCTTCGAAATCAGCGTTGATTTGCGCCGGGCCGCGGGCTTCGAGTTGAGGAAAAAAGCCGGTCAGCAGACGGAGATCCCAGGCGCCGTTGAGGCGCAGCGCGAGCTGGCGCGCGCCCGAGAAGCGAACCGAGCCGGCCACAGCAAGGTTGGTGTCCGTGCCGCGGAAGGTGGCCTGGTCAATGCGCAACTCATCGCTGGAGGACCGAAGCCGCACGGGACCGGCGTTTTCCAGACGTACGTTCGAGTAGTTGAGCACCAGGCGGGTCAGATTGGCGTCAATCGTCAGGCTTTGAGGACGCGACAGCGCGCCGCTGAGAAGGATTTCTCCGTCCGTGTCGCCGTGGCCGGTCAGCTCCGGGAGGCGCAGGGCGGTCTGCACGAAGGGGTCGAGGTCCACGTGCTCCACAAGAATTTTTCCGGTGAGAGGGAATTCGCCTTCGAGACGAACGCGTACCGTGCTGGAAAGTTTGCCCACGGCCATGGCGGAATTGACCTCGAGCTGGGCTTCTCGTCCGTCCGAGGAGAGATTGCCCTCGAAGCTGCCGATCACTTCCTGGCCGACGCGCAAATCCACGATGCGGAAGGCGCCTTCGCCACGCTGTGCGATCAAAGGCCCTTGCGAATTCAAGTGAAAGCTGAGTTTGCCGCCCACGGGCAAGCGCTTCAGATGGAGCTTCTCGAAATTTTCGAGCGGGAGCGACGCTCCGACGAGATCGATGGTGGCGTTACGGTCAACGAAACGGTAACCCGCTGAGCCAGTGACGATTCCCGCGCCGCGGCCGGCTTCCGTGCCCGGCGCGAAAATACGCAACTCGGCGTTGGCGATGCGGACTTCTTCGGGCGCCCAATTGATCTGGCCGCGGAGGCGGTTGAAGGCTATTCCATACGCATCGGCCTCAGAGAGATCGAAGAGGCCGGTCACGGCGGGTTGGGCGCGGGTGCCGCGGCCGTGGAACTGGCCCGTCAAGCGGCCGTGCACGGGGTACGAGGCGCCGAGAAGATATTGCATATCTTGCAGCGAAGCTTGCTCCAGGTTGGCATCGGCCGACCAGGAGTTATTGGGACGGAAGTGCCAGCGCGTGAGCTGGAGAGAGGCATCGAATTCAGTTTCCATCGAGCCCCGGCGTGCACGCGTGTGAGTGAGGGAGAGCTCGCCGGGAGAAAACACGACATCGCCTTCGACAAGGTCCCACGAAAGAGAACCGTAACGGAGGCGCTGGCCGCGCCCGTGGCCCAGAAATGTGGGCTCAGCGACGGGGCCGACGACGCGACCGTCCCATCGAGCGCTGCCAGCGATCGGCACCGCATCTGGGGATGAGGCGGAGCTGCCTTGGATCGCGTAAATGAAATCGTTCCAAGGCAGAAGGTCGCCGGTTTCAAGGACAACATCGAGCGAAGAGTTGTTTGCAGCGAGGAGGCCGGAGGCGCTCAGGCGGCTCGACGTGGTGCTGAGTTCCGTGTGACTGAGCGTCAGGCGGCGAGGGTCGTGTTGGTAGCGAAAGCCCGCGCGGCCGGCAACGAGAATATGAGCGGTAGCGGGCTTTTCAGGCGCGGAGAAATTGGAAGTGCCGGAGACCTCAAAGTGCTTGAAGGCCTCAGTCCATGTTTCATCCGAGTCGGCCGTCAACCTCGCGTCCCAATGCAGGGCTCCCGTGGGGAAGGAACGGCGGTCAGTGGCGATGAGGATGGCAGCCAAGCTCGCGCCTTCCGTATGGGTGTGCGCGAGAAATGTGCGGCCCGGTAAGCGCATCGAGACTTGCCCGCGCACGGAGCCGCCGAATGCCTCCGCTGTGAATTCAGGCACTTCGGCCCCATCGTTGTTGAACCGGAAGCTGCCGCGGCTGGTGAATCCCGCAGCGTGGAAGATGGGATAGTTGAGTACGATTTCGCTTGCCGAATATCCGCCGCTGCTGCGGAGCTGCCCTTTGGCGAGAATACCCTCGCCACGGAAATCGACGCGGCCCGCAGGGGTCAAGGGACTGCGCAGAATCGTGCGCAGGTCCTCGAGCCGCAACCAACCGCGATATCGGAACTTCCAGTTCGGGTCGGTGAAGTCCGTGAGTTCGGCCTGGGCGTCGAGCTGCGAATGGCCGAAGCGGAGGACAGCCTGTTCCGCAGTGAAGCCGGTGTGCGAGAGGGTGAACTTGACCGAAACGTCGGCGAGCACGGGCAGGTATCGCTTCGCAGTCAGATCCATTTGCTGCCACTCAACCGTGCCGACATAGAGTGTGTGCCCTGGCGCGCCGCCGGAAGCGAGAGAAATGCTAAATGCGTTGCCTTCGACCGAGAGCGGAGCGCGCACGTCGTTATACAGGATCCAGCCGTCCTGGAGAGTGAGTTTGCGGATGTGCATGTCGAAGAGCCGCTCGCTGAAAGGCTTTGAAGAAGCCGAGCGAGCCGGCGGCGAAGGCAAATTGCTTCTTCCATCCTTTTCGACGCGGATGTGCACGCGCGGTGCGCGGATGAGGGCATCCTCGAGCGAAACTTTGCGGCCCCAGAAAGAATCGATGCGCAGGGCGGCCTGCACTTCGTCGGCGGCGAAGAGCGGCTCGGTGTCGGCGGGCTCTCGGCCGTGGATGACCAGGCCCTGGAGGGTGGCGCGGAGGTTGCGCCAGCGGATGGAGAAGCCCCGCAGTTCGACGCGCGCCCCGGTCATCGCTTCCAGACGATGAACGAGAGCGCGGCGGAGAAGCGGGTCGCCGGCGCCGCTGCCGAAGAAGATGGCTACCCCAAGAAGGGCTAAGGCGATTAAGACAATCTTGACGTGGAGGATGCGTTGGAGGTATCGCCGCCAGCGAGCTTTTCGCGGTTTGGGGGCTTCACTCACTCAATCCTCTTTTCAATGTGAAGCCGCACGCGGCTTTCTTTCAGCCATCGGTCAGCCTGTTCGTCGATGCCGCGCTGGATGAGGGCCTCCCGGATCGAGTCCCGGGCGGCATCGAGTGATGGAGGCGTCTCGCCGTGCGCCTGCGCGTACGGCACGACCGTTTTCTGATAGTAGTCCTCGATCGCTTGCGGGGAGATTTGTACGGCGGGGCGAAAGCGCGAGTCGAGATAATTAGTCAGGTAGAGCTGCTCGCGGACGAGGCGGCGGAGGTCCGCATCCTGCAGACCCGACTCACGGAGGCGCGCGGCAAAGCGTTCAGGGGGGCCGAGGGCGCTGCGGGTTTTTTCAAGTTCGCGCTCGACGTCATCATCGGAAGGCGGCGGGAAATGCGAGGCATCCGCCTCCGTGCGGACGATCCACTGGTCGATCAGGCGGTCGAGGAGCTGCGAATCGCTTTCCTTCTTGCCGTTCATAAGCATCTGGTACGCGCCCAGTTCGTGCACTTCACTGAGGAGGACAATGTCGTTTTCGACCCGGGCGGCGATGCCGTCGACGGCTCGCTGCCCACGCGCGGAGCCCGCCGGCGCGAACAAAAGCAAGACAGCGAGGGCGGCCCGGTTTTGAATGCGGCAAGACATCAGAACGGCGCTCCCAGGTTGAAGAAGATCTGGAACCGTGGCAAGTGCGCAGGCTGCTGGCAGAGCGTGCCGGTGGGCGTGCCGGCAGGGCAAGGGATCGGAACGGCGAACGTTGCCCGGTTCAATTGATAGCCCAGGTCGATCCGGACGGGGCCGACGGGCGTGGCATAGCGAACGCCGAAGCCTAGGGTGTGCGAGAAATAATTGAGCTCGTTTGCGCAGTTGAACTGGCAATTTGTTGGATTCGAGGGATCGAAAATGGGTTTCGGAGGAGAAAAGCGGAATGTGAGGCGCGTCACGCGGCTAAACACGTTTCCGGCGTCGTAAAAAAGCGCGCCCCCGAGCTGCGTGCCGAATTTCGGGACGCGCATGGGGAAGCGAAACTCCTGATTGAGGATCAGCTCCGCCTGGCCGCCGACCGGGAAACCCGTAGCTGCATCGCGCGGCCCGGCCTGATTCAGAGCAAATCCGCGAAGCGAATTGCCACCGCCGGCAAAGAAGCGTTCGGGCAGAGGAATGAGGGTGGGAAGCGGCGGAGTGGTGGGCGCGGGAAAAGCGAGCGAGACGGTGTCGCGGTAGGGTTGGAGGATGCCGAAGCGGAACGAACGTGCGAAACTGAAGCGCCGCTTGATTGGGTGATAGGTGGCATTTTGCGTGAAAAAGCGGAGGAAGCTGGCGCTCGAGCCAAGGCCGGTGTCGGCGAGGCTGAAGTCGAGGTTGTTGAACGTGCCGCGCGTGGCGTCGGCGGGATTGTCCCGGTGGTCGCGAAACCAGGTGACGCCGAATTCGGATACGAGGGTGGGCGCGTTAAACAGCGGAATTTCCTGCGGCTGGATTTTCAGATTCGAGACCAGGACCTGGCGGAACGCGTAATGGTAAAGAAGCGTCGTGCGCGAGGTGAGCTTCTCGGTGAGCTGCACGGAACCTTCATAGCGTCGTTGCGTGAACGTATTGATGTCCTGCGTCTTCTCGGCGTAGGCCGTCGCCTGGAAGCTGAACGACTTCTTGGCAAATGTGTCCGGAGAGGAATAGCCCAGCAAGGCGCGGCCCTGCAGCGTGCTGGCTCTGACTTTGAGAGCAAGCGTGTCGCCGCGCCCGGTGAGGTTCATCTTGGATAGCTCCAGGATGCCGCGAGGACTGGCGCGAAGCTCGGTTTGGGTGGGATCTTGGCTACTGGCCAGGCGCTGGACTTCGAGACCGCCGCCGTAGCCCAGGGTGTAACGCTTGGCCTCTTCGACAAGGGCCACAACGTTCTTTTGGGGGTCGGTGCCCGAGGGGTTCTGCGGTTCAATCGTCACGCGATTGAAGATGCCCAGGTTGTAGAGTTCCCGCTGCGATTCCACGACTTCCCCTTGGCGCAAGGGCTCTCCCGCGCGCACGAGAAGATGACGACGGATGACACCGGGCCGTGTGTAATGGTAACCGCTGAGCAATAGCCGCTTTGCACGGATCTGCAGACCCTCTTCGATATGGTAAGTGAGGCGCACTTCCTCGGCGGCAGCGGGCACGGGCGCTTTGCTATGGTTTCCGTTTGAAGGCATCGTATCTTTTTCCGATTGCGCCGATTTTTGCGCGGAGGCTTCCGAGGGCAGCACCTTTTCCACGGAGGCCTGGAAGCGCGCCTGCGGGAAACCTTCATTGAAATACCGGGCCAAAATGTTGTCTCGATCCGATGCCACGTTGAATTCCGAATAGGGCTGGCCCGGTGTAGATCCGATTACGCCCAGCAACTCGTCCTTGCTGAACGCGTGATTGCCTTCGATCGAGAGCGACGCGACGCGCGTTTGCTGCCCTTCCTGGATCTGAAAACGAACGAGGAGGTCGCCCTCCCTTCCCTTGTAATCATCGAGCGCCTGCGCTTCCACCTTGGCGTTCTCGAACCCGTTGGCGAGATAAAGATTCTGCATGGACTGGCGGTCGCTTTCGAGCAGGCCGCGGCTGAAACGCCCGCGCGAGGCGAAGGCATCGGCCAAAAGCTTCAAGCGGCCGCGAAGAAGCTCGTCGCTGAAGTAGCGGTTACCGGTGATTTCGATGCCGATGAGGTGGTGCCGCTCGCCGCGCTCGATCCGGTAGGTGATAAGCTCTTCCGTGCTTGGCCCGGCGTGTGTCTTCCGGCTGATTTCCTTCTGCTCGGTCGTGTAGGTTACTCTGGCGTCGAAATAGGTGTCGCGTTCGAGCTGTTCGAGGATGTTTCGCCGGCCCTCTTCCAGCAGGTCGGGATCCACCGCGCCCTCCTGGTAGACGGGCACAAGACTTCTGATCTTGCCGTGGGACAGCTTGGCACCGGTGACCACCACGCGCACCAGCGGGCCCTCGGTAATTTCCAGGTCGAGCGGAACCGCATTCTTTTCCGGAATGTATTCACTGCGGCGAATGGACGCCCGCGCGCTCAGGTGGCCCTTCTTCGCGAGAAATTTGCGCACGCGGTCGCCCGCGCGCTGGAGCCGCGCCGTTGTGATTTCCTGGCCGGGCTTCAGCCTGGAGCGCGCGATGAGTTCGCGGTCGGGATACTCCGTGTCATTGACCACTTGAATCGTGCCGGCGCGCGCGCGCCTGCCGGGCTGGACGTGCACGACAACATCCATTTGCAGCGTATCGGCGTGCGGAATCGTTTCTGCAGAAACCTTCGCGTTATAGAAACCCTCTTCCCGGAGGGCGTCCTGCAATCGCACCAGCGCTTCGTCGAGCAGCTCTTTTCGATACGGTTGACCAAGATTAATTTGCATCGCCGCGGCGGCGCTGGCCTCGCTGGGAGGCGAGACGAGACCTTCAAAACGAATCTCATTGAAGAAGAGATTTTCACGCACTACGAAATCCAAACGCACGCCGCCGGGCAACTCCGTGAGTACAGCTTGCAGGTCGGCGTAGTCGCCGGTGCGATAGAGCTGACGCAGGACTTCCCGTAGCACAGACGCATCGAGCGGCTGGCCGACGCGAATGGCGAGGCCCTCCGGCGATTCGGAGAGAACGCGCCCGTTCTGCGTCACGATGCGAATGGAGACCACCGTGCGGTTTGTGCGACTTGCGGACTGCGCCGGTTCAGGAGCTTGCGCGCAAACGCGGCCGCTGGCCCAAGAAAGGGCGAGAGAGAGAAGCGCCAAGCCCATTTTGTGGGCGCGTTTCATGCGTTTAAAGGCTCAGACGAAGGTTAGCATACCGGCGTTGCCCGCTTCCGCGGCTTTGGCGCTATTATGAACTGAAGAGGAAAATCGCGCGATTTTTCCGGGCCATGCCGTCTGTGAACGAATCTTTCTACGAAAAATATTCGCGGCAGATCCTTTTTGCCGGCATCGGCGAACAGGGGCAAGAGCGGCTGCTGGCTTCGAGCGCCGCCGTCGTGGGCTGCGGCGCAATCGGCGCCGCGGCGGCGAACCTGCTGGCCCGCGCGGGAGTGGGTCGGCTGCGTGTGGTGGACCGCGATTTCGTCGAGCCAACGAATTTGCAGCGGCAGACGCTCTTCGACGAAGCCGACGCCCGCGATGCGCTGCCAAAGGCTGTGGCGGCGGAGCGCAAACTCCGCGGCGTCAACTCGGCTGTGGACGTTGAGGGCGTCGTGGCCGACGTGGGCCCGCGGAACGCGGAAGAGTTGCTCAATGGGTTCGACGTCATCCTGGACGGCACCGACAATTTTGAGACGCGTTTTCTCATCAATGATGTCGCGGTGAAAGCCGGACGGCCGTGGATTTACGCCGCCGCGGTGGCGAGTTACGGCGTAACGATGACGATTCGTCCGGGCTTGACTGCCTGCCTCGCCTGCGTCATCGAGGGTGGCGCGCCAGGACTCGAAGACACGTGCGACACGGTCGGCGTGCTCGGGCCGATCGTGAATCTTATCGCTTCGCTCGAAGTCGCCGAAGCGATGAAGCTTCTTGCCGGACGCGAAGAGGCGCTCCATGGGCGGCTGCAATCGTGCGACGTGTGGAACGGACGAATGCAATCCGTCCGCGCGGAGCGGAATCCCGCCTGCCGCGTTTGCGCGCGCCGCGAGTTCCGCTATCTTGCCGGAGAAGCACAGCCGCACCTCACCCTCTGCGGCCGGGATTCGGTGCAGATTCACGAGCGCAGCCGGAGCCTGGATCTTGCGGCACTCGGGCGGCGCATCGCTCCCGCGGTGGCCGATGTTCGAAACAATGAGTTCCTTCTGCGGTTCCGCGTGCCGCCCTACGAAGTGGCTGTGTTCGCGGACGGGCGGGCTATCATCAAGGGCACGCGCGATCCCGCAGTCGCGCGCTCGCTCTACGCGCGATACATCGGCGCATAATTCCTCCCCGCTTTGAGACCCCTTCCGAAAAATGTGGAAACCGCTCCCCGCGCGTTCAGCGCAGCACGCCGCTGCGACCAAAAGGAGAACGCATCGAGGCGCGGTCGAGGTTCTCGCGGAGATTCATCAGCGTTAGAAACGTGCTGAGCACGCGAGCTTTCAAATCGTCCGTGAGGGGAAGGCCGCTGGTGGCCACTCGAGCCAGCCGCTCGCCGTTCTCCCCGATGAAGCCGATGATCTCCTTCTGGCGATCCTGCGGGGCGTTGCCGAGCACGGTTTCCCGCCGCATGTCCGAGCAGGCGTGCTCGAGCGAAAGCGTGAAGTGCAGAATGCACAGCCCCTGCTCGGCGAGGGCGCTCGGGACGCTCGACTTGCAGGCCGGAGATTTGCACGTACTGGGCATGGCAAGGGCCGTAATGGCGATTCGTAACATTCCCCGCAGGGAAAATCCAGTCTTGAGGAAAGGCGTGGCGCGAACTGGATATCGGCCGTGCGGACAGGCACGCGGCGGCGAAATAAAGTTTGACAGGGACCCCGGCAGATCGTATAAATATACAGTCGAATGCATATTTACGGATTGCGGATGGGCACGGGCAAGAAATTCCGGCAAGGACAGATCCTCCGGCTGGTGTCAGCGGAACACATTGACAGCCAGGATGATCTCCGGCGCCGGCTGGCGCACCAGCGGCTGCGGGTGACACAGGCCACGCTTTCGCGCGACATCCACGAGCTGAAGCTGGTCAAGACGGACGACGGCTACAAGCCGGGCGCGCCGCTTGCGGAGGAGAGCATCACCTTGCCGCCCTTCACGCGGGCGGTGCGCGAGTTCCTGGTGGATATCCGGCCGGCCGAGAATTTACTTGTCCTGAAAACTCCACCCGGCGGAGCTCAGCCGCTGGCGGCGGCGCTGGACAGCGCGAAATTCGGCGAAGTGGCGGGAACCATCGCGGGCGACGACACGGTGCTGATCGTCACGCCGAAGCGGAAAGCGCGCGAGGCGTTGCAGTCAAGGATCGAGGAATTGCTGAAATGAGAGATCCACGACACGTCGCCGTGGCGGGAGTGTCGGGCTACACGGGGCTCGAGCTTGCGCGGATCTTGTTGCGGCATGCGGCGGTCGAGAAACCGGTCTTTTATCTGCGGGATACCAGCGGCGCAGAGTGTCTCGGCGAACTCTTTCCGCAATTCCGTAGCTGGGGCGAAGCGCCTGTGCGGCCGCTTTCGGTTGAAGCCATCGTGAAAAGCGATGCGGGTACGGCGTTTCTGGCGACACCGCACGAGGCTTCGGCGGAGATCGCGCCGGCGCTTCTCGCGGCTGACCTGCGCGTCGTGGATTTGAGCGGCGCGTTTCGTTTTCGCTCGGGCGATACGTTTTCTTCCTGGTATAAGCTCCCGGCTCCGCCTGCGGCCTTGCTGGAGCAGGCCGTTTACGGATTGCCCGAGCTGTACGCCGACGCGCTGCCGCAGGCGAAACTCGTGGCGAATCCGGGCTGCTACGCGACATCGGTCATCCTCGCCCTGCGGCCGCTGGCCGAGGCGGGATGGATCGCGGCGGAGCGCGGCGTCATCTGCGATTGCAAGTCCGGTGCGACCGGCGCGGGCAAAGAACCGCGCCGGGACCTGCACTTCGCCGAAATGGACGAAAATTTCCGCGCCTACGGGCTCTTCACGCACCGGCATACGCCGGAAATCCTGGAGCACACGGGCCTCGCGAATTCGCAAGTCATCTTTTCCACGCACCTGCTTCCTCTGGCGCGCGGGATCCTCTCCACGAACTATGTGTGGCTGGAAAAGCCGCGGCAAGCAGCCGAGGTCGAAGCGCTGTACCGGCAATTCTACGCGGGGCGGCCAATGGTGCGTATCTGGCCGGCGGAACAGTTGCCTATGCTGGGCCTGGAGGAGACAACTGGACTGCAATGAGACTCGTGATCAAGTTTGCGGGAGCTTTGCTCGAAGATGCGGCGACGGTGAGCGCGCTGGCGCAGCAGGTGGCGGCGCTCGCGCGCGAAGGACACGAAATCCTGGTCGTACACGGCGGCGCGCGGTTTTTCACCGAGACGCTGAAACGCATGAATATCGAGAGCCGCTTCGTTGCGGGCTTGCGCGTGACCGATCAGGAGACCCGCGACGCGGCCGTGATGGTCTTCGCCGGGCTGCTGAATAAGCGGCTGGCGGCGGCGATTTCCGCCGAAGGCCAGCCGGCCGTCGGGATTTCGGCGGCGGATGCGGCGTGCTTCCGCGCGGAGCCGCTGATCTACAACGAAGTGGAAGGCGGGCTCGGCTTTGTGGGCTATCTCACGGGCGTGAACCTGGCATTTCTCGAATCGCTCTGGCGCGAAGGGCTGGTGCCGGTGGCGCCGTGCCTGGGACTCGGCAGCGACGGCGAACTTTACAACATCAATGCGGACCACATGGCCGCGGCCTGCGCGGAATACGTCCGCGCGGATCAATTGATTTATCTTACGGATGTTGCCGGAGTGCTGCAGGGCGAAAAAATTCTGCCAGCAATTGCGTGCGAGGAGATTGGAAACCTGGTACAGAGGCATGTTGTCTCGGGGGGTATGGTCTTGAAGCTGGAGGCGGCGAAGCGGGCGCTCGAGGGCGGCGTGGGCGAGGTCCGGATCGTCGGCGGCGTTGCGCCGGGCGCGCTGCTGAACGCGGCGCGGGCTGCGGGCAACGGAGCTGCGCGCAAGCCAGCGGCACTGTCGGGCACGCTCGTGACGCGCGAACGCCTCCTCCTCGCGCAGGCGGCGCAGGTGACGGCCTAAAGCGATGCCGGCGAAGAAAAAGAATTCGGGCGGACGCAAAGACGCGGTTGGCGCAAACGCGGCGCTGCGCGATGCCGAACAGTTTCTGCTGCCGACCTACAAGCGACCGCCGATTGTGTTCACGCACGGCCGCGGCGGGTATGTCTTCGACGCGCGCGGAAAGAAATACCTCGACTTCTTGGGCGGCATTGCCGTCAACGCGCTCGGCCACGCGCATCCCCGAATCGTTCGTGTGATCCGGCGCGAGGCGGCGCGCGCGATCCACCTCTCGAACCTCTATCACAATGTCTGGCAGGGGCCGCTCGCGAAGAAACTGGTTGAGTGTTCCGGACTGCAACGCGCGTTCTTCACCAACAGCGGCACGGAAGCAATCGAGGGGGCGCTGAAACTGGCCCGGATCCATGCGCGAAGGCGCGCGGGCGACACGACAGCGGATACACACCAAGTGCGCCTTCTCGCGCTCGAAAATTCCTTTCACGGCCGCACCTTCGGCGCGCTCTCCGTGACGTCAACAGAAAAATACCGCGCGCCATTCGCGCCGCTCGTGCCCGGAGTGGAGTTTATCCGGTTCAACGACGTGGCCGATCTCGAGGCGAAGTTCGACGGCACGGTGTGCGGAATCCTCATCGAACCGATTCAGGGAGAGGGCGGCATTCGTCCCGTCAGCGAAGATTTCTGGAATCGCGCCCGCGCGCTTGCTACAGAACATGGCGCGCTGTTGATCGCCGACGAAATTCAGTGCGGGCTCGGCCGGACGGGCCGGTATTTCGCGTATCAAAAATACGAGGCGAAGCCCGACATTGCGGTCGTGGCCAAGCCGCTCGCGGCAGGCTTGCCGCTGGGAGCGGTCCTGACCACGCAGGCCGTCGCCGATTGCATCAGCCCGGGCCTGCACGGCACGACGTTCGGCGGCGGGCCGCTCGCCTGCGCGGTGGCGCTGGAGTTTCTGCGCGTCGTCGAAGACGAAAAGCTGCTTGCAAACATTCGCGCGCGCGGCCAGGAACTGTTGGAAGGACTACGAACATTCAGCGGGAAATTTTCTTTCGTTCGTGAGATTCGCGGCGAAGGCTTGATCCTCGGCGTGGAGTTATCTGTGGAGGGCGGGTCGTTTGTCACCGAGGCGCTGCGCCGCGGCCTGCTCATCAATTGTACGCACGATTTCACCCTGCGCCTCCTGCCGCCGTTCCTCATCACCAGCGCGCAAGTGCGCGAATTTCTGCGTCTCTTCGAGACGGTTCTCTCCATGACCCCGCGAGTGGTCCCCGGGCCCGAGGCTGCGCGAGCGGCCAGCCGGGCCCGCGAGGCCCACGCCGCGGCGAGGTGAACATGACCGCAACGACACTGACGGCACCCCTGCTTTTGACCAACGATCTGTTGACGGGCGCGGAATGGAGCCCGGCGCAGGTGAAGCAGTTGCTGCACCTGACGGCGGACATCAAAGCGCACCCGGCGCGCTACGCGACCACGCTGCGCGGCAAGTTTTTTGCGCTGATTTTCGAGAAGCCGTCGCTGCGCACGCGCGTCACATTCGAGGTCGGCATTCAGAGCATGGGCGGAGCGACGGTTTTCCTGGACCATACGCAGGCGGCGCGGCTCGGCGAGCGCGAGGCCGTCGTGGACGTGGCGCGGAATCTCGAGCGCTGGGTGCAGGGCATCATCGCGCGCGTCTATGACCAGACCGTTCTCGAAGAGTTGGCGGCGAACGCTCAGATTCCGGTCATCAACGCGCTCTCCGACCGCTTCCACCCGTGCCAGGCGCTGGCTGACTATTTCACGCTGGAAGAGAAATTCGGAGCGCTGCGGGGATTCAGGCTGGCCTATGTGGGCGACGGAAACAACGTCTGCCATTCGCTGATACTGCTCGGCGCGCGGCTGGGCGCGCACCTGCGCATCGCCACGCCCGCGAATTACGCGCCGGCTGCGGAAATTATCGCCGACGCGAAGCGCGTGGCCCGCGAAACGCGCGCGAAGATCGAGCTGCTGAACGATCCGCGGGAAGCGGTTGCCGGAACGCAGGCGGTGTACACCGATTCCTGGACGAGCATGGGCTTCGAGGCGGAGGCGGCAGTGCGGGAGAAAGTGTTTGCGCCGTACCAGGTGAACCGGGAGATGATGGCGCTCGCCGCGCCGGACGCAGTTTTCATGCACTGCCTGCCGGCGCACCGCGGCCACGAAGTTACCGCTGAAGTGCTGGACTCGGCGCGATCGATCGCCCTCGATCAGTCGGAAAACCGCATGTATTCCCAGAAGGCGATCCTCGAGACGCTGCTCGGCGGATGAGAATCAGCGCCACAAGCGGTCCTTCCAGCGATTCATGCAAAGAGACGGCGAAGCCGGCTCG
>WNGJ01015294.1_pt1 | contig 12947 bp, 6 predicted proteins | sample 5400611 | NCBI WGS metagenome assembly WNGJ01 (sample SAMN13153375, study PRJNA577476) | soil metagenome | isolation source: 40 cm soil or saprolite under Garry oak tree replicate 1 | place: USA:California | collected 2016-06-15
TAAGCAGGTGCCGGAGCCGACTCCGGCGCAGGCGCGGGCCTACGAATTGATCCGGCTGTTCCCAGTAGCCGGAAAGTGAAGTTTGAGCTATCTACCCGGGAATCAGCAGAATACTCTCTGGGGCCCTATGGAACTTCGGGCTAAAGCCACCTTACACCACGCCTTACCGGGCCTCTGCCCCCGGGCACCGACTGCAAGGGCGACCATTGCTATAGGGCAACGACACGGCTGGCTAAGGAAGCTAGCCTGCTATTTGCACTGATCCGTTGCTGGTAGCTGTTCAGGTGTGGCCGGTGGAGGAAGCTATGGACTACTCGGTCACGGTATGGCGCACACCGGTACGGGAGTCGAAAGAAGTTCTCTACCGTCTGACGTACCGCAGGGAATGGGTGCCGGAGCGAAACTGCTGGCGGGACATGTTAGTGGGGCAACAGAGAGTGTGATTTTTAGTCGCGACGAACCATGAAGGTCTGTTAGGTGCTCTCGTCCTACAGAACCATATTTGTTTTCAACAGTTCCCGACCAAACCGATGCAACCCGCCCTCCGCGAGGGAGTGCTTTCACAGCTGGGTATAGCCCTTGACTCAGAATAGTGGTTTCTAGAAGTGTCCCGACTGACTTCGAACCGCCTAAGTGCCCGCATAGCCTCCTGACCCTAAAGGTCCCGGAGAACCCCGAGACCAGCCAATCGAACGGGAATGTTAGGGCGGTGAAGGAACGCAGCGGCCTACAGCACGTCTACACGGACGGCATGCCTTGGCCTTGCCGTTGATGTCGCCACCCCCCGTTGCCAACCGCTCGCCTCACCGCCCCGGCTTTACGCTGGCCAAGGAGCCTAACAAGGAATCTGGGGGCTGCGATCGTCCGAAGGATCGGCCCAGCGGTCGTTCGGAATCGTCGGCGTCCAGCAAGGCCGAAGCGGGTCGCAGTCATAGGGATAAGGACCCAGGCGGCGGTACATTTCGCCGTATTTCGCCAGTTTCTCGCGGTCTACACGGACTCCAAGGCCTGGGGCTGAGGGCACGCAAATCGCTCCATCTTGGTAATTGAATTTCCCACCCTCGATGATGTCATCCGCGAGTTCATGATAGTGGGCGTCGGCGGCAAAGGAAAGATTTGGTATGACCGAAGCCATGTGCAGCATCGATGCGAGCTGAATACCGAGCTCTCCCGAGGAATGGACAGAAACGCCTAACTGAAATGTCTCGCAAATCCCTGCGGCCTTAAGACAGGGCCGAATGCCGCCCCAGAACGTCGTATCGAGGAGTATCACGTCCACCGCAGGATCGCGAACGTTTGTCGCAAGTTGCTCGAAATTGACGACCGTCGTGTTTGTTGCCAAGGGCATTCGGGCTTTCTCGCGGACCTGGCGCATGCCATTCAGTCCAAAGACGGGGTCCTCAAGATAATCGTTGTTCAATCCTTCGATGGCATGGGCAAATTGGATTCCTTGCTCGGTGGACCAAGTGCAGTTGGGATCGAAGCGCAAATGTTCGCCGGGGAACGCTGCGGCAATCGCCCGATAGCACTCAAGTTCATAAGGCGGCGGGAAGACACCGCCTTTTAGTTTGTGGGTCTTGAAACCGTGCTTGGATTTCAATTTTTGTGCATGTGAGACAAGATGATCGACGGTTCGGACCTCGCCCGCGCCGTTCTTCGGATTCGGATAGCGAAAGAACAAGTAAGAGGCGAACTCGACGCGGTCCCTTAAACGCCCGCCGAGAATTTCCGAGACGGGAGCTCCCCAAGCTTGCCCGAGGAGATCCAAGCAGGCGAATTCGAGAGCAGCAAGTACCTGAATATGATTGTTGTAAAGCGAGGCGGTGGGGTTGGCAATGCGGAACCTGAGTTCTTCCAATCGGCAGGGATCCCAACCAACCAGAGCTGATTTGAGTGCGCGAAATGTGTTTTCGCTCGACTGGCCCCCACCGCCCATTTCCCCGAGGCCGACCAGGCCGTTGTCAGACTCAACCTCCACCACGGTGCGAACAAAGCGCCCCCAGTGACATCCGTTGGCATGACGCAAAGGCGCTTCGAGGGGAACACTTACGGTCGTGGCGCGGAGGTCTTTGATTTTCATACGGTGTTTATCTTCCCGAGGACTTTTGCTGGCGTGGATCAGTTCACGTCCGCGGTACGTTCTCCCTCATAGTGCATGATGTGGTAGTAGGCCTCCCAACCGGTCCAGTAAATGGGCGGCGGCATGGGAGACGACGGATCCTCAAGCTGCTTCGCAAAGATTTGAACGAGTTCGCGCGTTCTGCCAATCCCAGTCAGCCAATCACCGCGGTACCAACCTTTCCATTTGCCGTACTCCGCGTCCGCTTCGGCCGTGGAGATTTCGTCCAAGGCCTCAAGCGCTCGTTGGACCTCCGCGCGAGCTTGCGTGGTCTCTCCCTTCCCGGCATGCTGGATCGCCGCCGCCAAAGATTGAAGAGCGCGGTTGCTTTCCCGATCGATGGCAATCATAGCGAGCACGTGAGCGCGATAAAAGGGACGTCGCTCGGGCGAAACAAGCTGCTCGGCGACAACGGCCTTCTCCCACAAGGCGTCCCATCTCGGTTGAGCATCCCCACAGCGCTGGATTTCTCCCTTCAAGGCTTCTGCCAAACTGGGCAAGGTGGAATTTTCACCAGGCTGGGAAAAAACGCGAGGCGTCACCCAAGTCGGCGCTTGGCCGGGCAGAAAATAGAGCGGGAAGCCTACCATGTACTCCAATAAGAGGCGTCGCGCCTCCGTGTGGTAATACTGGTCCCCGTAAGGGAGAGCGGGTTCTTCTCCGGGAAGATGTGCCGGGGTAGCAAAATATTGTTTGTAGATTTGGGCGACTTCGATCGCGGCCTTCGCGCCGAATTCCTCCGACGACCATTGCTCGTAAAACGGATCGCTCTCTCCAGCAGCGTCCCGCGGAAGACCTTTCCATGCGACGTTCATCGCCGCCTTCATGGTCATGGGGACCGGACGAATATCGCTTGTATTTAGAAGCAAATAGTGAATCGCTCCGGCCTTGATGTAGCGACCGAGTTCAGAATCGATTCGATCGACGGGAACCATTTCGGTAAGTTGATTGGCCCTGAAGTTCATCATCGCGACGTGGTAATACGCTCCCTGTCCCGCTGTGACCAAGCCTTTGTCCTGAAGGTAGCCATAACCGGTGTCCGGCCATACCGTCGCGACCTCGGGAGGAATCTTGAGATAGCCTTGCTGCATCAGTCGTGCCCCCTCCATCCACAAACTGGTAATGAATTTTGCATCAGCGCGCAGTGACCGCACGATTTGCATTTGATCAGCGATAGCCTTGGTAATTAACGCCCCTAAAGCTTTGTCGTTACCCCGCACATTCGGGTCAAACGCCGCATAACTGACATCGGAGAGTCCTCGTAAGCCCACCGTCCACAACACTTCGAGGTCCCGCGGGTACCCGGAGGCTGCGTTCTTCCAGGCGCGCTCGAGAATTTCGGGGTGGCTGGTGTAGGAGTAGGGGACATCCTTTGGCCAGCGCGCCACATTGAGACCCAAGGGGATGGCATGATGCTGGGTCAAAATCAGGCCGCGCTTGCCTGCTAATTTGATTTGCGGCTCCTCAGGAAAAATCCATGTTCCCGGCGCGACCATATTGCCTTTGAGCCTCAAGATGGTCTCGAAGATCTTGTTCCAAACCTCGAGAGAAATCCCGGTGTGGTCTTGGGCTTCGCCGGGCGCCCAGCCCGTCAACAAATCTTCGTCATTAATAAAGAGGCCGCGGAATTGGAAAACGGGTGCGGGAAATTGTTTGTTCAAAGACGCCGGCAGTTCGATCTGCGTGTGCCGGAGGGGTTCGTGATCGGTCCAATAGTAGAGAGGATCGACGCCTAGATATTCTTCGGAAAACTGGTAAATGGCGTAGATTGTTCCCCGCACGTCGGCGCCAGCCAACAGAACGACCTTTCTGGGTTGTGATTCTTCTGCAGAGCGAGCCACGGCAATCGAAAAGGATTCCGGTTCCTCTAAGCCTTTTGGGCGCAGACCTTCAGGAAGTTTGGACTTTTCGCCGATTGCGATGGCCACAGGGCCAGCGTCTTCGATGCGAGTCACAATTCCCGGCTTTTTGCCCAGCACTTTGGCAAAATCGGATTGCAGGTCTTTGGCCGCTTCTTGCAGAGGTGCAGGCTCTTCAAGACTGAGAAAAATGGTCGCAGTTGCATCCAAGATGATTTGGCTATTTGCAGCTTTCTTCGTGGCCTGCGGTGCATGTGTATTTGCGTTTGCTTTCGCCCCAGCCGAGCACGCCAAGAACAGGACGAAGGCAAGCAGTCGTGGCATGGCGGCGGGAAGGCCCGAAGTTGCTGGCTTTCCAAGCTGGCTTCTCACGATTTGTACTCCCTTCCCGCGGCTCTTGGGAACTTGACGCCAAACGCCGGAGACCATCTGACACCGCTCCATCCATCTCCCCAGCGGCGCCTCTTCCTCTTTGTCCTGTCTAGAAGGACACTTTCAATCCCAATTCAATAATCCGGGGATCATTCGCCGCGCGAATGCTGCCAAAATTTGCGCTGCTGACTGTGACGGTGTTCGAATTCGCAGTTGCATTCAATTGGGTATGGTTGAAGATATTAAAGAATTCTCCGCGCAACTGAAGGCTCAAATTTTCACGAGAGGCCAAGTGATAGAAAGTCTTGTGAAGGCCCATGTCCATGTTCCAATTCGTGGGGCCACGGAATGCCCCTTTCCCAACGTTCCCGAATGTTCCGACCGCGGGTTGGGTGAACAACGCAGTGTCGAGCCAGGGCACGCAGATGTCGCCAGGCGTATTGGGGCATCCGGAACGGTCGCTTGGCGGGGCCACTCCACCATACTGGCTTGCGGTACCGATAAATTGTGCGCGGTCCCCGCCCAGGTTGGTTTTTGATTGATCGCGTCCTGAAAGAACTGTCAAAGCATCGCCCGAAACAACGGTAAATACGCCGGACCATTGCCAACCGCCGAGGGACCAGCGTTCAAAGGAGTTCTTGCCATTCAACAAGGGAAGGTCCCAAACGTAGGAGGCGACCAAGCGATGCGTGTGATCAAAGTCCGAAGGTCCAGTCTCGAAAGCGGCTTGCAGAGGATCTCCAAAAGGTCGCCCGGAGCCCTTGCTCGACCCGACGTCTGTGATGCCGCCGTTAGAAGCCAAAGCGATGTCCATCGCCTTAGAGAAGGTGTAATTAGCCAAGAGCGTCAAACGCTTGAGAATTCCCGTCGATCCGGCGCCCGGCCTTTTCTCTACGTCAACCTCGAGCGCGTTGTAATTGGACATCCCATTGTTTCGATTTTCGAGGATGTCGGTATAGGGTTGGAACGAACGACTGGCCTCCGTTCCGACACCCACGGCACGCGGGTTCAAGTCAACATCCTCGCGCAGGTGCGTTCCGCGAAGTCCCACATAGGAAAGATGGAGTACCGTATCTGGCCGCAATTGCTGTTCGATCGTCAAGTTCCAGTCATAGATTGTGGGGGTAACCCATTTCCTGCCCGGCTCCAAACCAAAGACAGCCACAGGCGGATGAAAAGCCACATTCTTGGGAACGTTCGCGAGAGTAAAACGCTGGGGAAAGCCAGCCGCGAAGCCCGTCGTGTCGGATGCCAGTGGGTTGTCCAGAGGAATGAGACTATTGGGAGTGCCGCTCGGCTCGGTGAGGTCAATGCGAAGGCTGAACGGCTGACTGATAGAGGCGTCATTCAGGAACAGGCCGGGCAATCGAGACGAATAGAACACGCCACCGCCGCTTCGGACCACTGTTTTCCCGGCGCCGAAAAGGTCGTAGGCAAACCCGGCTCTAGGAGCAAAATTGTTCAGGTCAGGTCTCTCGCCTGTGGGTGGAAAGCCGATGCCGTTGTACGAATCGCCAACGAAGAACAGGCCCGGTGGTGCGCTGGGTATAATTTTGGAGGTGACTCCCGCAGCGTAGGCGTCCGGCCGGAACTGTTCGGTGCGGCCATAGATTTCTTTCATTACGCTCTGGGGTTCCCAGCGAAGTCCTAGAGTTAACGACAGTTGGGGCAGGAGTTTCCATGCGTCTTGAAGGTACAGACCGACGACGTTTTGCCTGGAGTCCGAGAAATCTCCTGATGTCTGGCTGAATGAGCGCATATGCCCAAGAACGAAGTTTGCCGCCGCTTGCGCAGCGTTTACAACGCTGCCAGCGGGGTGCGCGGTATCGCTGGTGAACGACCAGCTTCCGTTCTCCAGGTCGGTATTGCGAATGTTTGATTGATCGCGTTCGAAGGCACCACCAAAGTTGAAAGTGTGTGTTCCATGCGTCCAGGTCGAATCGTCGCGAACGTCACCCGTGTTGCGAATGAATTTTGCATCTGTGAAATTCCCAATGGAGAAATAATTGCTCACGCTGAAACTTCGGATGCCGCCCTCAGACTTTGGAAGCTGGAAGATTGTCGACCCAAAGTCCGTCATCTGCGGAACTTGTCCGCCTTGGCCTCGATCAGAGGCTTCGCGAACTACGTCCAGAACTACGTTGTTCACCAAAGCAGAGCTGATCACCGAGGTGTAACCGACAGCGTAATTCTGGCTTTGCACCGTGGAGCCCGCTGCGACGGTCAGCAAATCTTTCCCATCATAAGGAGCAGCGTGCACAAACCGGTCCAGATAGAACCGGGCAAAGAGGCGATCTTTCCCCCGAACGACCTGATCGAATCTAGCGACATACTCATTGAGGTTATGAACGAGGGGAGCCTGGAACGTCACGTTCCCGTTGACGTCCGCACCGGAAATAGGAAGGAGCTTCGCGAGGCTCTGCGCCACGGGATCCACAGGCAAGCCTGCATTGTCGGGGAACGCCGCCCCTGTGGCGGGGTTATAAATCTGGTCGATGACGTTGCCTGTCGAGTCGCGGTCCAAGCAAACGCCCGAACTGTCGAAGCCGGACTTGCAGATGGATGGGAAATCCCCCGCCATGTTGGCCGCCGTTGGAACTTTGGCGTTGGAAGCGTTATTTACTGTGCGAATCCGCGTTCCCTGGTAACCGAAGAAAATAAAACTCTTGTTTCTCCTGACCGGGCCTCCAATGGTTGCACCGAACTGATTCTGTTTTAGAGGGTCCCTGCCGCGATCAGGGAGCGAGAGGTTGGAGAAAAAATTCCTGGCATTGAACACCTTATTTCGCACAAACTCGAATGCGTCACCGTGCCATTCGTTGGTTCCTGATTTCGTGACCACATTAACGACCGCGCCCGCGTTTGTCCCGTAACGCGCGTCGAAGCTGTTGGTCTGCACGCTGAATTCCTGCAATGCATCCGGAAATGGGAACGGGTTGTTGGTATTGCTCATCAGGTCTTCGTTGTTGGCTCCATCCAGGTTATAGCTGATCTGGTCCGGACGCGCGCCGTTTACCGCTATGGATTCGGCCACTGAACGGGTACCGACCGCAATCTGCTTGGTGTCACCTTGCTGGACGCCGTGGCCGTTTGCACTCGTCGTTCCCGGGACCAGAAGCGTCAGGTCGGCGGCATTGCGGGTAACCAAAGGAATGCCTTCCACTCGGGTCTGCTCGATCACCTGGCTCAAAACTGGAGTCACGGTGTTCACCAAAACAGGCGCCGCTTCGACCGTGACTTGCTCACTCGCTTGGCCGATTTCTAGGCGCACATCAAGAGCGCGAATCTGATCCGCCAAAAGAGTGATTTCTTGGGTGAGAGTTTTGAAGCCCGGCGCCTGGATGCTCACGCGGTAGGTGGCAGGCGGAAGCGAAGGAACCGTGAAGGCGCCATTCGCGTTTGTTGTCGCGGAGCGCTTCACCGAAGTGGTTTGCTGGGTAACTGTCACCTGCGCCCCAGCCACCACCGCCCCGCTAGGATCGGTGACCGTCCCGGTAATCGCGGCGTTCCCTCCGCCTTGCCCGTAGAGATGCGTACCGAACAGCAACATTAGCGCCGCGAGTAAACAAGCCTTGCGCCGAATATTAGTTTGGACCATGGCGACATGACCTCCCGCTGTCTTCGTGCTTGGGCTCTGGCCTGTTCGCGCGTCGAGATGAGCCACCAGCCACTTCGTTCGCGCCCACCCGTTGTAGGTGCCATATACTCTCGCAGGAAATCGATTGTCAACAGAAAAATATCCAGAATATATCGTCAATTGCCCAGCCAAGAGGCGCGAGATGAGCCTTCACTTGCTTTACACTACGGTTGGCCCGCCCGCATTGGTGGCGATGAATTCACTGGAGGGTCGCCAGAACCCGAGGCACTCCGGCTCTGATGCGGTTTCGATTTTGAATCTGAGTGCTGTCATATCATGAACAACCGCACGGCGCGCGGCGGCCCGGTCTCCTCTGCGGATAGCTTCAACAATGGGTCGGTGCAAGCTCGTCAGGCTCATTTCCTTTCCCCGAACGCCCGTGGAGCGCGCCACATTATACGCGAGCCGCTTGGTCCGCTCCAGGACGCTCTTTTCGAGCCGCATCAATTCGCGGTTATGGGCCATGCTGGCCAAGCACAGGTGGAAATTTGTATTGGTTTCAGCGCGGTCGTAGTGCCCTTGACGTGAAAAACCCGGCGGCGAACTCTGCTCGGCCAAACGCGCGAGGTCTTCGATCTCTCGCGGATTGGCCCTAGCAGCTGCAAGCTCCGCAATTGCGCCCTCAACGAGGACGCGAAGCTCAAACAGGTCGCGCACTTCTTGCAAGCTCATTTCCGGCACAAGGTAACCACGCCGGGGAACAACTTCCAGGAGATGCTCGTGGTGCAGGCGGTTGCAGGCCTCCCGGAAAGGGGTGCGCCCGATTCCGTATCGCTTCTTGATGTCTTTTTCAGAAAGGAAGACGCCTTCCTCGATTTCCCCGCGCACAATCCCTTCCTTGATGCAGGCGTAAGCCTTCTCGGTAAGCGTGTGCTTGGAGGCCAGCCCTTTGATGCTCCTGCGCATAATTCCTTCCGGCTTGAAGGCGCGGTGCGGGTTTCCCGGTATCCAGCCAATATATCGTAAATGGCGGCACGCCCCAACCCGCATGGTGCGCGAGTGCACGCTTGTTGGCAACCCTGGCGCTTCTTTGTTGAAGCGGGTCATCCGATCAGGAGCAGGCAACTAGCAACCTTCCGATCGGCACGAGTTCGTGAGCGCATCACTACGGACCGTACTAGCGGGCCTTGAATCTCTTCGTCCAGAAGCGCAGAATCACCGCGAAAAGTTCCGTAAGCGCTTGCATTTTAAACGTCATTCGGTTGAATTGCCATTTCCTTTCAAGCATTCCCGGGGCATTTCGTTCGGGGCTTCAGGGCTTCAGTGCGAAAGCGAGTTCAAAGGGTAATGAATCTGTCCAACTGCCGGGTTTCTGGGCTGCAACGTGGCGCGTGGTTCTCGAGCCTCGGCGTCCTACTTTGCAGCCCTGTCTTCGTTCCGGAAAGAGTGCAAGCGCAGTGGAATCCCCTGAATCCCGTTACCGGGTTCGAACGGCAAGCTGACGGGGTGCGGCTTACGCTCGAGAAGGGAGTGATGAGGCTTCAGGTTTGCTCCGACTCTATTATTCGGGTGCGCTATTCGCTGACAGAATCCACTCCCACGCATGCTGATCTCGTAGTGATCAAAAACAGCTGGCCTGCCACGAAATGGGAAATGCAATCATCCGATGACTCGATCGCGTTGAGCACAGCGCAAATCAAGGCGGTCATTTCGCGCAAAGACAGCAGCGTCTCCTTTCAGGATGCCACGGGCAAAACGCTATTCCAACAAACGGAAGTCACCATGACGCCGGTCGTGGTGAATGGCGAGCCGACCAATCACTTGGAACTCTTCTCCAAACTGTGGGGATCCTACGAATCGTTCTACGGACTCGGTCAGCATCAGGCGGGCGTGTGGAATTACCGCGGCGAGGCCGTGGATATTTCCCAGGACAACACCAACATCAGCATACCTTTCTTTTTGTCTAGCAACGGATATGGGATTTTTTGGAACAATGCCTCGCGGAGCCGGTTCAACAACCGCTTTCTCAGTGCCCTCTACCTCAGCTCAGAAGCTGCCGATGAGATGGACTACTACTTGCTCTACGGGCCGGAGTTCGACCGCATCATCGCCGGATACCGCGAGCTGACCGGAGCGCCGCCACTGTTCGGAAAATGGGCTTACGGTTTCTGGCAGTCGAAGAACAAATACAACACGCAAGAAGAGTTGCTGGGGGTGGCGCACAAATATCGCCAATGGCGCATTCCTGCGGACAGCATCGTACAGGATTGGTTCTGGTGGAACACCATGGGCGAGCCGGTCTTTGACAAGACCCGCTATCCCGATCCGCCTGGGATGGTGGAGGATCTCCACAAAAACCATTTTCACTTGATGATTTCTGTCTGGCCTTACTTCCGACCCGGAACCAAAACTTACGACGACATGGACAAGCGGGGATTTTTCATTGACAAGACAAAGGTGGCGGCGTTCCATCCGGCGGGCATGGCGCTTTACGATGCGTTTAATCCCCAAGCGCGGAAATTTTATTGGGATCTGATGAACCAGGCTCTTTTCAAGATCGGAGTAGATGCGTGGTGGCTGGATACCACCGAACCCGAAACCGAGGATCGCGAAACCAACATCTTGACTACAAACAAAACCTATCTCGGAAATGGCGCGAGATACGCGAATGCCTTTCCGCTGATGACCACGGAAGCGGTCTATCAGGGCCAGCGCAGCGAGTCCGACAAGAAGCGCGTGTTCATTCTTTCGCGCTCAGCCTTTGCCGGTGAACAGCGCAATGCGGCCGCGGTGTGGTCCGGAGACGTGAATTCGGACTGGGTGTCTTTCAAGAAGCAGATTCCCGCGGGGCTGAACTATTCCGTTTCCGGGCTGCCCTATTGGACGACGGATATTGGCGGTTTTGTTTCCGGCAATCCTGGCGATCCGGGGTATCGAGAGTTGTTCATTCGGTGGTTTCAGTTCGGGATGTTCAATCCGATTCTTCGAGTGCACGGAACACGTTCGACAGGTCAGAACGAATTATGGTCCTATGGAACGGAGGCCCAGCAGATTCTGGCGAGTTACGATACGCTTCGCTATCGCTTGCTTCCGTACATTTACTCGTTGGCCTGGATGGCGACCAGCCAAGGTTATACGCCAACGCGTGGATTGATCATGGATTTTCGCACCGACGAGCACTCCGCGACCATCGGCGATCAGTTCATGTTTGGTCCGGCGTTTTTGGTGAACCCGGTTACCGATCCTGGAGTAGGTTCACGGCGCGTTTATCTGCCCAAAGCGAAATGGTATGACTTCTGGAGTGGCGGTTCTGTTGAGGGCCCGCGCATGGTCGATGCGGCAGCTCCCATCGATAAGCTGCCGCTGTTTGTGCGCGCCGGTTCTATTGTACCGATGGGACCGGAAAAAGAGTGGTCTACCGAAAAGCCGGAAGATCCCCTCGAATTGCGCATCTATCGCGGAGCGGATGGCGATTTCGCGCTCTATGAAGATGAAAACGACGGCTACAACTACGAAAAAGGAGTATACGCGACAATCCCGCTTCACTGGGACGACGCGAAACAGAGCCTGACCATCGGTGAACGCAAGGGAACTTTTCCCGGAATGCTCATGGAGCGCCGCCTTCAAATTGTTTTTGTGAGAGCGAACCACGGCGCCGGCATAACTGCGGAGAGCAAGCCGGACAAAGTGGTGACCTACTCGGGCAGGCAGACGAGTGTAACTCCCTAGAAAGCTTTGCAAAGGAAAGGCTGCCGGTGCCCGGTGCCGGTCGGACCCCAATTGGACAGGTATGCCCGGATCACCCGTCTCCCGAACCTCTCCGAACTATCTTCGGCGAAGGCAGGTCTGGCTTTTCTTGTAGAATTGAGACGATGAGTTTCTGCACTACCGGAGCTCCGCGGCGACCTGGATTCGCTTGCAGGCCATCCCGATTCTATCCTTCGAGTTTTTCCTCAGCCTTCAAAAATTCTCAGTGAAAATGCACTTGCAGTCCCGTTACAATCGGGCGTCGAACGACCCAAAGAATGCCCAAAACCATCATCGCCATCGGCAGCAAGCGCGGCCCGAAGATCAACGGCGTCAAACAGGCAGTGGAATTCCTTTCCCCATGCTTTCCTCCCGCTACGGAGTTCGAGCTGGTCGGGCTCGAAGTGGACAGCGGGGTCAGTCATACCCCGTTGTCGCACGAAGAACTCATGCGCGGCGCCCGCCATCGTGCGGAGACGCTGGTCGAAATCGCGCACAAGAACGGATTGCAGTGGCATTACTTCGTCGGTCTGGAAGGGGGCCTCGACGTAATCCACGAAACCGCTTCGCCTCTCCCGACAGGGCGGCATTCGGATTTGGCTCAAGCCTCGCGCCGCCGCGTGCTTCTCGAAAGTTGGGCTTACGTAACGGACGGCGCGCGCGGCCACTACGGCCGTTCGGGCGGCATCGAACTCCCCGAGCCTCTCGCTCGCGAGGTCCTCGAGAATGGCACCGAGCTAGCCGTGGCCATCGACAGGTTCGCTGGCATGGTGGGCATTCGCGACGCGCAGGGCGCCTGGGGCGTCCTTTCCGGCGATCTCATCAGTCGGCAGGAAGCGTTTCGCGTCGCCGTGATTGCTGCTTTTGCTCCGTTCTATAATGGAAGGATGTACCGCGTCGAAGCCGTAGGCGCGTCCGGTGCGGCTTCGTGAGCGCTTCTCGGGAACAGGCGCGCAGATTTGTTTTCGTGTGGGAAACTGACGAATGAGGACTGAAAACTAACGAGGAGCCACCGTGGACATTGTCAAAGGCAATATGGGCTGGATCGAAGTCATCGTCGGCCCTATGTTCTCCGGCAAAAGCGAGGAGCTGATTCGCCGCCTTCGCCGCGCGGAGATTGCGCGCCAGCGCGTACAAATCTTCAAGCCCTCCATCGATGAGCGCTACGCCGCCAACGAGATCGTCTCGCACTCCGGCCTGGGCATTCCGTCGGACAACATCGCCAAGGCCGCCGAAATCATGGACAAACTGTCTCCGCGCACGGAAGTCGTGG
>WNGJ01008553.1_pt1 | contig 12946 bp, 8 predicted proteins | sample 5400611 | NCBI WGS metagenome assembly WNGJ01 (sample SAMN13153375, study PRJNA577476) | soil metagenome | isolation source: 40 cm soil or saprolite under Garry oak tree replicate 1 | place: USA:California | collected 2016-06-15
TCGACCCGACCGCCCGGATCGAGCCGGGGGAGGCGATCGGTGAGAACGTATATATCGGGCCGTATTGCGTCATTGGCCCCCATGTCCAAATCGGCGATGGTTGCAAGCTCATTGCTCACGTGTACATCGCGGGTCATACCACGATCGGCCCGCGCACCGTGCTTTACCCATTCGCCTCGCTGGGCACTCCGCCGCAATCCGTAAAATACCGCGGTGGCGCGACCCGAGTCGTGATTGGCGCCGACTGCGATATCCGTGAAGGCGTCACTGTGAATACCGGGACTGAGGACGATCGCGGGGTAACCGAAGTCGGAGACCGCTGCTGGCTGATGGTGGGGTCCCACGTCGCCCATGATTGCAAGGTCGGCAACGATGTAATCTTTGCCAACAATGTGGTCCTGGGAGGCCATGTGACGATCGGCGACTTCACGGTATTCGGTGGCCAGGCAGCCGTGCGTCAGTTCGTGCGCATCGGCGAAAGGCTTGCCGATTTGATCGGTCTCAACGTGGTCGGCTTGCGGCGGCGCGGATCTACGAAGGCCGATATCCACCGGCTTCGGAAAGCGTATGAGGCGATGTTCTTCGGTCGCGGGACCTTCCGCGAACGGCTCGATCGGGTCGCGACAGAGAGCGGCGCTGACCCACTCGTCGCTAAGGTCATTGCGTTCATCCGTTCGGGCTCGCGGCCGCTGACCATGGGCATCCGTCGCGCGGCGACGGGCGAGGAAGCATGACCGAGGCAGTGCCTGCCAAGCCGGCAGATGACGGTGCGCTGGCAATCATTTGCGGCGGCGGAACCCTGCCGTTTGCAGTTGCCGATGCGGTTACAAAATACGGACGCCGGGTCGTGCTGTTTGCAATTCGCGGCTGGGCAGATCCAAAACGGGTCGTGGACTATCCGCACTACTGGGCGGCGCTCGGTCAATTCGGCGCATTTTGCCGGCTGGCCCGCCGCGAGGGCTGCCAGGATGTCGTTTTGATCGGCTCGATGATGCGGCCAGCAATCTGGCAGATCAGGCCAGATTTGAAGACGCTGCGACTGTTGCCGCGCATCTTCGGTATGTTCCGCGGTGGAGACGATTATCTGCTCAAAGGCGTCGCCGCCATTTTCGAAGAGCACGGCTTTCGGCTCCTTGGCGCGCACGCAGTCGCGCCGGAAATCTTGATGCCGGAGGGAGCGCTTGGGCGCGAGCGCCCGACCGAGCGCGACAATGCCGACATTGCTAAAGGACTTGCTTTTCTCACCGCGGCTAGTCCGTTCGATGTGGGCCAAGCAGTTGTCGTCGCCGATGCGCGCGTGCTGGCGATCGAGGCGGCGGAAGGCACCGACAGCATGCTTGAACGCATCGCGCAACTTCGCCAAACCGGGCGCATTGCCTCGGGCCGGGGCGTGCTGGTGAAAGCGGCAAAGCGCAATCAGGATCGGCGGCTCGATTTGCCTTCGATCGGTCCGCAAACGGTCGAAGGCGCGGCGCGGGCGGGGCTCGCTGGGATTGCGGTTGTTGCAGGCAGCACGGTGGTCGCTGAGCCTGCGCAGATCGGTGCGATCGCTGACCGTGCCGGGCTGTTCGTCCTCGGCCTACGCGAGCAGGCGGTTGAGTAATACGATGCCGGCACCGGACACGTCCGCTTCCGAGTCCGTCAACATCTTCCTCGTCGCCGCCGAGGAATCCGGTGACCGGCTCGGCGCCGCGCTGATACGCGCGCTGCGGCAGCGCACCGGCGGACGGGTCTGCTTTTGCGGAGTCGGAGGCCGCGAAATGGCGGCGGAGGGGATCGTAAGTCTCTACGCAATCGACGACCTTCCGCTGATCGGATTCAGCGCCATTCCGCGGCGGCTCCCAAGGATCTTGCGCCTCATGCGCTTCACGGCGAAGGCGATAGTGGCACGACGACCGCATGTCCTCGTCATCATCGACAGTCCAGGTTTCACCTGCCGGATCGCGAGGCGTGTGCGAGCCGCCGATCCGACGATCGCGATTGTCGAATATGTGTCACCCCAGGTTTGGGCCTGGCGGCCAGGACGCGCCAGGGTGATGCGGGCCTATATCGATCACATCCTGGCGTTATTGCCGTTCGAGCCCGCAGTGCATGAGCGGCTGGGTGGGCCGGCCGCCGGTCTTGTTGGTGTTGCCGGGCAGCCGCGTGGGCGAGGTCGAGCGGCTGCTTGGCACGTTTGCTGCCACCGTGGCATTGGTCTGTGAGCGGGTGGGATCGCTCGAACTTGTGGTGCCGGCCGTTCCGCACCTGGCAGAAGTGATCCGCAGTGCTACCGCCCAATGGCCGCTGCGGCCGCGGATTGTGGTGGACACCAGCGACAAACAGGCAGCGTTCCGCGTCGCCACCGCTGCCCTCGCCAAGTCCGGCACCGTCACGCTCGAGCTTGCGCTGGCTAGGGTGCCGATGGTGGCCGCCTATAAAGTTTCCGCCATTGAATCCGTCACGGTAGGACGCGGCATCTTGAAGCGCATTCCTTCGATCATTCTGGCTAACCTCTTGCTCGGCGAGAACGTCGTGCCAGAACTGCTCCAGCACGATTGCACCGCGGAAAATCTTGCTTCCGCCCTGCTGCCGCTGTTCAGCGACACGCCGCAACGTCATCGCCAAATCGAGGCGTTTTCCCGCCTTGATGAGATTATGCAGATCGGATCGAGCGCGCCCGCGCTGCGCGCCGCGGATATCGTGCTCACCGAAGCGCACTGCGCTATGCCGGCGCGATGATCAAATCCTGCCGCTCTTAGCTGCAGCGAGGACCAGAGCTATGATTGATCCGTCCGAAAATTACTTGCGGCGCGAGATCGGCACGTAATCGCGTTGCCTAGCGCCGGTATAGAGCTGGCGTGGACGGCCGATCTTCTGGTGCGGATCCTCGATCATTTCCTTCCACTGTGAGATCCAGCCAACCGTGCGAGCAACCGCGAAGAGAACGGTGAACATCGTGGTCGGGAAACCCATCGCCTTAAGCGTGATCCCCGAATAGAAATCGATGTTCGGGTAAAGCTTTTTCTCGATGAAATAGTCGTCGTGCAGGGCTATCCGCTCGAGCTCGAGCGCGACGTCGAGTAGCGGATCGTCCTTGATACCGATCTCGCTCAACACTTCGTGGCAGGTCTTCTGCATGATCTTCGCGCGCGGATCGTAATGTTTGTAGACCCGATGGCCGAAGCCCATCAGACGGAACGGGTCATCCTTGTCCTTGGCGCGACGGATGTATTCCGGGATGCGCTCGGGCTTGGCGATCTCGCGCAGCATATTGAGCGCCGCCTCGTTGGCGCCGCCGTGCGCGGGGCCCCAAAGGCATGCGCAACCCGCCGCGATGCAAGCAAACGGATTGGCGCCGGAAGAGCCGGCCAGTCTCACCGTCGAGGTCGAGGCATTCTGTTCATGATCGGCGTGGAGGATGAAGATGCGATCCATCGCGCGGGCGAGAACGGCATTGGGCTTGTAGTCCTCGCACGGCACCGCGAAGCACATGCGCAGGAAATTGGTCGCATAATCGAGGTCGTTTTTCGGATAGATGAACGGCTGGCCAATCGAATACTTGTACGCCATCGCCGCAATCGTCGGCATTTTCGCAATCATGCGGATGGAGGCAATCATCCGCTGGGTCGGGTCGGAAATGTCCGTCGAGTCGTGATAGAACGCCGAGAGCGCCCCGACGCAGCCGGTCATGACCGCCATTGGGTGCGCGTCCCTTCGAAAGCCCTGATAGAACCGGCTCATCTGCTCGTGCACCATGGTGTGGTGCGTGACTCGATTGTCGAAGTCGGCTTTCTGCGCGGCGGTGGGGAGCTCCCCGTAGAGCAGGAGATAGCAGGTCTCGAGGAAATCGCCGTGCTCGGCTAATTGCTCGATCGGGTGTCCGCGGTAGAGCAGGATGCCTTCATCGCCGTCGATATAGGTGATCTTCGACTCGCAGCTGCCGGTCGATGTATAGCCGGGATCGTAGGTGAACATACCAGTCTCGGCGTAGAATTTGCCGATGTCGATGACCGCCGGCCCGATCGTTCCATCGTAGATCGGGAACGTAGTCTCCTTGTCGCCGACGACGAACTTGCCGGATTTGATGTTGGCGCCGGTCTTCGCATCCATGATCGTACCCTCGGTTGTGTCGCCCGGCGAACCGGTACTCCTTGCAGCAACCAGGTGCGTGACCGTTTGCGAATGCCCGCATTGCGAATGCCCGCAGGAGCCGCTTTTTGCGTAGCCCATCCAAGTATGCACTGCAAGACGGCGGAACCGACGCGGCGGCGCCGCGCCGGATCGCATAACGTTATGTGGAGTCTGGCTTTCCGTCCGGCCAGAGCAGCATCCGCTCGCCCGAGCGGCAGTTTAGCCGTTGGCAATCGTCTGCACGGCTTGGTCCTGCAGCCGGCCCAGGCTTTCGCTTTTCCCCAGCACCGTCAACACATCGAAGATGGGAGGCGAAGTGATCCGGCCTGTGAGCGCAGCGCGCAGCGGCTGTGCGACGCTGCCGAGCTTGAGCCCTTTGCGCTCCGCGAAGGCACGCACCGCCTGCTCCGTCGTCTCAGGGCTCCAAGGCTCGATTGTCTTGAGGTCTTCCGAAAGCTCGCCGAGAAGCGCCCGCGCGTCGGCCGTGAGCAGAGCATCCGCCTTTTCGTCGAGCGCGAGTGGGCGCTCGGCGAGGATGAAGTTGGCGCCGTCCGCGAGCTCGACCAAGGTCTTGGCTCGCTCCTTAAGTCCGCCCATTGCCGTGAGCAGCTTGTTGCGCATCTGCGGGCTCAACTTGGCTGCAAGCTCACCCCCACCCGCCATGTGCGGCAGCGCGCGTTCGAGCTCAGCGAGAAGAGCGGCATCGCCGGTCTGCCGTAAATAGTGGCCATTGAGGTTTTCGAGCTTGGCAAAATCGAAGCGCGCGGGCGAGCGTCCGATCTGCGGTAGATCGAAGGCCGCCAGCATCTCCCCGGTCGTGAAAATTTCCTGGTCGCCGTGGCTCCAGCCCAGCCGCACAAGATAGTTACGCATGGCCGCCGGCAGATATCCCATGGCCCGGTATGCATCGACCCCGAGCGCGCCGTGGCGCTTGGACAGTTTAGAGCCGTCAGGCCCGTGAATGAGCGGGATATGCGCCATCACCGGAACGGGCCAGCCGAGCGCGCTGTAAATTTGGGTCTGGCGTGCGGCATTGGTGAGATGGTCGTCGCCGCGGATGATATGCGTCACGCCCATGTCGTGGTCGTCCACGACGACGGCGAGCATATACGTAGGAGTGCCATCCGAACGAAGCAGTACAAGATCGTCGAGGTTCTCGTTCTGCCAAACGACGCGCCCCTGCACCTGATCCTCGATCACTGTCTCGCCGGTAAGCGGGGCCTTGAGCCGGATCACCGGCTGGACCCCGGGCGGGGCTTCGGATGCATCGCGATCGCGCCAACGGCCGTCATAGAGCTTGGCGCGCCCCTCGCTGCGCGCCTTCTCGCGCATCTGCGCGAGTTCCTCCGGCGAGGAGTAGCAAAGATAGGCACGGCCCGCGTTTAGCAGGCTCCGCGCAACCTCGCGGTGGCGCTCGGAGCGCGAGAATTGGTAGACAGTTGCGCCATCCCAATCGAGCCCGAGCCAGGTGAGCCCGTCGAGGATCGCGTCGATGGCGGCCTGGGTAGAGCGCTCCCGATCGGTATCCTCGATCCGCAGCAGCATTTTTCCGTCCCGCCCGCGAGCATAGAGCCAATTGAACAACGCGGTGCGCGCTCCCCCGATATGCAGAAAGCCTGTGGGCGAGGGAGCAAAACGTGTGACGATGGTCTCGCTCATAGCGCTTGATTTGCGACAGCTTCACCGTCGCGAGAGGAGCACACGAGGCCACTGCGGCCGAGCAAGGCGCAGATGCGCGCCCACCGACGTCCGTGTAGCACAGAAATCGCGTAGGTCATCAAAGGTTTTGCGGCGCAAGGTCTTGGCGCGTGCGCGCGGATTTGGCACATAGGCCGCGGCTTTGAGCGGGTGATGCAGCATGACGGAAACAGCAGTCGCCGAGACGGACACAGGGCGTGACTTCATCCGCGATATCATCGCGGCTGATCTTGCCGCCAAGCGCCACACGAATGTGGTGACGCGCTTTCCGCCGGAGCCGAATGGATACCTGCACATCGGTCACGCCAAGTCGATCTGCCTCAACTTCGGTGTCGCGCAGGAGTTCGGCGGCCGTTGTCATCTTCGCTTCGATGATACCAATCCGACCAAGGAAGAGCAGGAATATATCGATGCGATCGAACGGGACGTGCGCTGGCTCGGCTTCGACTGGGGATCGCACCTCTACCACGCATCCGATTATTTCGAGCAACTCTACAAGTGGGCCGAGTACCTGATCCAGTCAGGCAACGCATATGTCGACGACCAGTCGCAGGAGGCGATACGGGCGAACCGCGGCACTCTAACCGAGCCCGGGCGCAATAGTCCGTGGCGCGAACGTTCGATGGAAGAGAACCTCGACCTTTTCCGGCGCATGCGAGCGGGCGAATTTCCCAATGGCGCGCGGGTCCTCCGCGCCAAGATCGATATGGCGTCAGGCAATATCAATCTGCGCGATCCGGTCCTCTATCGCATTCTGCATGCGAGCCATCCACGCACCGGCACGGCCTGGTGCATCTATCCAAGTTACGATTTCGCCCATGGCCAATCGGATGCGATCGAGCACGTCACCCACTCGCTCTGCACGCTCGAATTCGAGGATCATCGACCCCTCTACGATTGGCTTCTCGAGCACCTTCCGGTTCCGTCCCGACCACGACAGTACGAGTTCGCGCGCCTGAACCTTGGCCATACGGTGCTGTCCAAGCGGGTACTCACCGAATTGGTGCGTGGCGGGTACGTCAGGAGCTGGGACGACCCGCGCATGCCGACACTCGCAGGGTTGCGCCGGCGCGGCGTCCCGCCGGAGGCGGTGCGCGACTTCGTCAAGCGGATCGGGGTAGCCAAGGCCAACAGCGTGGTCGATGTGGCGATGTTCGACTTCTCCGTACGCGAGGTTCTCAACAAAATGGCCTTGCGCCGGATGGCCGTCCTGCGTCCGCTGAAGGTCGTCATCGAGAACTATCCGGAAGGCCAATTCGAGGAGATCGACGCCGTCAACCATCCCGACAATCCGACCGCGGGGACGCGCCGCCTGCGGTTCGGCCGCGAACTCTTTGTCGAACGTGATGACTTCATGGAGAACCCGCCGAGGAAATTCTATCGACTGTCTCCCGGACGCGAGGTTCGGCTGCGCTACGCGTATTTCATCACCTGCCGTGAGGTGGTGAAAACTCCCGCCGGCGAGGTGGTTGAGCTACGCTGCACTTATGATCCCCAAACTCGAGGCGGCAACGCGCCCAACGGGCGCAAGGTGCAGGCCACTTTGCACTGGGTTTCAGCGGCCGATTCCATCACCGCCGAAGTTCGGCTCTACAACCAGCTGTTCGCGCGACCAGACCCCGATGTGGCCAATTTCGCCGCCGATCTCAACCCCGGTTCAGTTGAAGTCCTGACCGACTGCAAGCTCGAGCCCGCGCTTGCCGCGACCGCTTCCGGTGAGCCTGTTCAGTTCGAGCGGCAGGGTTATTTCTGCCCCGATCCGGATTCCACGCCCAACCATATCGTTTTCAACCGCACGGTCGGCCTGCGCGACACATGGGCGAAGGTAAGCGCCGTGAGTAGCGCTCAACGCGGCGCGTAGTGGCGTAGCTCGTTGCGTAGAAAATTGGCGATCCGTTTGCCGCGATTGCGCAGCACGCGCAACGGACCCGCATCGACGAAATAGGTGTGGAGGATGCTGTCGCGCGTCGTCACTTCAGGACCCACCCGATCGGCGGAATGCCAGGTGTCCTCGCCTACGGCGAAGGCGTAGCCGGAATTAGGAGCAAATTTCATTTGGGTACGCTTCGGCAAACTGCCATCGGCGAGCTTTTCATGAAAGATGGTCCCAATGTCGGTATGCGATGCATCGCGCGGTAAGAATAGTTGCACCGTAATCCCCTTCCACCGCGTATCGGTATGTGGGTCGATCTTGTAGCCGGGCACGTCTCTGGTGAGGATGGCGATCGGATACATGCCCAGATTGGCATAGTAGCGACCGAAGCGACGCTCAAGCGCGGGCGCGAGCTTGCGCACGAATGCCGCTTTCACCGGCTTTGAGCAGAGCGCGCGACCAACGATGTCCCAGATCACCCGTTTTTCCGCCGGCAGATGCCGGATGTATTCAGGGAAAAGATCGATCTTGACTCGGGTAGGGGTGCCGTCCGCCAGCACGTTGCACCGGTTTTGGCCATAGAGCGGCCGGTAATCCGACGCTTCCGGCATCGCCATCAGCATCGACGCATAAACGTCGTCTGGAAACACCCGCTCTAGTTGAAGATGATAGAACGGCGCCTCGACTGCGCGCGCGCGATCGATCGATGTCGCGATGAAGTCGCAGAGACGCGCGACGGCTTGAGCGCGATCCGCGCGCTTGGGTTCAACGCTTTGGTCCATCTCCGCCTCGGGCTGCCATATCTGGTGCGCACAGAGCGCAGCGCAATCGGGAATGCGCTTGCCGTATTTTACTCTCTGTACCTGCGCGGTTACCACAACCGAACGCTCGGGATCAACCTGGCAACTTGCAGGTCACGAGCCGGATCGAAAAGCGCGGGGGGCTGGCGATGCGCCGCGTTCATTGACGATGAGCGCTGTGGATGCGGGCGCCAGGCGATGTCAAGGCCGGCGGCCGTGTGTACTATGGCGGGTAAGACGCGGCGGGGCCGTCGAGGACGCGCGCGATGATCGGGCAGGGCAGGTCGCGCGGACGGGCCGAGGCATGGCGGCCCTGGATTGCGACCAGGCGCAGGCCCGCACTGGCTTGGCCGCAGGGCCTCACTGATTTTGCGCGCCGGGCTGCGCAGCGCATCCAGGAATGGACCGCCGCCGAAGTCGCCCCTGGCCGGCTAGTGCCATGGCTGGCGATCGCCTTCGGCTGCGGCACCATCATCTATTTTGCCGCAGAACGTGAACCCGCGCCCTGGGCGGCAGCCGTCCTGTTCGGCGCAGCCATGCTTGCGGCAGTCCTGTGCCGCCATCGCCCGTTTGCGCTTCCGATAACCGTGGGTGTTGCCGCCGTGGCGGCCGGGTTTGCAACTGCGACGGTCAAGCGCGAGATCATCGCCCATCCGGTGCTCTCGGCCCCGGTGTGGAACGCCGAACTCGCAGGGTTTGTCGAGGCGCGGGAAGAGCGCGAGCGCTCCGATCGTATTGTCGTTCGCCTCGAGCGCGGTAGCGGGGCGCGCATGAGCGAAAAGCTCGAGCGCGTGCGGGTATCGGTGCGCAAGGGGACGGCGCCGCCCGTGGGCAGTTTCATCGAGTTCAAGGCGCGCTTGTCTGCGCCGCTCGAACCGTTGCGCCCCGGCGGCTATGACTTCGCGCGCGACATGTATTTTCAGCGCATCGGAGCCTCGGGCTTCGTCCTTGGCCCGATTCGCACGGTTGAGGCGCCGCACGCGGCGGGGCTGCGCCTGCGCTATGCGGCATTCGTTGAAGGCATGCGGGAAGCCATCGACAAGCGGATCCGCACGATCCTGCCCGGCGACAAAGGTGCGATTGCCTCGGCGCTGATCACCGGTAAACGCGACGCCATCTCGACGCCGGTGAACGAGGCCATGTACGTGTCGGGTCTTGCCCACGTGCTCTCGATCTCCGGCTATCATATGGCGGTAGTGGCCGGGATCACCTTCTTTGCGTTGCGTGCGCTATTTGCGCTCATGCCGGCCTTCAGCAGCCGTCATCCGATCAAGAAGTGGGCGGCGCTCGCCGCCTTTGGCGCAGCGGCGTTCTACCTCGTGCTATCGGGGGCGGAGGTCGCGACCCAGCGCTCTTTCATCATGATCAGTATCGTGCTCGTCGGGGTCATGATCGACCGGCCGACGCTCACGTTTCGCACGCTGACCGCCGCGGCCTTCGGCGTGCTCCTGCTCGCACCCGAAGCCATCGTTCATCCGAGCTTCCAGATGTCGTTTGCAGCGACACTCGCGCTCGTCGCCGGATACCAGCAGGGTCTACCCTGGATGAGCAAAGGCGGCGACACGCCGCTCGCCGCCAAGCTCGCGCTCTGGGGCGGGCGCGAGATCGTCGGCCTGCTCATCGTCTCGTTGCTCGCGGGCACCGCCACGATCCCCTACATCGCTTATCACTTCCACCGCATCTCCCCCTACGGGGTGGTCGCGAATTTGCTTGCAATGCCCATCGTATCCGCCTGGGTCATGCCCATTGGAATCCTCGGCGTGTTGAGCATGCCGCTCGGCCTCGACAGCTGGTGCTGGTGGCTTATGGGCGAGGGCATCGAATGGATGATGCGCGTTGCGGGCTGGGTGACGAGCTTCCCAGGAGCGCTTGGGCGCGTTGCGGCCTTCGACTCCAGTCCACTGCTCCTGTGCACGGCCGGGCTCGTTGTGCTCTGTCTCTTGCGAACGCCGTTGCGCTGCATCGGGGTGTTAATGATGGCCGGCGCTATTATTCTGATGATTCGAGCGCCCCAGCCCGATGTGCTGATCGCGGCCGACGGCAGCGCGGTTGCGTTGCGTGGCGCAAACGGGCGGCTGTCCATGATCAAATCCGGTAGCGATGTCTTTGCGTTCCGGGAGTGGCTTGCGGCCGACGCCGATTGGCGCACGGCGAAGGATGATACGCTGGGGGAGGGAATCAAATGCGATGCGGCAGGTTGTGTCGGCAAGCTGCGCGACGGCTCAGCCGTCGCGATCGCGAAGAGCATCGAGGCCTTTGAGGAAGACTGCCGTCGCGCCGCCTTGGTGGTGAGCAACCGCGATGCGCCACCGGGATGTGCCGCCTTGGTGATCGATCGCGGTGTCTGGCGACGCTCGGGAGCGATGGCATTGCGCCGCCGCGGAGGACAGTTTGAGATCACGGCGGCGCGGTCCCGGGGCTATGACCGGCCGTGGGCACGCGCGGTTATGTCGGAGGGCGACGCGCTCGTGCCGAGCCGCGCGGCGCCGCAGCCGCGCGACGCTACCCCACGCGCAGACGATCTGGAGGCGGGAGACTGAGATGCTGGGCTACGTCTGGGAGGAGCGCGGCAATCAATACCGGCGGAAGAGTCCCACCAGCTTGCCCTGGATGCGCACCCGGTTCGGAGGAAGAATGCGGACCTCGTAGCCGGCGTTTGCTGGCTCGAGTGCAATCGAGGCGCCGCGGCGACGGAAACGCTTGAGGGTGGCCTCTTCGTCGTCGATCAGTGCGACCACGATGTCGCCGGTATCGGCGCCCTCCGTCTTCTTGAGTAGCGCAATGTCGCCATCCAGAATGCCGGCCTCGATCATGCTGTCGCCCTTGACCTCGAGCGCGAAGTGATCGCCGCTCGAGAGCATGTCGGGCGGCATGTTGATCACATGGCTCTTGGTCTGGATCGCCTCAATCGGCGTGCCCGCGGCGATGCGTCCCATGACGGGCACCGCCACAGGCCGTGCGCCTTCGTCTTCAGAAGCGGTGCGCACCCGCCCGAGGTTGCCCTCGATCACGCTCGGCGTGAATCCGCGCGCGCGGCTCGTCCCGATGCCGTGGGCGACCGACTCGGGTAACTTGATCACCTCGATAGCGCGTGCCCGATTGGGCAGGCGGCGGATGAAGCCACGCTCCTCCAGCGCGGTAATGAGGCGATGGATCCCGGATTTCGAACGCAGATCCAGCGCGTCCTTCATCTCATCGAAGGAAGGCGGCACGCCGGTTTCTTTCAGGCGCTCGTGGATGAAGCGCAGCAGTTCGAACTGTTTTCGGGTCAACATCCTTGCGTCCCCCATTCCCGGCGGCCGCGAAAGCGACTCGCCGAAACAAATCATGAACGGACAGTATATGTTCGATATGTGTTCCGCAACCCTTTAATTTGAGGTGAACGGACGCACGGAACTTGAGGGAACTTTGCCCGATCGGCCGACTTGGCCCGGATCGCCCGGTGAGACGATAACTCGGCCTTTGGACGAGTTGTTGCGCGCAAACCGAGACGCATGGCGCAGCATCGGGGCAAATTTCAGGGGAGCCGCGCGGCGGAGTTCCTGCGGCTGTGGCGCTATGGCGCCAAGCGGATGATGGAGCACGTCTCGCCCGCCTTGGCGGCTGGAGCAAACGGCGCGCGTACGAGAAGACAGTCGGCGCGCGCAAGCGGCATGAGCATGGAGCTGTCCTGAACCGGCGCCGGCGTGGCAACCGCAACGCCGTCGGGGATGGCCTCCAGCGTCGCGCGCAGGTAGTCGGCACGCTCGTCGTTGGCCGGCAAATCGCAGCCCAGCCGTGCCGTCTCGGGCGAGGGGGCGATATCGCTGCGCCCGGCGAGGCGCCGAATAAGCGGAAGCAGAAAAAGCACCGTGCAAACATAGGCCGAGACAGGATTTCCCGGCAGCCCTAGGACGTGCATACGGTCGAGCCGACCATGCATCATCGGCCGCCCTGGACGCACCGCCACCTTCCAGAACGACAGGGCAAGCCCTTCGCTCGCCAGCGCCTCGCGTACGAGATCGTAATCACCGACCGAAGCGCCGCCCGACGTGACGAGAATATCGGCGCCGAGATCGCGTGCACGACGCACGGCGGCGGCGGTCTCGGCGAGGCGATCCGGGACGATGCCGACGTCGACCACCGCGCACCCCTCCCGGCGCGCGGCCGCCATAGTGGCATAGCCATTGGAATGGACGATTTGACCGAAACCCGGCGTCGCGCCGGGCATCACCAATTCATCGCCGGTTGCGAGCAGCGCAACCTTCGGACAACGATGCACTGGCACGGTGGGATGGTTCATCGCGGCCGCGAGGGCAACATCGCGATCGGTGAGTCGGCGGCCCTTGGCGAGCAGGACCGCGCCGCGTTTGAAATCGAGGCCCTCGACGCGGACATGCTTGCCTTTGCCAGAGGGCGTGGTGACGGTGACAGCGTCGCCCTCACGCGAGGTGTTTTCCTGGATGACGATCGTGTCAGTGCC